>Ga0209023_10001523_pt1 | contig 30800 bp, 29 predicted proteins | sample LakOneMetagenome_FD_187468 | JGI IMG/M metagenome (GOLD analysis project Ga0209023, IMG submission 187468) | Freshwater and sediment microbial communities from Lake Erie, Canada (SPAdes) (version 2) | ecosystem: Environmental > Aquatic > Freshwater > Lentic | place: Lake Erie, Canada...
CTTCGGCGAGGGTCTTCAGGATCGCGAACATCATGTCCTGCTTGCGCATGGAGTTGGCGTTCTCGACCTCGAAGGTCTCGGCGAACGCCAGCAGGTCGGCCGGGGATTTCTCCTTCAGCTCCTGCAGCGACATGGTCTTCAGGCCCAGGGCCGCGACGGCGGCGCTGATCTCGGAGCCTTCGTCGCCGCCATCCTCTTCGGACTCGGCGCCGGGGACTTCGGCGGGGGTGGTGGTGTCGACGACGGGTTCCTGATCGGCGGAAGCGTCGTGGTGTTCGGTGTCTTCGGTCATGGTTTGACTCAAACGGGGACGCGGACCGCGAAGAGGCGATCCGGCCGGAAAGGATTTCAGTTCCACGCCAGGTTCAGGAAACCGGACGAGCGCGCCATGACGACGACGCGGATCGATTGGGGAACGGACCTTCGGAGCCAGGCTCCAGGGGGCGCGCCAGGACGGGCGCCAGTCCGTGAAGATACAAGTCGGACGCTGGGCGTCAGGCTTGAGGCCGATGGGAACCACATGCGGGGGGGCGGGTCAAGCGCCGCCGCCCCGCTGGGGCCCGACCTAGTGGTTCAGGAACTTGGTGGTGACCGAGATGACGATGATGATCGCCAGCACAAACGGGATCTCGTTGGTGATCCGCCAGAACTTTTCCGAGCGGATGTTCTCGCCCCGCTCGAACTTGCGCCGCGACGCCGACAGGAAGCCGTGCCAGCCATAAAGGCCCACCAGGGCCACCAGCTTGGTGACCATCCAGGGCTGCAGGAGGAAGTCCCAGCCCCGGATCTGGCTGTCGGCCAGGATCAGGGCCAGGCCGAACACGAAGGTCAGGACCGCGGCCGGATTGATGATCCCGCGCAGTAGCCGGCGCTCCATCACCTTGAACGTCTCGTCCATCTCGGAGCCGGGCGTGGCCTTGGTATGATAGACGTAGAGCCGCGGCAGATAGAGCATGCCGGCCATGAACGCGATCACGGCCAGGATGTGCAGGCCGCGAAAGACGTTGAAGTTCTGAACCAGGAAATCCGTCACGCGGCTGCTCCTTGCGTGCGGGGACACTGGCTGCGGTCGCCGGCGCAGCGCCAGGCGCAGGCCGGAGCCACGCCCTCGCGCGGCAGGGCGTCGACCACCGCCTTGGCCAGGCCCGCGATGAAGGCGGGCTCGATCCCCAGGGCCGGGACGCGGATATAGGCCGGACAGCCGGCTTCAACCGCCAGCTCGCGATATTCGTGATCCAGCTCGACCAGGGTCTCGATATGCTCGGAGACGAAGGCGATGGGCGTCACCACCAGGGCCAGGCCCTGCTGGCTGGCGGCGCGGATCTCGTCGTCGGTCGAGGGACCGATCCATTTCAGCGGGCCGACCCGGCTCTGATAGCTGACCTTCCAGTCCCAACCGTCGCCCAGCCGGGCCGCGACGGCGGCGGCCGTGGCCTCGATCTGTTTCTGGTAGGGGTCGCCGGCCAGAATGACCTTCTCGGGCAGCCCATGGGCGGAGAACAGAAGGCGCGCCGGCTTGGGACTGCCGGCCTTGTCATAGGCCTCGCGGATCAGGCGGGCGTGGGCCTCGATCAGCGCGTCGTCGGTGGGATAGCAACAGACCGTCCGCGCCTTGCCCGGGCCGCGATAAGCCTTGTTCCACGCCTTGACCGACGAGCCGGTCGTCGTGGTTGAAAAGTGCGGATAGAGCGGCAGCAGGACGATCTCATCCGGGGCCCAGGCCTTGACCGCCTTGGCGGTCTCGTCGGTCAGCGGCTTCCAGTAGCGCATGGCGATGAAGCACTTGGTCTCGGCTTCTGGCATGGCTTCAGCCAGCGAGGCTTCCAGAGCGGCAGCCTGCTTCTGGGTTTCCGGCAGCAAGGGCGAGCCGCCGCCCATCATCGCGTAATTGGCCTGAGCGCTCTTTTCCCGGGTCGTCGAGATTAGGGCCGCGATCGGATAGCGGATGATCGCCGGCGCGCCGATGATCGCCTTGTCGCGAAACAGGTTGAACAGGAACGGCCGCACGGCGTCCGGGCCATCGGGTCCGCCCAGATTGAACAGGACGACGGCGACTTTCTTGCGGGCGGTCATTTGCCAGTCACCCGGGCCAGAACCTGTTCGACATGGGCGATCGGCGTATCCGGCAGAATGCCATGCCCCAGATTGAAGATGTAGGGGCCCTGCCCCCACTGCTCGATCATCTGGTCCACCCGGCGCAGCAGCTCATCACCGCCGGCCCGCAGCAGCAGGGGGTCCAGCGCGCCCTGGATCGGCTTGATCTTCTGGATGCGAAGGCCCATCGCCGCGCTGACCTGGGTGTCCAGGGCCACGCCCTGCACCGGCACGACCGACGCATAGTTTTCCACCAGAGCGCCGGCGCCGCGCGGGAAGCCGATCACCGGAACGGTCACGCCCCGATCGCGCAGACCCTGTACGATGGCGGCATGCGGCTTGATCACCAGCCGCTCGAACTGCGGTTCCGACAGGCCCTCGGCCCAGCTTTCGAACAGCTTCAGGGCCTGTGCCCCAGCGTTCACCTGCATGACCAGATAGTCGATCGTCGCCTCGACCAGCACGGCGATCAGCTGGTCCAGCTTTTCAGGGTTCTGATAGGCATAGGTCCGCGCGCCGGTCCGGTCGCTGGAGCCGCCTTCGATCATGTAGGTCGCCACGGTCCAGGGCGCGCCAGCAAAACCGATCAACGCTTTTTCGGGATCCAGCCCAGCGCGGACGCGACGCAGGGTCTCGCCGATGTTGGACAGCCTGGCGCCCGCATCGCCGGCCAGTTCGGCCATCGACTCGATGGAGGGCATTTCGCCCAGGCGCGGACCCTCGCCCGCCTCGAACCAGACCTTCTGGCCCAGGGCGCCGGGGATCAGCAGGATGTCGGCGAACACGATGGCCGCGTCATAGGGAAAACGCCGCATCGGCTGCAGCGTCACCTCGGCGGCCTTTTCAGGATCGAAGCAGAAGCTGATGAAATCCGGCGTCGTGGCGCGAACGGCCCGGTATTCCGGAAGATAGCGACCAGCCTGGCGCATGAACCAGACGGGAGGGCGTTCGGCGGTCTGTCCTGCGAGGACGGAGAGCAGCTTGGGCGTTACGGCGTTCATGAAGGCCTTAAATCCCGTCCTGCCCTTGGGCTCAAGTCCGAAGGCCATTCTTCCATTTCTTAATAAGATCTTAAGTTTGGAAGCAGGAGAGGCAGGGCAAGTGGGAACTGGGGAAAACCGTCGGACGACCGCCCTCGCTCACACGCCATCCCGGCTTATTCCCACGATCCCCCACATGGGGACGGCGCCCTGTTAATCATGGGGATGAATGGCTAGGGCCTTAGGTTCCTTAATGAACTCTTAACGCGGCTTACCGTCCTTAAGGCCTCATTAACCATTCGTCCCCGGACATGGGATGGCGATCATCCAACTTCCAGGGATGCGGCTTCGGCTTGGGGATGTTACGCGGTCAATATGGCCGTTGATCACAGCGGCGCCATGACATGACGCTTCGGGACGGCTTTGGCGCCCACGCGTCCCCAGAGGCAGGCCAAGTGGTTAAGCAACCGTTAACGGATGATCCACAGGAAGGTTCGGGCGGAGGGCCGGGCGAAGACCGCCCCGCGCCGCGCTTCGCGACCTATTTCCATATTCACCTGGTGTCGGATTCGACCGGTGAGACCCTGAACGCGATGGCTCGCGCCGTCTGCGCCCGGTTCACCGACATCCTGCCGATCGAACACATCTACGCCCTGGTCCGCTCCACGCGTCAGCTGGACCGGGCGCTGGAGGAGATCGCCGGCGCGCCGGGCGTGGTGATGCACACCATCATCGATCCGAACCTGCGCTCGGCGCTGGAAGAAGGCTGCCGGCGGCTGGAAATGCCCTGCATCGCCGCCCTGGACCCCGTGGTCAGCGCCATGTCGCGCTATCTGGGCGCGCGGATCTCTACCCGCGTGGGCGCGCAGCACGCGCTGAACAACGACTATTTCGACCGTATCGAGGCCCTGGACTACGCCATCGCCCATGATGACGGCCAGGGCGGCCAGGACCTGACCCAGGCCGATGTCATCCTGGTGGGCGTGTCGCGCACCTCCAAGACCCCGACCTGCATCTATCTGGCCCATCGCGGGGTTCGCGCCGCCAATGTGCCCCTGGTGCCCGGCCGTCCGCCGCCCACCGAGCTGTTCGAGCTGAAGAACACCCTGATCGTCGGCCTGATGACCTCGCCCGACCGGCTGATCCAGATCCGCCGCAACCGGCTGCTGTCGCTGAAAGAGAACCGCGAGAGCGACTATATCGACACCGACTCGGTGCGCAGCGAGATCATCGCCGCCCGCCGCCTGTTCGAGAAGATGGGCTGGCCGATCATCGATGTCACCCGTCGTTCGGTGGAAGAGACGGCCGCGGCGATCATCAACCTCTTGTCCGGCGGTCGCGGCCAGGTCGAGGTTCTCGGATGAGCCGCACCCCGGTCACCCTGGCCTCGAAAAGCGCGGCCCGGCAGGCGATCCTGCGCAATGCCGGGATCGATTTCGAAGCCATCGTCGCGGGTGTGGATGAAGAGGCGACCAAGGCCGGCCTGCTGGCCGAGGGCGCCAGCCCCCGCGAAGTGGCCGACGCCCTGGCCGAACTGAAGGCGGTCAAGGTTTCGACCAAGCGGCCAGGCCTGGTGATCGGCGCCGACCAGACCCTGGATTTCGCCGGTCGGTTGATCGACAAGGTCGAGACCGTGGATCAGGCCCGCGCCCTGCTGCTGGAGCTGCGCGGCCAGACCCACAAACTGCACTCTGCCGTGGTCGTCGCTCGCGACGGCAAGCCGATCTGGCGCGTCGTCCAGAGCGCCAAGCTGTCCGTCCGCCCCTTCAGCGGCGCCTGGCTCGACGGCTATCTGGCGCGGCGCGGCGAGCACATCCTGCACTGCGTTGGCTGCTACGAGCTGGAAAGCGAAGGCGTCCAGCTGTTCGACGCCATCGACGGCGACTATTTCACCATCCTGGGCCTGCCGCTGGTGGGGCTGCTGGACTTCCTGCGTCTTCATGGAGCCCTCGAGGCATGAGTTCGACCCTCACCGGCGCGGCGATGGTCGCCGGCGTCTGCGGCGCGCCGGTCAAGCACTCGATGAGCCCGGTCATCCACAATGCCTGGATCGCCGCCGCCGGCCTCGACGCCGCCTATGTGCCCTTCGCGCCAGCCGAAGACCGCTTCGAGGCCTTCATAGAGGGCCTGCGCGGCGTAGCCATTGTCGGCCTGAATGTCACCATTCCTTTCAAGGAACGCGCTCTGGCGGCGGCTGACACCGCCAGCGACCTGGCCCGGATGGCCGGCGCCGCCAACCTGCTGATCTTCGAGGCCGACGGTTCGATCCGGGCCGACAATACGGACGGCCCCGGCCTGCTGGCCGCCATCGCCGCCCAGGCCCCGGGCTTTGACGTTTCCGCCGCGCCGGTCGTGATCCTTGGCGCTGGCGGCGCGGCGCGGGGCGCGGTTGCGGCCCTGTTGCTGGCTGGCGCGCCCCAGGTTCGGATCGTCAATCGCACCCTGGCTCGGGCCGAGGAACTGGTCGCGGCGTTCGGGGAAAAGACCCTCGCCGCCGACGAGGCTGACCTACCCTGGCTGCTGGCCGACGCCGGCCTGGTGATCAACGCCACCTCGCTAGGGCTGGGCGGCGGCGATGGGCCCGTCGCGCCCTTGGAGCTGACCCCAACCGACGCGGTGGTGGTCGACATGGTCTACAAGCCGCTGCGCACCGAATTTCTCCAGCGCGCCGACGCTCTGGGCCGCCGTACGGTGGATGGTCTGGAAATGCTGCTGCGCCAGGCCGTCCCGTCCTTCGAAGCCTTTTATGGCCAGGCTCCGCCGACGTCGGTCGACGTGCGCGGCCTGGCGCTGAACCTGCTGGGCGAGGCCTGAGTCATGATCATCGTCGGCCTCACCGGCTCCATCGGCATGGGCAAGTCGACCACCTCGGCGATGTTCGAGGCCGAGGGCGTGCCCGTCTATGACAGCGACGCGGCGGTGCACGCCCTTTACGCGGCCGGCGGCGCGGCCGTGGCGCCGGTCGAGGCCGCCTTTCCCGGCGTGGTCGTCGACGGGGCCATCGACCGCACCCGGCTGAGCGCCGCCGTGGTCGGCGATCCGGAAGCCCTCCAGAAGCTGGAAACTATCGTCCATCCGCTGGTCGGCGCCGACCGGATCGGTTTCTTCGAAAAGGCGGCGGCCGACGGCAAGGACATCGTCGTGCTGGATGTCCCCCTGCTGTACGAGACCGGCGGCGACAAGCGCGTCCACAAGGTGATTGTCGTCTCGGCGCCCGCTGATGTGCAGCGCGCCCGGGTCCTGGCCCGGCCCGGCATGGACGAGGCCAAGCTGGACGCCATCCTGGCGCGTCAACTGCCCGACGCCGAAAAGCGCGCGCGCGCCGACTTCGTGATCGACACCGGCCAGGGGCTGGATCATGCCCGTGGACAAGTCCGCGACATCCTGACTCGCCTGCGCGCCACGGCTTGAAGCCGTCGTCGAACGGTCGCATGAAACGCCATGGCCCGGGAAATCATCCTCGACACCGAAACCACCGGCTTTGATCCGAAGACGGGCGACCGCCTGGTCGAAATCGGCTGTATCGAGGTGGTCGACTTCATGCCGACCGGCCGCTCGTTCCACGAATATTGCGACCCGCTGCGTGACATGCCGGCCGAAGCGCAGAAGGTTCACGGCCTGTCGTCCGAATTCCTGACCGGCAAGCCCAAGTTCCACGAGATCGCCGACCGCTTCATCGAATTCGTCGGCGACAGCCCGCTGATCGCCCACAACGCCGCCTTCGACCGCAGCTTCGTCAATTTCGAGCTGGAGAAATGCGGCCGCGCCGCCCTCCCCGAGCCGCGTTGGGTCGACACCCTGGCCATGGCCAAGAAGCGCTTTCCGGGCATGTACAATTCGCTCGACGCCCTGTGTAAGCGTTTCAAGATCAGCCTCGACAGCCGTGACAAGCACGGCGCCCTGATCGACGCCCACCTGCTGGCCGAGGTCTATCTGGAACTGCAGGGCGGCAAGGAACGCGCTCTGGAACTGACGGCGGTGGTCACCGCCGAGATGACCGCCCAGCTGCAGGCGGGCGCCTATGGCGAACGACCCCGCCCTCTGGCGCCGCGCTCGACCGAGGCCGAGCGCGCTGTCCATGTCGAATGGATCCAGTCGACCCTGAAGGACAAGGCCGTGTGGGTGAAGCTGGGCCTGGTTGAACTGCCCCACTGATCGCCCGTCGCTCGGCGTCGCGGGAGTTTTTCGAGCGCTCTGCCGCTAGCCGTGTTTGTCGGCGTCGTGTTTGGCCTGGACGGACCAGGCCGCCGGCTCGTCGTCCTTGTCGGCTTTAGCCGCCGCCGCCGTCGCCTGCACCTTGTTGGGCGCATGATGCGCGGGCGCATAGACCGTATAGACCTGCATGGGCGTCGCGCCGGTATTGGTGATGTTGTGCCAGGTTCCCGCGGGAACGAGGACGCACCAACCGTCTGACACCTCTTCTTCGAAAGTCAGCTTATCCTTCTCCGGTCCCATCTGAACGCGACCAAAACCTGCGTCGAGGCGCAGGAACTGATCGGTCTGCGGATGGGCTTCCAGGCCGATGTCGCCGCCAACCGGAATCGACATCAACGTGACCTGCAGATAGCGCCCGCTCCAGGCGACCGAACGGTAGTCCGTGTTTTCCTTGGTCGCCCGTTCAATATCGAATGACTGGGGTTGCGGCCCAATGTCTTCAATTCTGCCAGAAGTGGCCGCCATGAGTTATGCCCTCGATTTCGCGGGTCCCGGCAATTCATTGCCTATCGCGACGCCACTATCGCGGCATTGAACGACGGCGAGCAGGCTCGGAAATTACTCATAAAATACGGCGCGAAATCTTGTGGGATCACGGCCTGTCGCTCGTCTGCGGTGGTGTCGCCGGGCCGACAACAACAGGGACGGTTTGATCGACGGCCGTGAAATGGCCCCCTTCAGCCGCCCGGCTGGTCAAAACAGGTCCTGAAGCCCCCAAGAGCGACCCGGGTCCGCGTCACGCGGCCACGGGCGCCGTGGCCGAGGTGGTCGGCCGATACTGCGCCGCGTCAGTCGTGAATTCGGCGTGGCCATAGCGAACCAGATGCCGGCGCAGCTGAGCCACCAGGTCGCGGTCGGCCAGGCCCCTGAGGCCCGGGATCTTCAGCGCCAGGCCATAGGCCGCCATGCGGCTGGTGACGATCGCCGCCACCAGCAGGAACAGGGCGCGGTCGCCGGCCGTGATGCGTACGCCCATCCGGGCCGCCGCCGCCAGATCGCCGCCCATGAACTGGCGCAGGAAGAACACCTTGGCGAAGCCGCGCTCGACCGTATCGAACAGCCGGTTGCGCCATGAGCGGTCGGGCGGCAGGTAGGCGGCGAGCGTGGCGCGGACCAGGACGCCGCAGGTCTCGTCGTCGAAGCCCTTGCGCAGGGTCTGGTTGCGGGCGGTCATGGTCTGGACCACGCCCACCGGCGTGTCGGCCAGCAGATCCTCGGGCAGGCCCAGCAGGTAGCAGCGGTAGCGGCTCAGCTCGACCCGGGCCCGCTCGGCCGGGGTGAAGGTCGTGCGGCCCCGGGCCAGCAGCTTGTAGCTGAGCAGGAAGATCGGTATCAGGCCCGCCGGCATCTGGTCGACCTGCGGGATCGGTACGCCATACACCTTCGAATCCCAGGCGCCGGGCCGGCGCAGGGCGTTGAACCGCACCATCGAATGCATCAGCCGCACCATGGCCGCGGCCTTGAACCCTTCGCCATGCCGCTCCAGGGCGTCGGGCAACAGGGTGGTGGTGAAGAAACTGGCTGTCTCATTGACCCGCCGCGCGGCGGTCTCGTGGCCCAGGGTTCCGGTCAGGGCCATGGGCAGGGCCGCATACTTGTTCATGAAGGTGGCGACGAACGCCCCCCGGATCGCGAAGGGCGACAGGTTGGCGGCCGCGTTGCGGTCCAGCCGGGCGCCCTCGCGCACCAGATCCATGTCGACCCAGTCGGGAACCTGCTCCATGTCGCGAATGAAGGCCACCAGCTCGGGCGGGGCGTCGGGCACGGCCTCCAGTCCCTCGTCGCAGGCCTTGGTCAGCATCGCGATCAGGCCCCTAAAGCCGTGCTGCGGCATCAGGCCGGCATAGGCGTCGGCCACCCGGTCGCCCAGCAGGGTGTAGGCCCGCACCAGGTCGAAATGTTCCGCCGTCGGCTCGGCGCCCTTGACGGTGCGCGGCGCGATGCTGTCGGCGGGATCCTCGGTGAACCGCTCGGGCGTCACGGTGAAGTCGATGCCGCCATAGAGCTCCGGCTGTCGGGTCTTCTGGTCGGCGACCCGGGCGCGGACCTGTTCGATCGTGCCGTTCATGCTCGAAATCCCTTGCGACGGATGGCCCCTCGCCCTGGATGTCAGGTTATGTAAGCATTGCTCATATTTCTACTCGCCTTGCCCGGCGAGCCGTCCTCGCGCGAAGGAAGCCGGCAAGTGACTGAAAAATCGAGGAGAACGCCCCGGCAGGCCCGAGCCGAGGTCACGGTCGAGGCGATCTTCGACGCGACCTTTCAACTTCTGGAGGCCGGCGGTCTGGAGGCCCTGACCACCAACCACATCGCCCAACGGGCGGGGGTCAGCATCGGCACCCTGTATCAATATTTCGGCGGCAAGGCCGAGATCCTGGCGGCCATGGCCCAGCGCCGGGCCGAGGCCGCGCGCGGCAGGATCGCCGAGACCCTGATCGCGGCCCCGCAACTGGGCAGCGTCCGGCCGATCGTCCAGGCCCTGATGACCACCTTCGAAGGCTCGCCCGAAACCCGCAAGGTGCTGCTGGACGCCCTGTTCGATGGCGGCGGCGACGCGGTGATGGCCCATCACCACCTGGCCTTCCTGGCGACGATCGGCGGCCGGGCCGAGCTGAACCTCGACCTTTCGCCGGAATCCCTGTTCGTCCTGACCCACGCGGTGGCCGGCCTGCTGCGCGCAGCAGCGTCCGAACCCGACCTGAACCTGTCGCCCGCCGTGCTGGAGGACGAGTTTGTGCTGCTGATGGAAAGCTATCTGTCGGCGCTGATCGCGCGGCGGAGGGGTGGCGGCTAGGCGCCGCCCCCCGATCGCCTTCCGTTCCGGTCCTAACCGGAACGGAAGGCCAGGGTGGCCTATTTCGACTTAACGACCGGCAGCTCGATATAGGATTCCTCGCCGGGCGCGTGGTGGATGGCGTTGCGGGCCACGACGAAGGCGGTGTCGCGCTCACTGTCACCCCCGGTGTTCAGGTTGCGGGTGAACTTGGGGAAGTTGGACGAGGTGATCTCGACCCGGATGCGATGGCCGGGCAGGAAGGTGTTGCTGGTCGTGATCGGCGTGGGCTTGATCGCGTGCACCGCGCCCGGGGTCATCATCTTCGGCGTCTCGTAGCCGTCGCGATAACGGGCCCGCATGATGGTGTCGCCCAGGATATAGGCCGTGCCGTCCGGCGCCACATCGACCAGCTTGACGGCGAAATCGGTGTCCTTGGCGTCCGAAGAGACCTTCAGTACGGCGCGGACGAAGCCCGTCACCTCCATCGCGTCGGTCAGCGGCTCGCTGGTATAGACGAGCACGTCGTCGCGGGCCTCGATGACGCGTTGGTCGAAGGCGCCGGCCGTGACCAGGCCGCCGTTGCAGCAGTCGCCGCCGCCGATCGTCTGGACGGGGTTGGCGGGATCATAGACATAGCGATCGGGCTGCTCGGCCCCGCTGGGCGGCGTCGCGCTGAGCTGGCCGTCGCCGTTCAGACCGTTGGCCCGTCCCTTCGAGCGAAGATACAGCCGCACCGGCGCGCTGTTTTCCGGCGGCCACTGGGCCGACTGCTTCCAGCGGTTGGCGCCCATCGCGTAGTAGCGAACCGGCGGCGTGGTTGACGGGAAGGCCGCCGTGTCGCCCTTGAGCCAGCGGTCGAAGAAGGCATAGACCTCCTTGTCGGCGTCGAAATTGATCTCGCCCAGGGCCCGGTCGCCCGAGGTGTAGGGCCCGGTCAGCACCTTGGCGCTGTAGGCGCAGTGGTTGGTGGGGGTGACCACCACGAACTGGTTGGCGCTGGCTTCCTTGTCGGAATTCACCGTCCGGGCGTGGTTGAACAGGGCCATGTTCGGGCCGATCGAGACGTCGTACCAGGAATTGAACCACAGGGCCGGGACGCCCCAGCCCTTGTCGTCGTGATAGAGGCCGCCCTTGCGCCAGGCCGGGTCGGCCGGGCCGTCGTGGCCGATCAGCTGCTCGAACGCGCCGGCCGGCTCGCCCAGGTCCTTCAGGATGCCGTCGACGGGCAGGCGCTTGATCTGCGACGGCCAGTTCACCGACGGCTTGGTGGGCGCCAGGTCGTTGTACTTGGCGATGCGGGCGATCATCTTGGAATCCAGGCCCTTGGGGGGCTGGGGACGCAGCGGATTGTCGACGCCGTAGAGCCAGACGAAGAACAGGCTGCGGGGTACGCCGCCGGTGTACCAGTTGCCCTGTTCCTGGAATTCTCCGACCTTGCCGATGCCGGCGCCCGAGGCCATCGGCACCATCGCGGCGTGGGCCGGGTGGTTCTGGCCGGCCAGGGCCAGCTGCCATTCGGCCGAAGACGAGCAACCGCGCGTGCCGACCTTGCCATTGGACCAGGCCTGCTTGGCGATCCAGCTCAGGGTGTCGTAGCCGTCGGTCTGGGGCCGACCCAGGATTTCCCAGTCGCCCTCGGAATAGAACCGGCCGCGCTCGTTCTGCAGCACCAGCGCATAGCCGTGTTTGACCGCGTCCAGGGCGGCGCGGCTGCTGCCGGCCTTGTAGCTCAGCTCATTGTACGGGGTCTTGACCAGGATCGTGGGCAACGGACCCGACACGCCCTTGGGGCGATAGACATTGGTGGCCAGGCGAACACCGTCGCGCATGGGCACCATCGAGAACATCTCGACATCGACCTTTTCGGCCAGCTCGCGCTCGACCGCGGCGTCGGAGTACTGGGAATAGTCCTGGGCCCAGCTGGGCGATGACGCCGCCGCCAGAACGAGGGCCGCGCAGAATGTCGCCGAAAACCGCATGCTATTCCCTTTCAGTCGAACGCGTCGTGACGACCCTGAAGGCCGCCCTCTAAAGCTTCAGATCCGCCGTCACCGGCGCGTGGTCGCTGGGCCGTTCCCATTCGCGGACGGTGTCGTGCACCCTGGACGACACCTTGCCGTCCACAAAGGCCGCGTCGCGCAGGCCGGGGCTGGCCAGGATGTGGTCCAGGCGCAGGCCGCGATTGGACTTGCGGAAGTCGGCGGCGCGATAGCTCCACCAGGAAAACAGCTTTTCCGGCTCGGGCGTCGCCAGGCGCGGCAGGTCCAACAGGTTCATCGACTTGATCATGGCGTCGAAGGCCTCGAGCTCGGCCGGCGTGTGGCTGACCACCTTCAACATCTGTCGGTGACTCCAGACGTCGTTCTCGCCCGGCGCGATATTGAGGTCGCCGGTGACGATCAGCGGATCCTTAGGGTCCCGCTTTTTCAGGGCGGCGGTCAGGGTCTCGTAGAAGTCCAGCTTGTGGTCGAACTTGGGATTGCCGATCCGGTCGGGCGTGTCGCCGCCGGCGGGGATGTAGAAGTTCTGGATGTCGACGCCGGCCACCTTGACCGCCACACAGCGGGCGTGGCCCTCGCGGCAGTTCATCAGGGTCGGGACGTCCTCGAACGGCAGGCGCGAGGCGATGGCCACGCCGTGCCAGCCCTTTTGCCCGGCGATCTTCAGGTGCGGCAGGCCAGCCGCCTCGAAGGCCTCGCGCGGAAACTCGCCCTCCTGGCACTTGATCTCCTGCAGGCACAGCACGTCGGGCGCCTGCTCGTCGACGAAGCGGGCGACCTGCTCGGCGCGCAGGCGGACGGAGTTGACGTTCCAGGTGGCGATACGGAGGCGCATGATTTCGCTCTAGAGCGTTTGAGGAGCGCCGGAAACGAAAAACGCCCCCGGCCAGCGCCCGCTGGCCAAAAACGAAAAACGCCCAGGCGCCTGAAGCGCCTGGGCGAAAGTCGGGTCTCTCATGCCGCCGCCGGGAGGGGATAGGATCCGGCACGGTTTGCGAGGAGGGGGTCGGGCCCTCATCGCCATGCGTGTTAAATATGCCACTGCTGAATTAATAGTCAAGAGGCAAAGCTGTTGATTCTTGCCTGTTGTGTGAATGTCACATTCAGGACTTGGCGCCGGCGCGTCGCGGGCGGGGGTCGGTGAGCACGAACAGCTTGGGATCCAGGTCGCCGGTCTTCTCGAAATCGACCAGGCGAACGCGGATCTGACCGCCCTTCACGTCGCTGACTGTCCAGCCGATCAGAGAGACCGGGCCGTCGCTGAAATCCAGGCTGATACGGCCCAGGGTCTGACGCTTGGCGTCCTGCGCTACGATGGTGAAGCCGTCGGCCAGCCTGCGCACATCGGTGATCACCACGCCGCGATCCAGACGGACCTCGCGGGCCAGCAAAAGGGCCAGCGGCGTCCGGCTCAGCGGATAGCTCTCGAAGGTTTTCAGCCGGCTGTCGAAGATGTTGACGTTATTGCCGTTGCTGACGACCAGCAGGCCCGACGGGCCCTCATAGGCGAACCGCGCCTTGCCCGGGCGCTGCAGATAAAGCGCGCCCTGGGTGACCGTGCCGCGCTGGTCGGTCTGGATGAAGCGGCCCTTGGCCGAGCCCAGCCCCTGGATGTAGCCGGTGGCCTTGTCGACCAGCGCCTTCTGCTCGGCGGTCAGGACGGCGGCCTTGGGGGCGCCGGACTGGGCGAACACCGGCGCGCCGAACGTGGCGGCGGCCAGGCCGGCGCCGGCGGCGGCGATCAGGGCGCGGCGTGTGGTCGGGGTGTCGGTCATGCGGTCTCCTTGAACGTGAACCTTTGCCCTGACGCGGTGACGAGCGAAAGACCGTCGCGAGGCCATTTGACGGCGGTGGGATGAAGGGCCGTTCAGGTTGGGGTCGGTGAAGAACGCGGAAGCTGGGCTGTGGGTTGCGGTGTAGAGAGTGGTCGGATGTAGCAGGCGGATGGCTATCGGATCTCTTGCTGGGGCGCTTCCGGCATCAACAGGAACTGGCGTAGTAAATCGAACAAAGTTGTTCCGACCTCGTTCAAACCATCCACGGTGGCAACATGCGGGAAGGCGCTCTCAAACTCCCTGCCAATCTTTAACTGCATCAGGGTGTGGGTCGCCTGTAGCTCTGAAACTACCTCCGCGAGATGGTCCATCATAAAATGTGGACCGTTCTCCAGAAGCGTAGAGTCGTCCACCGGCGCGCCATCCGAGATCATCACGATGGCCTTTCGACCATGCTGATGAGCCTTTTGCCGTGAAGCCGCCCAAAGGATGGCTTCACCATCTACGTTCTCTTTAAGCAGATGTGGGGCAAGCATCGCTGCGTAAGACCGGGTGCCAGACCCGGGGATTTTGGGCGAGTCGACCGCCTCATAGACGATGTGAAGAAGGTCGCAGAGCCGGCCTGGACGTCTCTTTTTGCCGGTCCACTGCCAAAGTCGACGGGACCAGCCCCCTTTCCAAGAGCGCGTTGTAAACCCCAAAACTTCTACACCTACGCCAAGATGGACGAGGAACGTCCTGGCGACGTCTACCGCTGCAGCGGTCAAGAGCATTCGCTCTCCCCGCATCGATCCGGAGTGGTCGACGAGCAAGGTCACAAGCCTGTCCTGCAACGCAGAGTCCGGCAGTGTTTTGCGAATCTCGCCTACCTGTTCAAGGCCATACAGTTCCCAAGCTGTTCGCCGCTCGAGGGTTTGCTCCATGAATTGCCCCCATGCGCGCTCGGAGCTTGAGGAGGTGTTCAAAGCCGCCGCCGAGACAACTCTGTCGAACCTGCGCGTGAAAACGCTGTAGCCGCACGATGCTGGGTGGAGAACTTTCATTATCGCGAGAATGGGTTGAGCGCCTTTGAGCGTCAACCGCCGCAAGGCAGGCATTGGATGTGTCGGAAATTGCTCGAAAGCCGACCTTCTGGTCGGTGCGATCCTTAAATCTCTTGGAGGCTGCAGCGTGCAGGGCGGATCAGGTCAGTCAAGGCCCGGTCTGCGACCGGCCGCTTCGCGGCGACGCGAAGCGTCGGCCTTGAGTGACCTGATCCGCCCTGCGATCGTCTCGCCGTGAGATGTAAGGATGGCTCCGTCCCAGGGGACGGCAACGCGTCCCGGAGGTAAACATGCCCCGTTTCGCGACCCTGCTGTTCGATCTTGGCGGAGTCCTGGTCGAGAACACCCACCTCGACGATCTGCCAAGCCTTGTTCCCGATCATCTCCCCAGGAACGACCTGCACGACCTCTGGCTCAGCTCTCCGGCGGTGCGGCAGTTCGAGAGGGGTCAGATTGACGCCGAGACGTTCTCCGCACGGTTCGTGAGCGAGTGGAACCTGACGCTAACGCCCAGCGCCTTTCTGGAGCGGGTGGCCGCTTGGCCCAAAGGCCTCTATCCCGGCGCCGCCGACCTGCTGACCGCTCTGCGACGCAGGCATCAGGTCGCCTATCTCAGCAATTCCAACGCCCTGCACTGGGCTGGATTTTCGACAATCCTGGGGTACGCGGATCGCGCCTTTTCGTCCCACATCTGTGGCCTGGTAAAGCCCGACCCGGACGTCTTCGAATTCGTGATCTCCGAACTGGATGTCGAGCCCGGCGAAATCTGCTTTTTCGACGACTCCTCGCGCAATGTTGAGGCGGCGCAAAGGGCAGGTATGGAGGCGCACCTCACCAAGGGCTTTGGCGAGCTGACGTCCAGACTGGGAACACTCGGGCTCGTTTGAGCGCCGCGACTACTTCTTCGCGTCCTTGACCGCGTCCTTCAGCTCGCCCTGCTTCACATTGCCGACGACCTGATCCGTCTTGCCCTGCTTCTTCAGGTCCTTGTCGCCGATCACCGTGCCGACGCCGGATTCGATCTTGCCGACCGTCTCCTGCTTGCGGCCGGCGTCGCGGTCGCAGGCGCCAAGGCCCGCCAGGGTGATCGTCAGGGTCAGGGCGAGGAACGGCGTGCGCAGGGGGATCATGGTCGAAACTCCGCTTGAGGCTTGATCGGGCATGGGCCGCCGAAGCGGTCACGCGCTGTCAAACGCAAGCGGAGCCATAATGATCCGTGGCTAGAGCCCCGGCGGCGGCGGGGCCAGGATCTCGCGCTTGCCGGCGTGGTTGGCCGCGCCGACCACGCCTTCCTTCTCCATCCGCTCCATCAGCGAGGCGGCGCGGTTGTAGCCGATCTGCAGGCGGCGCTGGATGTAGCTGGTCGAGGCCTTGCGGTCGCGGGTGACCACGGCCACGGCGTGATCGTAGAGATCGTTGGCCCCGCCCTCGCCGCCGAAGGCGCCTTCGATGGCCTCTTCCTGCTCTTCGTCGCCGCCGGCGGTGACTTCTTCCAGATAGTTGGGCGTGCCCTGGTCGCGCAGGAACTTGGCCACGGCCTCGACCTCGCCGTCGCTGACGAACGGGCCGTGCAGACGGGTGACCCGCCCGCCGCCGGCCATGTAGAGCATGTCGCCCTGGCCCAGCAGCTGTTCGGCGCCCTGCTCGCCCAGGATGGTGCGGGCGTCGATCTTGCTGGTCACCTGGAAGCTGATCCGGGTGGGGAAGTTGGCCTTGATGGTGCCGGTGATCACGTCGACCGACGGGCGCTGGGTGGCCATGATCAGGTGGATGCCGGCGGCGCGGGCCATCTGGGCCAGGCGCTGGACGGCGCCTTCGATGTCCTTGCCGGCCACCATCATCAGGTCGGCGACCTCGTCGATGACGACGACCAGATAGGGCATGGCCTCGGGACGGATCTGCTCGGTCTCGTAGATCGGGCGGCCCGCGTCGTCGAAGCCCGTCTGCACGGTGCGCTCGAAATGCTCGCCCTTGTCGAGGGCCTCATTGGCCTTCTCGTTATAGCCGCCGATGTTGCGCACGCCGATCTTGGACATCCGCCGATAGCGGTCCTCCATTTCGCGCACGGTCCATTTCAGGGCGACGATGGCCTTCTTGGGATCGGTGACGACCGGGGCCAGCAGGTGCGGGATGCCGTCATAGACGCTGAGTTCCAGCATCTTGGGGTCGATCATGATGAAGCGGCACTTCTCGGGCGGCAGCTTGTAGAGGATCGACAGGATGATGGCGTTGACCCCGACCGACTTGCCCGAGCCGGTGGTGCCCGCGATCAGCAGGTGGGGCATCTTGGCCAGGTCGGCGATATAGGGCTCGCCGCCGATGGTCTCGCCCAGCGCCATGGGGAGGATCGAGGTCGACTTGTCGTAGTCGTTGCTGGACAGCAGGTCGCGCAGATAGACGGTCTCGCGCCGCGAATTGGGCATCTCGATGCCGATGGCGTTGCGGCCCTGGGCCACGGCCACGCGGCACGAGATCACGCTCATCGAGCGGGCGATGTCGTCGGCCAGGGCCACGACGCGGGCGGTCTTGACGCCGGGGGCCGGCACCAGCTCGTACATGGTGACCACCGGACCGGGGCGGATCTGGTCGATCTGGCCCTTGACGCCGAACTCGGCCAGCACGCTTTCCAGCAGGCGGGCGTTCTGGCGCAGGGCGGCGGCGTCGACGTCGGACGAGCGCGGCTTGGCCTTGGCCAGCATGGCCAGCTCCGGCAGCTGGAAGCCGCCCTCATCGTTGAAATTGAACGCCTTCTGCTGCTCGCGCTGCTCGCGACCGCTGTCCTTGGGCAGGGTCTTGGGCTTGGCGATGGCCAAGGGGCGGGCCGCGACGGGCTCGTCCTCGTCGGCGTCGTCATGGACCGGCGGCGGGGTGTAGGCCTGTTCGGGAACCTCGACCTCGGGGCGGGCCGGGCGGCGCGGCGGGACCGGGGTCTCTACGGTCTTGCGGGCGCGCGGCGCCTTGGGCGCGGGGGCGACCGGCTCGGGCTCGGCCCGCTCGCGCGGCTGCAGGGCGCCGCCGACGGCGTGGGCGATGGCCTCGGGGTCGAAGCGGCGGAAGCCGATGGCGTAGCCCAGCGCGATGGCGGCGCCGATGGCCAGCAGGATGGCGGCGATCAGGGTGGCGCCGGGAACGCGGGCGAAATTGAAAATGCCGGCGATCAGGTGCAGCAGGCCGTCGCCCCAGAAACCGCCCAGGCCCTTCTCCAGCGGCCAGGCGGCCGGCGGACGCGGGGCCGACAGCAGGCCGGCCAGGGCCAGCAGGCCCAGGGTTCCGACCCCGGCGCGCAGGCGCAGATCGCGCCGCTCGGCGGCCGGATCGGCCTGCGACACGCGGGTGACGCCGAACACCAGCATCAGCAGGGCGGCGCCCCAGCCCGACAGGCCCAGCGACTGCATCATGATGTCGGCCACGGCGGCGCCGGCGCCGCCCAGGGCGTTGGTCGGGCTCTGGCCGGTGGCGGCGTTCAGGCTGGGATCGGCGGCGTTGTAGGTGGCGACGGCCAGCAGCAGGCCGGCGCCCACGACGGTGACCAGACCGCCGCGGAACCGCGCCGACCAGGGCTGGGCCCAGCCATAGCGGATGGCATCCCAGAACAGCTCCACCGCCGTACGCCGCGCCGCTCGCGCCATGAAACTCTCCGAAAACACGCAGGTCCGAGACTATCGAACCGCGATGTTGTGCCCGAAGAGGGTTAAGGGGCGTTTACGGCGTTCGCTTGTGGCGGATTCAGAATGTCGCGGTGGCGATCGATCGCCTATCGGCGGTCACGCATGGCGAGGGCCACCACGCAGACGCTGGCAAACACCACCAGGCCGTCCTCGATCAGGCCGCTTCGCGTCTGCCCGATCTCGGCCATGGCGCGCTTGCGACCGGCCAGGGTCAGGTAGGCCAGGGGGACGGCGGTGGCGACCGCGATCGCGGCTCCGGCCTTTTCCCGGCCGCGCGGCGCCAGCGCCGCGCCCGCGATGCCCGCGCTCATCACACGGGCCAGCAAGCCCAGAAAGACCGTGCGGTCAGGCGCAGACTTCATCTTGTCGCCGAACAGTTCGCCCACGCCCATCGCCAGGGCGCCGAACTTGAACAGCGGGTGATCCAGCAAGACCAGGCGACCCGGCGTTCGACCGCCCGCCAGACGCGCAGTCGCCAGGGTAGCCATGGGCGTCATCGAGCGGGCGCTGGCGACGGCGCCGATCAGGGCAGAGGGGAGAAGTCCGAAATTTTTCATTCCGGCTGAACACCCCAGCCGGGACGAAGTTCAGCCGCGAAAGACCTTAAGCCGCCTCAAGCCGCAGCGGGCCACCCCAGAACGCTTCGACCAGGCCGTTCTGCGGGCCCGGCGTTCCGGTGGTCAGGAAGGTTCGCGACCCGCCGGTTCCCGGATCCAGCTCGGGGTGACGCTGTAGATAGAGCTCCAGCGCGTCGGCCGTGGCGGCCGGCTGCTGGATCAGCGGCGTGCCGACCGGCAGGGCCGCGCGGAAGATGTCGGCGATGATCTCGTAGTGGGTGCAGCCCAGCACCACCCGGTCCGGATGGCGACCGATGCGGGTCTTCAGGGCCTGGACGTGGGCCTCGACGGCCTTGGCCAGTTCGACGGCGCCGGCGTCGGCCTCGATCATCGGGACAAGGTCGCCGCAGGGCTGGGAAAACACCGCCAGGTCCTGTTTGCGCTTGTCGATCTCGATCTCGTAGACGCGCGAGCGGGCCGTGGCGGGGGTGGAGAACACGCCCAGCACGTCCAACTGCTCGACCTTGTCGCCGCGACGCTCGGCCTCGTGCTCCCAGGGCAGGCCGGTGGCGGCCTCGATGGTCGGCACGATGATGCCCAGCACATTGACCGGCCGGCCCAGTGACTTGCGATAGCCCGGCAGCCAGGTCTGCTGCAGGCGGCGCAGGGCAATGGCGCTGGCGGTGTTGCAGGCCAGGACGACCAGGCTGGCGCCGGTGTCGAACAGGCGCTCGCAACCGGCGCGGGTGAGATCGACGATCTCCTCGCCGGTGCGCACGCCATAGGGCGCGTTGGCCTGATCGGCCAGATAGGTGAAATCCGCCTGCGGGAGGCGTTGCACGAGAGCGCGGTGGACGGAAAGACCGCCAACCCCTGAGTCAAAGACGCCGATGGACATGAGCGTGGTTTAACCTCGGCCGCGCCGTTCGTCCACGCGCCGCTTTACGGCCCGAGTTAAAGGTTACAGCCCTGTCATGTGACGCAGGCCCGGGGCTGTCCTAGGGTCGGCCCAACACTTTCACCGGAGATGATCCGTGCAACGTCGCACCTTCCTCGCATCAGCCGCCGCCACCGGCGTCGCCGCGACCCTGAATCCGAGTTTCGCCATGGCCGCCGACAGCAATCCCCTGCTCGCCAAGTGGACGGGTCCCTATGGCGGCGTGCCGGCCTTCGACAAGGTCAAGGTCGCCGACTTCAAGCCGGCCGCCGAGGTGGCCATGGCCAAAAACCTGGCCGAGGTGGACGCCATCGCGGCCAATGCCGCGCCGCCGACCTTTGAAAACACCATTGCCGCCCTGGAAGACAGCGGCCGGGGCCTGTCGGACTTCTATTGCTACTACGGCATCTGGGGCGGCAATCTGAGCTCGCCCGAGTTCCAGGTCGTTGAGGAAGAACTCGACACCAAGCTGACCAGCCTGGGCGACAAGATCACCCAGAACGCCGCGCTCTTCAAACGCATCGAGGCGGTCTATAATTCGCCGGACAAGGCCAAGCTGACGCCCGAGCAGCAGCGCGTGCTGTGGATCTACTACACCAACTTCGTGCGCGCCGGCGCCAAGCTGGATCCGGCCGCCAAGGCCCGGGTCGCGGCGATCAACACCGAGATGGCCGGCTATTTCACCAAGTTCAGCCAGAACCTGCTGGCCGATGAGAACACCTATATCGAGCTGACCGACGCCGATCTGGTCGGCCTGCCGGAGTCGCTGAAGGGCAACGCCGCCTCCAGCGCCGCCCAGCGTAAGCTGGCGGGCAAGCATATCATCGTCAACACGCGCTCCAGCGTTGACCCCTATCTGACCTATTCGCCGGTGCGCGCCACCCGCGAGAAGGTCTGGAAGGCCTTCGTCAATCGCGGCGACAATGGCGGCGCCACCGACAACAACGCCCTGATCGCCAAGATCCTGAAGCTGCGCGTCGAGCGCGCCAAGCTGCTGGGCTACAAGACCCATGCCCACTGGCGCCTGGAAAACGCCATGGCCAAGACGCCGGAAAGCGCCATGGGCCTGATGGAGGCGGTGTGGAAGCCGGCGATCGCCCAGGTGGCCATCGACGTGGCGGCCATGCAGGCCATCGTCGATCAGGAGAAGGGCGGCTTCAAGATCGAGCCGTGGGACTATCGCTTCTATGCCGAGAAGGTCCGCAAGGCCAAGTACGACCTCGATATGAACGAGGTGAAGCCGTACATGCAGCTGGACAAGCTGCGCGAGGCGATGTTCTGGGCCTCGGGCGAGGTCTATGGCTTCCAGTACAAGAAGGTCGAAGGCCTGCCGGTCTATCACGAGGACATCACCGTCTATGAGGTGACCCGCGCCGGCAAGCATGTGGGCCTGTGGTACTTCGATCCCTATGCTCGCGAGGGCAAGCGCTCGGGCGCCTGGATGAACGCCTATCGCACCCAGGAGCGGTTCAAGGGCGAGATCACCACGATCGTGTCCAACAACTCCAACTTCATCAAGGGCGCGCCCGGCGAGCCGGTGCTGATCTCGTGGGACGACGCCACCACCCTGTTCCACGAATTTGGCCACGCCATCCACGGCCTCAACGCCAACGCCACCTATCCGACCGTGTCGGGCACCAACGTGGCGCGCGACTACGTGGAGTTCCCCAGCCAGCTGAACGAGCACTGGCTGCCGACCCCGCAGGTGCTTTCCAAGTTCTGCGTCCACTACAAGACCGGCGAGCCGATCCCCCAGGCCCTGGTCGACAAGATCAAGGCGGCGGGCACCTTCAACCAGGGCTTCGACACCACCGAATATCTGGCCAGCGCCCTGATCGACATGAAGCTGCACCTGGCCGGCGACGTCGACATCGATCCGGACAAGTTCGAGCGCGAAGAGCTGACGAAGCTGGGCATGCCCAAGGAGATCGTCATGCGCCACCGCACGCCGCAGTTCGGTCACGTGTTCTCGGGCGACGGCTATTCGGCCGGCTATTACAGCTATCTGTGGGCCGACACCCTGACCGCCGACGTCGCCGAGGCCTTCAAGGAGGCGCCCGGCGGCTTCTACGACAAGCCGACCGGCCAGCGACTGATCGAAACGATCATGTCGAAGGGCAATTCGGTCGATCCGGTCGATCAGTTCAAGGCCTTCCGCGGCCGCGACGTGAAGATCGGCGCCCTGATGCGCGATCGCGGCTTCCCGGTTCCGCCGGGGGCTTGATGACCCTGCCCTCTCCCCTTGTGGGAGAGGGTGGCCCCGGCGAAAGCCGGGGTCGGGTGAGGGGTTCCCCGGCTTGTCCGGCGCGACCCCTCATCCGTCATCCTTCGGATGACACCTTCTCCCGCAAGGGGAGAAGGGACGGATTGCAGGCTGCGAGGTGTAACCTGAAGATCGCCCTGTCCGCTCTGGCGCTTTGCCTGACGCTTTCAGCCGCCGCCCACGCCCAGACCGTCGACCTGGGCCCCGCCGTCGACCGTCCCGGCAGTGCGGTGGTCGAGGAACTGCTGGTGGTCGCCCGCGCCCCCGGCCCCGCGATCTGGCTGGTCGAGAAGGGCGGGGCCAGGCTCTATGTCGTCGGCGCGGCCGCCCCCCTGCCCCATCAGATGGCCTGGAAAAGCCCGCGCCTGGAACGGGCGCTGGATCAGGCCGATCTCCTGCTGGCGCCGCCCAAGGCCTCGGTCGGTCCGGCCCAGATCGCCGGTTTCGTCCTGAAGGGCGGCGCGGGCCTGCGTCAGGGTCTGGGCGACAGGCTGGAGGACGAACTGCCGCCGGACCTGAAGGCGCGTTTCATCTCGGGCCGCACCCGGGCGAAAAAGGGCGCCGGCGAGTACAAGAGCTGGACGCCTGCCATCGCCGGTTTCCTGCTGCTGTCGGATTTCCGCCAGGCGGCCGGGCTGTCCGAAGCCAAGCCGATCAGCACGATCGAGCGCATGGCCAAGGCCCGCAAGGTTCGGATCAAGCCGATGGGCCAGTACCGGATGAGCGCGGTGGTCAACGCCGCAGGCAAGCTGTCGAAGGACGCCCAGCTGGCCTGCCTGCGCGACGCCCTCGACGAGCTGGAATATGAAGGCGGCCGACCGACCACCATCGGCTCGGACTGGGCGCGCGGCGATCTGGCCAGCGTCCGTTCGCGCTATTCGGCCAGCGCCGCCCAGCGCTGCCTGCTGCGTTCGCCCGGCGGGGCCAAACTGCTGGAGCAGCAGATTGGCCAGTCGGCGTCGGCCCTGTCCGGCGCCCTGAACCGGCCCGGCGTCACGGTGGCGGTGGTCGACCTGGCCTTTCTGCTGCCGGCCAATGGCGTGCTGGACCGGCTGAAGGCGAGCGGGGCGACGGTGACCTCGCCGCCGGACTAGCCCATCCGCGAAATCAGCCGCGCCAGCCGCGCCACGCCGTCCTCGATCTGCGCGTCCGAGGGCAGCGAATAGCTGAGCCGCAGGGCGTTGGCCGTCGGAACCTCGGCGAAGAACGGCTCGCCGGGCACGAAGGCGACGCGCTCTTCGGCCAGGGCCCGTTCCAGCACGACCTTGCCGTCCATCCCCTCCGGCAGCCAGACCCAGACGAACATGCCGCCCTGCGGCCGCGACCAGGTGACGCCGGCCGGCATGTGGCGATCCAGGGCGGCCAGGACGGTGCGGGCGTTGGCGCCATAGGCCGCGCGCAGCATGCCCAGGTGCTGGTCATAGCCCTCGACCACGGCGCGATGGGCGACCATCTGGTTGATGGTCGAGACGTGCAGGTCGGCGCCCTGCTTCAGCAGGACCAGTTTCTCGATCACCGCGCGCGGCCCGCACACCCAGCCGAGGCGCAGGGCCGGCGACAGGGTCTTGGAAAAGGTGCCGCAGAACAGGGTGCGGGCCGCCTCGATCCCGCCGGACCGGGCGATGTCCAGCGACAGCAGGGTCGGCAGGGCTTCGCCGCTGAACCGCAGCTCGCGATAGGCGGCGTCCTCGATCAGGGTCATGTCCAGATCGCCGGCCAGGTCCAGCAGGGTCTCGCGCTCGGCCAGGGTCAGGCTCTGGCCGGTGGGATTGGCGAAGTCGGGGACGAAATAGCCCAGGCATCCGGTCGCCCGCTTGCGCGTCGCGGCGTCCAGCCCGTCGACCAGGCCGCCTTCTGGCAGATCCAGATAGGTCGGCTCATAGCCGTTGAAGGCCTGCAGCGCGCCCAGATAGGTCGGTCGGGCCACCATCACCGTGTCGCCGCGTGTCAGGAACAGCTTGCCCAGCAGGTCCAGGGCCTGCTGCGAGCCGGCGGTCAGCATGATGTTGTCGGGGCCGCACGGCATGCCGTCGCGGGTCATGCGCTCGGCGATCCAGTCGCGCAGCGGCAGATAGCCCTCGCTGACCGAATATTGCAGCGCCTGGGCCGCCAGTTTCGGATCAGCCAGGATGGCGTCATAGCCGGCCTGGATCGCCTCGGTGGGAAAAAGGCCCGGATTGGGGATGCCGCCGGCGAACGACAGGATGTCGGGCTGGTCCAGCAGCTTCAGAAGTTCGCGGATCTCGCTGGCGCGGACGCGGGTCATGCGCTCGCTGAAACGCGTGGCCCAGTCGGGAGTGGTGGTCGTCATGTCGTTGAATTTCCGTAGATTTCGCTGACGGCTTGGCCGTCCATGAGCCGCACGCGCGGCGTCTCGCCCGATCAGGTCAGGAGCGTCATACGGAGCGGATAAGGTCCTGCGAGCGACGGAGCCCAAAGCCCCGACGACCGCTCTGGGTCGTGTTCATGGGCAAAGCCTAGCGCGATCATTCCGCGAAGGGAACCGCTGAAGCTTGACGTTGACCTCGCAGGGCGGGAACGCTGCGGGCGCCATCAGGGGATAGCCGCATGAAGCTCTGGATTTCCGTCGCCGCCCTGGCCCTGACCGCCACGGCGGCGCGCGCCGAGGTCACTGACGCCACGCCGGGCGGCTTTCAGGTCCGGCAGGTCGCCGAGATCGCCGCCCCGGCCGCCAGGGTCTGGGCCTCGCTCGTTCAGCCGTCCACCTGGTGGGATCCCGCGCATACCTGGTCGGGCTCGGCCGCCAACCTGTCGCTGGCGGCGGCTTCGGGCGGCTGTTTCTGCGAGCGTCTGCCGGGCGGCGGCTCGGTGCTGCACATGAGCACCGTCTATGCCGCGCCGGGCCAGAAGCTGACCCTGTTCGGGGGCCTGGGCCCGCTGCAAAGCAGCGGCGCGGCCGGCCATATGACCTTCGGCCTGGCGGAGAAGGACGGCAAGACCACCCTGACCGTCACCTATGACGTCGGCGGCTACATGAAGGGCGGCCTCGACAAGATCGCCGCGCCGGTCGACGGCGTGATCGGCCAGCAGGTCGCGCGACTGAAGCGCCAGGTGGAAACCGGCAAGCCCGGCTGAGGCAAAACCTCGCCGCAACAAAAAAGGGCGGCCACGAGGGCCGCCCTTTTCCGGACTTTGGGGTCGGGGGAAAGGTTTAGCCGGCTTCGGCCAGATCGCCCTCGGTGGCGCCCAGCAGGGCCATCTGCAGGCGCGAACGGTCGCGGCGGGCCGCTTCCAGGGCGCCTTCGGACAGGGCGGCTTCGGAGGTGAGGCGTTCGATCTGGGCCTGCAGTTCGCCGAGCTTTTCTTCGTTCTGGCGGCGTGCGGTGTCCTGGGCTTCCTGCATCGCTTCCAGGCGGACGCGCAGCTGGTTGGCGCGTTCCTCGGCCCGTTGCAGGGTCTTGTCGTGGGCGACGGCGGCCTTGGCCAGCTGGTCGGCGCGTTCGATGGCGGCGGCGCGGGCGGTGTCGACGCCGGCGTGACGCTGACGCAGGCCCTCGCCCTCGTCTTCCAGCGAGCGGATACGGTCCAGGGCGCGTTCCAGGGCGACGTTCAGATCGCCGGCCCGGCGTTCGACGGCCTGCTGCTGGGCGCTGGACTCGGCCAGGCGCTGCGAGATCTGGCCGTTCATTTCTTCCAGCTTGTCGGCGCGGCCGCTGGCGGTTTCCAGACGGGTCTGCAGGGCCGAGATCTCGGCGCGACCGGCCTCGACCTGGCTTTCCAGGCCGCGGATGGTGCGGCCGCTATCGGCCTGGTGCACGGCCAGGGCGTTTTCGGCGGCCTGGATGCGGGCGCGTTCGGCGGCGATCTGGGCTTCCAGATCGGTTTCGATGCGCGACAGGCGGGCGATGTCGATGCCGGCCTGGTCGATGCGCTTCTTCAGGGTCGCCACTTCCTCGACGAGGAGGGCATTTTCCTGGTTGGCGCGGGCCAGGGAGGCCTCGGCCTCGCCGCGGCGGGTGTCGATGTCCTGGCTCTGGGTGCGCAGGGTGTCGACGTCCTGGACCAGATGTTCGATGCGGGCGGTGGCGTCGCGCAGCGAGGCGTCGAGATTGCCGACCTTGAGATCCGACTGCAGCAGGCCATTGCGCAGACGATCGATCTCGAGGGCGTTGTCCTCCAGCGTGGAGTCCTGGGCCTGGATGCGGGCGTCGGATTCGCCCAGCGCCGTCTGGGTGGCGGCCAGCCTGGCGGTGAGCTCGCGCTCCTCGGTCTGGGCCAGGGCGACCTGGCGCAGGGCCTGTTCGTAATTCGTGCGCAGGGCGATCAGTTCGGCGTGCTCGGCGCGGCGGGCTTCGAACTCTTCGGCGACCGGCTGGCGGATCTCGGCCAGCAGGGGCTCAATGGCCCGCAGGTGCTCGACCACGCGGCTGATGCTGTCGAGGCCGCCATGGATGGTTTCGTAGCGGACGCCGATGGCCTGGGTGGACTCGATCAGGCGCTCGGAGAATTCCGGCCGGCCGACGTCCTCGACCAGCATCGCCGGCTTGACGGTCTTCGTGTCACGCGTGTTCTTCGACAGAAGCCTCATCTCGCCCATCCCCTTGATCAACCCAAGGCCCCGCGAGCGCCGACGGCATGATCGCCGCCGAGCCCCGAATCCCTTGCCCAGAGGTTAACAAAATAGTCGAAGGTCAAGCCGAATGTCGAGGGCGCTGGCGTCGCACCCCCCACAGGATCTTCGCGCACGGGTTCGCCCTCCACGCGAAAGCCGCCGCGCCGACCGGCAAGGTCAGGCGCGACGGCTCGGGGATCGTCCGGGGACGGCGTTTCAGGCGGCCGCCTGCTCCGACGGCTGGGCCGGATCCAGGCGGATCAGGTAGTCAAAAGCCGACAGCGAGGCCTTGGACCCTTCGCCCATGGCGATGATGATCTGCTTGTAGGGTGTGGTGGTGGCGTCCCCTGCCCCGAACACGCCGGGGATCGAGGTTTCGCCGCGATAATCCACTTCGATCTCGCCGCGGTTGGAGAGGGCCACGCCGCTGTCCTTCAGCCATTCGGTGTTGGGCACCAGGCCGATCTGAACGAACACGCCTTCCAGGTCGACGCGATGGGTCGCGTCGCTGTTGCGGTCCTTGTAGGTCAGGCCGTTGACCTTGGCGCCGTCGCCGTGGATCTCGGTGGTCATGGCCGAGGTGACGATGGCGACGTTGGGCAGGCTGGCCAGCTTGCGCTGCAGCACCGCATCGGCCCGCAGCTGGCTGTCGAACTCGATCAGGGTGACGTGGGCGACGATGCCGGCCAGGTCGATGGCCGCCTCGACGCCGCTGTTGCCGCCGCCGATCACCGCCACGCGCTTGCCCTTGTAGAGGGGGCCGTCGCAGTGCGGGCAATAGGCCACGCCGCGGTTCTTGTACTCGGTCTCGCCGGGCACATTGACGTTCCGCCAGCGGGCGCCGGTCGACAGGATCACGCTGCGCGACTTCAGGCTGGCGCCGTTCTCGAGCTTGATCTCGATCAGACCGCCCGGAACCTTGGCCGGAACCAGACCCACGGCCTTCTGCAGGTTCATGATGTCGACGTCGTAGTCCTTGACGTGCTGTTCCAGGCCCGAGACCAGCCGGGGGCCTTCGGTGTGCGAGACCGAGATGAAGTTCTCGATGGCCATGGTGTCCAGCACCTGGCCGCCGAAGCGCTCGGCCGCGACGCCGGTGCGGATGCCCTTGCGGGCGGCATAGATCGCAGCAGCAGCGCCGGCCGGACCGCCGCCGATCACCAGAACGTCGAAGGCGTCCTTGGTCTTGATCTTCTCGGCGGCGCGGGCGACGGCGCCGGTGTCCAGCTTGGCCAGGATCTGTTCCAGGTCCATGCGGCCCTGGCCGAAGGGCTGGCCGTTCAGCAGGATGGTCGGCACGGCCATGACCTGGCGCTGCTCGACTTCAGCCTGGAACAGGGCGCCGTCGATGGCGACGTGGGTGATGTTGGGGTTCAGGGCGGCCATGGTGTTGAGCGCCTGGACCACGTCCGGGCAGTTCTGGCAGCTCTGCGAGAAATAGGTCTCGAAGTGGAACGGGCCCTCCAGGGCGCGGGCCTGGTCCAGCACCTCGGCGTCGACCTTGGGCGGGTGGCCGCCCACGTGCAGCAGGGCCAGCACCAGCGAGGTGAACTCGTGGCCCAGCGGCAGGCCGGCGAAGCGGACGGATGCGTCACCCGCCGCGCGGGTGATGGCGAAGGACGGCTTGCGCGCATCGTTTCCGGCGAGGTTCAGGCTGACCTTGTCAGAGGCGCCGGCCACGTCCTCGAGCAGCGCCAGCATCTCCTTCGAGCCCGCGTCATCGCCCAGCGAGGCGACCAGTTCGATCGGCTGGCGCAGGTTCTGCAGATAGGTTTTCAGCTGGGTCTTCAGACCTTCGTCCAACATGGCGGGCTCCGAATGCGAGGCGCAATTGTCCTGTGTTCAGGAAAACGCGCGAAATTTTTGGGAAGGTGGCGCCGCCGCCGGCTCCGTGGGGAGACGGTCAGCGGACGACGGCGCCGTATTACCAACCCTTGCGGGCTAGCGGGTAGGCTTAGAGCTTAGATCTTGCCGACGAGGTCGAGCGAAGGCGCGAGGGTCTTCTCGCCTTCTTCCCACTTGGCCGGGCAGACTTCGCCCGGGTGCGAGGCGACGTACTGGGCGGCCTTGATCTTGCGCAGCAGCTCGGTGGCGTTGCGACCGATGCCCTCGGCGGTGATTTCCATGAACTGGATCACGCCTTGCGGGTCGACCAGGAAGGTGCCGCGGTCGGCCAGGCCAACGCCTTCGCGCATGACTTCGAAGTTGTTGGTCACCAGGCCCGACGGGTCGCCGATCATGGTGTACTGGATCTTGCCGATGGCCGGCGAGCTGTCATGCCAAGCCTTGTGCGAGAAGTGGGTGTCGGTCGAGACCGAATAGACTTCCACGCCCATCTTCTGCAGCTCGGGATAGTTGTCGGCCAGGTCTTCCAGCTCGGTCGGGCAGACGAAGGTGAAGTCGGCGGGGTAGAAGAACACGACGGACCACTTGCCCTTCAGGTCGGCGTCGCTGACCTCGATGAACTTGCCGGCCTTGAAGGCCTGGGCGGTGAAGGGTTTGATGGTGGTGTTGATCAAGGCCATGGAGTGCTCCCGTAAATGGTGGAGCCTATGTACCCGGGGTCAAACGATAGGTCCAATCGATTAAATCATTCCGGTGGATAGGCTGGATCTATGCGAATGGGGCCAATAGGCCTATATCGGATCCATGCTCCCCACCCTGCGCCAACTGCAATATCTCAAGCTCCTCTCCGAACACGGCTCGTTCAGCCGCGCCGCCGAGAGCGCCCACGTCACCCAGCCGACCCTGTCGGCCGGCATCCAGGAACTGGAAAAGATCCTGGGCGCGGCGGTGGTCGACCGGGCGCGGTCGGGCGTAATCCTCACCGCCGCCGGTCAGGAGGCCGTGCGCCGGGCCCAGGACATCCTGACTCGTACCGAGGATCTGGTGCAGGCCGCGCGGGGCGCGGGCCTGCCGCTGGCCGGCCGGTTCCGACTGGGTGTGATCCCGACCGTGGCTCCCTATCTGCTGCCGCGCGCCCTGCCCCTGCTGCGCGACCGCTTTCCCAAGCTGCGGCTGTTCCTGCGCGAGGACCTGACCCAGCGCCTGATCGCCAGCCTCAAGGCCGGGGCCCTGGACGCGGCCCTGATCGCCCTGCCCTATGACATGTCCGGCCTGGACTGGGCCCATGTCGAGGACGACGAACTGCTGGCCGCCGCCCCCGCCAACCATCCGATGACCGCCTCGGTCCGGGTCGATCCCGACAGCCTGGCCGGCGATGACCTGATCCTGCTGGAAGACGGCCACTGCCTGCGCGACCACGCCCTGGCCGCCTGCGGGCTGGAGGCCCCCAAGGGCTTCGGCGACGAGGAGAGCTTCGCGGCCACCTCCCTGCCGACCCTGGTGCAGATGATCGGCTCGGGCCTGGGCATCTCGTTCCTGCCGGCCATGGCGGTGCAGGCGGGCCTGACCGACAACGCCGCCGTCACCGTGCGGCCGCTGGACCACGCCCATTCCAGCCGCGAGATCGTGGTGGCCTGGCGGGCGGGCTCCACTCGCGCGGCCGAGGGTCGCCTGCTGGCCGAGACGCTGCAGGCTGTCTGAGCGATCGAAAGCGAAATAATCAGATATATCTAAATAGGCTCTTGTCTTTCGATCAATCCGATATATCTATCGTTTCGATATAACGAAACAGGATCGAAACGACATGTTTGGACGACACCATCACCACCACGGCGGCCGCGATGGCGGCCACCACAGCCGCCACCCCTTCGGCTTTCACGGCCATGACCATCACGGACGCGGTCCGGGCCGGGGCGGCCGCATGGGCCGGTTCTTCGACCACGGCGACCTGCGCTTCGTGGTCCTCAAGCTGATCGCCCAGCAGCCCAGCCATGGCTATGAGCTGATCAAGGCCATCGAAACCGCGGCCGGCGGCGCCTATACCCCCAGCCCGGGCGTGGTCTATCCGACCCTG
>Ga0209023_10001524_pt1 | contig 30784 bp, 20 predicted proteins | sample LakOneMetagenome_FD_187468 | JGI IMG/M metagenome (GOLD analysis project Ga0209023, IMG submission 187468) | Freshwater and sediment microbial communities from Lake Erie, Canada (SPAdes) (version 2) | ecosystem: Environmental > Aquatic > Freshwater > Lentic | place: Lake Erie, Canada...
TGAGTGGCGCTGTGTCGATTGGGTCCAAGACCCCCAGGTCCGCGCAGCGACGATCGACGAGTACCTCCGGCGGCATGAGCTCTGGGAGATCACGCCGATCGGCGAGGCTGCGTTGTCGGCCGCTGCGTCGCTCTTGCACGCCGGGGAGAAGTCGGGCGCGCTGCAACGGACGATGTTCCGCCAGGTGCGAATCACCCTCGAAGACCTCGCGACCGCCATCGTTGGCGGGGATGCTCCAGGCGTTTACTTGCACCTCCGGTCGCTCGACCTGGCGCTCGCCCAGCTGGCCTCGAACGCGAGGGAGTTCTACGCCACCATCAACCGGATCGCCCGAGAGGAGCGGCTCGATGACCATGTGTTCCTGGTCTACAAGGACCAGCTCATCTCGTACCTCCAAAGCTTCCATGACGACCTGGTGCGCAACCGGGCACTCATCGCCGACCAGTTCGCCATGCTCGACACGGCACATCGGGCCAGCGTGCTGCGCCTCGCGGAGGAGGGCGACGACTCGGCCGGGCTGTTTGCCGCAGGCGCCGACTGGGAGCAGCGGTGGGACGGAATGTTGGACTGGTTCGTCGGCGGCCGACCGCAGCGAACCGAGGTCGACGCGCTCAGCGGAGCAACGACAGTCGCGATCCGCGAGCTGCTCACCCTCCTCCGCCGGCTGACCGAACAAGCGACCCGCCCGGTCAACCGGGCGTCGGAGTTGCGCGAGACGGCAGCATGGTTCGCCCGGTGCGCAACCGACGACGAGGCGCACACCCTCTTCGATGCAGCGTTCGGGCTCACGCCGGTCGACCACGTGAGCCTCGCCGTTCCCGACCCCGAATCCGACGGTCGGTTTCCCAGCTGGTGGGATGTGCCGCCGGTCGAGGTGCCGATGTCGCTCCGGACCTACGGGCGGCGTCCCGCTCGGGGCGCCCCCGGGAAACGGCGCGACTATTCCGCGGCCAAGGCCCTTCTCGCCCACCAACGCGAGGCCGAGGCCGCCCGTGAATCGGCGACAGCATCGCGGCTTATCGCCACCGACCTTCGCAACGGTCGCATCGCAGCAGAAGAATGGACGACGCTCCTCCACTGGCTCGACCAGGTTCTCGCCGCCCGGTCGGTGGGCGCCGACTTCGCGGCGAGCGCGCAGGTCGGCGGTGCCGTCATCCGCCTTTCGGCCGCCGATCACGACTCTCAACTCCTCGGTCCCGGAGGAACCGTCGTCCTGCGACGCTGCACCGTCGAATTGATCGCATCATGAACGCCCGCCTCGCTGTCCACCTACCTCCTCACCAGCTGCCGGAGCTCCAGCGCGCCGCTCGGGCGCTCCTCCGGCACCCGCTGATCACCTCGCTCCAACACGACGACTTCCGGCTGATCCTGAAGTGGGAGACCGTGCTCCGGAACGAGTTCGGACAGAAACTCGGCTACCGACTCGACGTCAGCCGGTCCGCAGCCCGCCTGCTTCGGCGACCGGCCACGCTCACGTCCGAGCGGGGAGCCCACCTGGAAACGGGCAGGTCGCTCGGGCGATGGGGGTACGTGTACCTCTGCTTGGCCCTCGCAGCCTTGGAACAGCCGGGTCACCAAGTGCTGGCGTCGGACCTCGCCGCACGCATCTCACAGATCGCCCGCGGTGACGAACGCCTCCAACTCGACTCGACCGAGTTCGTACAGCGACGAGCCTTCCGGGACGCCGTGCGATACCTCGAGGAGATCGGTGTGCTGGCCGTTCGCGACGGCGATGTCGAATCGCTCCTGTCCGACGGTCAAGTGCTCTGGGACATCGATCGTGACGCAGCAGCGATGTGCATGGTCGCAGCGCCTTCAGTGCTCCGTTCGGTGACGTCGGTGGCCGACTTCATCAACGAACCGATCCCATCACACAGAGAGGGACGCAGCAGGCGTGCACGTCAGCTCCTCAACCGTCGCATCATCGACCAACCAGTCGTGTACCTCCACGATCTGACCACCGACGAAGCCGAGCTGGCATGGCGCAACCGGCGACGAGAAGCCGACAACCTCGCACGGCTCACGGGATGTGGCGTCGAGCTCCGACGCGAGGGCATAGCGTTGATCGACCATCCGATACAGCCACTCAGCAACGACTCCTTCCCCGGAGCAAACTCGGTCGCACAAGCCGCGCTGCTCTGGCTGACGGCAATGTTGGAGTCCCTTGAACAGGACGCTGACCAGAGCGTTCCGTCCATGGAGACCGACGACATCGGAACAGCGGAGCGAGCCATCGAGAACGGCGCCGCTGCGGGACTCTGGCAGGACACGCTGACCGAGTACGCCGAACGGCTCGGAAAGGACGCTCGGGAGCGGCCGGACTTCTTCGCCGACCGAGTCGTGGCGTTGCTCCGGCGCTACCGCCTCGCCGAGGCCGGGCCGTCCGGGGTCACCGTGACGGCGTACGCGAGTCGTTTCCGCGCCGCACCGTCGCTCGCCGATAGCAGCGCCTCTGCCTTCGATCAGCCGGCGATGTTCTGATGCGCTTCAAACCGACCCGCGCCGGCATCTTCAACGTGTGGGAGTATGACGACCAGACCTTCGAGTTCGGCGACGGCCGACTCGCTCTTCGCGGCCGCAACGGCTCGGGCAAGTCGAACGCACTCTCACTCCTGTTCCCCTTCGTACTCGACGGCGTCATGAGCGCGGCGCGGATGGACCCGATGGGCGGCGGCCGCTCGATGAAGTCGCTCCTCTTGGGCCGCGACGACGACCGGGCCGGCCGATTCCGTCACGACTCGGGCACCGGCTACGTCTGGATGGAGTTCGGGAACGGCACCGACTACCTCACGATCGGAATCGGGGCCGCAGCAACGCAGCAACGCGACGCGGACCCGTGGTTCTTCGTGACTCGTCAGCGGGTCGGGCACGACCTCGATCTCGCCGAGAACGACATCCCGCTCGGACGCCGACAACTTCAGGACCGCCTTCCTGACGGCGCGGTGTACACGACCGCAGAGGAATACCGCTCGGCGGTCGACCGTCACCTCCTCGGGCTCGGCACCCTGCGGTATCGACGACTGGTCGACCTGCTTCTCACGCTCCGCCGGCCGCATCTCGCCGGCAAGCTCGACATCGAGCACCTGTCGTCCACGCTGTCGGCGGGGCTCGGTGAACTCGACTCATCTCTCATCGATGACGTCGCACACAGCTTCGATGACCTCGATGCCATGCAACATCAACTCGAGGACCTGGCAATGGCCTTGGCGGCGGTCGATCGGTTCCTCCCCGTCTACCGGGAACACCTCGTGAGTGTCGGCCGCGCCCGCGCCGAGACGGTCGTCGAGGCCGACCAGGCGTTGCGGAACCTGGGTCGCCGGCTGAGCGAAGCGGTCCGTGGGCACGACGAGGCAACGGCCCAGGTTGTGGACCTACAGCTGAGGTCCAACGTGTCGGTGGAGCAACGGGTGCTGCTCGACGGTCAGATCGAGAACATCCAGCAGTCCCCCGCCTACCAGAACGCCGTGGCGCTCGACGAGGTGCGAAGGTCCGCCGACAAAGCGGATCGCATCGCTGCGGACGCCAACGGTCGTGCCGCCGACGCCGCGACCGCCACCGAGGACGCAGCCAGCGCCGTCGAGTCCGCTCGGGGCGAGCTGCAGGCGGCGACCGATCAGGTCGGTCAGCGCGTCGCTGAGTGGAACGCTTCAGCGAGGGCGTCCGGGCTCGACATCGAAGTACCGCCAGCGGACTTCGACGACGCTGCCACCACCATCGTCGTGGCCGAGCGCCGACAGCAGCACGACGAGCTCCGTGAGCTGGTCCGGATCGCTGCCGAGACTGCGACCGAGGCTGGCCGAGCCGAGCGATCGGCGGTCACAGCACGCGACGCCGCGGTAGCGGCCACGACCGACCTCGAGGCAGCGGAACGGACGGCCACCGAAGTACTGCAGGCCCTTCAGGCCGAGCGGGAGAGCTGGGGTGCAGCCTTGGTTGCGACGCTCGGGCGTCTCCGCGAGCTCGCGCCCAACTTGATCGATGACGGGGCGTTCGGCGAACCCGATCTTTGGTTCGTCGAGCCGGACGACGAACGGGACCTGGGTGACGGGCCGACCGCCCCTACCTCGGCCCTCAGCCGTCTCGGCACCGGGGCGATGGCCGGTGCGGCGACCGCCGAGCGGATCGCGGCAGAGACCTCGACCGTCGCCGCTCGCGCAGTCGATGCTGCGAAGGCCGCCATGGCCGCCCAACAGAGAACGGTCGACGACCTCGGTGTCGAACGCCAGCGAGTCGCCGACGAGCCCAACCCGGGTCCTCCACCCAACCCGACCCGACCAGATGCCACGATCGACGGGCGCACGGGAGCACCGCTGTACGTCTGCGTCGACTTCGCCCCGAGCCTCGGCGAGGCCGAACGAGCGGGTCTCGAGGCGGCGCTCGGCGCGTCGGGCTTGCTCGACGCCAGACTCGCCGCCGATGGCGTCAGCGACGACGCACTCGATGCGGCGATCAGATCGACCGACTCCGCGCCGGATGGAACGACGCTCGCCGATGTCCTGGTGCCTGTCCCCGTCCCTGGCCTCGACAGCCGACGCATCGGTCAGGTCCTCCGTTCCGTTCCCCTCGACGGCGACATCGTGCAGCTTCGGGCCGATGGCAGCTGGCAACTCGGCCCACTCGGCGGCCGGTTCATACAGCCGTCTCCGCGCTTCATCGGTCACACGGCACGCGAATTGCGTCGCTCCGAACGGCTTGCCGCGCTCGACTCCGAGATCGCAGCCGCCGACTCGGAGTTGGGGAATCTCGCCGAACGAGTCCGGTTGCTCGACGCTGTCACCGGTGAACTCGCCGAATTGCGGGCGCAGCAGCCATCGACGCGCACGCTCCGCCGCGCCCTCTCCCGTCTGCGCCAGGCCGAGGTGATCTCGGGCGAACGTTCGGCCCGCCACGACGAGGCGGTTGCCCTCGCGACGGAACTCCTCGGCGTCGCAGGGTCGGCGTCGAGCCTCCTGCACTCGACCGCTGCCCGATTTCGCCTCCCGGTGACGTCGGAGGAGCTTCAGGGAATTCGTGTCGCGCTCGACCGATGCGAGGTTCTACGCCTGCAGATCGCATCCGATCGGATCCTGGCGGGTCGCGCCGAACGCACGGTCGAGACCGCCAAGACGAACTTGGCCAACGCGACCGTCCGATCCACTCGCGCCACAGCCGACGCCGCATCCGCCCATCGGGATGCCGAACTCGAACGACAGCGATACGACCAACTCAGCGCCGATGTTGGAGGCGATGCGCTCGCAGCGATCGCCGCGCTCGCCGACGCCCGAGCAAGGCGGGACGAAATCGGTCGAGAACTCGACGACCTCTCGACGCAACTGGGGGCGGCGACCGGTGAGCTTTCACGGTTGGGCGAGCGCATCGATCTCCTCACTGGCCAGCGGGAAGCCGCCAGCGCCCTGCTCCACGAGGCGGAGCAACGCTTCGACGTGATCTGCGCGAGTGAGGTCGCCGAGGTTCTTGCACTCGATGGCGTTGGCCCCGGACAAGATGCCAGGAGCGCGGCCAAGGCACTACTGACCACGACCGAGCCGCCGCTGCCGGATGCGACGAACCAGATGGAGAAGGCTCTCCGCGAGGTGCTGCTCGACGGACTCCGTGGCGGTTACGACCCGAGCATGCCGAAGATCGACGGCGTCGACGTGGTCCGCGTCGGATCTGCCGACGGGGACCTCCCGATCGGAACGCTCGCTCGTCAACTGCACGACGAACACGAGCGAACGGCGCTGCTGCTCACCCAGAACGAACGCGAGATCTTCGAGACGCACCTCCTCACTCGCGTCGGCGACTCACTGCGCATCCTCCTTCTCGACGCGGACTCGTTCGAGCACAGGATCAACGAGGAGATGTCGAAGGTCCCGACCGAGAGCGGCATGGTTGTCGAGTTGCGGTGGGAGGTGTCGGGCGATGAGCCCGGCCTGTCCGAAGCGGTGAAGTCACTGCGAACCGCGCCCGAAATGCTCGGTCCGGAACGCCGCGAGGCACTTCGCGACTTCTTCATGCGTCGCATCGCCGACCTTCGCTCGACCGAACCCGGCCGCAGCTTCGCCGAGACGCTCACGTCCGCCCTCGACTACCGCTCCTGGCACACGTTCTCCCTCTACGCGCGATTCGCTACGGGAAAGCGTCAGCGAGTCACCCGAACCTTCTACCGAGGGCTGTCCGGTGGCGAGGCTGCGACGCTCTTGCACCTACCTCTCTTCGCGGCCGCTGCCGCCCAGTACGAGAACGGGTCGATCGACGGTCCGCGCATGATCGCCCTCGACGAGGCGTTTGTCGGCATCGACGACAAGATGCGAGCACGGTTGATGGGGTTGCTTACCCAGCTCGACCTCGACGTCATCCTGACCAGCCATGAGTTCTGGGGCTTCTACGACACCGTGCCGGCGCTCGTGCTCTACGACCTCATCCGCCGTCCACCGACCCCCGGCGTCTATGCCCAACGATTCGACTGGATCTCCGACACTCGATCGTCGAGCCACGATGCAACCGCCTGACCCGACGATCTCCGAACTCGACCGTCCCGAGCTAGCTCGGCTCTGGCAGGCCGCTCGACGCCGCCTCGAACGCAACGGTCTCAAGATCACAACAAGCCCGATGCAACTCGGTGATCTCGGCGACGCTGAGATCGCCGCGATCTGCGCCCTCCTGTCCGAACGACGCCCGTCCGGCAATGCCGTTCGAGTCAGCCTGGCCAGGCTCGACACGATCCTGCGAAACAGTCCCGCAGGCGTCGGGGTCGTCGAGGTGCTCGAAGCGCTCGACGGCTCGATCGACGACCGGCAAGCCCGCCGTTCAGCGGAACGAGCAACAAGGGATGGAACGTGGGACGCAGCACATACCCACCGCGCCGCGCTCGACCCCGAGGTGCAGGAATGGTTGGCCTCCGTACGACGCCGTGGACGGCTCACCCGCCTCGGCATCATCGACCCTGCCGGGTCGCTCCTGACGGCCCTGAACTGCGTCGAGTGGTTGATGGCTCACCGACCGACCACGTCGCCGGCACCGCTCGCTGTCATATCGGCACAACTGTTTGGTGACGCTCACGCCCTGGACGGTGACACTGCCGTCGGCACCCTCGTCTGGGACGCTGTCACGTCGATCAGCAGGATCGAGATGCCACGCGAAGCATGGAGGTCGTTCGGTGTTCAGCTCGACGACGTGAGCACATCTGCGCTTGTGTACATGATTCCGGGTGAGCCCGGGAGCCTTCTTGATGCTGCTTCTGCTGGGGCCGAGCCGATCCGGGTCACGCACCGGATGCTCGACCGCGGTCTGGGCCTCGCGGTCCGGCCGGGTGACATCGTTTCGGTGTGCGAGAACCCTGCCATCGTGATGCTGGCCGCCGATCGACTCGGATTCGCCTGCAGCCCGCTCATCTGCCTCGAAGGGCAACCATCAGGTGCAACGAGCCAGCTCCTGGCTTCAGTCCGGCGCGCAGGCGCAACTCTGCGCGTCCACACCGACTTCGATCTCGGCGGGGTGGCGATCGCGTCCCACATGATCCAGCGGTTCGAAGCATCGCCGTGGCGGATGGGACGCGACGACTACCTCCTTGCCCTCGAGGGCCCGACAACGGACCTTGCTCAGCAGATCGGGGCGATCGCCTGGGACCCCACCCTGTCGGACGTCATGAACGCTCACCGGCGAGCCGTCCACGAGGAGAGCGTCGCCGCCACACTTCTGGCTGACCTCTCCATCTGACCCACGGCCCGTCCTGAGTGTCAGACCTCGTCGGTAGTGTCTGCTGTAGCCCGGTCTCATCTCTCGGGCGGGCGAGCGACACCGAAGGAGGACGCCGTGGCCGATCAAACCGCACAACTCGACGACGGCGCCACCGATGTTGCGTCAGATGATGCCCGGGTCCACGGCGATCGTTGGCGCGTCTACACCGAGGACTGGGACCCCTCGTACGGAGTTCCGGCAGCCTTCGATGTCGACTCGTCGGAGGACGTCGTCAAGATCGAATCGGGCGAGGGTCCTGTCCAGGCGAGCCGCGTCGCGGCTGAGCCGCTCGCGTTCATCGACGGCTGCCGCCGCGTCGAGTTGTCGCTGTGGGCTGAGAACGGAGTGACCGGCGAGCGCGTCCCGGGTCTCGCCGGGGTGTACGCCGTCGGTGCCGTTACCGTGACGCCTGGGGCTCCACCTGCGTACTCGGGGGTCCGCCGCGGTCGCGTCGTCATCTGGGGTGGGGGGCGTAGCGGCGACCTAGTCGGACGTCACGGCTACCGCTGGGCTTCGCATTCGACCAACGCGGATGATCCCGACCAACTGGTAGCCCACCTCCAGGACCGGATGCGTCGAGCCGAAGGCGATCTCGCGCTCGCTGCAGCAGCCCTCGGGTGGACCGTCGTGCTCGACGGCCCGCTAAACCGCATCCGCACATTGCACGAACTCGTGACTGGCTACGTCAAGACCCATCGAAGACAACTCCTCCCTCTGCCCGACCACGCCGCCGTCCCAATGCTCGAACTCGGCGCACGCACTCGGCTCTATGCCGTCGGCCAGGACCGCTTCACCTGCTACGTGCGCGTCGGCTGGCCGCAGCCGGGCGGATCGCCGTGGAGCGGCATCGCACGGCTCGATTTTCCTGCCGTGGCGGGCGTCGACGCGGTGGCCGACCGGGCGACGCAGCTCGCGGCACTGCTCCCGCAATACGCCGGTGTGGCCCACCGCGACCCTCGGGCTCCCGTCAACCTGACACCGGTCAAGAACCTCGAGAACCACTTGACCCACCTGCTCGGTCGGGCCGAACACGCCACGCGAGCTGCCCGGGCGGCAGCGATGGCAGGAGGAATCGAATGACCGACAAGATCGAAGACGTCACCGAGTTTCCTTCCCCGCCCGATCGCACCACCTCCGTCGACGGCGGCGAGGTCGAGATCACGCCATTGCAGAGCCCGGGAGACCTCACCGGTGTCGACCGACGCAACGACCTTCAAGGTCTCACCGGCGTTCCTGCTGGGGAGCCGATCGGTTTGGTCGACGCTTCCACCGATGCGACGACCCAGACAGCAAACGTCGTCGTGTCGGAGTCGACCGACCTGTCACTCGACACCTTCGTGGTGTGCCCTCAGCGACTGGTCGACGGGACGCTTCTGTGCCACTACGGCCTCGTCACCGAGGTGTCGGGTCGAGTCGAGGGCGCCGAGATGGCAACCGACACCGCACGTCTCGCGGTGGGCATCCTGCCCGGACAGCACTTCCGTAGCGCCGAGGTGACCTGGATCCGCACGGCACCCGAACGGTACCTGCCCCCATCGTCAGGTGCAGCCGTGTGGGTCGCGGAAGGTGAGCATCGACGACGAGCTCTGTTTCTCGACAAGATGTCCGACGGGGAGGCGATCCCGATCGGCCTCGACATGAACGACGAGCGGGTGTTCATTCCCTACTCGTTCCTCAACGGCGACAAGGGCGCCCACGTGTCAATCTCGGGGAAGTCAGGCGTCGCCACCAAGACCAGCTACGCGCTTTTCTTGCTCTACATGCTGTTCGAGACTCCGTACGGGGTCACGGCACGACGTGGCAACAGTCACGATCGTGCGTTGTTGTTCTCGGTCAAGGGGGCCGACCTCTGCTTGCTCGACAAGCGGAATCGGGAGTTCACCGAGACGAGCGGCATCGGTGTGAAGGCGATGGAGGAGTGGCAAGCGCTCGGGGTCGACAACCCCCAGCCGTTCGCGAACGTCGACGTTTTCGCTCCGGCCGAGGATGCCGAGCCCGGGACCACCCCGGTCCCGGACATCGCCGTCCGCGACAAGCGCGAGACGCACGCCTACGGGTGGTCGCCGCTTTCGTTCATCACCAACGGGCTCCTCGAGTACGTGTTCGATGACCTCGAGTCGGGTCAATTGTCATTCATCGAACAGGTCACTCGGGTCCAGCTCCTGCGCTGGTGCCATCGGCTGGGCGGCGACGCGACCGGCAAGGTCGTCCTCACCGACCCCGGCGACTCTGTAGGCACCACCTGGGAGTCGGCGACCCGAGCGCTGGCCCGCAAGGAGCCAATCGGCGCGGGAGCGGGCACCGTCGTCGAAACGCTCGACGAGCTGATCGAGTTCATCGCCGGCAAGGTCTCTGACGACACTCCTGCCCACGACCCCAGGTGGACCGGCAATGTCACTGCGGGCACGCAGCAGGCTTTCGTCCGTCGTCTCTGGAAGGCCACGCCGCGCCTGCGCAAGGTGGTTCGGGCGGGTCTCCGCGAGGTCGACCTCACTGCGCAGGTCTCGGTGGTCGACGTGCATTCACTCCACGCGGACGCGCAACGTTTCGTCGTGGCTTCGGTGCTGGCATCGGTCTGGGCCCAGCACGAGAACTCGACCGCGGCGGGCAAGACCTTCGTCGTGCTCGACGAGCTCAACAAGTACGCGCCTCGCCAGGGAGGTTCACCCATCAAGAGCCTGCTGGTCGACATCGCAGCCCGCGGCCGCAGCCTCGGGGTCATCCTCATCGGTGCACAGCAGAATCCGTCAGGGGTCGACCGAGACATCACCAACAACGCAGCGCTCGAGGTCGTCGGTCAAATCAAGTCGTCCGAATCGACTGAGCTCGGGTTCCTGCCGCCCAAGATGCGTGCCCGCGCCCAGATCATCGCGCCCGGCACCATGATCACCTCCCAGCCACTGTTGCCGGCCCCGGTACCGATCCGCTTCCCGTTCCCGCCCTACGCGACTCGCTTCGCCGAGGTCCTCGAGTCAGAGACCGACGCTGCCGATGCCGACGATCTCCTGGGCCGCATGTGAGCGCGCCGACCGACGTCCCGCCACGAGGCGACACCGCCGTACGGTTGCTGCACACGAGCGACTGGCACCTTGGCGTCACGATCCGCGGCGAGCCCCGCTCCGCAGATCACGATGCACTCATCGACGAGATCGTCGCCATCGCCCGCAGCGCCTCTCCCGACCTGATCTTGCACACTGGTGACCTTTTCGACACTGCCCGACCCCCGATGGCCGAGTTCGGGCGAGCGATCCGGGCACTTCGAGCGTTAGCCACGGTGGCCCCGGTCGTGCTGCTCGCCGGCAACCACGACTCGGCGGCGACGCTCGACGTGCTCGGCCTCGCTTTGGCCGACACCGAACCGGTACAGATGGACCCTCTCGTCGCGACCGAGCACCGCATTCGGGTGCTTTCGCGCCCGTTGCCTGCCGAGTCCGGCGCGGTCGCGACCTACGCGACGCGAGCCGGCGGGCGGCTCCGCGTAGCAGCGCTGCCGTTCGTGCATCAGAACCGGCTGATTCGGGACTTCGACGAGATCGTCGAGGCGAACGCTACGTACAACGACTCGCTCCGCAAGATCATCTCGCGGTACCGAGACGTAGCCTTCGCCGACTTCGACCCAACCGTCGACGTTGCTGTCTTCGCCTCACACGTCCACATTCGCGATGCAAAGACGTCGACCGAGAAGACCATCCACATCGCCGACGACTACGCCACCGACCCCGCCCACTTCGACAGCCGGTTCGGGTACCTGGCGTTCGGACACATCCACGTCCCCCAGGCCGTTGCGGCCGGACGCGGCCGCTACGCCGGCTCGATCCTCGAGGTCGACTTCGGGGAGGAGGGCGAGGGCAAGCAAGTCGTCGTCGTCGACCTCGAGCCGGGGCGCCCCGCCTCAATTGTGCCGATCGAGCTCCGAGCCGGCCGTCGCATCCGCCGGGTCCGCGTTCCCCTGTCCGCGCTCCCAGCCGAGGTCGACGCCCTCGGCGACAGCATCGTCGAAGTGGCGATCACCGCCGAGCTCGATGACGACGGCTCCCCGCTGCCTGCCGGCCCGATCGTCATCAACGACCACGAGTTCGACATGCTGAGCGCAGCGGTCGCTGCCGTGCTGCCCGATGCCACCGTCGTCTCGGTCATCGATGCTCGCACCCCATTCGGAGCGCTCGCCGACCTGCCCGAGCCCGAGGCCGCCACGTCGCTGTCAGACGCATTCCGCGGTTGGCTCGGCAGCGCCGCCGCCCGGCAATCGTTGTCGCTGCCCGCGACCGTAGGCGCAGACCCGGCGCGGGTCGCCGAAATGTTCGACGAGTGCCACGCCGCTGTCCTGCTCGACAACACCGTCGAGTTCGCTGAGATCGCCCAGCTGGCCGCGTTTGACGCCGAGCCAAGCAGCAGGACGGCGGACTGATGCGGCCGATCCACCTCAGGTTCGCCGGCCTGCGTTCCTACCGAGCCCAAACCGAGATCGACTTCTCCACCCTCGACCTGTTCGCCATCATCGGCGACACCGGTGCGGGCAAGTCGACCGTGATCGAAGCACTCTGTCTCGCGCTCTACGGCAAGAAGTCCTGGACCGGTGGCGACGCCAGGCTCGCCGACCTCATCACCGATGGCGAGAACACGATGCGGATCGAGCTCACGTTCGGGGTCGGCGCCGAAACCTGGACCGTTACGCGAGCCCGTCACCGCAACAGCTCTGCCCCGATCGACCGCCTGATCGACGCCGACGGTTTGCCAGTCGCCGACGGCAAGTCGAAGGTGAACGAACGCATCGAGCAACTGATCGGCCTCACGTTCAGCCAGTTCACCCAAGCGGTGGTGTTGCCACAGGGCCGCTTCGACACCCTGCTGCGTGCTACCGAGAGCGACCGAAACAAGATCCTTGAGTCGCTTCTCGACCTCGGCGAGGTCGTGGCAGCGCGTCGGCAAGCCGACACCACGCTCGTCGAGTGGCGGACTCGCACGACCACGTACCGGGCCCGGCGCGACATGCTCCCCGCCGATCCCGTGGCAGAGGCCGCCCACGCCGATGCCGAGCTCCGTGTCGCCCAGCGACGGAACGCCGACCTTGCCGAGGCCCGCAACACCGTCGACGCTCTGGAGACGACCCACGGCACCCTCGTCGTGTCCCGTGACGATCTCAAGACCGCTCTCCGCCAGGTCCGCCCCCGGCCAGCCGACGGCACTAGCCAGATGCGCGAACTGGCCACCGAATGGCAATCCCTCGCGGATCAACGGACGCTCGCCACAGCCGAGGTGGCAGCACGAAGCGATGCGATCTCGGCGCTCGACCGCGAGGCAGCAGTTGCGCTCGACGGATTCGCCTCCCGTGACGATCTCGTCACTGCACGCGAACGCATCCGACACATCGCGACGGCGCTGCCGGCAGCGCTCAGACAGTTCGCCGAGCTGCAAACCGATCGCGAGGCGCTCGGCGACACGCCGCCAATCGCCAGTGTCGACGACTCGTTCACCAGCGCTGTATCCGTGGCCGAAGCTCACCGCTCCCTCTGCGAAGACGCGGAGAAGAAGGCGACCGCCCGGCTCGCGTCCGCGCGGGAAGCGCATCGGCGATTCGTCGCGGACGCGACCCGGGCTGACGATCTCGCGGCCCGGGCAACCGCCCTTGCCGGCGAGGCAACCGCGACATCGGGGCGATCGTCCAAGGCGACCAACGATGCCGACCGAACCCAAGCCGAGCTCGACGCCCTCGTCGCTGACGAGCGAAAGGCCGAGCTCGCACACGCGGCCCGCGAGGCGGCGGCCACGTGTGCACCGGGCGAGCCGTGCCCGATCTGCGAACGGCCGCTGCCCGACGGGTTCCGACCTACGTCGTCCGACGCCGCCCTCATCGACCTCCGGCAACGCGTCGCAGCGGCACGGACCCGACACCGTCGATCGGCCGACGCCGCCGCCGAACTGTCGGCGACTGCGGTGAGGCTGCAGGCCGAGGCGGACACTATTGGCGACAGCGCAACCGAGGCCGCTGCAGCGCGCGACAAGGCCGCCACCGAGGCGGCCGACCTTGGCGCCGATCTTGGAACGCACGAAGCCGACGCTGCGGTCGCCACACTCGCCGCGGCGGCCGCCACCTGCGCGCAAGCGACCGCGGCGGCCGACGAGGAGCTGACTGCAGCACGGGAATCTCTCGCCGAGGAGCGAGCGCGGGTCGATGCCGCAGTCGCCCTTCACCAAGACCAACTGGCCCGTGTTACACGCGACGTCGCCGCCACCGACGGGGTTATCGCCGAACACCGGAGGTACATCGCATCGCTGCCACCGCCGTGGAGCGAACGGCTCGCCGAGGAGTCCACCACCGAGCTGAGCGATCTCATCGGTCAGCTCGGTTCGGGAGTTGACAGTCTCGAGCGGATCGCGCTCGAGCGGGATGCTCTAGCTGCCCAGCGGGACACCGCCCGTCGCCAGCTCTCCACAGCGGAAGGACGAATCGCTTCAGGCGTTAAACCGTCGATCCGCGAGCTGCTGCGGTCGGTCAGCGACCACCTCCGATCTGTTGCCGAGATCCAAGCGCTCCTGCCGACTGCACCCAGCGAGGGCGGAACCCCGTTCGACGAGCCGCAAACTCCTGTAGCGGCGGACGACCTCGTAACGGCAATCGAGAGGGCGTTTGCGGTCGCCGCGGAGACCGAGGGGCTCGGGGCACTACATCTGGCCGAAGCCGCAGACAAGGTCGACGATGCGGAACGGATGATCCAGGTCGCTCTCGGGTCCGTCGGGTGCGACACGCCGGAGGCACTGCACACGGCATTCGGCGTCTCGTCCAACGCGCTCGAGCATGCAGTCGCCGAGGCGTCTGCGGCCCGGGGCCGAGCATCCCAAGCCGACCGCCTCGACCGCATCCTCGCCGTAGCCGCTCCATTCACGGCCAACCTCGAGCTGCTGGCTGACGCCCTTCGCTCGAAGAACTTCATTGCCCACCTTGTCGACGCGCGCGAGCGCGAGCTCTTGGCGGAGGCAGCCCGGAGACTCCGTGAGATCACGAATGAACGCTTCACGTTCGCCAAGGATTTCGGTGTGGTGAGCATCGCGTCCGGCGAGAAGCGGCCGCCGGACGCGCTTTCCGGCGGAGAACGGTTCCAGGCCGCGTTGGCACTCGCGTTGGCGCTGGTCGAGATCGCATCCCGAGGCGGCGGCCAGCTCGACGCCGTGTTCGTTGACGAGGGCTTTGGCTCCCTCGACACCAACACGCTCGACGTTGCTCTCGACACCCTCGGCAAAGTCGCTGGCGGCGGCAAGTCCGTCGCCCTGATCTCCCATCTGCAGCGTGTCGCAGAATACGTCGACACGGTTCTGCATGTGACCAAGGACGACGTGCTGGGCTCACGCATCGAAGTGCTCGACTCCGACGCTAAGGACCGCCTGATGGATGACGAGCTCCGAAGTGGGTTGACCGGATGACCCTGCCCGCCAAGACGCAGTCGGTGTCGAGCGATCCAAAGCCGAGGCCCATCCGGCACAAGCCCCAAGATCACACCGGATCCTGAACGGGAGAGCACAACGTGCAGCTTTGGTTTCATTCAGTTCTTGAGCTGACATGCCGTGTCGCCCCGGCGTCAACGCGAGGACCCATAGAATTCGCGGCCATGAAGACCCCGAACAATTCGATGTTCTTTAGCTCGGCCGGGCGCTCGTGCGCCTAGAAGAAGCGCGTCTGAAGAACTTCAGGCAGTGTTACGAGACCACCGTACGATTCTCCGAGCACGTGACGCTCCTGGTGGGAGAGAACGATGCCGGCAAGAGCTCCATCGTCGATGCCCTACGGCTGTGTATCTCGCCAGTCATGCCGAGCAGACAGGGGGTGTGGTTCGACAGCATCCGAGATCTGAGTGCCGGGGCCGAACCAGGAGACGCGATCGAGGTCAAGCGGACCTACTCAGATTTGACCGTAGAGGAGGACGCCTTTTACACGCCGGCTCTTGTCGACGAGCACCGGAATCTGGTGCACACCACGACGTATCGGACAGACGCCGCTCTCCCGAGGCGGCTGAGGCTGTCACATCTGGTCGGCGACGCCAAGATTCCCGATCCGGAGCCGGAGAACCGTGAACGGATCGCGCACGTCTACCTGCAACCCCTTCGTGACGCGTCCTCGGCCCTGGACTCTGCCGGGGGCAACCGGCTCGCTGACGTCTTCCGCATTATCGCCACCGACGATGAGATCGAGGGCTTCGAGACGAAGGCGAATGAGTCGCTGAAAGCCCTGTCGGCCGATCCGACGGCCGCCAAGGTGGTCAAGGGCATTCAGGAGCACCTATCAGCGGTGACGAGGCCTGTACGGCATCGGATCATCGACGTGAAGCATCGCGAGCAGCGATTGGCCGCGCTTGTTAGGTCTCTTCGGCTGCACATGGCGGCGGAGGGCCTTACCCCGTCCGATCTTGCGGGATCAGGACTCGGTTACGCGAACCTGCTGTTCATCGCCACCGTGGTGCTTGAGCTGGCGCGGGCCGACGAATTTGACCTACTGGTCCTGCTACTCGAGGAGCCGGAGGCTCATCTGCATCCGCAGTTGCAGACGGTGCTGTTGAACTACCTACAAGAGCAGGCCGAGGCGAGCTCATGCGGAGTCGCTCCACCAGGCACGCCCGCCGGCCGCATCCAAGTAATCGCTACGTCGCACTCGCCGAACCTCGTAGCAAGCGTGTCGACCGCGAACGTTGTCGTCGTCCGCTGCCAGGATCGACTACCTGTCGTCGGTGACCCGCCAGCGGCCTCAGCTGAGTCAATCCTCCGAACGGAGACGAAGACGGCGCACCTCGGCGACCTGACCCTTGCTCCCGCCGACCGTCGAAAGATTGACCGCTACCTCGACGTCACTCGAGCGTCCTTGCTGTTCGCTCGGCAGATCGTGCTCGTCGAGGGGATTGCAGAAGGCATCTTGCTTCGCACCCTTGCGGAACGGTGCGTCTATCCGCACGTGGCTGACTCAGAGGCGCCAGCCGGTGTTCGCAACAAGCGATGCCGGGAGCAGTTCAGGGCGATCTCGGTCGTGCCGGTGGGCGGCGTGGACTTCCTACCGTTTCTACGCTTGCTGTTCTGCGATGGTCTCGCTCTGGCGGATCGCGTGGTGGTGGTCACCGACGGTGACGGCGGAGCCGGCGGCGCCCGCCGGGACGAGATCCACCAGGAGTTTCAAGCGTTCGTCGATGCCGGCCATCTGACTGTGTGCGTGGGCGGGACAACGTTGGAGGCAGAGCTCTACGCCTCCGTCGCCAACGAAACTGCGCTGAAGGAGGCGTTCCTCGCTCAGCATCCCCGGTCAGCTCCGAAGTGGGACGCGTTGAACCTGAATGCTGACATCACACGCGCTCAGCGAGCGGCACGCTTTGCCCAAGCGTTGAAGTCGAAGGAGCTAGACCTCGGCAAGGGCGACTTCGCACACGTGCTAGCAGGGCTCGTCGAGAACGGTGCCGTGCTCGACACCCCCGCCTATCTGGTTGAGGCGATCGAGGCGGTGACGATCTACGTCGCGTCCACATCGAGCGCGGAGCCCGAACTTGCCTGAGCTGACCGCCATCCAGGAACGAGTGCTCGATCCAGAAGTCAGGCTCGTCGAGGCCGGGCCGGGATCCGGCAAGACGCGTGCATTGGTCGCTCGCTTCTTGCAGACCTCGCGGAGCACCACCCGGGGAGTGGCTCTGCTGTCCTTCACCAACGCCGCGATAGATGAAGTGCGTCGAAGGACAGCTGGCAGCCCGGGCGCGGTGTCCGCTCCAAACTTTGTCGGCACGATCGACTCGTTTCTCAACCGATTCATCGTCACTCCAGCAGAGGTACCTCGCCTCGGTCGGCAGCCGACCTACCGCCCGTCGTGGGACGACCTGCCGTCTGGGATAAGGGTCCTCCGGCTGGCCGGCATCTCCGGACAAGGCGGCGTGCCGCTTGCAGCGTTCCGCAAGTCAGCCGACGGTAGCTTCGTCGTCAACGAGAACCAGCTGAAGCAACCCGAGCGCCTGTACCTCGAGTCGGTAGATGCCGCAGACCGACGGCTCCAGCTCGTGAACCGAGCAACAGGCATCATCAACGGCCTGAACGAGGCGGGCCACTACGACGCCCACACCGCAAGGCTCAGGGCGTTCGAGATCCTTAGATCGCACGACGGGGACGCAATCGTCAGGCGCCTCTCCAAGCGGTTCGCAGAAGTCCTCCTCGACGAGGCGCAGGACTGCGATGCCGCTGAGTTCGGAGTTCTGCAGCTGCTAGCTCCCCACACCCGGACCGTGCTCGTCGCTGATCCAGACCAGGCGATCTTCGCGTTCCGTGGAAGCAATCCTCAGCTGTTCCTCGACTACCGCGACAGCCTGCCCGCTGAGCAGAAGACCTCGCTCGGTGACAACCACCGCTCCACTCCTGAGATCTGCGGTCTGACTTCCTCGCTCCGAACCGGTGGGCAAGCGGCAGTCGTCGCCGTGTCCCAGGATCCAGGTCCACCCGTCTACGTGGTCAAGGGATCGGCGTCTGATCAGCGACACAAGTTCTTGACTGTGCTCGACGAACACGAGATCGATCCTTCGGATGCGATTGTGCTCTCGCACTCCCTCGCTAGGGCTAGATCAGTCGCCGGAGTAGACGATCCCGCTGCCAACTCGGTAGCGGCGGGTAACCGGCTGGCATCCGCCTGCTGGGTCCTTCGCCAGCACGGAAATGACGCTCGAACCCGTCTCGATGCTGTTTCGGACGTTGAGGAGATCATCCTCTCGCTAGCGACCTGGCCGGTTGAGGTAGAGCGGTCCGACCGCTCCGGCAAGCTTGATCACGCCAAGAAGGACCCTCAGTGGCTAAGGCGGAGTGCCGGGTCACTCATCTCCTCCCTGTCGGCTGTCACGGATCGGGCTGAGTTCGGAGCGGTCGCCCGCTCGCGACTTGAGCCGATCGTCGATGAACTGGGCGTGGGACACGTAAGCCTCGGGCCCAAGGTTCAGCAACCAGATGCGGCGACCTGGGGACGTTCCTCCGCTGCGGCCATCAATGACGCCCGGCTTCAGTACGACACCGTGCACGGTGCTAAGGGAACGGAGGCGCCTGCAGTCCTCCTTTCCCTCCCAGCGCCTCTGCAAGCCGACGATGCGGGCCGCACAGTGCTCGACGACTGGGCGACTAGCACCTCGTCGGAGCGCCTTCGTGTGCTTTACGTCGGCGTGTCTCGGGCGCAGCGCCTGATCTGCTTGGGCGTCACCAATACGAAGGCTGCGGCGGTTGTTGCGAATCTCTCGGCAGCAGGTATTCCCCGAGAGATTCGGTAGGTCCATCGACTCTGGGCATCAAGGCGTCCAGCCCCCGCAGGCTTCAGGGTGGTTAGGTGCGGAAGCGATCATCGACGGAACACGGTCACTAGGTGAGGCCGCAACAGCAGGGTCGTGACGAGGAAGATCGCTACCTCGTCCGACCACCCTACAGCGAACGGAAGCGCCTCGGCAGTCCTCCCGAGCAGCAGCCTATAGTGGCGTCCTCGGCGCAACCGACTATTCGAATTGACGGCGTAAACGCCTGCTCGCCATGTCAGACCATCAACACACGGACGTCAGCCCAATGGTCGAGAACCCCGCCAACTCGATAGTTCCCCGCCACGACTTGATGTTCACCGGCTGGGAATCGGAACGAGGCGAAGACGGGTGGATAGTTCGCCATGGGACATATTCGGACTGGACCTCGCCGGGCTTCCTTGTCGTTGAGCGCGAGCGAGATGGGGTGGTCACCCCCCTATTCGAACTCGCCGAGCAACCATCGCTTGACGAGGCGGAGTTTCGGCTAGCCGATTGGGCAGCCGTCGCCGACCGTCTGATTCACGCCGTTCGTGAACTCCAGACCGCAAAGTCGGTCGCGGAGCCCAACACGCTAGTGAGCCATGGCGGCGCGCTACTCGACTTGGGAACGTCCGTCGGAGGTGCGCTCGGCGCTCTTGCGAGGGTCGCAGGCGCATGGGCTTCTTCGATAGCTCGAGAGCCCGAGGTCCTTGTCGCAGTATCCTCAGCCCTTCCCTGGATGCCCCTGCTTGCCGACGCCCACGACGATCCGGATCATGTCCGGAACCTGGTCAACGCAGGATGGACGGAGCCAGACTCGACCGCTCTCGATCGTCTTCGTTCCGCGGCCAAGGACCTCGAAGAACCAGACGCCGAGGAGGCCGACGAGACCTCACAGTTGCTGTCGAGTCGGATCACCACCGCAGCACACGCATCAAGTGGGATGATGCGAGTCAACGCCGCTCGAACGTTTGCCCTAAGTCCTGAGGCCGTGCGCTGGGCTACGTCGGGCGAAGTGGGGGGATGCCTGACAACAGTAGAGGATGTGGTGCATCTCTGGTCCGACGGCCGTCTCACGATCGAGATCGATACCGGCGATGTCGTAGGCGCTGATCTTGGCTCGAACTCTCAGGACTACTACTGGGCCCAACTTGTCGGCGATGTGATTCTCGCTACGACGCTTCGAGAAACCGCCGGCCTCGATTCTCGCACGCTCGAAGTGCGATGGACTCAACCTGGCGGTAGCGGCGTCAGAGTCGAGCAGGGTCTGGTGCTGATCTCGACCGGTGCCTCACGCGTCGAAGATGTTGTGCAGGTACGCGGGGTTGACGTCCGGACGGGGGAATTGCGATGGTCATTTGGGGAGCCACGATTGCACCTCGTAGGTTCTACGGAAACCTTGTCGTACCTCGCTTCGAGTAATGGGGCGAAGCCAGGACTCGTATCGGTGGACCGTGGCGGACGGCCCGAACGCCTTCAATCCTCTGCGCATTGCTGGGACGGACGAATCCTCTCTGGCTTGCTGCGGACTGGAGACACTTGGGCATCCCTCGATCGCCTCGAGGAACGAGGCGCAACCGCGCTGATCTCGCCCGACGACGGCTGGATCCCTTGGGCCGAAGTCGGGGAACATTTGATCTGGATTGCCGACGGAGGCGAGGGAATCGGTCTCGGTGGGTCCACACCACCAAAGCCGGCGACCACACCGGATGGTCTCGTCCTAGGGGACGACGACGGATGGGCTCGAATGCCTTGGGTCGAGTCTGGTGGACTGCTGTGGTGCTTTGACCGCCTAGCAGATGCCTTGATCGGCATCGACCCATCATCCATGAGCGTGCGGTCGGTAGCCCTACCCGGGGTGAGCGCTACCTCACTCGGTTCGTCGACCACGACCTTGGTCGTCTCGCTCCAGCATGACCTCGGCAACTACTGGCTACTTGGTCTCGACCCGCTCGCCCTATTTCAGTTGGCGGCGGGATAACCTTCCCGTCTCCCTCAGGTCGAGCGTCCATGTGGTCTCGGGCACGGCTGTCACAGTTCCGGCCCTCCTGCCAGGCAATGCAGGCCGAGAGTGAGTCGAGGCGTGAAGAAGTGCGGAGCGCCAGCTCGATAGCTCCTGTGCCGCCGGCCCGTAGCGCACGCTGGGTCAAGCTCTCTCGGTCGTAACACCTTTCGTTTCAAGGTGGCGGCACGCGAGTACAGAGAACTGCCGGGCCTGACCGCTGCACTAGTGACCGAACCCCAAGTTCCTGCGAGCTTTCGCGGGAGTTCCGCGGCATCTACGTCGGGGCGCTCCTGACGTCGCGGGCCAGATAACCCCGCAACTAAAGGGCTTCGCCGCAGTGCACCCAACGGAATTCGAGCCCGGGCCGGCACGGCGAGAGGGATTCCAGACGCGGCAGCGCGAGCGTCAGCGATCGGAACGGGAGAGATTCTGGGGCCCCCGCAGACACAACCGAGGCGAGCGGGGGAGGCGATTCAGGGCGTCGGCGGCATTTTCGCGGTATCGACGTCGACGTCGCATGGGGTCGTGCGGTGGAGGGATGTCTCGATTCTCCGGAAGGGATGGCGAGGGAACGACCGTGCGCACAGCTTGCAGCGTTCGAACGTCGCCCCCAGGGCGTTCGATCACGATGGAGGGCGTAGCGAAGGGTTCTGGAAGCTGGTAGGCCAGAGGAAGCGATCTCAGGTACCCAACGATTCCCACCTGCGACCACTCCCGAGATTCAGCGCGGCCACCGGCAACGCTGTGCGTCCAAGGGCTACGATCTGGACCAGTGCAACGATAGGAGCGACCATGACGGACGAATCCGATACCGCGCCGGCTCAGGGGGCGATCACCCCGATGTCGATGATCGGGGATCGGCCCTGGTGGGACATGGAGCCCACCGATTGGGGGGCCACTGCTGCGACCCAGAGTCAGTGCTCGTCGTCAGGAGGAGGAAACGGTCGCTGCGGCCAGCAGCCGGTCGAGCGGCCTTTGGATGAGCCTCGCCGATAACAGCGTCGAGTGGGATTGGTCGCCCTCGCCCACCAGCTCACTCGTTCCTAGCGACTTCTGCGGCCCTGGGAAGGTGGTCGCGAGTTACCGAAACCTCCCTCCCTTCTTTGACGAGCCAAGGCTGATCCACCTTACGGGACGAATCGACCTGCCAGGCGAGATGGCGGCGGAGCCCGACCAGGGGCTCGGTGCGGCAAGCGGCGCATCATTGAGCATTGAGCGCGCCGCCACGAAGATGCTTGGCGAGGCATGCGAACGTCTCGCGGTTGCCGGCGACCCAGGCGACATCCCTCATCGGCTAGATAACTTCGGGTCTAGACCCGCCGCCTTGGATCCTGAGCTCCTGGCGGTCGGTGAGGTATCCGGGGCCGAATCCACTTCACGTCGGACAGACAAGATCGCGTGGACTTCCGGCTTCGACCGCTTCGGCAACGTCGTTAGCATCCCGCGCCAGCTAGTGGACGTTCCGTATCACTACCATCCGGATGAGCAACTCTGGAGGGTGCCGATCACCACCGGAGCAGCAGCGGGGCCATCGCTAGAGTTCGCGCTGTACTCAGGCCTCTGCGAGGTGATCGAACGCGACGCCTTCATGTCAGCCTGGCTCCTCCAAGCCACCCCTCCAGCCATCGACCCGCACGACCTCCTTGCGCGACGAAAGAACTCGCCGGAGGCTGAACTCCTTGAGCGCACGCTGATTGCGACTGAGCGATACCGACTCGATGCCCGCTTCTACCAGATTCCGACTGGGTTCAGCCTCACGACAGTCATGTGTCATCTCTGGGATGACACCGGCCTAGGCGCACCGCTTGTCGTTTCGGCAAAGACCTCGCCCGAGCCAGTGTCGGCGATACTTGGCGCACTGGAGGAAGCTCACCAGGTTCGGCCGTGGACAAGGTACCTTGCAGGCTCCTGGCCCTGCAGGACCACCTCAAGTCCCTCGAACCTCAGAGAGAGAGCGATGCTCTGGTTCGGGGATGAGCCACTTGAGCGCGCGCGAGAGTGGATCCGGTCCTCGGAACCGGCTGAAATCGCCGCCCTTGGGATGCCCACACTGCGGGACCTCCTAGTCGAGATTAGTCGTCAAGACGCCACGACCTACTTCGTGGACTTGTCTCCGCGGCTAAGCGTCCGTTCCCCTGCCGCGTCGGAAATCTCTGTCGTCAAGGTGATAGTGCCTGAGTTCCAGCCGTTGTACCTTACCGAACGACTCCGTGACATCGCGTGGGCCCGTCTTGCCACTTTCCCCCAGCGGTCGGGGCTTGTTCCGGGAGTCGCGCCGAGCCAAGTCGAGTCGATTCCTCACCCATTCCTCTGACCTCCGCTCGGACACACCATGCTGAAGCCTGTTACACCCTTTGCCGAGTCTGTCTCGAGCGCGATGGTTGCCCATCGGGCTGGCGATCTTACTGTCAGCGATCGCGACGACGCTCAGGGCGATACTCCCCCAGACGCGTGGATGCGGGCCAACTACAAGCGTTACCCCCGGCTGCCAAGCGTTGACATCTCAAAACTCGACGCGCCAGTCGCCCGAGCCGCCCGCGTATCAGTTCGTGACTTCGACGAGCGTCCCGTCCGAATTGAGGACTTGTCTAAGATCCTCCACGCGGCCGCCGCCATCTATTCCATAACGCCGCCGCTCCACAGGCCGTTGCCGTCCGCGGGAGCACGATGGCCAATCGAGGTCTACCTATTCGCTTGGTGCGTCGAGGGAATTCCCCGCGGGCTCTACCACTATGGCGCCGCAGACGACCGTCTCGTCATTCTACTAGACGAAGCGAACCTCCCCAATCCCGTTGAGCTGGTCGGAGAAAGCTGCACTAATCCTCCTTGCCTCGCGATCCTGACGGGCGTTATGCATCGCAGCACAGTCAAGTATGGTGGGCGGGGCTACCGCTACGTCCTAATGGAAGCAGGTGCATTTGCCGGTCGCATCGACGACGTTGCCGTAGATTGTGGGTTGGGAACGCTATGGATTGGCGGCTTCGACGATGGACAAGTCGCGAGCATGATTGACGCATCATGGAACCTAGAGGAGGAAGCACCGCTACTCCTCCTGGCTCTCGGCTATGCGGTCGAATAGTGATCAATCTGAGGGACTGATCGCTGCAGTCGCTTCGACGATGCGCTGCCCCATCCAGCCGCTCGCATGGCCTTTAGGGGAGGGCCGCGGTGAGGAAACTCGTGTGCACCTGGTTGCGATCCGCAGCGTAAACTACGTCGGGGATGCTGTGCTCCGAGAGCAAGACTACTCTGTCGCCAGCAACAGCGCCATCCGCCATGCTGCTGCCGCAGGCCTTCCAGTGCCAATACCGTTTGCGTCCGGTTCGTTCGGCCAGAGGCGTTGGCAAATCGAGCCGCGCATGACTGGACAGCCCCTGTCAGCGGTAGATCCCAGGTCCGCGCAACAGTCTCTGCCGAGCGTCGCTGACGCTCTCACAAAGCTGCACGATCGAAGGACGAAGGGCATCCTCGAAGACGGGTCAGACCTCTCGATTTCAAGGAATGGACTGACAGCGCATACGACGAAGTGCGTCGAACGATTCGCAGCCGCATCGTCGACATCTCTCGGTACCAAGATAGTCGATGCTGCCCGCCGCACGTCTTGGAATTCCACCATCTCGCTCTGCCATGGGGATCTCACTCACCGGAACGTCATGGTTTCACATAATCGCCTCAGTGGAGTCATCGATTGGTCACCACAACTCATCATGATCGGCCCCCCCGAGATCGATGTGGCCATCTTTAGAACCGCCCTACTCCTAGATGCGGGTCCAATCGCAGCCCTCGCCGACTCCCTCATCGCTGAGTTCATCCGAGCAAACCCGCGTCTAGCGAGCGATCGGATCGAGGCAGCGACTGACTGGTCCCTCCTACAGCTCCTGTCATGGATTTATGGCCGCCGCATCGGTCTGACCGGATTTCCCGGAGACAACTTGATCGAGGGGAGCCGCCCGAAGCAGGTCGAACTCGAGAATCGCGTGTTCGAGTTGCTTTCGCGTCCGCGGAGCTAATTCACACAGTGGCCGGAAGGCCGCATCAATCGCCGCTCCCCAAAACTAGCGACCGGTTGCGCCTGTTCGCCTCGCGTTGAGCCGCAGGCGTGATACCGTCCCACCTATCCTGTGGCTCTCCTGGGAGTCCGTCAGTAGGGGGGGTGTCTCTCATCGATAGTTCCCTCAACGAATTGCCATCCCTCTACTTCGCACTCGACGAGCCACACGAGTTGGCGACGGTTGTCAGACTAATTCCGACGAAGGACCTCACTGCGCATGCTCCCTCCATTCTGGAAGCTCGTGCCCGGATGAGGGAAGCTGCCGCGGGACTACGTCCAAAGCGTCCTCCGATCACTGTCGAGGACCGAGGCGACGCGGTCTATGTCATCGATGGAAACGCGACGCTCGGGGTCGCCCTTGCGAGCGGTTGGCTGCAGATACCAGTTCGCTTCGCGACTCCAGTCCACCGCACCCCTCCATTGCAGCACGATTGAACAACGGCGCGTCGCGTCGTACGAGCCTCGTGCTATCCATCGCACGGTCGACTAGTGCCACTTGGTTGCGGCCCCAGACAGGATGACGCTTGGCGCGCACACACACGTCCTCGGGTCCACTCGCCGAGCGATCCGGGGCTACACTTTCTCCGTGCCGCTAACCGATTCGTCGCAGCCCACCCTGAAGCGCAGCATCTGCGCGGACCTGTGCGTGGAAGACGAGCCCACCGACGACTGGTGGTCTGGGGCGAGGCTCAGCGGCGGGCAGAACGGCCTCGGTGACCCATCCGCCGGCAGTTGTGGCGGCAGCTGCGGGAGCTGCGGCAACTGCGGAAGCTGCAGCCAGGTATCCTGAGCGAGTGTTCCGACAGTTTCTCGCAGACTCGTCGTGGGGCGCCGACCGCCAATGGGATACGAGCGCGACTCAAAGCGGTCTAGTGCGCTCGGCGAGCGAGGATGCCGGACCCCGTTATCCAAGGTTCGAGTCATACTCCTTCCCCACTCCGCCCGCCCATCCGTCCCCCGCCCATCGCTCACGGCGGGTGTTCGGAGTTCAACCCAGCCGGGACCAGGTGACAGCGCTGTTGCAGTCAGCCTCCGGCTACGCAGCGAGTGGGTACCCCGTGGCCAGCGCTGGCGCAATCCGAGGGTTCAGCGTTTTCGTAAATGTCACGGGCAGCCCCACCACCGCAGCTGAGCTCCTGCACCTGGACCTTCGGAGCCACAGGGTGACCCCCCTCTGGGGGACGGACTCCGCCGGTATCGAGACGGTCTTTCCTGGACAGCCATGGATCGGGATGGCGCCGCTCTGCCTCTTTCTCGTCGCATCCGTTGACAGCTACGAGGATGTCTATGGTTCTCGCGGAGGCAGATTCGCTTTAATGGAGGCGGGCTCAATCGCCACCTACATCCTTCATGCGGCGTCTCAATTCGGCCTAACCGGTTGTTTCGTTGGCGGCTTCTGCGATGACGCCGCTAGCAATTTCCTCGATCTGCGCACTTCTGAGGCATGCCTCCTTGCAATCGTTATTGGGAGTGAGCATGACTGATCAAGTCGTCGCGATCGCCAACCAGATCTCGTCAATCCTTTCACGCGATAGCAAACCCTTCGCCTTGGTCGGTATCGACGGGCGTTCTGGGAGCGGCAAATCTTCCCTTGCGAAGGAGCTAGCACGAAACCTCAACGCATTTGTGCTGGAGCTCGATGGCTATCATGTTCCGATGGAGACTGCGGCGCGCCTCTCGCCTGGCGGTGAAGTTGGAGCGATGATCGACTATCGGCGTTTCGCCCGGGATGTCATCGATCCAATCGAGGCAAACGAGCAGCCGGTCTATCGCTGGGCGAGCGCCCTACGCGACTACGACCACGGCGAGGTACGCCTACGTCCTTCATTGCTGATCGTCGACGGCACCTTCTCGTGCCGATCGGTGCTCTGGCCCGCCTATCAATTCCGAATTCTGGTCGAGCGTGACCGGAGCGATGCCATCGAGGGTGCGAAGTCGCGGGACTCCGAACTGCCAAGTCGCTGGCTTCAGTACATACATGAGGTGTGGATCGACGATGAGGATCGCCACATGACTGAACTTGAGGACCTTGAGTTCGACATACGGGTCGCGTGGGATGACATCTGCCACTTGGCCAACGGCTGAGAGGAATGCGGCGAGGCCTCGCTACGCTGGCCTTGCGGTGATCGTACCCATCGCCGCCCAATAGCTGGACAGCATGCTGTGGCGGAGCATCGTCGTCATCACCACTTCAGTCGGATTCTCGAAACCTAGATAGATCGCGATCAGAAACAGCGGGCGGTTGATCACGAGGAAGTCATCAAGACTGCTTGCTCGTTCTCTTTCGAGTTCGATGAATCGGCCGAGACGTGCCATGGCAAGCCGATCGGGTTCGCCAATGAGCCGGTGGAGCGCGCTACTGAAATCCCCAAGGGTTCTTATTCCGTTTCTCTCGGCAAACCTCAAGAACCCGAGGCACTCCTCGCCTGGCCTTACGTGCTCAGGCCAAGCAGACTCACGCAGTCCTAGCTCTCGACCCACCACCCGAATACTCTCAATGCTGTCAACGAACTTTGAACTAATTGACGAACAGAGGGCAACTTCGTCGAGGGGCACGCTCTTCCATCTAGAATTGTTCACTTCATCAATGACCCTCTTTCGCTCCTCCGGGAAGTGATCCTTGACCGCCTGGATCTCCTCGTCCAGAAGCTCTAGAGCCGCTGCCAGGCGAAATACCTTCTCACGCAGCAAGGCCGGGGCGCCGTAATTCTCCTCCGGAGTTATCTCCATGAAACTCGACTTGTAGAATGCATGGGTAAGTTCACTCCAAGCAGCCTGGAGGTTGGTTTGGATCTGCACCTCGGCGCCGCAGTCGTATTGGGACTCGGGTACGAGATCAGTCGGTTCGTATCTCAACTGAAAGTGGACCGCGGCATATCCCCTGCCCGCGCCGGTCGATTGCCACCACCGCTTTTCATCAATTGTTCCATCGAGAATGTGAAAGTCCAAGCGACTTCGAATCTTCGAAACTAGGCCGAGAGAAGGCGTGCTAATCCGAAACCGCACAAGATCTGTCACCTTGGACCAGTCGGCAAACCGGCCAGCTTCGAGTTTCGGAGCAATTGAATCCCACTGCTTCACTTGGCCGGTGACCTGAAAATCCTTGCCCAGTTTGAATTGCGCTCCGAGCAGGTCCTCGAGACGACTCTCGATGGCGTCCTCGGCGATCTCGAGGAGTGGCCGCCAGCTCTCGTAGTCCTCGAACTGTGGAGTCATCCATTCATCGAGGTGGCGTCGGGCCGCGTCCACATCGACAGGGAGGTCTGACCAGTCGATCTCTGAGTCAGTCATGAACAGGGCAGCTCCCTAAGCGTGCGGATTGGGCAAGAGCTCGCCATCCAAAGTGACAGATACTGGAGCAATCGTGCTCGCATCTGACATCACGAAGGCAAGCGGACAGGATACAGGAAGCTCCCTCTGCAGACTCTCGGGCAGATCGTGGGTGACGAGCGTGCACTCGAGCTGAGACCCGGCAGCACGTATCCGGTGGTCCGGATCTGTGACCGCGTCACGATCGATCTCCAGGCGCGATCGCCCAACAACAGCTTGACGGAACAATGCGGAACAGCGGTCGCTGGATCGGGCGCCTGCGAAATACATAAGGCGTTCCACCGGTTTAGTCCAGTCGTCCGTTGGGGCGGACCTGCGGTCAAGCTGGTAAGCCCACATGCGAGCTTTCATCGCCTCCAAAAGAGCACTTCGGGCAGCGCTACCCTCGTCGAAGTCCGCGGCGACGCCGACCGACGAGCGCGGTCCTCGGCCCGTTGGATCCGTCAGGTGGCAGACCACGACTGCGACGCTCCTTGGCTCGACGGCTCGATACAGCTCCGCGACCAAGCGGTACCTGCTAAGCCGCCACTCGTCTAGAGCATCGGTAGCCATCTCCAGGAGGCCAACCTCGCCTCGAAGGAAGCCGCAGTATGCCACTCGCTCAAGCACTTCGAGCGACGCCCGCCGCCATGCGTCGAGTGAGTCCTCCCCCGCCGCCCAACCTGTGCTGGACGCTGGGATCTCAGACGGCGACCACTGATGCAGCGTGAACATCGCTCGTCGCTCAACCGCCTCGGCGATAGCAAGGGACGCTGCCTGGCGAGCGCTTCGGCGCACTGCGGAGCCTGTGAGCTCGCTTGCCAGGATCGCCGGCAGATCCGTCCACCTCGCCTCGGCCAGCACGGCCATCGGCTCGTCGAACGAGGAATCAGTGGTCGCTATGGCGAGCTTCTTCATCGTGCGCCGAGAATACCCGCAGCCCTTGAGCCAGATAGCCATTGGGACATCGGCCTCCGACTCGATCAGACCGAGTTTGCGTTCCTAGCGCGTTCCAGGCTTCCACTGGCAGCCACAACCGGCGCCTGCCGCTATCGCACGTCGCCCTTGCGGGTAGCGCCTTCTTGATGGGTAGCCTCCTTGGTGATCCGAGCGGCGCAGCGACTCAACCGTTGCCGTGTGTCGAGTTGAATGTTGGCCGCGACCTTTCCCGGGCGGCGCTCGCACGGGTACGTCCGAATCCGCTCCCACATAGCCGCTACGACCGCCGCTGCGGACTCGTCGGCGTCGCCGTGCGCCCAGAGGTATGCACAGGTCAGGTTCTTCGCTCCCGGCATCATGCATGCCAGCACAGTCCTCGCGGCCAAGTCGTCCGTGATTGAGCGGCACACCAGGCGATACAGGATCCGGTCAGCTTCACAGGCGCGATCTCGACGATGGACGAACCGCACGAGTTCAGCGAGATCGTCAAAATCCCGCAGCTCGCCGTCGACCTCCGCCCACCGATGGAGAGCCCGAGTTCCCCTCCTCGATCGGCTCAGCCATTCCCACTCGGCGTCCAGTCGGTCGATCAACGTCGAACCCATCCGCGTTCTCCTCACGTAGTCGGAGACCGGAGCGTCCGGACGGCGGAGGACGGTGAAGCGAACCTGAAGGCGACTGCGACGGCCGACGTCCTAGGAACGCTCTCGCTTCGTCTCGCGTGCGTGGGAGAAGGTGGACGGAGCGGACGACAGGCAAATCTACCCAGAACAATTTTCGTGACCTTTTGGATTCTTTCGTTACCGTCATCGAATCGGGAGTCCGCTCCTCGAACTGACGCCAGTGGGGAGCGCCGAGTGACCGACATCCGAATCGCCGACGCGGCTTACATCAGGGCGACGCCCACCACCAGTTCCGAGCCAGCGTTTGACTTCGCCCAGCTGCACCGGCTCGGCGGGCTCTTCACACACCGGTACTGCGTGAGGGTGCTGGCACTCTGTGCTACTCAGCCGCGCTCCCGCCAGGCCCTCCGTGTATTCGGCCGAGCGTCGAACGCCGGACTCGACGGCGCGATCAAGGAGCTTCGTGCCCTCGGCCTTATCCGAAAGGTAATCGGCGACGACGACAACCCCGTGTTCGAAATCACGGTGACGGGTCGCCGCGCTGTCCACGTTCTCAACAGCTTGTCCACAGACCTCCACGAGGTCTGGCCCGACGCGCCACGCCGGCCCTGACCGCGCCCAGCAAGGCTGCTGGGTCCTCTCAACCACCCGGGCGTGGCGCTCGGCACCGGTTCCGTCGAAAGCGACGAGTAGACGGACGGGAAAGGCGACCAGCCTTCGAAAGTCGCGAGATTTCGCCGTCGTCGCCTTCTCGGTCGTGTTTGCTGTCGCCTTCCGAGTGGTTCAGTCCCGGCTGTGCCGACTCGAGTCCCACCAACCGGAACGCGTACCTCTCGTGAGGACTCGGTCCCCGCCGCCGAACACGTTCCCGGTT
>Ga0209023_10001525_pt1 | contig 30754 bp, 27 predicted proteins | sample LakOneMetagenome_FD_187468 | JGI IMG/M metagenome (GOLD analysis project Ga0209023, IMG submission 187468) | Freshwater and sediment microbial communities from Lake Erie, Canada (SPAdes) (version 2) | ecosystem: Environmental > Aquatic > Freshwater > Lentic | place: Lake Erie, Canada...
CGGCGGCCTGCTCGGCCTGGGTGGCCTCGTAGATCGCCTGGCCCAGGGCCTGGCTCTCGGTGCCCAGCTTCTCCATCGCGGACTTGATGGCCGCGATATCGGTGCCCTCGAGCGCCGACTTGGCTTCGGCGATCGCGCCGTCGACCTTGGCCAGCGTGTCCTCGGGGACGGTGGATCCACCCTCGGCGTCGCGCTGATCCTTGACGAACTTCTCCGTCTGGTAGACCAGCGACTCGGCCTGGTTGCGGACATCGGCCTCTTCGCGACGCTTGCGATCCTCGTCGGCGTGCGCCTCGGCGTCCTTGATCATCCGGTCGATCTCTTCCTTGGAGAGGCCGGAGCCCTCCTGGATCTTGATCGTGTTCTCCTTGCCGGTGCCCTTGTCCTTGGCGGTGACGTGCACGATGCCGTTGGCGTCGATGTCGAAGGTCACCTCGATCTGGGGCACGCCGCGCGGAGCCGGCGGGATGTCGGTCAGCTGGAACGAACCCAGCAGCTTGTTGTGCGCCGCGATCTCGCGCTCACCCTGGTAGACCTTGATCTCCACCGACGGCTGGCTGTCGTCGGCCGTGGTGAACGTCTCCGAGCGCTTGGTCGGGATGGTGGTGTTGCGTTCGATGAGCTTGGTCATCACGCCACCCTTGGTCTCGATACCGAGACTCAGCGGCGTAACGTCCAGCAGCAGAACGTCTTTCACCTCACCCTTGAGCACGCCGGCCTGCAGCGCGGCACCCACGGCAACGACCTCATCGGGGTTGACGCCCTTGTTGGGTTCCTTGCCGCCGGTCAGTTCCTTGACCAGATCGGTGACCGCGGGCATCCGGGTGGAGCCGCCGACCAGTACGACGTGGTCGATGTCGCCGACCGCGATGCCGGCGTCCTTGATCACCGACTGGAACGGCTGCCGGGTACGGTCCAGCAGATCCTGGGTGATCTTCTGGAACTCCGAGCGGGTCAGCTGCTCGTCGAGGAACAGCGGGTTCTTGTCCGCGTCGACGGTGATGTAGGGCAGGTTGATCGACGTGCTCTGCGAGCTGGACAGTTCGATCTTGGCCTTCTCGGCCGCTTCACGCAGCCGCTGCATGGCCATCTTGTCCTTGGTCAGGTCGATGCCCGCGGTGGCCTTGAACTTGTCGACCAGCCATTCGACGATCCGATCGTCCCAGTCGTCGCCGCCGAGGTGGTTGTCACCGGAGGTGGCGCGGACCTCGACCACACCGTCGCCGATCTCCAGCAGCGAGACGTCGAACGTGCCGCCGCCGAGGTCGAAGACCAGGATGGTCTGTTCCTTGCTGCCCTTGTCCAGGCCGTACGCCAGCGCGGCCGCGGTGGGCTCGTTGACGATACGCAGCACGTTCAGGCCGGCGATCTGGCCGGCTTCCTTGGTGGCCTGACGCTGGGCGTCGTTGAAGTACGCGGGGACCGTGATGACCGCGTCGGTGATGTCCTCACCGAGGTAGCTCTCGGCGTCGCGCTTGAGCTTCTGCAGCACGCGCGCGCTGATCTCCTGAGCGGTGTAGTCCTTGCCGTCGATCTCGATGGACCAGTCGGTGCCCATGTGCCGCTTGACCGAACGGATGGTCCGGTCGACGTTGGTCACCGCCTGGTTCTTGGCGGGCTGGCCGACCAGCACCTCACCGTTGCGCGCGAACGCGACGACCGACGGGGTGGTCCGGGAGCCCTCGGAGTTGGCGACGACGACGGGATCGCCACCCTCCAGGACCGCGACGCATGAGTTGGTGGTCCCGAGGTCGATACCGACCGCACGAGCCATAGTTACTGCCTCCTGATTAGCCTGATTGTTAGGTTTGAGTGAACCTCGCTCAAGACTGCTCCCCCGTAGCGGGGGCTGTCAAGCCATAGTTGAGTCTGGTGCGCTCAAGTTGTCGAAGGTGTCAACGGCCGGGTCGCGGATTTCATTCCCGCCGCCAGATTTGTCGTACGGTCACAGTACGATCGAAAGTATGTTCGAATCAATAGATCCCGGGGCTCTCCTCGGCGAGATCGAGGAAACCCAGCGAGATGAGTCGATGCTCATCGCCCGGCGGATGGCCGCAATCGCGGCCCTGCTCTATCACCGGACCGGGCAGGCCGAGGGCGTGCCGTCCACGGGTCCGGGATACGCGCTCATCACCGGCTTCGCGCGGACGTCCGCCGAAGTCGCGGCAGCGCTCAATCTGTCCGCCCGCGTCGCCAGTCAGGCGGTCGGTCAGGCCGAGACGCTGGACACCCGATTACCCAAGATCGGCGCCCTGCTGGCGCAGGGGAAGACCGACTGGCGCACCGTCGCGGTGATCATCGCTCGAACGGGGGCGGTGGACGACTCTTTGATCGCGCAGTTGGATCAGTCACTGGCGGACAGAATCATCAACTGGCACAGTTGGTCTCGCCGCCGGGTCATCAACGCGGTAGATGCCGTGGTGCGGGTACTTGATCCCGAAGGCGCCAAGGAGCGACGCGTCACCGCCGACAACGCCCGCCACGTCGGTGTGATCGCACTGCCGAACGGGATGGCCCGACTCCATGGTGCACTGACGGCCCCTGCCGCATCGATCTTCGACAAGCGACTCTCCGCGATGGCGATGTCGGTGTGCAAACACGACACCCGGACCCTCGATCAGCGGCGCGCCGACGCGCTGCTGGCGCTGAGCGAGGGCCGGTCACTCGACTGCGACTGCGGCGAATCGGATTGTCCCGCAAAGCACTCCGGCGACTCATCCGCGCCCGGCGGCGTCCAGATCGTCATCAACGTCATTGCCAGCCAGGAAACCATCGACGGGGAAAGCGATCAGCCCGGTTACCTGGAGGGCTACGGCGTGATCGACGCCGAGCAGATCCGGCAGTTGGCCGAAACCGCTGCCCTGCGTCTGCTCACCGAACCCACGGTCGATGACGCGGCGGCGCTGCGCTACCAGCCGTCGGCCGCGGTGGAACGCTGGGTTCGCTCGCGCGACCTGACCTGTTGCTTCCCCGGTTGTGATCGATCGGCCTGGACCGCCGACATCGACCACACCAAACCATTCAACCATGCAGATCCCACTGCCGGGGGCCGCACGGTTCTGGGCAATATCAAGTGCTACTGCCGAGAACACCACCGCCTCAAGACATTTCACGGCGGACCGGGCGGTTGGCAGGACCAACAGCTGCCCGACGGCACCGTCGTGTGGACATCACCGACTGGCCGCGTCTACCGCGGCACCCCGGCCGGAGCTGACCTCTTCCCCCAGCTGCGGCCGGCGTGCGCCGAACCCGCTCCACGAAAGCGGAACCGGCACCGGGAGAAATCGGCGCGCAGGACCGTCGATCGGCGAAAGCTGTCCGCCCTCCGACCGGCCAACGCCGAACAACGCCGGATCAACGATGGACGGCGTCAGCGGATCGATCTGATCCAGTGGCGCAACGAGATGCGGGCCAAGCTCCTCGTCCTCAAGGGCGGCCAACCCAGCACCAGTCCTTGGTGCACGTGGGTGAACGATCCATCCGAAGAAGCACAGATCAGCGCCGACTGGGTGCCACCCCCTCCGCCGGCGGCGCCCGATCACGACGACCCGCCACCGTTCTGATGAAAATCCTTGTCGCGACCAGGCTTACGCAGGGCACCTACGCGAACGACTACCCCATTCGCTCGATCTCTCCGGCGAGCACCGCGGCCTCACTGATCCGGAAGTCCTTGGTAGCGGTCAACAGCGTGAGCATCGTCGACGTGCGAGACAGTTCGCGCAGGTGCGTCAGAGCTTCCGACCGCTCGGGTCCGGTGAGTTCGGCCTGATAACGCCTGGTGAATTCGGCGAACTTCGCCGGGTCGTGGGCATACCACCTGCGCAGCTCGGTGGACGGCGCGATCTGTTTGCACCACTCGTCGAGCGCGGCGCGGTCCTTGGAAATCCCGCGCGGCCACAGCCGGTCCACCAGGACCCGCGTGCCGTCGGCGCCGTCGGGGGCGTCGTAGACCCGTTTGACCTGTACATGAGGCTGCGCGGTTCCCATTGCGACCCTTTCCTCACATCACCCATCGATTCAACTATCCCGCCAAGCGCGTCGGCACAACCGATAGGGTGACCGACGTGGCGATCCCGCCGGACACCAAGGACTGGACATGGGTGATGACGCAGCCCTGCCCGGAGTGTGGATTCAATCCGTCGGCCGTCCGCCACGCCGACGTCGCCGACCGAATCGCGCGCTCGGCCGCCGGCTGGGGCGACACGCTCGCCCGCCCCGACGTCCGGGTGCGGCCCGACGAACACACCTGGTCGGTCCTCGAGTACGGCTGTCACGTCCGCGATGTGCTCCGGATCATGCGCACCCGTCTCGGGTTGATGCTGACCTACGACCAGGCCAGCGCCGACGGTGCGACGTTCGAGAACTGGGATCAGGACGCCACCGCCGTCGATGACCGGTACGGCGTACAGGATCCGGCCGTGGTGGCCGACGAAATAGGCACCGCTGCAGCGGAATTCGCGCTCGCCTACGGTGCGGTACAGGGCGATCAGTGGAACCGTCGCGGACTGCGCAGCAACGGCTCGGCGTTCACCGTGGAATCGTTCGCCGCCTACGCCCTGCACGACCTCGAACATCACCGCGTCGATGTCGGCCTCGACCCGTCAACGGCGTGATCCGGGCCCGCGCGCTGTTCCTCGTCGCGGTCGCGGTGACGTCCTGCGGCCACGCGACCCAGGAGCCGATCGTCACCAGCACGCCGGCGGCCATTACTACCACCACGACACCGCCGCCGCCGCCGGCGCTACCCCCGCCACCCCCGATCACCCCGGCCGAGTTCGCGCCCATCGCCGACCTGGTCAACGCCGAGATCGCCGATCATCGACTGCCCGGTGCGGTGGTGCTGGTCGGCCACGACGGCCAGGTCGTCTACCGCCAGGCATTCGGCGCACGCAAGCTGCCCGGCGAACCCGGCCTGGACGGCAAAGCCGCCCCCGCGGAGCCGATGACCACGGACACGATCTTCGACCTGGCGTCCATGACGAAGGCGCTGGCGACGACAACCGCGATCATGCAACTGCGCGAGCAGGGCCGGATCGACGTCGACCAACCCGTGCAGGCCTACCTGCCGGGTTTCAACCCGACCGATGATCCCCGCCGGGCCCAGGTCACCATCCGGATGCTGCTCACCCATACCTCGGGCATCGGCGGCGACCTGAGCATGCAGGGCCCCTGGGGCCTGAACCCGGCCGACAAGGCCACGGGCATCCACCTGGCCGAGGTCTCGTCGCTGGAGTTCGGACCCGGCGAAGGGTTCCACTACAACGACATCAACTTCATCCTGCTGGGCGAGATCCTCGAACAGATCACTGGGCAACCCGAGGACCAGTACGCCGCCGAGCACGTGTTCGGGCCGCTGGACATGGCCGACACCCGCTACCTCCCGCCGGCCAAAGCCTGTGGGCCCGAACGCATCCGGGGTAACGCGACCGCCCTCGACCACGATCTGCCGCAGCCGGCCGATTGTCCGCCGGGGAGTTGGAGCACCGAACTGCTGGCCCGGATCGCGCCAACCGCGCTCGACGAGGACAATCAGGCCGACCCGGCACTGAACCCCGACTTCGGCCGGCCGCTGCGTGGCACCGTGCATGATCCGACGGCCCGACGGTTGGGCGGGGTGTCCGGCAATGCCGGGGTGTTCTCGACGGCCGACGACGTCGGACGGTTCGCGCAGGCGCTACTCGATCGACGGGCCGGTAACGCCAGCGCGTTCCCGCTGACCCAGTCGTCCGTGCTGACCATGAGCACGCCGCAACAGCCGCCGCCCATCACGGCCCAGCGCGGCTTCGGCTGGGACATCGACACCCCGCTCTCCGGACCGCGCGGCCTGGCCTTCCCGATCGGCAGCTTCGGCCACACCGGCTTCACCGGGGTGTCGCTGTGGATGGATCCGGGCTCGGACACCTACGTCGTGGTGCTCGCGAACGTGATCCACCAGCGCGGCGGCCCGCCGATCACGAAACTGGCCGGTGAGGTGGCCACCGCGGCGGGCCGAGCGTTGCATCTCTACTCCTGACGACTGTGACGTGCGCCGAACGTGAATCCTGCGCGAGAAAACCGGCCCTAAGGCGCAACAGCTTCACGTTCGGCGGGCCGTTTGCGTTTCTCACAGCTTCATAAACATCGACTGTCACTTGTTTCACTCGGACAACAGGCTGGGTATCGTGAGCGGACGGCTCGAGGAGTTTCTTTGCGCGCACCCACCACCCGCTTGGCGCTGATCGGCGCTACCGCCGTCGCGGTGGCCGGCCTGGTCAGCTGCAGCAGCACGGTCACCGGGCGGGGCGTCTGCCCGGGCTGCGGGACGGCGTCCGAACCGAGCTTCTCCACACCGGCTCCCTCGGTGTCGACGCCCACCCCCCCGGAATCGCCGACCGCCGGGCCCACCGCCACCGCCGCCCCGGGTCCGGGCCGTGAGCAGACGTTGCCGACCGACGACTCCGGCCTGGTGTACGTCGAGACCAAGTCCGGCAAGACCCGTTGCCAACTCAGCAGCGACGCCGTCGGATGTGAGTCCGACTTCGACAACTCGCCGGAGATCGACGGCGAGCGCGCCAACGGCGTCAAGGTGACGGCAGGCGGCAACTTGACCTGGATCGTCGGGAACCTCGGCAATATCCCCACGGTGACGCTGGACTACCAGACCTACGAGGCGGCGGGCTGGACCATCGCGGCCGACCCGAGCGGTACCCGATTCACCAACGACGCCACCGGCCACGGCATGTTCGTGGCCACCGAGGGTGTCGACGCGTTCTGACCCAAATAGCGCCCTCAGCGGTCTGGGATTCGCGCGCAAGGACCGAATTCGCATCGGCACCGCGAACCTCAGCTGAGGATTCCGATACCCCAACTGAGGTTCGCCTCGCGACACCAAGGCGAGAATCTCCAGGTCACAGTCGACAAATCCGACAACTACAGCCACGCCCCGGCACCCCCCATGGCCCCCAGCCCATCCAGATCATGCCGCCGATGTCGATCGTGGCGCCGGGCAACTTCACCCCGGTCGGGCCGCCGACCGTAGCTGACGCTCTGGTGGTACGCAATTACCAGCCCCTGCAGGGAAACGAGTTCCTGCCGGCGCGCTGACCTGGCAACCCCACACTGCCCAGCGTTGACATGTACCGAGGAGGTTCTGCCGATGGCAAGTTCTACGGAGACCGAGATCTCCGGCCCACTCATGGATTGGCATAGGGCCACCCTGATCGGCGCGCTGGCCGGTGGCGCCTTCTGGGGTCTGGCCGCTGGCGTGATCTACGCCTCGAAGGCTTCGACCGCCGCGGTCATTGCGATCGTGATCGCCGCGGCCGCCCTGGTGATGATGGGCACGTTGCTGTTTCGGCGGGGCGGTCGGCCACCGACTCGAGCCGCTGGCGTGGGCCTGATTCTTGCGCCGCTGACCGGTGTGGCACCGGTTCTCGCCGTATGGGTTCTCGGCGTGTTGTCCAAAGCGATCTCGTGGGGAGGGTGACGACGATGAGTGCACCGATTGCCGAACAACGTCCGGTCGCATTGCTGGCCGGGCTGTTCGCCGGCTTCGCATCGATCATCTTGACGCTCGGATACCTGTGGCCGGTGGCTCCGTTGTTCCCGGCCGTCGTCGCGGCGATCGCCTTCGTCCTGCCGTTCAAGAACCATCGGCAGGTCGCTCGCGGCGCCGCCTACGCATGCCTGGGCATGCTCGTGTTCGAAGTGGTATTCGTGCCGTTTCTCTTACTGAGCTGACGGCGCCCGGAGCTGTTCGAGTTCGGCGTCGCTCAGGCCCATCATGGATTGCCGATGCAACGCCGACAAGGTGGTGGCCTGCTCACCGATATCGGAACTGCCGCGGGTCAATCCGTCGACATCGACGTTCAACTTCGCAGCCATGGCACCCCCTCGCAACAACAACCCTCACAACGACGGACCGTGGAATGTTAGGCCGCCCGGTGTGTGGGCGGTAGTCACACGCACCCCCCTGCCATTCACGCGTCTCGACATCGCCCCGGGCACGGGATGTTCGTCGCTGTGGAGAGCGTGCAGTCCTTATCGAGTTGGCGCCTAAAGTTGCCACCATGGATTTCCGGGTGTTCGTCGAACCACAACAGGGTGCCTCGTACGCCGATCAACTCGCCGTCGCCAGAGCCGCCGAAACGCTGGGCTATTCCGCGTTCTTCCGGTCCGACCACTACGTGGCCATGAGCGGCGACGGCCTGCCGGGGCCGACGGACTCGTGGGTGACGCTCGGCGCCCTGGCCCGGGAGACCACAACCATCCGGCTGGGCACCATGGTCACCTCGGCGACCTTCCGCCATCCCGGTCCGCTGGCCATCTCGGTGGCCCAGGTCGACGAAATGAGTGGTGGCCGAGTCGATCTCGGCATCGGCGCGGGCTGGTTCGAACAAGAGCATGCCGCCTACGCCATCCCGTTCCCGCCCTTGGGCGAGCGGTTCGACCGGCTGACCGAACAACTCGAGATCCTGACCGGACTCTGGACCACGCCGGCCGGACAGACCTTCGACTTCACCGGTTCGCACTACACGGTCACCGCGTCGCCCGCACTGCCCAAGCCCGCGCAGGATCCGCATCCACCGATCATCATCGGCGGGCAGGGCGCCAAGCGGACCCCGGCACTGGCCGCGAGGTACGCGACCGAGTTCAATGTTCCGTTCTCGCCGCTGGACACCGTGACCACGCAGTACCAACGGGTGCGCGACGCCGTCGCCGCGGCCGGTCGCCCCGCCGACTCCATGACGTATTCGGCCTGCTTCGTGGTGTGCGCCGGGCGCGATGAGAACGAGATCGCCCGCCGGGCCGCCGCGATCGGCCGCGAGATCGACGAACTGCGGTCCAATAGTCCCCTTGTCGGCTCGCCAGCCGAGATCGTCGACAAGCTGGCACCCTTCGCCGAAGCCGGTGTCACGCGGGTCTATCTGCAGCTGCTGGACCTCACCGACCTGGACCATCTGGACCTGTTCGTCGGCGACGTGGTCCGCCAGCTCTCCTAGGAACGCACGTTAGGAATCGGCTACCTGCCGCGCGCCGCGAACTCCGCGACCATCGCTTCGGCGCTGCGCACGGCCACCCGGCACGCGTGGGTGGTGAACGGATCGTTGAGCGGATGCTCGGCGCGCCGGCGCCACCGCTGGGCGGCCGCGAATGCCGCGCGCGGGCCGTCATAGGGCGCCTCGGGCGTCAGGCCGAGCCGACTGGCCGCGTCCGTTCCCGATCCGCCGATGATCCGGCGTAGCGAAGCCATCTCTTCGTCGGTCAAAGTCGTTGGCCGAGAGGGCAATTGGGAGAGCATTCGGAGCTCTTCGAACGCATGGGTGTCGGCCAGCAGCGGGTCGATGTCGGCGATGATGCGCGGCGTCGCAGCAATCGGATTCACCTCCACCAGATGCCGCAGCGACAACAGCGCGGTGTGCGCCTTGAGCAACTCCGAACGTTGGGCGAACTGCTGATCGATCACGTCGCGCAGCGCTACCAGTCCGCTGCGGTCGAGCAGTTCGTCGGCCAGCCCGTCGGCGTCGGAGACCCCGGACCGCAGTACCGCCACGGACATCCGGATCCCGAACATCCCGAAACGGTCCAGCAGCTTTGCCCGCACCTCAGGTGTGACGGGCAGTGTGACATCAGCGCTAACAACAGGCCGGACGAAGCGGTCCGCGCTCAGCATCGCCTTGCTCAGCTCGACAGGGTCGACGGCGGACAATTTCTGCAGTGCGACGAACTCGTCCTGGCGCAGGGTGCGCGCCGTCAGTGCGAGCAACCCGGCGACGGGAACCACGGCCTGACAGATCCCGGTCTTGTCCATCTCGGCGGTGAACCGCGCGGCGACATCCTTCGCCGACAGCATCGCGTCGATCCGGCCGGCCCCGATCTCATCGGCACGGGAGGCCACCCCGATCACGCCCAGGGCGCCCGCCGACCCGCCGACGAGTTCACCGATCTGCTTGAGCAGGCCGATGTCGGCGGCGTTGAGGGTACGCAGCAGGAACACCACCGCGTCCACCCGCGGGACCCCGTCGGCGGGCACCAGTAACCGCAGGGTGCGTGCCGAGACGTCCCGCGACAACGATGACGTGCCGGGCGTATCAACGATCGTCGCGTCGGCGAGTTCCGCGGCCGGCCACCGGACATCCAGGTCGGCGACGTCGTCGGGGTTGATCTCGGCCAGGTCGAAGCCCAGCGCGCCACCCGGGTCCCGGGTGATCGGTACGTTGCTGCGGGCCCCGCCGTAGTGGATCGCCGTCACGATCGGCGTCGGCCCCTGGGAGAACCACGTGACGATGCGGGTGGCCTCGGTGGCATCGGTGGGCGCGATGGACTCCCCCACCAGCGCATTGACCAACGTCGACTTGCCCGCCTTGAGCGAGCCGGCCAACGCGATCCGGATCGGATCACCCAACCGGGCATTGATCCGGTCGAGTTCGGCGAACACGTCACCACGTCGTCGATACGCCGGATCGTCCTCGTAGGCGCGCAGGGTCCCGGCCAGGATGGCGCGCACCTGATCGCTCGTGCTCATCGGTCGTCGAGTGTACGGACGCACACGCCCCGGCTAGGATCGGCGCCCGTGGCGCGACATGGCGAACCGGGCAACCAGCCCTGGTACCGGACCACCGCTGCCACCTTCACCGCCGGCGGCCTGGGCGCACTCCTGCTGGCCGCCCTGATATTCGCCATCGTGCAGTTGTCGGACGAGTGGACCAACCCGGCACCCACCATGCTCACCACCGGTAGCGCTCCCCCACCCGTCCCGACCACCGAGAGTGGCCGGGCACCGTTCGTCATCACGCCGTCGGATACCTCGACCACGTTCACTACCAGCGTCCCGGTGTCCACCACCGAGATCGCCGGACCCACCGACCTGACCACCACGACGTCGGACACCAGCGGGACGAGCTCGGCCACGAGCGGGACCACCACCACGGGGACCACGGTGACGGCACCGGCAACTTCCGGCGAAGAGGGAACCACCACCCGAAAACGGCCGCGGCTCAACGAAACCCGTACGTTCAGCCCCTGAGCTTGGCGACGTTGTCGCGCACCTGGGTCAGGATGTCCAGCTGACGTTCCAGCTCGCGCACGCGGGTATTGCGTTCGGTCTCCTCGAGGCGCGCGGCGGCGACGGCGGCCTGCAGCGACTCATTGAGCGAACGTGTGGTCTGATCGGCAATCTCGCGGTAGTGGTCGCGCAGTTTGCGCTGGATCGCCTTGAGCCGGTCCCGGGATTCCTTGCCGACCACGAACAACGTGTCATCGATGAACTTCCGCAGATTCGTCTTGGCCTCGTTGCGCACCCGGAGCATCCGGTTCTCCATGTCCTCCCGATAGGACTTGCGGCCCAGCAGCAAGCCGGCCCCCAATGAAATCGGGTTGAACATGCCCAGCCCGGCCACCGACGTGAGCATGCCGAACATCAGGACGCCACCGTAGGACCCGCGCATGCTGGTGATCGCCTTGTGGCCCAGGCCGCTGGGCTTGGACTCCAGGCGGGCCAGCGATCGGAGGCCGTCGAATCCGGCGCCCATCTCGCGCGCGCTGACGTCGGGCATCTTGACCGAATCCAGGCCGGCGTCGACGAACGTGGTGGCCACCTCGCGGGCCAGCGCCTCGGCCCGCCGGTATGCCCAGACGAAGTTGTCGCCGACGGCGGTGGCCACGGCGTCCTCCACCTCGGCACCGATCTCGGCCCAGTGCATCGTCGGGTCGCAGCCGTCGATCACGGTCTCGTTGTGTTGCACGATGGCGCGGAACCGGGCGCGCAGATCGTGGTCCACATCGGCGGTCAGATCGGCGATCCCGTCGTTGAGCACCTGCTGCCACAGCGCGGTGTGCTGCAGCGCGTCAGAAGCCTCCTGTTTGCGGCGTTCGAGGTCCTCGGTGAGCCGCCGGATGTCGTCGGGGTCGTTGATGGCGGCCAGCTCGGACTGCACCATCAACATCAGATGCTCTGCGGCAGAACCGATCTCGTCGACAACCTGATCGCGGATCCGGTCGTTCTCGCGACCGAGCACCTTCTCGGACAGGAAGGACACAATGGCCGGGAAGTTGGATTCGGCGTTGAGTTCTTTGTCCTCGGCAGCAACCGCGGCCGACCGCAACAGCGATGAGGCCGGGATCACCGGCAGGTCGACGCGGGCCCGCCGCAGGTGCGCGGAGTTGGCCTCGACGATCTGGCGCCAGTGCGGATACAGGTCGGTCTTGGTGGCGATCACCGCACCGACCGGGCAGAGTTCGACGGCCTGCTGGACGAACCGCAGTTCGGGCTCGGTGAACTCCTGACTGGTGTCGGAGATCATCAGGATCGCGTCGGCGTCGGGCAGCAGGCCCAGCGTCGCCGACAGGTGCGGTTGACCGTGCCCACCCACCCCGGGTGTGTCGACGAACGCCAGTCCACCCTGCAGCATCGGGCTGGGCGCCGCGACCTCCACCCGCAGCACCTGGCGGCCCCGCGCCTGCGGGGCATTGCGAAGGTCGCGGGCCACGTCCGCGATCGGCACCTCGATCGACTCGGTCCGCCCGTCCCCCGCGTTCACGACGATGCGCGCCGACGGGGTGGCGCCGTACCCGACGATGGTCACCAGGGCGGTGGTCTCGTCGTCGCCGACCCGGGCGACCGGCATGTTGAGCAGTGAGTTGAGCAACTGGCTCTTGCCCTGCTTGAGCTGTCCGGCGAGCACCACCCGGATCTGCGGATCGGTGATGCGCGTCCTGGCGACGTCGAGCCGGGTCCGCAGGTCGCCGCGCTCGTTGAGGTCGGCGATCCGGGCGGTGTGGTCGATCAACTCGACGATCACCGTGACCCGCCGGGGGTCGTCGGGCTGCGTCACTGGCCGGGTCCTATCTGTCTGGTTCACGGTAAGCCGAAGGCGGCGGGGACCGTTGGAGTCCCCGCCGCCGCGGTGCGTGTCGCTCAGAAACCGAGCAGGTGGTTTCCGGAGACGGCCATGTCGTGGCTGGCGTCGACGGTGCTGTTCACCAAGGAGGTGTCATGACCGCCGTCGAACAGCGACGCACTGTGCTGCGTGGAGTTGTCGACCACCGTCGAGTGATCCGAGAAGTCGGTCACGGTGCTGGCGTGCGAATCGACGCTGGTGTGCGCGTCGGTGGTGTTGTTCGACGCAATGCTGGACGTGTTGGTGCTGGAATGGGTGATCACCGAGGTGGACGTGTTGCCGCTGTCGTTGGTGCTGTTGCCACCGACGTGGGTCGAGTTGCTGGTCTCCTTGCTGACCACGACGATCCCGCCACCACCGGCATTGCCGGCGTGTGCGCTGCCGCTGCCGAGGCCGAGCAGGCTGTCGCCGCCGCTGGCGCTGCCACCGGACCCGCCACTGGCGTCGACGTCCTGGAACACCGGGCCGCCGTTGTCCTTGATCACCGAACCGCTGCCGGTGTTGGTGGTGCCCTGATCGTGGATGGCACTGTGCCCGACAGCGACGTTCGATCCGGTGCCGGCCGAGATGTGGCCGTTGTTGACGTCGTTGCCGTTGCCCAGCACCGCGCCGTCACCGCTGACGATGTCGCCGTGCGCCTGTCCGTTCACCACGACCGAACCGTCACTGGCGGTGGTCTTGCTGCCAAACAGGGTGACGTCGCCGAAACCGAGGTTGAACGCGCCCTGCTGGGCGTTGGCACCGGAGCTCTGCTCGGGGCTGAGCATCGAGGTGGCGTTGTGGCTCAGCAGGTCGGTCTGGTTGTGGCTGGCCAGATCGGTCTGCGGCGCGAAGGTGGGCGACGGCGCATAGGTGGGCGACAGCAGGTTGGGCGCCCAGTCGTTGTTGGAGGCCCATTCGGTCGCTGGCGCGAAACCGTAGTGGTTGGACACGGCGCGCTGCAGTCCGACGACGGGGTCGCCGCCGCCCAGCATCATGCCGGGAACCGCGGTGGCCGCGACCGAGGAGAGCTGGGCAGGGGTCACGGCGCCGAGGCCGGCGTCCCGCAGCGTCTGCTCGGGGGCCGCGACGAACGCCCGGGCGGCGTCCTCGTGCCGAAAGAGGTTCAGGATCCAGTCGATGAGGTTGATCACGGGAGTGCCTTTCGGGTTGCGCCGGCTCGTCCGGCGTCGGTGAAACCCACGCTATGGGTGCCGGGACTTTGCTGAAACGGGGTTCCCACCCCTCGCCGGGGGCCATCCCTAGGGGCATTGCGGAGAGGAGCATTAGGGGATTAGGGGGTTACTGGGGGCAGAGTTCTGCCACGGGGAAATTGCGAGTTCAGGCAGCTCGGAGGCTATGCGAAGTGGTCGAAACCGGGGTGGGCAACGTGGTGCGTGCCAGGCCAATCGGCCGCATTGGCGCCGTCGTGGTCCCAGGCCTCCCAGCCGCCGCCCACCGGATGGCCGGCGTCCGGACCGTCGGCGAGGGGCTGGTATGAATCGCTGTCGAACCCCGCCGGCACCGCTGCGACGTCGCTGAACGCCGCGGCGTGGTCATGGTCGACAGGGAGATCGGCGGTCTGCGGACCCGGGTCCACGACCGCCGGTACTGCGACGACGTCATGGCCGGCGGGGACCAGCGGGGTGAACGCGTCGAACGCGGCCGTGGCTGCGCCACTGGTCCACACACTCGCGTCGCCGTGACCGGACACCCCCGGGGTCGGGGTCGTGGAGGTCAGGGACTCCGACACCATCGGCAGCAGATTGTTGACGTCCGCGCTGGTCACACCGTTGAGGTGAGCATCGGCGATGGTCCGGGCGGGGTCGGCGTGGTAACGGGCAGCGGCATCGGGGTCGCGTACCAGCGACATCACGAAGTCCAGCAGCTCGTTGGCCATGGCACGAATGCTAGCGATCATCGCCGCCCGACGGATCGGTGCGAAACCCATCCCCGCCGGCACCGCGTTAGGGGATTGCCCGTTAGGGGGTGTCGCCACGTAGGGGGATGGTGGTTACGGTTCCCCGGGAATGCGCGATACACCGGTTATCGTGACGTGTCGGGGCAAGAGGTGAGGGGCAATCGCAGCACATGAGCGACACACTCGGGTTGTCGATCGGTAGCACCAACCTGGCCGCGGCCCGCGGCGGGCGCGCGCCGATCCGCCGGCGGTCCGTTCTGACCCTCTTCGATCACCGGCCCCCCGAGGTCGGACTGCCCAGCGAGAACCCGGGTCTCACCGAACACGGACGCGTCATGTGGGGGTTCGTCGAGCGCGTCGGCGACCCCATTCCGCTCGTCGCGCAGGACGGCAGCTCCTACCGCGGCGACGCCCTGGCCGCCGACGCCCTGGCCGCGATGGGGACCTACGTCGGCGCGGGCGCACCCCCGGAGCCGGACCGGATCACCATCGCGGTGCCCGCGCACTGGGGTCCGGCCACCGTCGGCGCACTGCGCGGCGCGCTGCGCACCCAACGGTCGTTGGTGGTCAACGGCGTCGACCCGGTGCTGGTCCCCGATTCCGCCGCCGCCCTGGCCGCCCTGCAGGCGGGCCCGGGTCTGCCCGGCAGCGGTGTCGTCGTGCTGTGCGACTTCGGCGGCAGCGGCACCACCATCGCGCTGGCCGACGCGGGCGCGCAACTTCAGCCCATCGGGGAGATCGTCCGGTACGGCGACCTCTCCGGTGAGCAGATCGACCAGGCCATCCTGGGTCACGTACTCGAGGGCACCGCCGAGGCCACGGACGCCGACCCGGCCAGCACCGCCGCGGTGGGCTCGCTGACCAAGTTACGCGGCGAGTGCCGGGCCGCCAAGGAACGCCTGTCGGCGGAGACCGCCACCGTCATCCCGGTCGAATTGCCAGGCGTCGCAACGGGTTTCCGGATCACCCGGCCCGAGCTCGAGGCCGTGCTCGAACAACCCCTGGTTGGCTTCCTCGACGCGCTCGCAGATGCCTTGGAGCGCAACCGAATTCCGGCCGCCAGCCTCTCGGCGGTGGCGACGGTCGGTGGCGGCGCCGCGATCCCGTTGATCACCCAGCGACTGTCCGAGGAGCTGCGCGCCCCGGTGGTGACCCTGCCCGACCCCGGCCTGGCCGCCGCGCTGGGCGCCGCGGCGATGGCCGACCCGGCCATCTCGCCGGATGCCCCGACGGGGCTCGCGCAGGCCGCGGACATGCCGACCGGACTGTCCAGCGCGGCATGGGCCGCGGGCACGGCCGGCGCCGCCGCCTCGCAGTCCTCCAGCGATGGTTCGCCGTCCGCGACGTTCCGTGCACTGGCGTGGTCCCAGGATGACGAACCCGGCGGCCCGCCGGTCCCGCCCTACTCGGACGAATTCGGCAGTGCTGAAACTGATTTCGATTACGATGCGGCCACCGGAACCGCGGCGGCCCGCCCGCCGATGGAGTTCGAGGAGGAGACCGAGAAGTACGCCACCGGCGGCGATTCGCTGGGCTGGTACAAGAGGCCCGCGCTGTTGTTCGGTGCCGCGGCCGCGGCGGCGCTGCTGGCCGGCGGCGGCCTCGCCGTGACGCTCACCTCCGGCAGCAGCGGAATCTCGGGTCCGGTCACCACCACCATCACGCTGCCCAACGGTGAGGTGTTGACCACCGTCTTCGATTCCGCGACCAGCGCCACCATGACGTACACCGGGACCAACGGCGAGGTCACCTCGTCGGTCGTACCGCCGCCGACCACGACCACCACGGTGCCGACGACGACGCCACCGACCACCACAACGACCACCACCTCGCCCACCACCACCACGACGACCACCACAACGACGACCACAACCACGACAACGACGACCACCACGCCGACCACGACCACCACCGTGCCCACCACGACGCCACCGACCACCACCCAGCCGCCGACCACCACGACACAGGCGCCCCCGACCACCACCCAGCCGGTCACGACGCAGGCACCCGTCACCACCCAGGCCCCCGTCACCACACAGGCCCCCGTCACCACCCAGGCTCAGGTCACCACGCAGGCACCGGTGACCCCCCAGGCTCCCGCCACGACGATCTCGATGCCGAAACCCGAGCTGACGGTTCCGGCGGCCCCCACCGTCCAAGCGCCGCAGATCGTGACGACCTTGCCCGGGGCCGAGTTACCGGCGTGACCGAGTTGCCACCGGCAGCGCAGGCCTTGCTCGGCGCGCTCACGGCAGATCCGGCCGCCCCGGCCAAGATCCTGATCACCGGCGGGGTCGGCACCGGCAAGTCCACCGTCGTCGCCGCCGTGCGGGAAGCCCTGCGTGCCGCCGGGCGGACCGTGCGCACTCACCCGGGCGACGCCTCCGCCGTGACCGTGATCGACGATGCGCAGCTGCTCACGTCCGCGCAGCTGCGCGACCTCGAGGAGTCGGTGGAGGATCCCGCGGCGACCGTGATCATCACGAGCGAACCCCGGGAGCAGCACCCCGAACTGCGCGCGCTGATGTCGGCCATCGAACGAGAGCGGCCCCGAATCCCGTTGGCCCCGTGGCCGCGTCCGGAGGTGGCCCGTCGGCTGGCGACCACCGACCCCGACGCGATGGACGACGTGATGGCGCTGACGGCGGGCCTGCCGTTTCTGGTGACGGCCACCGCTGCCGGCTGGACATTCGACGGACCGGCCCGCGTGGTGGAGACCGCACTCACCGAACGGCTGCGACGACTCGATGCCGATGTGCTCTCGGCGCTGGTGATCCTGTCGCTGACATCCGGCCTGGGCGCGGCGGACGTGGCTGCGGCACTGGAGCTGCCGGCCGGCACGGCCGCCGATGTGGTGGACCGCTGCCACGCGACGGGCCTGCTCGATCCGTTGCACGGAGCCCGGTTCGCGGCGATGGTGCACCGCTGCGCGACACTGGTGTGTGGCGCCACCAGGCACCGGGCGATCGAGTCGGAACTCCTGCGGACGCAGATCGAAAAGCACTCTCTTTCAACGGATCTGGCACTCGCGCTGGCCGAGCACGGACTGCGCGACCCACACCTGGTGCAGACCCTGCAGGACCGCGTGCGGCAGACCACCCGGCCCGCCGCGACCGCGCGGTTGCTGCGAGCCGCCGTTCGGGCCGGGGCCGACGGACCGGACCTGGAAGCCGGCCTTGCGGATGCCCTTGCGCGCAGCGGCGACTGCACCGCTGCGGCCGTATTGGCCGACGGCCTGCTCGCCGCCGACGGTGCGCATCGGGGCGCGGCGGTCCGGATCGCCGCCAGCGTCGCTGCCCACGATGGCAACACCGGGCATGCCGCTGACCTGTTCGACTGGCTGGCCGCCGACGGCACCGCCCCCGCCCCCGCCCCCGAGACGAGCGCCGCCGGCGTCGTCGTCCTGATCGGTGCCGGCCAGCCCGGCCCGGCCCGGGAGCTGGCCGCCAGCACCAGCGCCGGTCCGCCGACATCGACGGCGCGGGCCGTCCGCAGCCTGGCCGACGGCCTCCTGATGACGCTCGACCAGCCGTACTCGACCGCGGCCGCCCGGCTGGGGCAGGCGCTGGGGCCGGCGGCCGCAACGGATCTCGCGATGCCGGACAGCGCCGCCGCGCTGACCACCCTGGCAGCGCTGCATGCCGGTGACGCCGTGCGGGCCCGGGCGGTGATCGGCCGGGCGGTGGAGCTCGGTGACGATGATCCGGTGTTCGGGCCGCGGCATCGGCTGTTGCGGGCCTGGATGCGGATGCAGGACGGCCAACTGGGCGCCGCGGCCCTCGACCTGGAGGCGGCCGCCGCCGGTGGTGCCACGCTGCATCGACGCGAGGCTCTGTGGTTGTCGACCCTGCGGGCCGCCCTGGCGAGGCGCACCGGCGACACGGGAGCGCTGCCGCAGCACTGGTTCAGCGCCATGGAGGAGCTGGCCGACTACTCCGTCGACCTGTACTGCCTGCTGCCCCTGGGCGAATTGTGGATCTGCGCCGAGCGGCTGCAGCAACCCGATCGGATCCGCTACGCGGTGGACCAGGCGTTCGCGGTGCTGCGCGCGCTCGGTGACCCGCCGGCCTGGTCATTGCCACTGCACTGGGCGGGCGTGCACGCCGCCATCCTGGCGGGCTCACCCGGCGCGATGACCCCCCACGGGCAGGCGCTGGCGAGCGCGGCGACGGACAGCGGATTCGCGACGGTCCTGGCGACGGCCGGTCGCGCCTGGTTGCGTGTGCTGGCCCGCCAGGTCGATCCCGACGACGTCGGTGCCGCCGCGAAGGGCCTGGCGGTCCATGGCCTGACCTGGGACGCGACCCGATTGGCGGGGGGGGGCGCGCTACAGGCCGACGACGCCCGCACATCCGGGTCGATGTTGCAGATCGCCCGGGACATGAAGCTGGCGACCGATCCAACCGAAGAGCCCGGCCGTTCCACCGGTCCGGCTGCCCACCGACCGACGACGCCCGGACAGTCGCCGTTGTCGGAGCGCGAGCGCGAGGTGGCCGAGTTGCTGCTGCTCGGCATGCCCTATCGCGACATCGGTGCCCAGCTGTTCATCTCGGCCAAGACCGTCGAACATCACGTCGCCCGGATCCGGCGCCGGCTCGGTGCCGAATCGCGGTCCGAGATGTTGTCGATGTTGCGCGCGATCCTGGCCCCCGTGGGTATGCCGCAATCCTGAGAGGGCCACCACATTCGGCCCCAACTTAGGTAAGCCTCGGTAGCGCCCCGATATTCACAAATGTCACTATGAGCTGACAGAAGCCAAGTTACTCGCGAGTAACCATGCTTAAGTTACCCACGGGTAACCAGCGATATGGAGGCGTTCGGTGGAGAGTCTCGAGAATCTCGAACACACACTGGGGTTGTGGCGAATGATCCTCGCCCTGGCCGCGACAGTGATCGTGCTCGCGTTCGCCGCCAAGCGCGTCCTCTGGCTGACCAAGTTGATCAGCTCCGGGCAGCCCGTCAAGGACGAGAAGGGCCGCAAGAACGAATTCCTGACGCGGATGATCAACCAGAACAAGGAGGTCTTCGCTCAGACGAAGCTCCTGAAATGGTCGATCCCCGGCATCGCACACTTCTTCACGATGTGGGGCTTCTTCATTCTGGGCTCGGTGTACGTCGAGGCGTTCGGGGTGTTGTTCGACCCCAAGTTCCACATCCCGTTCGTCGGGCGGTGGCCGGCGCTGGGCTTCCTTCAGGACTTCTTCGCCGTCGCGGTGCTGGCCGGCATCATCGTCTTCGCCATCATCCGGCTGCGCTCCAAGCCCGAGGACATCGGCCGCTCGTCGCGGTTCTACGGCTCGCACACCGGTGGCGCCTGGCTGATCCTGTTCATGATCTTCCTGGTCATTGCGACGTACGCGGTCTTCCGCGGTGCCGCGGTGAACGTGCTGGGCAAGGACTTCCCCTATCAGTCGGGCGCGTTCTTCTCCGACGGAATGGCCAGGCTGCTGCACCCCCTGGGTGAGACCGCCAACGTGTGGCTGGAATCCGGCGCCCTCATGGCGCACCTGGGCGTCATGCTGGCGTTCCTGCTGATCGTGCTGCACTCCAAGCACCTGCACATCGGCCTGGCGCCGGTCAACGTCACCTTCAAACGCCTGCCCAACGGCCTCGGCCCGCTGCTGCCATTGGAGTACAACGGTGAGCTGCTGGACCTCGACGATCCGCCGGAGGACGCCATCCTCGGCAAGGGCAAGATCGAGGACTTCACCTGGAAGGGCAACCTCGACATGGCGACCTGCACCGAGTGCGGTCGCTGCCAGTCCCAGTGCCCGGCGTGGAACACCGGAAAACCGTTGTCGCCCAAGCTCGTCATCATGGACCTGCGCGACCACCTGTTCGCCAAGGCGCCGTACATCATCGGCGGTAAGACCCATGAGCTCGAGGGTCTGGACATGGAGACGGTCAAGGAAGAGGGTCACCACGTTCCCGAATCCGGCTTCGGCCGCGTTCCCGGCTCGGGTCCCGAGCAGGCCGTCCGCCCGCTGGTCGGCACCGCCGAACAGGGCGGTGTGATCGACCCCGACGTGCTGTGGTCCTGCACCACCTGCGGCGCCTGCGTCGAGCAGTGCCCCGTCGACATCGAGCACATCGACCACATCGTGGACATGCGCCGTTACCAGGTGCTGATGGAGTCGGAGTTCCCGTCCGAACTCGGGGTGCTGTTCAAGAACCTGGAGAACAAGGGCAACCCCTGGGGTCAGAACGCCAAGGAGCGCCTGAACTGGATCGACGAGGTCGAGTTCGACGTCCCCGTCCACGGCAAGGACGTCGAGAGCTTCGACGGCTTCGAGTACCTGTTCTGGGTCGGCTGCGCCGGCGCCTACGAGGATCGCGCCAAGAAGACCACCCAGGCCGTGGCCGAGCTGCTGTCGGTGGCCGGGGTCAAGTTCCTGGTGCTCGGCGACGGCGAGACCTGCACCGGCGACTCCGCGCGCCGCGCCGGCAACGAGTTCCTGTTCCAGCAGCTGGCCGCGCAGAACATCGAGACCATCAACGACCTGTTCGAGGGTGTCGAGACGGTCGACCGCAAGATCGTGGTCACCTGCCCGCACTGCTTCAACACGATGGGCCGCGAGTACAAGCAGATCGGCGCCAATTACACCGTTCTGCACCACACCCAGTTGCTCAACCGGCTGGTCCGCGACAAGAAGCTGGTCCCGGTCAACTCGCTGGAACAGAACGTCACCTACCACGATCCCTGCTACCTGGGCCGGCACAACAAGGTCTACGACGCACCGCGTGAGCTGATCGGCGATTCCGGTGCCACGCTCACCGAGATGCCCCGGCACGCCGACCGCGGCTTCTGCTGCGGTGCCGGCGGTGCCCGGATGTGGATGGAAGAGCACCTCGGCAAGCGCGTCAACACCGAGCGCACCGAAGAGGCGATCGACACCGGTGCGGCGAAGATCGCGACCGGCTGCCCGTTCTGCCGCGTGATGATGACCGACGGCGTCGACGAAGTGGCCGCGGCGCGTAAGGGCGACACGGTCGCAGAAAAACCTGAAGTTCTGGACGTCGCTCAGCTGCTGCTGGGCTCGCTGGATCTGACCAATGTGAAGCTGCCCGAAAAGGGCACCGCCGCAGCCGAATTCCAGAAGCGTGCCGGTGAGGTCGAAGCCGCCGCGCCGGTCGTCACCGAGACGATCAGCGAGCCTGCCGCCGAGGAGGCCGCCGCCGCCGCGCCCGCCGCCGAGACGAAGGCGGTGACCGGACTGGGCATGGCCGGTGCCGCCAAGCGTCCCGGCGCCAAGAAGGCTGCCCCCGCTCCCGCTGCTGAAGCCGCGGCTCCCGCCGCGGATAGGGCTCCGGCCGCACCCGCCGTTGGCCTGGGTATGGCTACCGGCGCCAAGCGTCCCGGTGCCAAGAAGAGCGCACCCGCACCCGCTCCCGCCGCGCCGGCTGCCGCTGCTCCGGCACCCGCACCGGTGACGGCCGCAGAACCCGCAGCCCCGGCCGAGCCCGCGGCGCCCGTCGTCGGACTCGGCATGGCCACCGGCGCCAAGCGGCCCGGCGCCAAGAAGGCCGCACCTGCTGCTGCTGCTGCTGCTGCACCCGCACCGGCCGCCGATCCCGCACCGGCGGCCGAGCCGGAGCCGGCAGCGGAGGCACCAGCGGCAGAGCCCGCGGTGATCGCCGACGAGGCGCCGGTGGTCGGACTGGGGATCGCCCCCGGCACCCGCCGGCCCGGCAAGCGCTGACCGACGACTGACTACCTGATCTGTTCAGGCGGAGCCGAGACTGCGGTCAGGCGATCTTGCGTAGCTGGAACGGCACCCGGTTGATCACACCGCCCGGGCACTGGCCGTTGGAGTCGGCGGCGCCGACACCGGCCAGTGACGCCGCGTCGATCTCGTAGGAGATCACCACCGGCGCAAAACTGCCGTCGGCGCACACGAATCCGTCGGGCTTGGTGACGGTGAAGGCGAGCCGGCCGTTGGTATAGGTGCCGACGCTGGTCCAACCGCGGTTGCTGGCGATATTGGCGGTGCAGCCGTTGCCGCCGCACGCGGAGGCCGCGGTCCAGCCGAAGGTGGCCTCATCGCCGCCGACGACGGTGTACTGGCCGTTGAGAGCCGCGTCCGCCTGGGCGATCGCTGGGGAATCGACGGCGGCCAGACAAGCCGCGCCCAGCATTGCGACGAGCATTCGAGATACGTTCACCGTGGGTCCCCTGCGACTCATGTGGCTATTGCTGGCTGAAAATTAGCAGGCGATTTCCGCCCCAAACACGGTCGAGCAAACGAAACGCCGCGTTGTATCCCGGACGTCGCCGAATCGAAACCGGGCAGCGACCAACGGCGGCAAGTGTGGAAAAACCACTTGGTCCATCATGGGAGAATCGATCGCGTGACCACACACCAGCTGCCGTGGCAACATACCGGCCACACCAACGGCCAGCGGGTCTTCACGCAGTCCACCAAGCTGCAGGACGTTCTCTACGAGATCCGCGGGCCGGTGCACGCCCACGCCGCCCGCCTGGAGGCCGAGGGTCACCGCATCCTCAAACTCAACATCGGCAACCCCGCCCCGTTCGGCTTCGAGGCGCCCGACGTGATCATGCGCGACATGATCCAGGCGCTGCCCAACGCGCAGGGCTACTCCGATTCCCAGGGCATCGTCAGCGCCCGCCGGGCGGTGTTCACCCGTTACGAACTGGTCGCGGGCTTCCCCCGGTTCGACATCGACGACGTCTACCTGGGTAACGGCGTCTCCGAACTCATCACGATGACCCTGCAGGCGCTGCTCGACAACGGCGACCAGGTACTCATTCCGGCCCCCGACTACCCGCTATGGACGGCGTCGACGTCGCTGGCCGGCGGCACCCCGGTGCACTATCAGTGCGACGAGACCCAGGGCTGGCAGCCCGACATCGCCGACCTGGAATCCAAGATCACCGAACGCACCAAGGCGCTGGTGGTGATCAACCCGAACAACCCGACCGGCGCGGTGTACAGCCGCGAGGTTCTCGAGCAGATCGCGGAGCTGGCCCGCAAGCACCAGCTGCTGATCCTGGCCGATGAGATCTACGACAAGATCCTCTACGACGACGCCAAGCACGTCTGCATGGCCTCGGTCGCCCCGGACCTGCTGACCCTGACGTTCAACGGATTGTCGAAGGCCTACCGGGTGGCCGGATACCGGTCCGGCTGGTTGGTCATCACCGGCCCCAAGGAGCATGCCAGCAGCTTCATCGAGGGCATCAACCTGCTGTCCAACATGCGACTGTGCCCGAATGTCCCTGCGCAGCACGCCATTCAGGTTGCGCTCGGCGGTCATCAGAGCATCGACGACCTGGTCCTGCCCGGCGGGCGGTTGCTCGAGCAGCGCGACGTCGCCTGGACCAAGCTCAACGAGATTCCCGGCGTTTCTTGCGTCAAGCCCGAAGGGGCGCTGTACGCGTTCCCCCGGCTGGATCCCGAGGTCCACGACATCCACGACGACGAGCAACTGGTGCTGGATCTACTGCTGCAGGAGAAGATCCTGGTGGTCCAGGGCACGGGCTTCAACTGGCCCAACCCGGATCACCTGCGCGTCGTGACGCTGCCGTGGTCGCGCGATCTGGCCAAGGCGATCGAACGGCTCGGCAACTTCCTGGCGTCCTACCGCCAGTAGCGTGGCCCACTCGAATTCACACTCCCACAACGTTCCAATTCCGTTGGGGCCGTTGGACCGCCAACGTAGTCGTCGGGCCGTTGGTCGCCATCGGGTTCGTCGTCGTCGGCGCCGCCCTGCTGCTGTTCAGCGTGGCGAACCGGCCCCTGGGCGACGTGCTGACCAGTGCGAGCGTGGCCATTGAGATCGCCCGGTCCGCCGTCGGCGGAATCGTGCTGGCGCTGTCGGTGCCGCTGACCACGGCCATCGCCGCCGCGCTGGCTACGCCTGGTCGTCCTCGGACAGATCGGTAGCGGCCAGGGCCGCCGCGAGGTCGTCGTGGCGGAACACCGAGGTCACTTGATCGTGCACCACCCGGAACGCCGACGCGGCGCTGGTGCCGTCACCGAGCGCCTGCTCGGCCACCACGATCCCGTCGTGCACGAACAGCCGGCCCACGGTGACGGTCGACGGGAACGCCCGCGCCCACTCCCGCAATGCGTCCAGCCCCTGCGCCGCGCCGCGGGCGTCACCGATCTCGATGTCGTCACTGGACAGATCCGCCAGCGTGCCCAGGTTCTTCTCGCTCAACGCATCGTTCCACGCCAGCACGGTGGCGATCTCGGATGTGCTCATGGTGAGCAACCTATCTCGTCAGAACTTCATCCCGTCCAGCCAGGTCTGCAGCACCGCCCGATCGCCGAACACCTCGACAGCGGTGTCGCCGATCTGGGCCCGCCGCGTGGTGACCAGCAGAAGGTCCCTGGCCGGGCCGCGCAGGGCGAGGTCGGCCTTGTCATGCTGCTGGGTCAGCGTCCCGTTCGCGATGGTCCATTCACCGGCCTTGCCGAGACCGGCGTCGGTGGCGTGCAGGTGGATCGACTTGCCGCCGAGGTCGGGAATCCGGGTGACCACGAGCTCTAGCCATTCGCTGATCGCGTCGGCCGCCAGTGCCGGGTAGGGATCGAAGGGTGCGCCGATGGCGATGGCCGCGTCCGCGCAGTGCACGACGACCTCGTGCAGGCGGCGCCGGACCCACCAGCGGGCCGGCTGCGGACCGGTGAACGTCCACACCTGGGTGTCCGGATGCGCCGCGGCGGCGTCGACCAGGATCCGCGCACCGGCATCGAGCCAATCGATGGCTTCCCGGGGGTCCGCGGGCGCCCGGGCATCACGCACCGCGTCGAACGCCAGCGCGTCCTGCATCTGATCGCTGACGATCTGCCCGGCCCAGCGGTTACCCCCGCCGACGTGACGGAACAGCTGTTTCAGTGTCCAGCCCGGGCACGTCGGCACCGGGGTGGTGGGATCGCCCGCGGCGATCAGTTCACTGAACAATCGGTTCTGGTCGAGGAACTCGGCTGCGAAATCCACAGCTCTCAGGCTAGACGGTTTCCAGCCGGCGACCCAGACAATGGACCTGCCAGCCGGCCGACTGCCAGCGCGCCACATCCAGACAGTTCCGGCCGTCGACGATCACCCGGGCGCGCACCACGTCGGCGAGTTCGGTGGGGTCGAGGTCGACGAACTCGCGCCATTCGGTGAGCACCAGCACAGCATCGGCCCGGTCGCAGGCCTCGGCCACCGAGGTCGAGTAGTTCAGCGTCGGGAAGACCTTTCGCGAATTCTCCAGCGCCTGAGGGTCATACACGTTGACGGCAGCGCCGTTGAGTTGCAGCATGCCCGCCACGTTGAGTGCCGGCGAGTCGCGCACGTCGTCGGATTCCGGCTTGAACGCCGCCCCGAGCACCGCGATGTTGGCACCGAGCAACGAGCCCCCGCACGCGGCGGTGGTCAGCTCCACCATTCGGGTGCGTCGGCGCATGTTGATGCTGTCGACCTCACGCAGGAAGGCCAGGGCGTTGCCGGCCCCGAGCTCACCGGCGCGCGCCATGAAGGCGCGAATGTCCTTGGGCAAGCAGCCTCCCCCAAAACCGAGGCCCGCGTTGAGAAATCGCCGGCCGATGCGCGGGTCGAAGCCCAGCGCATCGGCCAGCACCGTCACGTCTGCGTCGGCGATCTCACAGACCTCCGAGATCGCATTGATGAACGAGATCTTGGTCGCCAGAAAGGCGTTGGCGGATACCTTCACCAGTTCGGCCGTCTGCAGGTCGGTCCGCAGGAACGGCACATCTTCGGCCAGTAGCGTGGCGTACAGCTCGCGCACGGCCGCCTCCGAACGCACCGAATCCCGTTGTACCCCAAGCACAATTCGGTCCGGATGCAAGGTGTCCTGGACGGCGTATCCTTCGCGCAGGAATTCGGGGTTCCAGGCGACTTCCACGTCGACGCCATGGGCAGCCAGGGCTCGCGCTCGCCTGCCCAGATCCGCCGCCGTGCCCACCGGCACGGTCGACTTGCCCACGATCACCGACGGACGGGTGAGGCGCGGGACCAGTTCGTCGATCACCGCGTGCACATGACGCAGATCGGCGCCGTACTCGCCTTTCTTCTGCGGAGTTCCGACCCCCAGGAAGTGCAGGTCGGCATGCTCGGCAGCCAGGTCGTAGTCGGTGGTGAAACGCAACCGGCCGGCAGCGATGTTGTCGCTCAGCAGCTTTCGCAGACCGGGTTCGAAGAACGGCACCTCGCCGGCGGCCAGCTTCGCGATCTTGCCGGCGTCGACGTCGACACCGATCACGTCATGGCCGAGTTCGGCCATCCCGGCTGCGTGGGTGGCCCCCAGGTAGCCCGTGCCGAATACGGTGCAGCGCATGGCTCCTGTATAGGCAGGCCGGGTGAGCTAACCGCGTCGGGACACTGATCGGCAGGCTAACGCAAGATGACCAGCCGGTTAGTGGCCCCAGTTCCAGGGCCACAACGGGTTGTCGCCGCCGGAGTTCCCGCCGCCGGAGCCATGCCCGCCGCCGGAGCCATGGCCACCCGAACCGCTGCCCGGCCACTGCTGGCTGGGCGATTGCTGCTCGGGCGGATCCCATTGCGGGGTGCTCTGCTTCGGCGGATCCCATTGCGGCACCGTCTGCTTCGGCGGGCTCTGCTGGCCGGGCCACTGTTGCTGTGGCGAGTTGCTCTGCTGGCCGGGCCACTGCTGCTGGGGTGACGAACCCTGCTGGCCGGGCCACTGCTGCTGCGGCGACGAACCCTGCTGACCCGGCCACTGCTGCTGTGGCGAGTTGCCCTGCTGGCCGGGCCACTGCTGCTGTGGCGAGTTGCCCTGCTGGCCGGGCCACTGCTGCTGCGGCTGAGTCTGCTGCTGCTCCCAAGGCCACCGGAAGGCCGGCAACCGAGGCACGAACACCGGCGCTGGGATGACGGGCGCGATGACCGGCACCGGAGCGATCACCGGGGCCGGCGCCGCGGGGGCGGGCGCCGGGACCGCCGCGGGCGCAGGGGCCGGAGCTTCGGGAGCGGGGGCCGGAGCCGGCGCAGCGGGTACGGGCGCGGGAGCCGGCGCTTCGACGAACACCGTGCGCGGTGGTGCCTGCGGTTCAGGCGCTTCCTGCACCACCGGCACGGGCGCCGGGATGGTTTCCGGCGGTACCGACGGGGCGACGGGAGCGGCCGGTACCGCAGCGGCGGGTAGCGGCGTGTGCGGCGCGACGACGGCAGACTCGGCCGGGTTGGGCCGCTGGTCGACCGTCGGGCGGATACTCACCGCCAGCGAGATCACCAGCGCCGCGACACCGACCACGAACAGCGCCGTCATCGCGCTGCCCACCAGCAGGAACGGTTTGCGTGCGGCCAGGTTGGGCGATTGCAGGGCAATCGGTTCGACGGCAATCGGCTCGTCGGCCAGTGCCACGTCGTCCGGGTCGGGACCCATGTCGCTGTACGCCAGTGCCACGGCACCGGCGGTGGTGCCGTCATCGTCGTTCGACTGTCCCGCAGCAATCGTGGCGGCCTCGAACTTGGGCGCACGCGCACTGGCCAGAGCGGCGCCGCGCGCCAGGGCCACACCGGCTTCGTCGGGGGCACTGACCGGCAGGGACGTGGCAGATTCCAGCTGCAGCTTCAGCGCGCTGACGCTGAGCCCGGATCCCACGACGAACACACCCTGCGGCGGCTCGTCGAGATTCTCCAGTGCACCGACCATCGAGGTCAGGCGTGCCACCGCGTCGTCGGTGTGCAGATCCTGGCGTTCGACGCGGGTGATCGAGCCGTCAGCAGTGTCAACCACCGCGACGGTGGCGGCATCGCCGTCGAGGAGCATCAGGGCGGTGCGCTGGTAGCCGACGGCGCGCCCCGCCACCTCGGCCAGCGCACCGGCGGCGTGCAGTTCCGAGACGAGCAGAACGTCGTCGATGTGTTGGGCGGCCAGGGCCTCGCGCAACCGGGCCGCGTCGTCATGATCGCGCCACGCAACCCCGGTGGCGGCCAGACGATGGCCGCCTTCGGCGGCGCTCTCCCGGGTGCCCAGGATGGCGGCGAGAACTTGCTCGGGGGCGGTTGCGGAGGACCCCTCGGAGGCGATGTCGAAGACATCATGATCGACCGTGACGCCGTCGGCGTTTTCCCCTTCAACCAGCGCCATGCGGACTGTCGTGGGCGTCATCGACACTCCGAGTGCGATGTCCACTATCCCTCCATCCGTGTTTGCTGCATGATCTGCTTCGGACGTTTCGGGCACACGGGCCCTTGAACCCATATCGACGCCGCCACCTGCAGCGTTACAGCAGCATCGGCGATGGATCCGCGATCTTCCGCGCGGCCACCGGAACCCCCGAAATCCGGTAGCTACAACCGTACCCGTGCGATGCTGGAAGGGTGGATTTCCACTTCGATCCGATGTGCCCGTTCGCCTACCAGACCTCACTGTGGATCCGCGATGTTCGCGCGCAGTTGGGCATCGAGGTCAACTGGCGGTTCTTCAGCCTCGAGGAGGTCAACCGGGTCGAGGGCAAGAAGCATCCGTGGGAGCGTGATTGGTCCTACGGCTGGTCGCTGATGCGGATCGGCGCGCTCCTGGGGCGCATCGATCCGGAGCTGCTGGATCGGTGGTACGCGGCGATCGGGAACGAGCTGCACACGCTGGGCGGCAAGCCGCACGATCCCGAGGTGGCGCGGCGGCTGCTCCGGGAGATCGGCGCCGGCGACGACGTGTTCGACGCGGCGCTGGCCGATCCGAGCACCCACGACGAGGTGCGGGCCGACCATCAACGAGTGATCGACGCCGGCGGGTTCGGCGTCCCAACCCTGTTTTTCGGCGACCAGTGCCTGTTCGGGCCCGTCCTGGTGGATCCGCCGACCGGACCGGCCGCGCTGCGGCTGTGGGACGTCGTGTCCGGAATGGCTGAGCTGCCGCATGTCTACGAATTGCAGCGGCCCAAGACGGCCGCCGACGCCGCACTGATCGGACGCAGCCTCAAGCCCTATATCGACGGCCGGGACTGGGTCAGCATCAATCGTGGTGAGGTGGTCGATCTGACCAAACTCACCGATCCAGCTTGATGAAGTTCTGGTAGGACTTCGACGGCGTCGGGCCGCGCTGGTTCTGGTACTTGGAGCCGACTTTCGCACTGCCGTAAGGGTGTTCGGCCGGGCTGGTCAGCCGGAGCAAGCACAGCTGGCCGATCTTCATCCCCGGCCACAACGTGATCGGCAGGTTCGCGACGTTCGACAGTTCCAGCGTGATGTGCCCAGAGAAACCGGGGTCGATGAACCCCGCCGTCGAATGCGTCAGCAGACCCAGACGCCCCAGTGACGACTTGCCCTCCAGCCGGCCGGCCAGGTCATCGGGCAGGCTGCAGCGCTCGAGCGTCGCACCGAGGACGAACTCCCCCGGATGCAGGACGAACGGTTCCCCCTCCTTGGGTTCGACGAGCGTCGTCAGGTCGTCCTGCCGGATCGCCGGGTCGATGTGGGTGTAGCGGGTGTTGTTGAAAACCCGGAACAGGTTGTCCAGGCGGACGTCGACGCTCGACGGCTGGATCAGGCCATCGTCGAACGGGTCGATGCCCAGGCGTCCGGCGGCTAGTTCGGCGCGGATGTCGCGATCGGAGAGCAGCACCCGGTGAGCGTATCGGCTGCCCGGATATCGTCTCGAACACACAACGGAACCGGCCGGGTCCGTCATGACCGATCTCGATTTCTGCGTGGTGGGCGCCGGCTTCGCCAGTTTGATCGCGACACGGAGACGCCGCCAGGGCGGGCACTCGGTGGTATTGCTGGAGGGCCGGGACCGGGTCGGGCATTCACCGAGACCCGTGACCACGGGACGTGGATCGACCGTGGCGGCACCTGGATCGGCCCCGGGCCGAGGTGGTCGAGTATTGATCATCGGCAGAGCGGGTAGTCCACGCGTGCCATTACAACCGGCGCGCTGGTGGTTGCTATCCTTCCTCAGCAGTGCCGATGTAGTTCAATGGCAGAACATCAGCTTCCCAAGCTGAATACGCGGGTTCGATTCCCGTCATCGGCTCCA
>Ga0209023_10001526_pt1 | contig 30726 bp, 27 predicted proteins | sample LakOneMetagenome_FD_187468 | JGI IMG/M metagenome (GOLD analysis project Ga0209023, IMG submission 187468) | Freshwater and sediment microbial communities from Lake Erie, Canada (SPAdes) (version 2) | ecosystem: Environmental > Aquatic > Freshwater > Lentic | place: Lake Erie, Canada...
GAGGAGCCGCCGCCAGGGCGACCTCTCCCAGCCGCGCCGCGGCCGGGTGGGCGAGTTCTACGATCCCGACGCCTTCGGCCGCTTCGCCGAAGCCATCGCCCGCACCCTCGGCACCGGGCGGTTCCTGGTCATCCAGACCGTCATCGTCGGCACCTGGATCTTCCTCAACGTCATGTTCGTGACGTTGCGCTGGGATGCGTACCCGTTCATCTTGTTGAACCTGGCCTTCTCCACCCAGGCGGCCTACGCCGCGCCGCTGATCCTGCTGGCCCAGAACCGCCAGGACGACCGCGACAAGGCCCAGGCCGAGACCGACCGGGCGGTGAACGCTCGCACCCAGGCCGACACCGAGTACCTCGCCCGGGAGCTCTCCTCGGTCCGGCTCACCCTGGCCGACGTCGTCACCGCCGAGGACCTGCGCGACGCCGTCGACCGGGTCACCGAAGCCCTGGCCGACCTCAACGAGCGGATCCACACCGTCCTCCCCGCTCCGGCCGAACCCCACGACGAGCACCCGTCGCCCGGGGCTCCCGAAGGGCGCCCCGCCACGTGACCCTGCGGGCCACCCGGCCGGTCGCGGCCCTCGCGGTGGTCATCCTGGTCCTGCTCGGCGCGTGCGGAGTCACCCGCTCCTCGGACGCCGACGGTCCCACGGTGCCCACCACCGCGGGCAGGTCCACCAGCACCACCCCGAAGACCACGGCGCCGCCCATCACGCCCGGAAGCAGTGGGCCGACCACCACCACGCCTCGGATCGCCCCACTGAACTGGAAGTCCTGCGACGGCGGGTACCAGTGCGCGTCCATGGCGGTGCCCGTCGACCACGACAGGCCCAACGGCCCAACGCTCGAGCTGGGCCTGGTCCGTCGCAGGGCCACCAAGCCCGGCCAGCGCATCGGCACCCTCATGGTCAACCCCGGTGGGCCCGGTGGATCGGCCACGGACTTCGTCGAGCAACTACCCCTGCCGCGCGGGCTCACCGATCGCTTCGACATCCTCGGCTTCGATCCACGCGGCGTGGGCAAGAGCTCCGGACTGGACTGCCACAGCCACCTCCAGGCGATCTACGACGCCGACCCCAGTCCCGAGTCGACTGCCGAGCGAGCGTCGTACATCAAGGTGTCCAAGTCGTTCGTCGACGAGTGCGAGAAGAAGTACGCCAAGCTCCTGCCGTTCCTGGGCACCCCCAACGTGGCCAAGGACATGGACCTCATCCGCCAGGCGCTGGGCGAGGACCAGGTCTCCTACCTCGGCTACTCCTACGGCACGTCCATCGGCCAGGAGTACGCCCGCCTCTTCCCCACCCGGGTGCGAGCCATGGTGCTCGACGGCGTGGTGGACACCACCCAGACCGGGCTGGCCTTCGCCGATGCGCAAGCCGCCGGCTTCAACCAGGCGCTCGATGCCTACCTGGCCCACTGCGACAAGACCGACTGCGGTTTCGGCCAACCGGCCGGCCCAGCGCTGGACAAGATCCTGTCCCAGGCCGAGAAGACCCCGATCCCGTCGCGGCGGGCTGGCCGCCCCGCCACCCCCGGTGTGGTCAACCTGGCCCTGGGCGAGGCCCTCAAGAACGAGGCGTTCTGGCCCGACCTCAGCCAGGCCCTCGAGCAAGCCCAGAACGGCCAGGGCGACGGACTCGTGTACCTCGCCGACGAGTACCTCGGTCGCAAGGCCGACGGCCAGTACGAGGGCGGCTTCGAGATCTACTTCGCCGTCAGCTGCCTGGATCAGAGCTGGCCCCACGACCCCAACGCCGTGCTCGACGCCGCCCGCGCCACTGGCGTCAAGTACCCAAGGATCGGCGAGGCCATCGTGAGCGACTACGTCCGCTGCGCGCTGTGGCCCACCCCGTCGCAACCGCTGAAGCCCGTGCCCACCACCATCAAGGGCCTGCCGCCCATCGTGGTGATCAGCACCACCGGAGATCCGGCCACCCCGTACGAGAACGGGGTCAAGGTGGCCCAGCGCCTCCCGGGTGCGGTCCTCATCACCAACAAGGGCGAGCAGCACACCATCTTCGCTCAGGGCAAGGACTGCGTCGATGAGCCCGTGGTGAGCTACCTCGCCGATCTCGAGGTCCCCAAGGACGGCCTCACCTGCTCGTGATCAGCCCGCCTGGTCGCCGGCCACCAACGACTCGAGGGTGAGCTCGGGCTGATCGGCCTGCAGCCGCTCGAGCCAGTAGACGCTCTCGAACAGGGCGATCAACTCACCGTCGGCCCGGCCCAGGACGTCGACCCCACGCATGGACCGCAAGGCGGCGGCGCTGGCCGCGTCGGTACGGCGGGCCACGGAGTACGTGGTGGGACTGAGCTCCACCGGCGCGCCGAACTCGTTCTCCAACCGGTGCACCGCGACGTCGAACTGCATCGGCCCGACCGCGGCGAGCACCGGGGCCTGGTCGCCGCGCTCGGGATCTCGAAGGACCTGCACCACGCCCTCCTCGTCGAGCTGCGCGATGCCCTTGCGGAACTGCTTGAACCGGCCGGTGTCTCGGACGCGGGCCACCGAGAAGTGCTCCGGCGCGAAGCTGGGGATTCGGGGGAACCGCACGGGCTCGCCGAACCACAACGTGTCGCCCACCCGCACGTCGGTGGCGTTCACCAGGCCCACCACGTCGCCCGGATAGGCCAGGTCGACCGTCTCTCGATCTGCACCGTTCACCGAGTGGGCGTACTTGGTGGCGAAGGGCTTGCCCGTGTCGGCGTGGGTCACCACCATGCCCCGGGCGAAGGTGCCCGAGCAGACCCGCACGAAGGCGATGCGGTCACGATGCGACTTGTCCATGTTGGCCTGGACCTTGAAGGCGAACCCGCTGAACGGGGCGTCGAGCGGCCGCTCCACCCCCGCCTCGTCCTGGCGAGGCCCGGCCGCCGGCGCCAGGTCGATCACCGCATCGAGCAGCAGCCGCACGCCGAAGTTGGTGAGGGCCGAGCCGAAGAACGTCGGCGACATCTCGCCGCCTCGGAACAGCTCGTCGTCGTGGTCGAGACCCATGGTGCTCAACAGCGCCACTTCGTCGACCGCGGTGTTCCAAGATTCGCCTTCCTCCACCGCCGCCCGATCGGGGTCGACGATCTCCTCAGGCGCCTCAGTGGCACCCCGGGCGGTGCGGGTGAAGCGGATGAAGTCGCCCGACCGCCGATCGACCACGCCGCGGAAGTCGCCCGCGATCCCCACCGGCCAGGTGACGGGAGCGGCCACCACGCCGATCTTGCTCTCGATCTCGTCGAGCAGCTCCAGCGCGTCGAGCCCCGGGCGGTCCCACTTGTTGATGAAGGTGATCAGCGGCATCTGGCGGGCCTTCACCACCTCGAACAGCTTGAGGGTCTGCGGCTCGATGCCCTTGGCAGCGTCGAGCACCATCACGGCGGCATCGGCCGCAGCCAGGACGCGGTAGGTGTCCTCGGAGAAGTCACGGTGACCGGGCGTGTCGAGGAGGTTGACCACGCAGTCGCGGTACGGGAACTGCAACACGGTGGAGGTGATCGAGATGCCCCGCTGCTGCTCCATCTCCATCCAGTCGGACGTGGCCGACCGACGGTCGCCGCGAGCCTTGACCGCGCCGGCTCCACCGGAGAGGGCGCCGCCGTAGAGGAGGAACTTCTCGGTGAGCGTGGTCTTCCCCGCGTCGGGGTGGGAGATGATGGCGAACGTGCGGCGGCGAGCCGCCTCGGCTGCGGGTGTGGTCATGATCGATCCTCGGAACGGTCGCCCGCGGTACGACAGGTGGCACACCGGCCCAGCAGATCGAGCCGGTGGTGATCAGGTGCGAAGCCGGTGGACGATGCCACGGTCTCCATGGCCGACTCCAGGGAGCGCTCGAGATCGTCGGAGACCGTGAAGTCGGTGACCTGACCGCAGTCGGTGCAGATCAGGTGGTGGTGGTGGTGATCGGTCAGGTCCTCGGCCAGCTCGAAGCGGGCGAACTCATCGGTCCCCGCCACCCGGAGCACCACGCCACAGGTCTCCAGGACGGCCAGGTTCCGGTAGGCCGAGCTCTGCGCCAGCCCGCCAGCGCCCACCACCTCGGCTGCGGTCAGAGGCCGCCCGGCCGCGGTGAGCGCGGCCACCAAGGCGCGACGTCCCGACGTGTAGCGCTGATCGGCCTCTCGCAGCCTGGTGCTGATCGTCTGATCGAGCTCGTCGGACACGCCCGCACCCTACCGGGGGCCTGTCGGGCGCTCCGGGGTCGACCCAACGACGCGGCGAGCCCTCAGCTCTGTCGGGTGGGGTGCCGATGGATGGGGTACGCCAAACGAGACACCGCCGTTTCGTAACGCTATCGTCATGTTTCAGATCGGGCGCCCTGCGCCTCCCCGCTGCCGCCCACAGCACCCGCCTGCACCAGGAACACCTCGCCATGACCTGCAGTTGTTCGCCCGACCGTCCCGCCGTCGAACCCACCAGCGGAACCGGCAACGCCACCGTGAGCCGCCGCGCCGTGGTGGCCGGCGGCCTCGCGCTCGGTGCCACCCCTCTGGTGATCGGGTGGTTCAACGGCACTGCGGCGGCCGACACCGACCTCTACGACAGCCCCGACGTCACCACCAAGACCGTCCGCCCGATGATGTTCCCGATCGTGCCCGTCCGAGGTACCAAGGTCGACCGCCTGCGCAACTACGGCCAGAACCGTGGGAACCACATCCACGCCGGCGAGGACATGATGTCGGCCAAGCTGTCCCTGCTGTTGGCCTGTGTCGACGGCATCGTGATCCGCCGGGTGTTCGCCAGCAGCGGGAACTACCTCTACATCAAGGGCGACGACGGCTACCACTACGGCTACCTGCACATCAACAACGACACGCCAGGCACCGACGACGCCAAGAACCCCCCGGCGTGGGCCTTCGCTCCCGGCATCGTCGAGGGCGTGCGGGTGAAGCGAGGCCAGCAGATCGCGTGGGTGGGCGACAGCGGCAACGCCGAGAGCGCCGGTTCGCACCTGCACTTCGAGATCCGCAAGCCCAACTCCAAGTGGTACTGGGCGCAGCCCATCAGCCCCACGCCATCGCTCGACGCAGCCGCGCCGGCCGTGGTCAACAGCGGCGCTTCGAACGGCAACACCACCACCACGACAACGTCGCCGGCCCACCCCATCGTGGCCACGCCCGGCCCCTTCGCCCCGTTCGCCACAGCGGCGCTGTTCGCCACCCAGCAGTCGCGCGACTTCCTCGGCCGAACGCCGACCTCATCGTGGACGGCCAAGGCGGTGAAGGACCTCACCAGCGGAGGCGTCAGCCCGGCCCGGTTCGTCGAGCGCCAGGTGAACGATCCCGCCGTCACCACCGTGGTCAACCCGGTCATCCGGCTCTACCAGGGCTACTTCGGCGGGATCCCCTCCTGGTCCGGGGTCAGCTACTGGGTCAACGTGGTCCGGGCGGGCACGTCCCTGGACAGCGCGTCCAACCAGATCGCCGCGTCGAGCAAGTTCAAGTCCATCAGCGCCAAGGACGACAACGCCGCCTTCGCCCGCCGCGTCCACGTGAACCTCTACGGCGTCCCGCCCAGCGCCAAGGTGGTGGCCGAGATGAAGCTGCTCCTGGACCGCGGCCTGACCCGAGGCGGGCTCATGCGAGCGGTGTGCGAGTCCACCCAGTACCGCGCCGCCAGCGCCCACCGCACCCGAGTGCTCACGGTGTACCTGGCCATGTTGCACCGAGCCCCGACCTCGTCCCAGCTCACCGCCAGAGCCGCGGCCGACGCAGCCAGCTCGTCGGGCCTGGTGGCATTGATCGAAGCCATCCGTACCGGTTCGGAGTACCGCGCCCGGACCTGACCCGCGGCGTGCTCGTCTGGTCGTCTCGCCCATCGGATCGCCTCTCTGGCCTCGGGCCCAGCCCGCGCCGCGTGCGATGATGACCGCCATGGCCACGCCCGTTGACCCTGAGCTCCTCGACACCGCCGTCACCCTCGCCCGCATGGCGGGCGAGCTGACACTGCAATACTTCCGTCGCGACGACCTCGCCATAGACCGCAAGGGCGACGGCACCCCCGTCACGGCCGCCGATCGCGGGGCGGAGCGCCTCATCCGCGAGGAGCTCGAGGTCCGCTACCCAGATGACGGGATCCTGGGCGAAGAAGAACCCGAGAAGCCCGGTACCTCCGGTCGCCGTTGGATCATCGATCCGATCGACGGCACCAAGGCCTTCACCCACGGGGTGCCGCTCTACACCAACCTCATCGCCGTCGAAGATGCCGACGGCATCGCCGTCGGCGTCATCAACGTGCCGGCGCTGGGCGAGACGGTCTACGCCGGGCGTGGCCTGGGCTGCTTCGACAACGGTGCTCCGGTGTCGGTGAACGACCGTGAGGGCATCGACGACGCGTACCTCACCTCCAGCGGACTCAGTCCCTGGGACGACGATTGCCTGCTGCGGGCCAAAGCCGCCCGGCTGAACCTGCGCACCTGGGGCGACGGCTACGGCTACGTGCTCGTGGCCACCGGCAGGGTGGAGGCCATGTTCGACCCCAAGGCCGAGCTCTACGACCTCGCCCCCATGCCCGTGATCCTCGCTGAGGCGGGCGGTCGCTTCACCGATCTGGCCGGCAACACCACGCCCGACGGCGGGAGCGGCCTCGCCACGAACGGCCGCATCCACGACGAGCTGCTGGGCATCCTCCGGGGCTGACCCTCCGCCGTCAGCCCTCGGCCGAACCCGACGCTTCGTCGGCGCCCCACGCGTGGGCGATCTCGGAACGCGCCCGAGCCACCCGTGACCGGATGGTCCCCACCGGGCAGTCGCACACCTCGCTGGCCTCGGCGTAGGAGTACCCGAGCAGCTGGGTGAGGACGAAGGCCGCCCGACGGTCGGGGTCGAGCGCGCTGAGCACCTCGTCGAGCTCGACGTCGTACCCGATGAACTCCTCGCGCTCGGTGGCCAAGGCCCGCATCCGCGTCTCGCGCAGACGCATGCGGGCCCGTCGGCGAATGGTGTCGACACAGGTCCGGCGAGCGATGGACAGCAGCCACGTTCGCGCCGAGGAGTCGCCGCGGAACGACGGGAGGCTGCGCAGCGCTCGCTCGTAGATCTCCTGGGTGAGGTCGTCCGCCGCTCCCCGATCCACCAGGTGGGCCGCCAGTCGCCAGACGTCGGCCTGGCTCTCCCGGACGAATCGAGCCAAGGCCGCCGGGTCGCCGTCGCGTGCCGCTACCGCCGAGCGGGTGAGGTCGTCCACCCCCCAAGCATGGTGCGGATCGGGTGATCAGTGCGACTCACCGGCCCCGGTCCCGCACGCGCTGGCCGCGGGAACCACCGGGCACTGCCGTGCGACCCTGTAGTGATGGTCCGACGCTCCTCCACCCGACGCGTCGTACTGCTCGCGATCGGCTTCACCCTCGCCGCGCTGGCCCCGGCGGCACCGGCGTCGGCCGACCCGGCCCGGCCCACCGACTACCGGTCCACGATCCTTCGGGTGCATCCGAGCCTTCCCCCCGGGGTCGAGGTCGCTGTGGTCGGAGGCGACTCCTTCCTGGAACTGCACGTCGGCCGAGGCCACACCGCTGAGGTGCCCGACTACGAGCAGGGGGCCGGCACCACGCCCGACCCGTACCTGCGGTTCCTGGCCGATGGCACCGTCGAGCGCAACGAGCGGTCCATCGCCGCCGCCATCAACCGGAGCCGCTACGGAACCGACCCGACGGCCGCCGACCCCAAGGGCACCCCGAAGTGGACCGTGGTGGCCCACGACGGTCGCTACCTGTGGCACGACCACCGGATCCACTGGATGCTCCCGAACCGGCCCAAGGCCGTGGCCGCCGACGGGCGAGTCGACATGGGTGGTCCCGACGGCGTGTGGACGGCCGATCTCATCGTCGACGACACGCCCGTGGTGGTGACCGGTGAGCTGGTGCTGCTCGCGTCGCCGTCCCCGGTCCCGTGGGTGGGCCTGTTCGCGGTGATCGCCGGGTCCCTGATCGGGTGGGCGATCGTGCGGGTGCGACGCGGTCGGCCAGCACCGCACCAGGCGCTGGCCGGTGCGCTCGGGGTTGCGTCGCTCCTCGCCGTGGGCGTCGGCGCCGCGCAGTGGCTCGACATCCCGAAGGAGGCGGGCGGCACGATCCTGACGGCGGCTGTCCCGGCCGCGGCGCTGGTCGCGTCGGTGGTCGCCTTCGTCGCTCGATCCGCTCGCACCAAGCTGATGGCGCTGGCCGCAGCGGTCGCGGCCCTAGGCGGCTGGGCCGTGTTGCGACGGGCGGTGCTCACCCGAGCGGTCCTGCCCACGTCGCTGCCGTTCGCGGTGGATCGGGCGGTGACCGCGCTGGCACTGGGGGTCGCCCTGGCCGGCGTGGTGATCCTGGTCTGGCGCCCTCCAACCGAGGTGGCTGCCGCTCCGGCCAGTCCGTCCGACGGACCTGCCGGTTCCGCGCCGACCCCACGGCCGGCCCGGTAGACGCCGCACTCGACGAGCGTGCCCGCGGTTTCGGCGCAGGGATCTCGATTCTCGGCGCGAACGCTTCACCGACCGGAGGTATCCGCCGATGGAGAGGGAGCATGGAGCAGATCGCAGCAGTCATAGAGCGGGAAGGCGAGCTCCTCGACAGCTTGCTGTTCAAGCTGGTCGAGACGCGCCTGCTGCTCGAGAGCGGTGAACACCGCTACCTGGCCCGGGCCACCCGAGAGGTCGAACGGGCGCGTCGACGCACGCGCGAGGCCGATCTGGTCCGAGCGGCGTCGGTGGCCGACATCGGCCGAGGCGCCACGCTGCGGGCCATCGCGTCCACGGCATCGGGCCCGTGGCCGGGGATCCTGCGAGATCACCACGAGCGGTTGTCGGGCCTGGTGGCCGAGATCGAGCAGACCGCCCACCGCAACGCCGACCTGGCCCGATGCGGTCTGGAGGCCCTGCGGCTGGCTCCTGTGGCCTCAGGGCCCGCTGGAGGCGAGCTGAGCGACGAGCACAGCCGCGATGCTGAGCTGGTGCGTCTGGCTCGAGGTGCGGCGCTGGAGACGGTCCTGGGTACGGCATCTCGCCTGCGCATGCCCGATCTCCTCGACTTCCTGCGCTGAACCAGACCAGCGCGTGGCCGCGCCCACCTCTGACGCACCGCCCACGTCTGGCGGTGGACGCGAAGCCATCTGACCTTGGACGCGAAACGCCCCGGTCGTGTGGGCGACCAGGGCGTTTCGAGGAGATGCGGGCCGGAGCCCGGGCGGATCAAGCAGGCTGGACGATGTTGCCGATCCGGTCGTGCCAGTGCGAGGCGTCGGCGATGGCCGTGGCGTAGCCGGCCTTGCGGCGGGCCACCCGACCCTGCGGCTCCACGAGCTCGTCGGCCTCTTCGTCGAACTGAGCGGTGATGCCCTCGCGGAGCATCTCCAGGGCCTCAGACCGGAGCTGGGAGATACGGGACTCGGTCACGCCGAGGAAGGTGGCCAGTTCCTGGGACTTGCGGCCCTCGAGGAAGTAGCCCACCACGACCATGCGGTGGCGCTCGGGCAGGAGGTGCACGGCGTCACGCAGGTAGGAGTGCAGTTCACGGTTCTCGAGCTCTTCGCTGGGCTCGAGGGTGGTCTCGTCGGTGAGGACCTCGACCAGGGTGAGGTCTTCCTCGCCGTCGTTGATGTCGTACTCCAAGGCGAGCACCACGGAGCGGAACATCTTGTCCTGCAGGCGGCGGAGCTCTTCCTTGCTGACACCGAGGGCCTCGGCGGTCTCATCGGAGGAGGGCATGCGACCGAGGCTGCTGGCCAGGCGCTGCTCGATCGACTCGAGGCGGCGGGCCAGGTTTCGAACCGACCGGGGGGCCCAGTCGGCGGCACGCACGGCATCGAGGATCGCTCCCCGGATGCGCTGGGCGGCGAAGCGATCGAAGGGGACGCCACGCTCGGCGTCGTAGCGGCGAGCGGCCTCGACCAGGCCGAGAGCGCCGGCGGTGGCCAGCTCCTCCCGGTCGACGTGGCGGGGGAAGTTCACCGCAACTTGGAAGACCACGTGTCGCACCAGTGGTAGGTGCTGTTCGATCAGCTCCTGGGTGGTGGGATCGGTTCCGGTTCGCATCATCGCCCTCTTTTGGTTAGGCCCCGTGTCCAGTGGGGTGCTTCCGACTTCGGACGAATCCGCTGAACACTTGAGGAAAAGTGCCACGAATTTTGCCCAAAGTGTCCTTTTCGGGCGGAAATGGGCCGGATGGCCCATCAACCATCCCCCATGGAACGAAAGGCCTGTGGTACCCGAACGACCTATTGACCGGCGATGCGGCACAAGGTACGCGCCGTGACCGCCAGATCACCCGAAGCGGGCAGCCTTGACCCCTCGCCGGGCCAGCTCGGCCAGGAACGCCTTGGGCTCCACCAGCTCAGCCAAGCCGGCCGCGCCGGTCCTGCGGGCCCGGCCAGCGCCCAGCTCGATGGCAGCCAGGGCGGCCACCGCTCCCCCCGCCACGCCGGGTCGGTCCATGGCACCGAGGATCTCCACCCGGATGCCGTCCTCGGCCCGGCCGCGTACCTCGACCCGCACGGCTCCGAGGCCCGCCTCAGGGTGCGGCGGCCGGAGCATCGGGAGCCGGGCGGTGAGCCGATCGCGGCGATTGGCGGCGAGTCGTGCCGTCACCCTGCCCACCCCCTGGAACGCCGGCACCAACAACAGAGCATCGGGAAGGGCGGCCCGGTAGCAATCGGCCGCGCCGATCGGATCGGGGAACCAGCTGAGCTCGCGGCCCGAGCCTGCGGGGCGGCGCTGCCACCCACCGTCGCGCCAATCGATGGCCACACCACCGAGCGAGTTGTGGTGCTGACGGGCACACGCCGGCCCGCCGGTGCCCAGGCGCGAGACGTGGATCTCGTCCACCGTGTCGAGCTGGTCCGCAGCGAAGCGGGCCAGCACGCACGTGAGCCCCGGTGCGAAGGTGGCGCCCACCGCGATCGTGACGCCTCGGGCATCGGCCTCGGGACCGAGATCCAACAGGGCGCTGACGTCCTCGATGGCGTCGGAGGTGGTGACCACGGCGGTGCCCCGACGCACGAGGGTGGCGGTGAGGTCGACCTGGCGACCGGGTGGGGTGGCCACGATCACCACGTCGGCCTCGGGGGCCGACGCGTACGGTCCGATCTCGGCTCGGGCCTTGGCGCCGAGCGAGGCCGCCACCTCCTCGACCCGAGGGCCGCGCTCATCGCGGAGCACGACCTCGGTCACCACGTCGGACGACGCGAGCTGACGAGCCGCCCGAGTGCCCACGGCACCCAGGCCCACCACCCCGACCCGCATCAGGAGAGCTCGTCGGCGGAGAGCTCCCGCCAACCACCGCGTTGCGGCGGGGTGCCTCCAGTGCCACGGAGCCGCAGGATGGCTGCGACCAGGCCGGCCACCCCGACTGCAACCAGTGCTCGTCGGATCAGCGTCACTGCAGCTCCTGCGGAGTATCGGGGACGGGCATTCGTGGGGCTAGCTGGAATCGAACCAGCGACCTCACCCTTATCAGGGGTGCGCTCTAACCAACTGAGCTATAGCCCCGGGCGGGAGCCGACGGTAGTGGCTGCGGCCGGGACGATGCGAACCGTTCTGCGCCGAGGCGGAGGGTCAGCGGGGCCGGACCACATCCTCCTCGATGACCACGAGGCGGATGCCGCCGGTGGTCTCGCTGATCACGTTGATCAGGGCAGCGGTGAGCACGGTGATCACGGTGCCGGCGAGCACCCCGACCGCTCCGATGGCCGCGCACGCTCGGAACATCTGGTCGCCGTAGAACCGGTAGTTCTCGAGCCCGACGTCGGCCAGGAACTTCTGGAGGTTGTCGATCTGTCCGCTCGAGTAGGCGAGCCCCCACACCAGGGCGATGGTGATCAGCACCGCGAGGTACAGGCAGGTGTAGAGCACCAGGGCGAGCTTGAGGACGGACCACAGCTCGATGCGGCGGACGACGCGCTTGACCCGACGACCCCGGCGCACGGCTTGGCGCCGGCTCTGGGGTGCCGCGTCAGCGGGCGGCGGGGTGGCGGCGGTGGCGGCCGTTGCCGGCGCGATCGGCACGAAGGCTCCGGGGATGGGCGTGACCGACGCGGTGTCGTCGGCCTCGGGGCTCGGGTCGTCGTCGCGTTCGTCGATGAGCACGGTGACATCGGCCGGTTCGGTCGAGGCATCGGGCGCCTGGTCGGCCGCGGGGTAGGGGGGCAGCACCGGTGCCACCGCCGGCGCCACCGTCGGATCGGGCCGTGGGGTGCGTTTGGGGCCCCGACCGCGGGAGTTCCACGAGGGGTCGATCGCCGACCCGGTCGGCGTCGGGTCGTCGGGCCCGTCAGCTTCGGGTCGGTCGGCAGACACGTGCGGCAGCCTACGGGATGGGCCGGGCGCAACTCCCCTCACGGGCCTGAGGCCCCGTCGTGCCAGTCTGCCCATGATGCCGTCCAGCGTCCCCGCGCCGTCGCCCGGACATCGCCACGACGAACGGTGACCACCACGTCGAGGTCGATCTCCTGGTAGCTGGTGAGCTCGGCACCGTTGGCCTCCGCCACGGCTCGGGCTGCGTCCTCCCCATCGGCCGCGCCGGCGAGGGCGGCGGCGTCGGCGGCGGCCTGGGCCGACGCTCGACGCGCTTCTGCTGCGGCGACGTGCACCAGGCCGGCGCCGAGCACCCCCACCAGGACCAACATGGCGGCGACCAGCGGGACGGCTTGGCCCCGCTGGTCGTGCGATCGATCGTGCATGACACCTGCTCCTCCGAGACGTTGTGCGGGGAAGGCAGATGAGGTGGGTTTGGGGGGCGAGGCCCCAGCGGGTCAGCCCTCGTCGTCGCCGGCGGTGAGGACCGGGGCGACCGCCGCCACGGTGCGATCGCCCTCGACGTTCATGACCTTCACCCCGGTGGCGTCGCGTCCCTGCGAGGAGATTTGGCGGACCTCCATGCGGGTGACCACGCCGTCGGAGGCGATGGCGAAGATCTCGTCGTCGAGCGCCACCATGAACGCGGCGACCACGAACCCCTTCTTGGCCGTGAGCTTGATGCCTCGCACGCCCTGGCCGCCCCGGTTCTGGATGTTGAACCGATCGAGCTGGGTGCGCTTGCCGTATCCGCCGTCGGTGACGATCAGGATCGCGGTCTCGTCTCTTGCGACGTCGCACGACACCACCTCATCACCCGGCTTCATCTTCATGCCACGCACGCCGGCGGTGGAGCGACCCATGGGCCGGACGTCGTCCTGAGTGAAGCGGATGGTCATTCCGCTGCGGCTGACCATGAAGATCTCATCGGCGTCGTTGACCGGGATGACCTTCACCAGTTCGTCACCGTCGCGCAGGTTGATGGCGATGAGTCCGGCCCGCAACGACGAGTCGTATTCGCTGAACCGCGTCTTCTTCACCTGGCCGTTTCGGGTGGCGAAGAACAGGTACTGGTTGGTCTCGTAGTCCCGGGTATCGATGATGGCCTTGACCTGCTCACCGGGCTGCAGGGGCAGCAGGTTCACGATGGCGGTGCCCCGAGCGGTGCGCTCCTTCATGGGGATCTCGTGAGCCTTGAGGCGATACACCCGGCCGAGGTTGGAGAAGAACAACAGGTAGGCGTGCGCCGTGGTGGTGATGATGTGGGCGATGTAGTCCTCGTCGCGCAGCTTGCCGCCGGAAACGCCCCGGCCACCTCGACCCTGGCTCTTGAAGGCATCGAAGGCCACGGTCTTCACGTAGCCCTTGGCCGACATGGTGACCACGAGGTCCTCGTCGTCGATGAGGTCCTCGATGTCGATGTCACCGATGTCGTAGGTGATGGCCGACTTCCGGTCGGACGCGTGCCGGGTGCGGATCTCGCCCAGCTCGTCCTTGATCACGGTGTAGAGGACGGTGCGGTCGGCGAGGATCGCCTCGAGCTCGGCGATGGTCGCCCGGAGCTTCTCCATCTCCTCCTCGAGCTGCGACCGGCCGAGCCGGGTGAGGCGGTGGAGCTGCATGTCGAGGATGTACTCGGCCTGGACCTCGGAGAACTCGAACGGGGCGGCCTGCAACTGGGTGCGGGCGTGCTCCTTGTCGGCCGAGGCGCGGATCGTGGCGATGATCTGGTCGATGAGGTCGAGGGCCTTGATGAGGCCCTCGACGATGTGGGCCCGCTCCTGGGCCTTGCGCAGCCGGAACTCCGAGCGACGGGTGATGACCTCGACCTGGTGGGCGAGGTAGTGGAACAGCACCTGGTACAGGTTGAGCGTGCGGGGCACGCCGTCGACGAGGGCGACGGTGTTGACGCCGAACGAGGTCTGGAGGTCGGTGCGCTTGTAGAGGTTGTTCAAGATCACCAGCGCCGGCGCATCTCGCTTGAGCGTGATGACGATGCGGGTCTGGCCGCCGGACGACTCGTCGTTTGCGTCGGAGATCCCCTCGATCTCCTTGTCGCGCACCAGCTCGCTGATCTTGGCCAGCACCTTGCGGGGGCCGACCTGGTACGGCAGTTCGGTGATGACGATCTTGTCGCCACCGCGAGTGGACTCCTCGATCTCGCACACGGCCCGCATGCGGATGGAGCCACGGCCGGTCCGATAGGCGTCGATGATCCCGGCCCGTCCGAGGATCTGCGCCCCGGTCGGGAAGTCCGGGCCCTTCACGAACTGCATCAACCGGTCGCATCGCGCGTCGCTGTCGAGCCCGGCCAGCTCGTCCTCGTGCTCCATCAGGTACACGGTGGCGTCGATGACCTCGCCGAGGTTGTGAGGCGGGATGTTCGTGGCCATGCCCACCGCGATGCCCTGGCCACCGTTGACCAGGAGGTTGGGGAATCGCGACGGGAGCACGGCTGGCTCTTCGAACTCGCCCGAGTAGTTGTCGACGAAGTCGACGGTGTCCTCGCCGATGTCGAGCAGCATCGACATGGCCAGCGGGTCGAGCCGGCACTCGGTGTAGCGGGCCGCAGCCGGGCCGTCGTCCGGTGATCCGAAGTTGCCGTGTCCCTGCACCAGCGGGTGCCGCAGCGAGTGGGGCTGGGCAAGCCGCACGAGCGCGTCGTAGATCGCACCGTCGCCGTGTGGGTGGTACTTGCCCATGACCTCGCCGGTGACGCGGGCGCACTTCATGAAGGGGCGGTCGGGGCGAGCGCCGACATCGTACATGCCCCAGAGGATCCGCCGGTGCACCGGCTTGAGGCCGTCGCGCACGTCGGGCAAGGCCCGCGAGACGATGACCGACATGGAGTAGTCCAGGAAGGAGCGCTCCATCTCCTCTTCGATCTCGATCGGCTCGATCATCCCGTAGGAGGTGACCGTGGGGTCGTTGCCGTCGTTGCGGGAGCCAGGCTCGTCGGTGGAGGGGATCTCGTCGTCTGCCATGTGGTGTCCTCGGTCGTGGTGGTCGTCAGGGTGCTGCTCGGTCGACTCAGATGTCGATGAAGCGCACGTCCTTCGCGTTGGTCTTGATGAACTCCTTGCGGGCCTCGACGTCTTCGCCCATGAGGGTGGAGATGACCCGGTCGGCGATGGCGGCCTGCTCGGACCCGACCTTGAGCAAGGTGCGCGACGCCGAGTCCATGGTGGTGGCCTTGAGCTCGCCCCAATCCATCTCGCCCAGGCCCTTCAGCCGGGCGAACTCCTTCTTGTGAGCTGGGTGCTCGGCCAGGAACTCGTTCTTGGCGGCATCGTCTTTGAGGTACACCTTCTCCTTGCCGACCACCGTGGAGTACAGCGGCGGCTGGGCGATGAAGACATGGCCCTCCTCGACGAGCTCCTTCATGTGCCGGTAGAAGAAGGTGAGCAGCAGGGTGCGGATGTGACTGCCGTCGACGTCGGCGTCGCACAGCAGGATCACCCGGTCGTACCGGCTCTTCGTGACGTCGAACTCGTCGGCGCCGAATCCGGCACCGATCGCAGCGATGAGGGCCTGGACCTCGGTGTTCTTGAGCATCTTGTCCAGGCGGGCCCGCTCGACGTTGAGGATCTTGCCGCGGATGGGCAGGATCGCCTGCACTCGCGGGTCACGTGCACTGGTGGCGGAGCCACCGGCGGAGTCGCCCTCGACGATGAAGAGCTCGCACTCGCTCCGATTGCGGCTGCTGCAGTCGCGGAGCTTGTCGGGCATGCCGGCACCGTCGAGCGCCGACTTGCGACGGGTGGCGTCGCGAGCGGTGCGCGCTGCGGCCCGTGCCCGCTGGGCGTCGATGCCCTTCTTGACGATCTTGTTGGCCTCGGCCGGATGCTCCTCGAGCCAGTAGCCGAGCTTCTCGTTGGTGGCCTTCTGCACCAGGGTCTTGATCTCGGGGTTGCCGAGCTTGCCCTTGGTCTGCCCCTCGAACTGCGGCTCGCGGAGGCGCACGGAGATGATGCAGGTGAGGCCCTCCCGGACGTCTTCGCCCGCCAGGTTGGCGTCTTTCTCCTTGAGCAGGTTGTGACCTCGGGCGTACTTGTTCAGGACCGTGGTCAACGCAGCCCGGAAGCCCTCCTCGTGGGTGCCGCCCTCGATGGTTGCGATGCCGTTGGCGAAGCTGTGCAGGCCATCGGTCTGGTAGCCGTCGTTCCACTGGAAGGCCAGCTCGACCTCGTGGTCTTCCTCGGTCTGCTCGATGTAGCCGACCCGGCTGAACAGCGGGCTCTTGGACGCGTTCACGTGCTTCACGAAGTCGACGATGCCGTTGGCGTACTTGTAGACCACCGGCTCGGAGTCGTGGCCCTCGCGCTCGTCTTTGAACCGGATCTCCAGCGCCTTGTTCAGGAAGGCCATCATCTGGAACCGCTCGAGCATGGTGCGGCCGACGAACTCGACCGACTCGAAGATGCCAGCGTCGGGCCAGAAGGTGACGGTGGTGCCGGTGCGACCCCGCGGGGAGTCGCCGATCACCTCGAGCTTGGTGCGCTTGGAGCCGCCGTCGTGGAACTCGATCTGGTGGCGCTTGCCGTCGCGGTCCACGTCGACCACGACGCGCTCGGACAGCGCGTTGACGACCGAGACACCCACCCCGTGGAGTCCGCCGGACACCTTGTAGCCGTCGCCGCCGAACTTGCCGCCGCCGCCCAGCTTGGTGAGGGCGATCTCCACGCCGGTCATCTTGAACTCGGGGTGGACGTCGGTGGGGATGCCCCGCCCGTTGTCCACCACTCGACACCCGCCGTCGGCCAGCAACGTGATGTCGATCCGGTCGCAGTACCCGGCCATGGCTTCGTCGACGGAGTTGTCGACGACCTCCCAGACCAGGTGGTGGAGACCGGAGATCCCGGTGCCACCGATGTACATGCCCGGGCGCTTTCGGACATGCGCCAGGCCTTCCAGGATGGTCATGGAACTGGCGTCGTAGGACTTCGGTGCGGCGGCCAAGGCGCGACCTTTCAGGAGTGACGGAGGAGGCGGTGAGCGACTGCCCGAGAGGCCGGTTCGCACGATTGTGCGGACAGCTCGGCGGGGCGCATCACGATGGCAGCAGGATACCACGAAACCGGGTCGATCCGGGGCATCTGAGGCAGGTTCAGAAGCGGACAAAACCCTTGTGGGCCAACGGTTTCCCGGCCTCACGAGAGGATGTCACGGAACGCGGCGGACCGACCTCACCGACGGCCCACGCGAACGGTCACGGAGGTCACCTGACCGGCCCCCACCAAGCCCGCCACCCGGTCGACGATCTCCCGCTCGGACCAGCGCAGATGGCTGGCCCAACCGGGACTGTCGACGTTGATCTTGAGGCAGCCCCCCTCGATCCCGAGAGGGCGAGCGTGCGGCGCGACCTCCGAGCCGACCACCTCGGCCCATCGCTCGTGGACCACCACGATGGCCTCCATGCTCGGGCCGCCGAGCGAGGCCAACACGGCATCGAGCGCGGGACGCAGGGGTGCCGGCTCGGGCGCGCCTCGGCCATCGGAGGTGGGCAGCGGAGACCAGGGCACGTGACGAGTCTCGCGCGCCACCTGTGGGCCGGACCCGCCCCTCCACCGGCCCGGTCAGTCCGCGGTGACCACCCCGTCGGCGACGTGGAGCACCTGGCCTGGCACCGCTCCCGGCGGCAGCCCGCTGGCCGTGCTGAGCACGGTCTGGCCGCTGGGCAGCGATGCCAGGAGAGCTTCGCTCCGATCGGGATCCAGCTCGGAGAACACATCATCGAGCAGCAGGACGGGAGGCGACTCGGTCTGCCGGGTGACCACCTCGTGTGACCCGAGCCGGAGGGCCAACGCCAACGACCGCTGCTCCCCCTGCGAGGCGTGGGTGCGCGCCGGCAGGCCGTTGAGCGACAGCTCCAACTCGTCTCGGTGGGGACCGACGGTGGAGACCCCGCGCCGCAGGTCGTCCTTGCGCGCCGCGACCAGCGCGGCGGCCAGACCATCGGCCATCCACGGCGGGTCGTAGCGGGCCCGAATCTCCGCGCCCCGGCGGGCCACGTTCTCGTAGGCCAGGCCCAGCACCGGCTCGAGGTCGCGTACCAGGTCGAGGCGGGCGGCGGCCAGGGCCTCACCGGCGGTGGCGAGCTTGGCGTCGAACACGTCGAGCGTCAGCTCCACCTCGGCGGTGAGCCGCCCACCGGCCTGCTTGAGCAGCGCGCCCCGCTGTCGCAGGATCCGGTCCAGGTCGGACCGGGCCTGGTCGTGGCGCGGATGGAGCGACACCAGGGTGTCGTCCAGGTACGTCCGGCGATCCCCTGGGCTCCCCTTGACCAGGGTGAGGTCGTCGGGTGAGAACACCGTGGTGCGCAAGGCACCGAGCAGGTCTCGTGCCCGCCGGAGCGGTTGACGGTTCAGTTGGGTGCGGTTGCGCCCGTTGGCCACCAGCTCGGCCTCCAGGAGCAGTTCACGCCCCTCTCGCTCGGCCTCAGCGCGAACCACGGCACGATCTGCTCCGGCCCGGATGAGGGCGTCGGTGGGCGCCCCGCGGAACGATGCCAGGGTGGCGAGGTAGCCGATCGCCTCGAGGAGGTTGGTCTTGCCCTGTCCGTTGGGCCCGACGACGGCGGTCAGACCGGCATCGAAGGTGACATCCGCGTCGCGGTACCCGCGAAAGTCGGTGAGCCAGAGGCGGCGGAGGTGCACGTGGTCGGTGAGGTGACCGGGGCCCGTGGGCGACCGGTCAAGACACCCGGACGGGCATCAGCAGGTAGAGGAACTCCTGGGCACCGGCCGAGCGGATGACCGCTGGCTTCTGGGCGTCGACGGTGTCCAACGTGATCTCGTCGCCCGGCGTGACGTCGACCCCGCTCAGCAGGTAGTCGGGATTGAACGCCACCACGAGGTCTTCGCCTGCGTAGGTGGCGTCGAGCTGCTCGTGTGCCTGTCCCACGTCTTGGGTGATGGCGATGAGCTCGAGGCCATCCGCACTCATGGCGAGACGCACCGGGGTGTTGGGCTCGCGGGCCATCAGCTTCACGCGACGAACCGCTTCCACCAGTGCCTCACGACCGACCGTGAGCCGGTTGGGGTGGCTGGCGGGGATGAGGCCGCGGTAGTTGGGGAACTCGCCCTCGATCAGGCGCGTGGTGAGGCGGATGCCACCGACTTCGAAGGTGGCTTCTCGCTCACCCAGGCGCAGCGTGATCTCCTCGGCGTCGCCCAGCAGTCGTTCGAGCTCCTTGAGGGCGCGCGATGGCACGAGAACGCTCTGGCCCTCGCTGAGCACCGTGGTACCCGGAAGGTCACGGACGGCCAGGCGGTAGGAGTCCGTGGCCACCAGACGAAGTCCTCCGGCCTCGGCGGCCATGAGCACACCGGTGAGGATCGGGCGAGCGTCGTCGGCGCTGGCCGCGGGAACCACCTGGTGCAGCGCTGCGGCGAAGTCCTTGGCCGCGAGGGTGACGGCATCGTCAGCCGGCATGGCGAGCCGGGGGAACTCGTCGGCGGGGAGCAGACGAAGGGAGCTCTCGAAGCGACCTGCGGTGATGTGGGCCTCGTCACCGTCGACGGAGATCTCCACCCGCGGGTCACCCAACGAGCGCACGAGGTCCGACGCGATCTTCGACGGGAGCACGGCGATGCCGTCACCCTCGCCCGCCACCTCGAGCTCGACGGCGATGGTGAGCTCGAGGTCGCTTCCGGTGAGCTTGAGGCGGTTGCCGGTGAGCTCGGCCCGCACGCCGGCGAGCACCGGTAGCGCACCCCCCCGGTTGGCCACGGCCCGGCCGGCCGCAGTGAGGGCCTCGACGAGTTTGTCTCGCTCGCAACGGAACTTCACGACTGTCGCTCGCTTTCTCCGGAGAGGATGCTGATCAAAGTTTGGTGGTGGTAGTAGGGCCTGTGGATTGTGGACAACCCCACGTTCGAGCAGGTCAGGCGGGCTGGTGCTCGGTCACCGGTGGTCCACAGCGTCGCACAGGTGGCGATGGCGGTCGGCCATGGCCCGTGGACGAGGGCGATGTCATCCACCGTTCGGGCACCGGTCGTCCCCCGGTCATCCCACGGTCGTCCACACCGTGATCCCCTGGGCTGACCGGATCTATGCCCAGGTGCCTGTGGATGACGGTGGAAAACCCGCGTGACGGGCGACCACGGAGAAGGAACATCGTTCCAGGTCACCTAGCTGCCCTTGCGGATCTGCTGCACCAGCTCGGTGACCTGGTTGTAGATCTGGCGTCGCTCGCCCATGAGGGCCTTGATCTTCTCCACGGCGTGGATGACCGTGGTGTGGTCGCGGCCGCCGAACTCCCGGGCGATGGCAGGGTACGAGAGGTCGGTGAGCTCCCGGAAGACGTACATGGCCACCTGGCGGGCGGTCACCAGGGGTCGCTGGCGGCTCTTGCCCTTGATGTCCTCGATGCTGAAGTCGAACATCTTCGACGTGGCTTCCAGGATCAGTTGGGGCGTGATCTGACGTGGCTGGCGGTCGCCGAGGATGTCGTGGAGGTGCTTCTCGGCCTCGGCCAGGGTCAGCGGAGCCTTCACCAACTTGCCTAGGGCCGACACCCGATTGAGGGCGCCCTCGAGCTCGCGGATGTTGTCGGTGATGTTGGTGGCGATGAACAGCAGGACGTCGTCGGGGATGGGGACGTCTTCGCCTTCGGCCTTCTTGCGGAGGATGGCCAGGCGCGTTTCGAGGTCGGGGGGCTGGATGTCGGTGAGGAGCCCCATCTTGAACCGGGTGCGTAGGCGGTTCTCCAGGGTGGAGATGGCGTCCGGGGGTCGATCTGAGGACAAGACCAGCTGGCGCCGGCCTTCGTGGAGAGCATTGAAGGTGTGGAAGAACTCCTCCTGGGTCTCCTTGCGGTTCTCGAGGAACTGGATGTCGTCCACGAGCAACACGTCGACCTCTCGGTAGCGACGCTTGAACTCGGCCGACGTGTTGAGGCGGATGGACTCGATGAACTGGTTCAGGAACGTTTCGCTGGTGACGTAGCGAACGACGTACTCGGGGTAGTTCTCCTCCACGTAGTGGCGGATGGCCTGGAGCAGGTGCGTCTTGCCCAGGCCGGCGTCGCCGTAGATGAACAGCGGGTTGTAGGAGCGTCCGGGGGTCTCGGCCACCGCGAGTGCCGCGGCGTGGGCGAAGCGGTTGGACGTGCCGGTCACGAAGTCGTCGAACGTGAGGTTCCGGTGGTTGGCCTCGAGGTTCGGCCGGACGGGAAGGGCATCGTCGACCGGCTCTGGCGCGGCGCCCAGCCGTTCCACCAGGGGATCGGGGAACAAGCTGGGCTCGGCCGAATCCGGGCGGACGACCAGCTCGATCTGGAGGTCGGGGCCCCCGAGGTCTCGGACGATGTCCTCCACCAGCAGCAGATAGCGGGTCTCGAGGCGGTCCTTGACCATGGAGTTGGGCACGGCGAGACGAAACACCTGGTCATCGAGGTGCACGGCTCGGATGTCTTGGAACGTGGAGCTCCACACGGCATCGGAGACCTGGGTCTGCAGCGAGGCCTCACAACTGGTCCACAGGTCTGCTGCGTCTGCCACCGGCTCGGCCATCTCCTTGCAGGGCGTTCCACAGCAAGATCCACACGCTGTGGAAAACGCGCCACGGTTCCAGACGGACCAGGGCGGTCCCGGACTCGATTCTCGGTTCCCGCTGGGGCGCTCGACGTGTCGGGCGCCGGCGGCGGGGTCGGACCGTACCACCGTGACGCGGCGTGCGCACACGCCCCGCTGAGGCCCCAGATCGGCGGTTTGGGCCGGGCCGGCCAGGGGCCGCGATTGCCCGTCGCGCCCGTGGCGACGTAGCGTTGTCGATCGCCCACTGTTGGGCGGGTCCGAACGCGTTCGGACCGGAAGTCACCGCCGACGCCGCCGTCGGCACCGGGCCGGGTTCCATCGGTCCGGCCTCGAGGAGGAAACCCAGTGAAGCGCACCTTTCAACCCAACGTCCGCAAGCGGGCCAAGAACCACGGATTCCGGGCCCGCATGTCCACCCGTGCCGGTCGGTCCATCCTGCGCAACCGCCGTCTCAAGGGCCGGGCAAAGCTGTCGGCCTGATCCGTCCCATCGGGGACCGTCGAACCTTTGTGGCCCTCCGGGCTCAGGGGGTTCGGGTTCGCCGAGGCTCGCTGTCGGCCACCCATCTCGATGATGCCGACTCCGGGCCACCCCGCGTGGCCTTCGCCATCACCAAGCGCGTGGGCGGCGCGGTCGTCCGAAACCGTCTCCGGAGGCGTCTGCGAGCCATCTGCGCCGACGTGCACCGATCCGGAACCACGGTCCTGCCTCCCGGTGCTCTGCTCATCTCCGCCGGACCCGATGCGGTCCGGCGCACACCCGACGAACTGAGGAACGACGTGGTCCGCCTCCTCGATGCTCTCGAATCCCGCCGTGCGTCGGCGCAGGAGTCGACGTGAGCCCCCTCGCGCGGGCGCTCCGGTGGATGGTCGGTCTGTACCAGAAGGTCCGTGAAGGACGGCCCTCGCCATGTCGTTTCCAGCCAAGCTGCTCTTCGTACGCGGCCGAGGCGCTCGAGCTCCACGGTGCCCGACACGGTTCCTGGCTCGCCGTTCGTCGGATCAGCCGATGCCATCCGTGGGGCGGCCACGGCTGGGACCCAGTCCCCCACCCCCACGATGCGGCCCCTTCCGCACCTGACCACCTCCACGATCGGACGGTCATCTGATGTACAACCTGATCGCCAAACCGCTCGAGTTCTTCTACGGCCTCATCCCGAACTACGCGATCGCCATCGCGCTGCTCACGGTCAGCATCATGATCGTGATGCTGCCCCTGACGCTCAAGGGCACTCGGTCGATGCTGGCCATGCAGAAGCTCCAGCCCGAGCTCAAGAAGCTCCAGAACAAGCACCGCGACGATCGGCAGAAGCTGAACGAAGAGGTGATGAAGTTCTACAAGGAGAACAACATCAACCCCATGTCGGGGTGCCTGCCGCTGCTGCTGCAGATGCCGGTGTTCTTCATCTTGTACCGGACCCTGTACCAGCTGCTGACCCGCGCGCCGTACGGCCAGGACATGGGCCGGGCGGTGTCTCGCTCGGTCAGCGGGGTGGACAACGGGACCTTCCCGCAGTTCGGCTTCTTCTTCCCGAAGCACCTCGACAAGAACTCGCTGCTCTACCAGAACCTCAGCCAGACCTCGAAGATGGAAGCCTTCGGCATCAACCTGGCGCAGTCGGCTCAGAAGGCGTTCAGCCAGGGCTTCGTCAAGATGGCTCCCTACGTGGTGTTGGTGCTGTTGGTCACCGCCACCAGCTACTACCAGCAGAAGCAGATCGCCGGTCGGAACCCCGCCGCCGCCGCCGCAAATCCGCAACAGCAGATGCTGATGAAGATCATGCCGCTCTTCTTCGCCTTCATCTCCCTCACGCTTCCCGCCGGCATCGTCGTGTACTTCCTGGTGTCGAACGTCTTCCGCATCGGTCAGCAGGCGTTCATCACCCGCACGATGTACCGCGACGAGGATGGACCCCTTGCCACCTCGGGGCGAGAAATTGACACTCCGTCAACAGAAAAGCCCAAGGGGGTGTGGGCGCAGCTCAAGGAAGCCGGCCTCCCCAGCCCCAGCCAGGCCAAAGAAGACGTCCGAAGCGGCCGTGCCACGGTCCCGGCCGGGAGCAAGGGCAAGTCGTCGGGGTCCAATGGATCCTCCAACGGCTCTGGCTCCAAGGCCAAGACGCCGCCCAAGTCCGCCAAGGCGACCCCAGCGGCCAAGACCTCCACCAACAAGTCGAAGGCGTCGACTTCCGACGCTGATCCCGCGGGCTCGGCCACCAAGGCCAGCCCACCCAGTCGAACGGTCAGCAGCCCCAGCCGCTCCGCTCCTGATAGCGGCAACCGTTCCAAGACGAAAAAGAAGAGGAAGTGATCATCCGTGCAGTGGGTTGAAACCACCGGTAGCACTGTTGACGAGGCCAAAGAGGCCGCGTTGGACCAGCTCGGCATCGATAGCTCCGAAGCGGAGTTCGAGGTGCTCGAGGAGCCCAAGACCGGCTTGTTCGGTCGGATTCGCGGTACGGCACGCGTACGTGCCCGGGTCGTCCCGAAGTCACCGCGTCCCAAGCAGGAGCGTCGCCCTGGCAAGGCCCGCTCCGATGCCAAGCCTCCAGCCAAGGCAAAGGCGAAGCCCGCTGCTCCGGCCGCCACCGATTCGGCTGATGACGCTGACGTCGCTGTGCCGGCGGTGCGGACCACCAACGGCTCCGGCCGGGGCCGTAGCGGCTCCCGATCGGGCGGCCGCACGTCCACCAACCAGGAAGACAACAAGATGAGCGACGAAACAGTCACCGTCGATGAACAGGCCGACATCATCAGCGAGTTCCTCGAAGGCCTGCTGGGCGCGCTCGACATCGAGGGCGAGATCAACCGGACCAAGGTCGATGACACCACCATCGAGCTCGGCGTCGAAGGAGCCGACCTCGGCATCCTCATCGGACCGAAGGGTCAGACCCTCACCGCCGTGCACGAGCTCTCGCGCACCGTGCTGCAGCGTCGCGCCACCGGCCGCCACGATGGCCGCGTGCGCATCGACATCGGCGGCTACCGCCAGCGGCGCGCCGAGGCCCTGGCCCGGTTCGTGCAGGCTCAGGCCGCAGAGGTCGCCGAGCAGGGCGTCTCTCGCGCCCTCGAGCCGATGAACGCCGTGGACCGCAAGGTCGTGCACGACACGATCAACGAGATCGACGGGGTGAGCACGCTCTCCGAGGGGGTCGACCCCAATCGCCGCGTGGTCATCGTCGTCGACGGCGCCGAGGCTTGACCTCATCGCTGGCTGACGCACTCGTCGAGAGCCGTCAGCTCGGCTTCCTCGGACCTGGTCCGGTCGAAGCCCACATCTCGCACGCCATGGCGTTCGCCACGGTGGTTTCCGGCCTTCCCGCCCGTGCCCTGGATCTGGGTGCGGGCGGTGGTCTGCCCGGCCTCGTGTTGGCCGCCAACATCTGGCCGGAAACCCACTGGGTCTTCGTGGATGCCCAGACCAAGCGGACGGAGTTCCTGTCGGAGGCCTGCGAGGACCTCGGCCTGGCGGGACGGGTGGCCATCGTGAACGAGCGAGCCGAGGTGGTGGCGCGAGATGCCTCCCACCGGGGCCACTACGACCTGGTGGTGGCCCGCAGCTTCGGTTCGCCGGCGGTCACCGCCGAGTGTGCCGCTCCCCTGCTGCGGGTCGGTGGCCGCCTGGTGGTCAGCGAGCCACCGTCCACCCACGTCGCCGACCGGTGGCCGCCGTCGGGCACCGGCGAGTTCGGGTTCTCCGCCGCTGTCGGTCACGTGGTGCACGGCGACACCCCGACGCACCTGGCCGTCCTGGTGCTCGAGCGCCCGGTTCCCGAGCGCTATCCCCGCCGGGTCGGTATCCCGAACAAGCGCCCTCGTTTCTGACGCTCTTCCGTCCTGAAGGCAAGGGGGTCGGGCGAGGTCGATCCGGTGCGGCCACGCCTGGTGGGCGGTGACGGCGCCGTGAGCATTGGATCAGTCGGGCAACGGCCGAGGGTCCGGATGTGCGGCTGGGATCTCGGTGGTTGTGCGGTCCTCCGGCCCTGGGGGTGCCCCGGTGGGCCCAAGTCCTGGCCGCAGTCGACCGATGCAGTAGGGCACCTGCCGTCGGCTGGCTCTCCTGTCGGCGGTGCTGGGATGCTCGGCCTGCGCCGGCGACGTCGGTAGGGAGTGAAGTGCCGGTGGTCGGTTCTGGTTCAGCCTCGGTCTCCGCCGGGGAGGTTTCACGTGAAACGCCTCGCAGGCGTGGTGGGCCTGGACAGCCTCAGGATGCGCGGGTGGACCCCTCAACGACGTGGCCTTGGACCGATGCGGGTTAGGCGAGACGGCTCACCACCGGCCTAGGTGGCCGCGGTCCGGGCCCCGCGACGCCGACTGAGGACCCCTGTCAGGCGCAGACACGGCCGCCGGCCCTCTCGTGCCGGGCTGGCTGATCCGCCGATCGTTCCTCGACGTCGCCGTGGTTCCGCCCGGAGGGTTTGGAACGCCTCGCGCCCGCTCCGAGCACGGAGCGCGGAGCCAGCTTGGCGACAGCTGCCTGACGGTCGGCCATCGATCGCTTCACCGACGTGGGCGAAGATCAGGCGGGGCTGACCCTCGCAGGTGGGGTCCGGCGGCATCGGCGCGCCGCTGCGACGGTGGCCCATCGACCAGATGCAGGCTGGTCCGTTTGGGCCCTGCGAAGGGGGGTGGGCAGGCTCTGTCCCGGGGCCGCCGGTGAGCGCTGGGCCAGGTGCGAAGCCCAGGCCGCTGGGACGGGCAAGGGTACGGCTGGGTGACTCGCGTGCCGAGCAGTGATGGACGCCGGGCTCCGGCTGGCTGGGGACGGGCCATCCGCCGCCGGCACCCGTCGGCTCGGACGACGGGATCGTGGTCGATCCAGGGCGGCGGGGGCGAGGGTCCGTTGGCGTGATCGTGACCTGGTGGGCTGCATGGCGTCGGCGATTGGCGGATCTCGGAGGTGGGGACCGTTGCCGTGGACCGCAGGTCAGCCGCAGGATCACCGTCGGCGTCCAGTGGTGATCAGCTCGGCGGGGGAAGTCCGGGCGCGAGCACCACCTGTGCCGACGGTGGCAGGGCCCCGCCGCCGCTCACGCCGGGGGTGGGCTGGAGGTGGCCAGACGGGCCAGGGATGGCTGGTTCGACCGGTTCGCGGGTGGGGCCTCAGGTTGGATGGGCGCCTACGCCCCCGGTGCACAAGGCGCTCGGGCAGCAGCCGTCCCGGCCCGCAGCCTCGAGCGACCGACCTGTTTCACGTGAAACGTCGGGGAGGAGGGAGGGTGCTTGACCTTGGTCATCTGGGCGGGAAGGATGGGTCTGTGACCGATGCTCCTGCGCCCTCGGGCGAGCTTGAGGACCGGGGTGCGGCCATCTTCGCTCAGCTTCGCGAGGCACCACCGGCCCCCCCGTCCTCGGCAGATTCTCCGGAACCTGCTGCTCCCCAAACCTCCTCTGAAGCGGCCGAACTGGCCCCTGATGCCGATGCGGCGACCGGGGCACCGAACCATCAGGATGCTGAGGAGGTGGCCCAGCCAGCTCCGGCTGGCCGGACCCCGCGAGCGATCCCGCCCCTTCCCCGGATCATGGCGGTCGCCAACCAGAAGGGTGGCGTGGGCAAGACCACCACCACGGTCAACCTGGGCGCCTGCCTGGCCGATATCGGGTATCGGGTGCTGGTGGTCGACCTGGATCCCCAGGGCAATGCCAGCACGGGCCTGGGCATCAACATCCGAGGCCTCCAGTCGTCGATGTACGACGTCATCCTGAGCGACGTTCCCATCGAGGACTGCGTCGAAGCGTCCTCCGTGCGAAACTTGTTCGTGGCCCCAGCCAGCCTGGATCTGGCCGGTGCGGAGATCGAACTGGTGCCTGCCTTCAGCCGGGAACTGCGGCTCAAGCAAGCGCTCCACGAGGTGCGCGACGACTACGACTACGTCCTCATCGACTGCCCACCGTCACTCGGGCTCCTCACCATCAACGCCATGGCTGCGGCCACGGAGGTGCTGGTGCCGATCCAGTGCGAGTACTACGCGCTGGAGGGCCTTGGTCAGCTTCTGCGCAATGTGGGCCTGGTCCAGAAGAACCTCAATCCCACGCTGGAGGTGAGCACCATCGTGCTGGTGATGTACGACGCTCGTACCAAGTTGTCCGATCAGGTGGCCACCGAGGTGCGCCAACACTTTGACGAGAAGGTGTGCCGAATCATGATTCCCCGCACGGTCCGACTGTCGGAGGCCCCCTCGTTCGGCCAGCCGATCATCGCCTTCGACCCCACGTCTCGGGGTGCGGTGGCCTACCGGGAGTTGGCGAAGGAGGTCAGCGGTGGCCCGGCGTAGCGGACTCGGGAAGGGCCTTGGCGCCCTCATTCCCAGTGAGGTGGCGGCGGCCGATCACGATGCAGCACTGCGTGAGATCGCGGTGAGCCAGATCGAGCCCAATCCCAACCAGCCACGTGACCACTTCGACGAGGAGGCTCTCGTGGCCCTCACCGCCTCGGTCACCGAACTTGGTGTGCTGCAGCCGGTGCTGGTTCGGCCGTTGGGGAACGACCGGTTCGAACTCATCGCAGGGGAGCGTCGCTGGCGCGCCGCCAAGCGTGCCGGACTCCAGGCCATCCCCGCGGTAGTGCGCACCATCGATGACACCGCGTCGCTCGAGCAGGCCGTGGTGGAGAACCTGCATCGGCAGGACCTCAACGCGTTGGAAGAGGCGGCGGCCTATCAGCAGCTGGTCGAGGAGTTCCACCTGTCGCATGACGACGTCGCTCGACGGGTGGGCAAGAGCCGATCCGCCATTTCCAATACCCTGCGATTGCTCCAGCTTCCTCCGGGCATCCAGAAGCTGGTGGCCGAGGGGCAGCTGTCTGCCGGCCACGCCCGGGCCCTCCTCGGCACACCGGATCGCGCCTTCCAGGAGGCGTTGGCCCGGCGGGCCGCAGCGGAGCAGCTCTCGGTACGCGAGGTCGAGGAAGCGGTTCGAGCCCGCAGCGGCGAGGCTGCCGCACCGGCCGCGGCCGAGGTGGCCGCGGCCTCGCGAGTGAACGGAGCCGGTGCTGGAGCGGCCGGTCGCCGCCTTCGGCCGCCGGGGTTGCTCGAGCTCGAGGAGCTCTTGTCGGATCGCTTGGACACACGGGTCAAGGTGGCCATGGGGGCCAAGCGTGGCAAGGTAACCATCGAGTTCGCATCGCTCGAGGACCTCGAGCGTATCTATCGAGCGATGACGTCCCCTCCGACCTCAGAATGAGCTGACCGGGCGCTCGGCGGCTCGGGCGAGGTGCGGCCGTCTCCCGGCGGTTGAGGGTGACATTGGTCACCCTCATCCAACCTTTCCACAGGATGTGGGTAAGCCTGTGGTCAACGTCTCCCTCACGCGCGAGGTGAGTGTTGCGGAGACTCGGGATCTGGCTCACGTCCTGAGGCAGCTGTTGACGGATCGTCACTTGGTCGCCGGCGGCAGGAGAGCGATCGTCGAAATCACCGATCGAGGGTTGCGCTACGCGAAACGGGACCAGGCCTGGGGCCTGGTCCCGTGGTTCGGGGTGTGAGAGGTTGCCGAGGGCCGGGGGAACCCTCAGCAGAGGGGAGAGATCAGAGGAACTCGCCCAAGCTCTCGAGGAGCTTCGCCTTGCCCGAGGCGCCCTGGAAGCGGTGGGCCGGCTGACCGTCCTTGAACACGATGAGCGTGGGGATGCTCATGATGTCGAACTGACGAGCGAGATCGGGGTTCTCGTCGACGTTGACCTTGGCGACGCTGATCTTGTCGCTGTTCTCCCCGGCGACTTCATCGAGGATCGGGGCGAGCATCTTGCAAGGCCCACACCATTCGGCCCAGAAGTCGACCACCACGGGCTTGTCGGCGGTGGCGATCTGCTCGGCGAAGTTGGACTGGGTGAGGGTGTTGATGGCGTTCGCCATGGTGTGATCTCCTTGATGCGGTTCGTGTTGTACAACGCTGTGGGGGGTCCGGAGATTCCCGCACCCATGGGGGCCGGCGGCGGCTCAGGCGTGGACGTTGGCCTCGAGCCAGCGCTCGGTGTCGATGGCCGCTGAGCAGCCCGACCCGGCAGCGGTGATGGCCTGCCGGTAGACGTGGTCCTGGACATCCCCGCAGGCGAAGACGCCGTCGACGTTGGTGGTGGACACCAGGTCACCGGAGCCGGTGATCAGGTAGCCGGTGTCCTCCATGTCCAGCTGGCCGATGAAGAGATCGGTGTTGGGCCGGTGACCGATGGCCACGAACAGGCCGGTGACGTCGAGCGCCGAGGTCTCGCCCGTCACAGTGTCTCGGACGGTGACGCCCTCGAGCTTGGTGTCACCGTGGATCTCGGTGACCTCGGCGTTCCAGAGCATCTCGATCTTGGGGTTGCTGAACGCCCGTTCCTGCATGATCTTGGAGGCTCGGAGCTCGCCACGACGATGGATCAGGGTGACCTTGTCGGCGAACTTGGTGAGGAAGGTGGCCTCCTCGATGGCGGAGTCGCCCCCGCCAACCACGGCGATGTTGTGGCCGCGGAAGAAGAAGCCGTCGCAGGTGGCACAGGTGGAGACGCCGTGGCCGATGAGCTCGTACTCCTTGGGGAGGTTGAGCATGAGCGAGCGGGCCCCGGTGGACACGATCACCGAATGCGCCAGGTAGGTGGCCTCGGCCGCGCTGGGGTCGCCCACCCAGATCTTGAATGGACGCTGGGAGAAGTCGACCTTGGTGACCTTCTCCTGCTTGGCCTCGGCACCGAACTTCACCGCCTGCTGGCGAAAGTTGATCATGAGGTCGGGACCCATGATCCCGTCGGGGAACCCGGGGAAGTTCTCCACCTCGGTGGTCAACATGAGCTGGCCCCCGGGCTGGTCCGACGTGGACGAGATCTCGCCTTCGAGGACCAGGGGCTCGAGGCTGGCCCGAGCGGTGTAGATGGCAGCGGTGAGGCCGGCAGGGCCCGAACCGATGATGACGACGTTGCGGATGTCTGGCACGGATGCTCCGAGATGATGGGG
>Ga0209023_10001527_pt1 | contig 30725 bp, 31 predicted proteins | sample LakOneMetagenome_FD_187468 | JGI IMG/M metagenome (GOLD analysis project Ga0209023, IMG submission 187468) | Freshwater and sediment microbial communities from Lake Erie, Canada (SPAdes) (version 2) | ecosystem: Environmental > Aquatic > Freshwater > Lentic | place: Lake Erie, Canada...
ACGATCAGCATCCCCAACCACCTGCTTCATTCCAAAGCAGGCAGCGCAACAGACCAACCTGTAGGGGGTCAATTTTGGACGCCGATCCCCCGGCTTAGGGGGTCAATATTGCAGGCCGAATGACAGTTTGATTTCGGTGACCATTCCCACTTGCCGTAGGACCGTAGCTCCAAGACACCACGGTCGGGCACGAAATGACGGCCTATGTTGTCCAGAGAAACACCGTATTCCTGTGCCAGTGCCAAGAGCTTCGGGGTCGCCTCGAAGATCGAAGCCGTTCCGGGAAGCTGTATCGGGCCATCGAATCCTATCGGATGCCAGCGCCGTGTGCCCGGCGTGCGCACGAGCAGTTCAAGCCCTTCAAGAGCCTTCCAGACCGCCTCGAAGGTCGGGAATGTGACGGGACCACCGGTGAACGTGTCCTTTTTCAGGGACCTAAACACCTTACCGCTTCGTTCAGGATCGGCCTTGGAAAGGAGAAGGTGCCCAAGGAAGCGTGCAAGTCCGTCACGCAGACTTGCAAGACCCTTTTCCCCTCGCTTGTACGGGCCCCGCTCGGTTGCGCGCCCGCTATGGCTTAGTTTGCGCTCTACCTCCCAAGCTGTCGCCTGTGCGGTTAGATCATTAACGAGAGCTTCGGCTTCCGGTGATAGGGTGCGGGTCAGAAAATCTGCGTAGGTGTCTTGGAGTGGCCCGGCTTTCAAGGGCAGTTCATTGTTCATAGTGTCAAACAACTCGTTCGTTCGTCGTCATTCCAGAGAGAACAATAATGGAGTGCGAATAACCCACTCCACCACGTCGTGTTTTTGCCGCCATTTCCCCCAGCACCCAGTTCGCTATCGGTCGGTTTCGTGGCTCGTTCATGTCAAAATGTAAGATGGGAACGGCAGATTCCTAAATCGCGTCCATGATGGCTGCGCCATAGTCCAGCATCTCAATGGCCTCGCGGAGGTCCACACGCTCGCCCTGCGAATAGTGGCCGTAAGTCATGCTGGTGCGCTCGTGGCCCACAAGCAGCTTCACGGTGCTCTCCGCGACCTTCAGGCCCTCCATGTAACCGATGAACGTGTTCCGTAGCGCGTGGAAGTCTCTGCCCTTGCCCGTCACGTCAACGGCCGGGCTGTTGCGGTAGCGGCCATACGCCTTGCTGACGTACCATGAGCGCTTGTCGTCGGGTCCGCCTGCCAACAGCCCCTTGAACAGGAACTTGTCCTTGTCCTTCAGGCGGCGCTCGATGATGGGCACGGCCTTGGAGTGAACGGGTATCTCACGCACCGCCGCGTCCGTCTTGCCACTCACAATCTCCAGCCAGTAGCCGTCATCGCGCTTGTGGACGTTCTCAGCCCTCAGGGCGCAAAGCTCGTCGAGGCGCCCGCCTTGCAGCAGGGCCAGCCTCACAGCGTCGTGGAGCACTTGCGCATAGCGCTCCGTCTTGTACCGGCCACTCAGGACGCGCACCAGAGCGTCCTCTTCAAGCACCTTGCGATACCTGGCCTTGCCCTTGGCCTGCTTCCCCAGCCTGTGACGGAGCCACGGGTTGTTGTCGGGGTCCACATGATCCTTGCTCGCCAACCACTGCCAGAAGTTCGAGAGCGAGGAAAGATGGCGCTTGATCGTGCGGCGTGTGAGGTCCGAGTTGGCGATGAGGTCGCTGACATAAGCGCCGGTCTTCTTTTTAGTCGTCTCCTCCACGGTGACGAACTCCCCGGCCCACTTGATGTAGCGGCGGGTCGTGCTGCCGTGCTGTGACTTCGTTTGTCCCGTGTCCGTGCTCTCAGCGATCCACAACGGGTAGAGGTCCTTTATGAGCGTCCCTTCGCCCGTTGCGGTCTGGTGGAACGCCTCAGCCAGTGCTTCGTCCTTCTCAGCCAGTTGGCGCGATAGCTCCTTCACTTGGTCGAGGAGTTCGCCGTAAATGGACGCGCCACGCTCGTCCTCAGCGCGGCTGGCCGTTGCCAGTTCGGCACGCCACTCCTTGGCGTCCTTGAGCACAGCTGCCGTTGGGTCATCCACACGCAGGCGGGCGGCCTCGATCTGGCGCTTGAACTCCATGACGACTTGATGCTTGAGGCGGTTCGCTTCAGCGAGGCTTGAGGTCTTCAGCGAGTGCTTAAGGCGCGCCGCGCCGATGGCCCCTCGAAGGGCTTTGGGCACGTCAACGACGACGGTCCAAGTGTTGTGCTTGCGCTGAAGATACTGCTGGTTCGACAACTGCTACCACCCCGTTCTCCCACCCCGTTTAGGGCCAGAAATAAGCCAATACCAGTGCTTCTTTGGCTTCTGCGACATTTTGACGGGGGTCCTAGTTCCCCAGCCAGCTACTTATTTTTCAAATTCAAATAGTTAGCCCCTCAATCGGCTGTGCCTCGCGCCGTAGCCGAGGTAGATCGCAAGCCCGACGAGCAGCCAGGCTGCGAATCTGATCCAGGTATCGCTCGGCAGGCCCAGCATCAGGAAAATCGACGTCGCTGCACCGGCGGGGGCGACCAGCCAGATTGCCGGCGCCCGGAACGGGCGCAGCAGATCGGGCTCGATGATCCGCAGCGCCAGCGTGCCGATCGAGACCACGGCAAACGCAAACAGCGTTCCGATGCTGACGAGTTCGCCGACCAGGCCGATCGGCAGCAGGCCGGCAAGCACGGCCATCACCAGACCACCGCCGATGGTCGAGATGTACGGCGTGCGGAAGCGCGGATGGATTTTGGCGAAGACCGGCGGCAGCAGACCGTCATGGGCCATGGCGCGAAAAATCCTGGGCTGCCCGAGCAGCGTCACCAGGATGACCGAGGTCAGCCCCAGCACGATGCCGAGCTTGATCAGCGGCGACAGCCAGCCGATGCCGATCTTGTCAATGCCGACGGCGATCGGATCGGGCACGTTCAATTTGTCGAACGGCACGATGCCGGTCAGCACGAAGGCGACCGCGATATAGAGCACGGCGCAAATGATCAACGAACCGAGGATGCCGATCGGCATATCGCGTTCCGGCTGCCGCGCTTCCTGCGCCGCGGTCGAGACCGCGTCGAAACCGACATAGGCAAAGAACACGAACGCCGCGCCGCGAACGACGCCGGTCCAGCCGAACACGCCGGTGGCGGTGCCCGGCGGAATGAAGGCGCCTTCGGGATTGCCTGAGGTCACCCAGTTCGCGGTCGTCACTGAAGACACGGCGCAGCCGATGAACAGCAGGATCACCATCAGCTTCACCGCGACGATGATGTCGTTGAAGCGCGAGGTCTCGCGGATGCCGATCGCCAGCAGCGCCGTGACCACGACGATGACGAACATTGCCGGCAGGTTGAAGATCGCCGCGGTCGACGACCAGACGCCGGCATTGGCGTCATAGGCCAACGGCGCCGACACCAGCCGCTGCGGCAGCTCGATGCCGAAATCCCTGAGGAAGCTGACGACATAAGCGGACCACCCGACCGCCACCGCGACCGCCGCCACCGCATATTCGAGGATCAGGTCCCAGCCGATGATCCAGGCGATCAACTCGCCGAGCGAGGCGTAAGCGTAAGTGTACGCGCTGCCGCTGACCGGAACGCTCGATGCCATCTCGGCGTAACACAGCCCGGCAAACGCACATGCCACCGCGCCGAGCAAAAACGACAGCGTCACCGCCGGCCCCGCATTGGTCGCGGCTGCTTGCCCGGTGAGAATGAATATCCCCGCCCCGATCACGCCGCCGATGCCGAGCATCACGAGGTTGAACGCGGACAGCGAACGCTTGAAGGAACGGTTGTCGGGGTCGTCAGCCGCGTGCGCTGCTTCCCGCAGCAGGTCGGCGGTGGATTTTCGCGCCCAGATGGATGGCAAGACCGGCTCCGTGCATCAACGAAAACCTGATCTTGACGTTGTTTGCCTCACGCCGCAACGAGCGACGCTTTCGCATGCGCGCGGCGCGATGTGCCCGAGCTTGGCAAATGGGACGTCTTATTCTCTGGATACCGGGTTATCGAAGGTCCTAGAATGGACGATAGCCGCTTTGGGGCTTGGGACATCAAAATGAAGCGACGTGCTTTTCTTGGTCTCGTTGGAGGCGCCGCTGCGTGGCCGCTGGTAGCGCGGGCGCAGCAGAACGAACCGGTCCGGCGGGTCGGCATATTGATGAGTACGGCCGAAACCGATCCGCTGGAAGTCTCCAGCGTCGAAGCCTTCAAAGGCGAGCTCGCAAAACTCGGATGGGTTCACGGCAAAAATCTGGACTTGAGCGTACGGTGGGGCGCAGCCGACAGCGCGCGGATGACGGCCAACGCCAGGGAATTGGTCGCACTCGGGCCGGACGTCGTTCTGGCCAAAGGCGCGACCGTTCCTTCGGCCCGGCAGGCCACGACCTCGATACCGATCGTCTTTGTCAGCCTTCCCGATCCGGTCGTAGAGTCTCTCGTCGGCAGCTTTTCGCACCCGGTCGGCAACATCACCGGCTTCACCACCTATGAGCACGGACTCGTCGGCAAGCGGCTCAGCCTGCTGAAGGACCTGTCACCCCGCATCAGTCGCGTGCTTTATCTGCGCAGCCGTCAAAGCGGCGTAGCGACACAGCCGCTGCTGGAACGCGTGATGGAAGACGCGCGCATCGCCGGCCTGAGCGTGACCGATGCACCCGCGCAAAACCAGCAAGAGATCGATGGCGCGTTGCAGGCGTTCGCCGCCACTCCGGCCGGCGGCCTGCTGGTCGCATTCGACGCCTTCACGGCGGTCCACCGCCAGTCCATCGTCGACCTGGCCGCGCGCTATCGACTGCCCGCCGTCTATCCGGCGCGCAACTATTCCAGCTACGGCGGCCTGTGCAGTTACGGCTTCGACCAGGACCAGCAGTTCCGCGAGGCTGCATCCTACGTCGCCCGATTATTGTCGGGCTCGAAGCCTGCCGAGTTGCCGGTTCAAACGCCGACAAAATTCGAGCTATCGCTCAATCTCAAGACGGCAAAGGCGCTCGATCTCGCGATTTCGCCAACCCTGCTCGCCTCCGCGGACGTGATCACCGAATAGCGCCGCTATTTCGATTTTGGCCTATCCCGCGCCTTCTCCACATTAGGTCAGCCATGACTCTTACGGCTGCCGCCAGCACCAGCGCACACAGCACCGCCTTCGAAACCGTCTCCATCGTGCCCTCGATCAGGATGGCATGAACCACGCCGCCGCCGACGATGACGACCGCGAGCCCCATATGGGCGATGCGCCATTTGCGCGGTCCCAATCGGCGGCGGAATATCGCCAGCAGCGCGACAGCGAAGATGGCCCACATCGCGAGCACGCCAAACGGGGAGAACGGCGTCGGCGAGGTGAAGGTGAGCGCGTCGATCATGTCAGGCGGACTGGTGAACCAAAGTCCGGCGACGTGGATCACGATCGCCACAACCAGCGCGCCGCCGATCCAGTGATGGGCACGTCGTCCCAAGCGGCCCGACAGCCCCGGCAAATATCCGCCGATCAGCAACGGCTGAATCAGCACGAGGCCGAGCGCAATGATCCCTGCGAACCCGGCCAGGATGTAGACGGGGCCGCGCCATGCCAGCAGCGGACTCACGGCCGCCGCGGCGATCGGCACGCCAATGGCTGCGGCAAGGGCGACCCAGATCAGGACCGCGCGGGCCTCTCGCGATCCCCTGGTTTGCAACGCGGTCAGACCGGCTGAAGAACGAAGTGCGCTTCCAGGCTGGTTTCCCTGGCGCTCCGCATCACCGGCCGGAGGAAGACGGTTTTGAATTCACCGCTGTCATAAGCGAGGTGACCGTGCGGCTGGCCGAAGATCGGAATGATCTGCGGCATCTCGAGCCGGAACTTGCCGTCCTTGTCGGTCAGCGTGGCGCCGTGGCTCTGCGGCTCGTGCTCCTGCCCTTCGACCGTGTGCGCCCAGATCTGGATGCGCTGCCCGGCCAGCGGAGTCCCGTCGCCGGCGCGACGTACGGTGCCGCTCATCCAGAAACCGCCCTTGCCGATCCGCTCCACGGTCGGTGCGCCCTTGCGATAGTTGTTCGCGCCGCCCGACATCGACTCGGTCGCGGCGAGGCCATCCGCGCGGGCGGGTAGCAGCAGGCCCGTGGCTCCGGTTGCCAGCACGGAGCCGCCGGCGATGAGGAGATTGCGGCGGTTGAGGTGGACGATCGGCATCTGAGTTCCTCCGGACGACCGGGCAGCCGGTTCGCGGAGACTACAACAACAGGCGCGCGACGCCCAGCCGAACCGCAAGACAGGTCGCAGGGTTGTGAACGAACGGGCCGCCTACCCCGCAACCGGCGGCGTCCCATGGGTATGGAACGACTCGATCGTCTTCAGTCCCCAAGCCTGGCCCTTCTTGCGCTCCTCCTCGGTCCAGACGATCGGCTTCCAGTCCGGCGCCAGGATCAGCCGCGCGCCGGCGTTGGCGACTTCGACGCGGTTGCCGCCGGGTTCCCAGACGTAGAGGAAGAAGGTCTGCTGGATCGCGTGCTTGTGCGGGCCGGTCTCGATGTAGACGCCGTTCTCGAGAAAAATATCGGCGGCGCGCAAAATTTCCTCGCGGCTGTCGAGCGCGTAGGTGACGTGGTGGAAGCGGCCTTGTCTGCCGTAGTGATCGCGGGTGTAGGCGAAGTCGTAGCTCTTGTTGGACATCGTCATCCACATCGCCGCTTCCGTGCCGTCGTTGAGCACGATCTGCTCGGTGGTGCGCAGGCCGAGATAATCCTCGAAGAAGACGCGGTTGGCCTTGATGTCGACCGCAAGGCAATTGAGATGATCGAGGCGACGGACGTTGACGCCGCGCGCCGGAAACCGTTGCGCCTGGTTCTTCAGCGCGGGCTTGAGTTCGGGCGGCGCCTGGTACCATTCGGTCTCGTAATATAGTTCGACGATGTGTCCGTCAGGATCGCGGCAACGGAATGTCGGCCCCTGCCCCATGTCGCCGTCGATCCAGCCGATATCGAACCCGGAGCCTTTCAATGCGGCCACACGCCGCTCCAGCGCCTGCTGGCTGCGGGCGCGCAGCGCCATGTGCTCCATGCCCGAGGTGTTGGACGCCGTCAGCTTCAGCGAATAGCGCTCGTAGTCGTCCCAGCCGCGCAGATAGACCGACTCGCCCTTGCGGCCCGAGACCGTCATGCCCATGACGTCGACAAAGAACTTCAGGCTCTCGTCCGGCTTCGGCGTCAGCATTTCCATGTGACCGAGATGGGCGAGATCGAAGATCGGCTCGGGGGTCATTGCGCCGCTCCTCTAGATCAACGCGCGCGTTACGTCGTCGAACAGTTCATCGACCGTGAACGCGCGCGGGATCAGTTTTTGCTGGGTGCAGTAGTGAATGATCAATTCGAGCGACCGCCGCATTTCGTCGGCATTGAACTGAGGTGATACCGGTGACGCCGCGGCCGATGCAGTGAGAAGCCGGTGCACCTCGCGCACCGCGTCGGGATCGGAGTCAGACAGCTTCCGGCTCACCACCACCATGTGGTTGATCGGTTTCACCCTGGTCTTCTCGAACCACGCCTTCTGTTCGGCGGCGACATCGGCGAACAGCGGCTTCAGGTCGGGATGATCGACTTTTTCACCAAGGACCGCATCGAGCTCGCCGTCAACAAGCATTTGCACGATCTGCTTGCCGGCCGGGGCGCGCTTGGTGGTGTCCTTGAATTCAGCGACATGGGCGTCCTCGAACGTGAACCAGTCGACCTTGTCGAGATCGACGCCGTAGTCGTTGGCGAGAATGCCGCGCAGCCATGCTCCGCTCGTGGTGGTGAACGAGCGGATGCCGACGCGCTTGCCGTTGAGATCGGAAGGCTTCAGCGTGCCGTGTCTGGCGTTGTAGAGCGCATGACCGTGCTGGGATCTCGCCACCACCACGTTGGGCAGCAACACCATCGGCTTGCCAAAGCTCCTGGCCATCAGATAGGTGACGATGGCGAGTTCCGAAACGTCGAACGCCGCCTCGCGCACCATCGGCTTGAAACCCTTGTTGGTCGGCGAATAGTCGACGAAATCGAACGCGACTAAATCGGATTTGATCGCGCCGCTCTTCAGCGCGGCCGTACAGGGGTGATCGCCGAGCAAGGTGCGCAGGCGGATCGACATCAGAACAGCTCCTCCACCGCCATCGGGAACAGCCGCTGATAGGCCTCGCCATAGGTCATGGCCTTGCCCGAGTTGCGGCCGCCCTGCACGCCGCGGTTCAGCGCGACCCGCTCATAATAGGCCCATAAATGCTTTTGCGCCGCGAGAATCTCAAAGCTCTTGCGCTTGATATCCCAGACTTCGTCGATGTTGAGGATCACCTGCGGCTTGAAATTGCATTGCTCGGGCTGGTGCGGCTCGAACAGAAACACCGGCGGCGCCGCATAGGTGTATTTGGCGCCGGGCTTGTGGCCCATCGCCTGCGCCACCACCCGGGTCTCCTGGGCAAAATGCGCGGCGTTCGGATGATCGAAATTATAGGGATCTTCCAGCGCATGCGTCAGCACGAAGGACGGATTGAGTTCGCGGTAGATGTCGACCATGCGGTCGAAATGCGCCTCGTTAAGCCGCAGCGGATAGTCGCCGGCATCGAAGAACTCGATTTCCGCGCCGAGCATCTCGGCGGCCCGCTGCGCCTCGTCGCGCCGCCCGGCCTTGACCTTCTCCAGGGTCGCGCCGAATTCTTTCCAGGCGAACTGGCTCTCGCCGCGCTCGCCGAACGACAGACAGGCGATCTTGACGCGATAGCCCTTCTTGACGTGCAGCGCGATCGCGCCGCCCGCGCGCCAGACGAAATCGCCGGGATGTGCGGTGACGACGAGGCCGGTCTTGGTCATGAATTCCTCCCTACTCTGTTATTTTACGCGTTTTCTTCACGCGAACCGATATCCACTTCGCTCGAAAACGCTATGCTACTGTTTTTCTATTCCCGCGCGGTCGATCACCGCAGCCCATTTGCCGATGTCGTCCTTCAGCCGCCCCATGATTTCCTCGGGCGTACTGGCCTTGGCCTCGATACCGAGTTCGAGCGCGCGTTTCTTCAGGTCGGGCTGATCGAGCACCTCGCGTAGCGCGGCGTTGAGAGTGTTGATCACCTCCGGCGGCGTGCCCTTTGGCGCGAAGATCGCGTTCCACGATCGCGCCTCGAAATCGCCGCCGCCGGCTTCCTTCACCGTCGGCACGTCGGGCATGAACGAGGTGCGGACCGACCCTGATGAAGCCACCGCAGCCACCGCCTTGTCGGCGATATGCGACTGCACCGCCGTGTAGTTCTCGATCGCCATCTGGATATCGCCGCGCAACAGCGCAATCAGCACATCCGGCGAGCTACGGAACGGCACGATGGTGACATCGACGCCGGCCGTCGACTTGAATAGTTGTGCGGCCAGGTTCTGCGTCGAGCCGACATTGATGGTGCCGACATTGAGCGTACCCGGCTTGTCCTTGGCCGCCTTGATGAAATCCGCCAGCGTCGCGTAGGGCGAATCTTTTTTGGTGACGAAGATGAAATCGAAAGTGCCCATACTGGAGACCGGCACGAAATCGGTCACCGGGTTGAATTTCAGGCTCCTGAACAGCGACACCGAAATCGCAGTGCCGTTGCTGAGCAGCGCCAGCGTGTAGCCGTCCGGCGGCGACGACAGCACCGCGCGGGCAGCCGTAATGCCGCCGGCGCCCGGCATGTTCTCGATGACGAAGCGCTGGCCGAGCTTGTCGCCGAGTTTCTCGGTCACGATGCGTGCGGTGACGTCGGCGACCCCGCCCGGCCCGAACGGCAGGATCAGCCGGATCGGCCGGGTCGGATAGTTCTGCGCGCTGGCGACCGGCGGCAGCCACAGCGTGGCGACGATTGCAACCAGCGCGGCGATCGAAGGGTGGAATCGGCTCCTGGGCATCGCCACCTCAGAACTCGAACAGACGGGCGGGATTGTCGACCAGGATTTTCTGCTGCAGCTCCACCTCCGGCGCGAACAGCGGAATCAAGTCGACGAGATCGCCGTCGTTCGGCATCGCCTTGACGTTGGGATGCGGCCAATCGGTCCCCCAGATCACGCGATCCGGCGCGGTCTCGATGATGCGGCGCGCGAACGGCACCGCGTCGTGGAACGGCGGACCGCTGGACGACACCCGCTCGCAGCCGCAGACCTTGACCCAGCATTTCTCGTCGCGCGCCATCAATTCGATCAGCGTCCGGAACGGCAGTTGATCGAGCCCGTCGGAAGCCTTCACCCGCCCCATGTGATCGATGGTGTAGCGCACCGGCAGCTTTTCCAGCATCTCGGCATATTCAGGCAGATCGATCGCGTCGAAATGCAGGTCGATGTGCCAGCCCAAAGGCGCCACCATCGCGACGATGCGATGGAACACCGCCATATCGGGCACGCCGCCGAGATGGCGCACGAAATTGAAACGGCAACCGCGAAACCCGCCCTCGTGCAGTTCGCGTAAGGCCCGCTCGGTGATGCTGTCGTCGATATTGGCGACGGCACGAAAGGTGCCGTTGGACACCGCGATTGCATCCAGCGCCACCCGGTTGTCGGTACCGTGCACGCTGGCATTGACGATCACGGCGCGGCCGATCCCGAGCTTCCGGTGCAGCGCCTGAAAATCTTCCAGCGGCGCATCCGGTGGCGTGTAAGGCCGCCCCGGCGCATACGGATACTTGTCGCCGGGCCCGAAGATATGCGTATGCGCGTCGCAGGCCAGCGGCGGCAGCTTGAATTTCGGCGTTCGCGTATGCGGATCGGGTCCGGGAATGGTTGGTTTGTTCATGATGCCTTCTGGTTCGGTTAGGCCGCGGCAAAGCGGAACAGCCGCTCCGGGTTCGTCACCATCAGCTTGCGCTGGATCGCGGCGTCGGGTGCGTAGAGCGGAACGAGATCGACGAGATCGCCATCGTTCGGCATGATCTTCACATTGGGATGCGGCCAGTCGGTTCCCCAGATCACGCGGTCCGGCGAATTTTCGATCAGGCGCCTGGCAAAGGGCACCGAGTCGTGGAAAGGCGGACCGCCGGCGGAAGCGCGTTCCAGGCCGGTGATCTTGACCCAGCATTTCTCGTCGCTGGCTTGCAGGTCGAGCAGCGCCTTGAATTCGGGATCGTCGAGCCCCTTGCCGGCGGCGATGGTGCCCATGTGATCGATCACATAGGTCGTCGGCAGCGCTCTGAGGATCGGCGTGAACTCGCGGATCGTGCCGGGCTCCAGATAGATGTCGGTATGCCAGCCGATCGCCGCCGCCCGGTCGACCAGCCGCTTGAACGCACCGATGTCGCCGACCCCGCCCAATCGCTTCAGGAACGCAAAACGGCAGCCGCGGATACCCGCTTTGTCGAGCGCCAGCAGATCGGCGTCCGACATCGTGCCGCTGATATTGGCGATGCCGCGATATTTGCCGTCGCTCGCCGCGATCGCGTCGGTCACGACACGGTTGTCGAGCCCGTGCAGCGTCGCATTGACGATCACCGCACGCTCGACGCCGATCTTTTCATGCAAGGCCCGAAACATCGGCAGCGGCGCATCCGGCGGTGTGTAGGGCCGCGTCGGCGAAAACGGGTATTGGGCGGCGGGTCCGAAGATATGGCAGTGGGTGTCGATCGCACCCGCCGGCGCCTTGAAGGCCGGGGTCCGCGTGTTCGGGTCTGGTCCTGCGATGGCAGGTATCTGCCGCGCCTCTTCGGCGCGCGCGGAAGATGCCGGTCCGAAAACCGCCGCCGCGCCGAGACCGGCAACGCCGCTCATGAATTCACGTCGCTTCATCATGGCTTCGAACTTTCAGGCGGTTGAATTCTTCTTGCGGGTTCGCGGCGCGGCTGCAGCGGTACGTGACAGTCCATTGACGTCGGGCGCCTGCAACGACGCCACCGTCGCCACGACCAGTTGTTCGATCGCTTCCGCCATATCGGCGCCGTCAGCCTCGCCAAGCGACAGCCGTGTCACCCGCTCCGGGCTGACGAGGGTGTAATACAGCGCGCCGAGCAGGAACTGGGATCGCCAGACGATCGCCGTGCGCGGCAGATGCGGCAGCGCCTGCCCGATCGCCTCGATGAAGGCGTTGGTGGTGTCGTCGAATATCTCGGCAATGATGCGGCCGACCACCGCATTGCCTTCGGCCGACATCACCGCGCGGAGCCGGGTGAACCGCGCCCCGCCCCCGGCGAGATCGCTGCTGGAGGAAAACGCCGGCTGCACATAGGCGCGCACGATCGCCTCCAGCCGGTCCTGCACGTCACGCACCCGCGTGGCCGCGGCCAGCAGTTCGATGCGGCGCTTGTTCATCGGCGCGCAGTGCCGCTTGTAGATCTCCAGCAGCAGGCCGTCCTTGGTGGTGAAGTGGTAGGTAACGCTGCCGGGATTGGCGCCCGCCTCGACCGCGATGTCGCGGATCGATACCGCGTTGAAGCCGCGGGTGGAGAACAGCAGTTCCGCTGCGCTCAGGATCGCCTCCCGCATGTTCGGATTTCGCGTCATCGGCTCGTCTTTTTCGGGATTTGCTTTCCGCTCCCGTCTTTTGTACGTTTGTACAAAACATAAGGTCCGGTCAACAAATATTTGGCGGCGCCTCGCTGCCGTGACCGGACCGGAAATAAGGGAGAGACGGATGCGCGGAGCCTTTGTTGCATTTTTGATCGCTGCAGGAATGCTGACTTGGCACGGGGCGCCGGCGCTTGCGGCCGATCCGGAACCGCGCGCGATCCTGGCGCCGACGGGCGTGTTGCGGGCCGCGCTCTATACGGGCACCCCAACCTCGATCCTGCCCGACCCGACCTCGGGTGGCCCGCGCGGCGTCGGCTACGATCTCGGCAAGGAATTCGCCAGGCGCCTCGACATCCCCTACGCGCCGGTGGTGTTTTCCAGGAATGCCGACGTCCTCGCCGCGATCAAGAACGGCACCGCCGACGTCGCCTTCACCAACAGCTCGTCAGCGGCCCGGGCCAAGGATATGGATTTCGGTCCGGCCTTCATGGATGTCGAACTCGGCTATCTCGTCCCCAAGGGGTCGGCGCTGACGGACGTCGCCGGCGTGGATGCGAAAGGGCTTCGGGTCGGCGTCACCGCGGGAAGTTCCTCGGAGGCGACCCTGACCCGCGAGTTCAAGAACGCCGAAGTCGTCCGAGCCGCCAACTTCGATGCCGGCATTCAAATGATGACCGAAGGCAAACTCGACGCCTATGCCACCAACAAGGCCTCGCTGTTCGAGATGGCCGAAAAACTGCCGGGCTCGAAGGTGCTGGAGGGACGCTGGGGCGTCGAGCATTTTGCCGTGGCCATTCCCAAGGGGCGCGACCAGGGCATGGCGTTCGTGCGCCAGTTCACACTTGAAGTGAAGTCGGAAGGACTGGTCGGCGCAGCGATCGCGCGTGCCGGTTTGCGCGGCGCCTTGACGTCGGCTGCGCAGTAGCCAAACGGATCTTCACGCACTCCATGAGCCGCGTGAAGTTGTTGAATCATCGGACTGATACAGAAGGGCTTTTTCGTATGTCTCACCACGGCAAATTCATCAGCGGCCTGCTCGCGGCAACGATCATTTCTTTCGCCGGCGTGAGTGCCGAAGCGGAACCATTTCCGACCAAGCCGGTGCGGATTCTGGTACCCTACGCGGCCGGCGGCGCCGTCGACGTGCTGGCGCGCACCCTCGGCCAGTCGTTGTCGAAGACCTGGGGCCAGCAGCCGGTGATCGAGAATCGCCCCGGTGCCGGCGGCATCATTGCGTCGCAGGCGCTGACGCAATCGCCGCCCGACGGCTACACCCTGATCCTGGTTGCCAGCGGTCATCCATTGAACCAGTTCTTCTATCCGAAGCTGCCCTACGACACCTTCAAGGATTTCACGGCGATCAGCGAAGTCGCGGCCTCGCCGCTTGCGATCGTGGTGTCGAAGACCAACCCGGTGAAGAACCTCGGCGAGTTGCTGGCGGCCGCCCGCGCCAAACCGGACGCGTTGTCCTACGGCATGTCCGGCAACGGCACCTCGGCGCATCTGGCCGGCGAACTGCTCAACTACATGGCCAAGGTGAAGATCCTCGCCATTCCCTACAAGGGCGGCGCCCCGGCGCTGACCGCCGTCATCGCCGGCGAGATTCCGATCAGCGTCAATCCGCTGCCGGAAGTCGTAGGCCAGCTCGACGGCGGCGCGGTGCGGGCGCTGGCCGTGACCACGGCCACGCGGTCGAAGGCGCTGCCGGATGTTCCGACCGTCGCCGAATCCGGCGTCCCCGGTTACGACGCCTCGGTGTGGTGGGGATTCCTCGGACCGGCCGGCATGGCGCCTGACCTGGTCGCGAAGATCCATGCCGATCTGGTCGGAGCCCTGAAAGACCCGGTGGTGCTGACCGCGCTGGAAAAAATGGGGGCTTCGCCGGTCGGTAGTTCACCGGCCGAGTTCGACGCCTTCATGCGTGCAGAAGCCACCAAGTGGGAGCCGGTGCTGAAGGAAGCCAACATCAAGGTGCAGTAAGGTATCCCGCCGGCTCAAGCCACGGAAACCGCCTTACCGTGATGCGAAAGCAGAAGCCGCCGGATTTCCGCGGCCGGGATCGCCGGGCTGAACAGAAAGCCCTGCATTTCGGTGCAGCCGAGGATGTGGAGCAGATTGCGCTGCTGCTCGGTTTCCACGCCCTCGGCGGTCGTCGTCATGTCGCTGGCGGCCGCGATGCTCATGACGGCCTGAACGATGGCGGAGGAAGCGCCGCCGTCGGCCAGATCGCGGATGAAGGAGCGGTCGATCTTGATCTTGTCGAACGGAAAGCGCTGCAGGTAGCTCAGCGAGGAATAACCGGTGCCGAAGTCGTCGAGCGCGATGCGGACGCCGAGCTTGCGGAGCTGGTGCAGCACTTCGAGGGCGGCCTCGTCGTCGCGGATCAGGATGGCCTCGGTGATCTCGAGCTCGAGCCGGCCGGCGGAAAGGCCCGAGGCCGCCAGCGCGGCGGCGACGTTGAGCGCCAGCGTCTGGCTTCGAAACTGGACCGGCGAGACGTTGACGGCGACGCGGACCTCGTCCGGCCAGTGCGCAGCCTCGGCGCAGGCGGCGTTGAGCACCCAGTGACCGAGCTGGTTGATCAGACCGGTCTCTTCGGCGATCGGAATGAATTCCGCAGGCGAGATCATGCCACGCTCGGGATGCCGCCAGCGCAACAGCGCTTCGCAGCAGGAAACCCGGTTGGTCTCCAGATTGACCACCGGCTGGTACCAGGCCTCGAGGCTGCCGTCGTTGATGGCCTGACGCAATTCGAGTTCGAGGCTTCGCCGCGCCTTGGCCCGGGCGTCCATGCCGGCTTCGAAGAAGCGGTAGGTCCGCCGCCCGTCGCCCTTGGCGCCGTACAGGGCAAGGTCCGCGTTCCTCAACAACTGGTCGAGGTCGAGCCCGTCGTCCGACGCAAGCGCGATGCCGATGCTGGCATCCGACGTGATCAGGTTGCCGGCGCACTCGAACGGCTGCCTGATCGCTGAATGGATTTTATCAACCAGTTCCGTGGTTTCGGACGGGCTCTTGATAGCGGTCTGAATCACGGCGAATTCGTCGCCGCCGAGGCGGGCCGCAACGTCTGACGCCTTGAGGCAGCCGCGCAGCCGCTCGGCCACGCCGACCAACAGCTCGTCGCCGATGGGATGGCCGAGCGCATCGTTGACGCTCTTGAACTCGTCGATGTCGATATACAGCACGGCAAGCTGCTCACCCGGCCGCACCGCCTTCATCGCCTGTTCGAGGCGCTCGCGAAACAGAACCCGGTTCGGCAAATCGGTCAGCGCGTCGTAATGCGCCAAATGCGCGATCTTTTCGTCGGCGCGGGTGCGCTCGGTGATGTCCTCGATCGTGGCAACCCAGCCGCCGAACTTCAGCGGCCGGTTGATGATCTCGATCGCCCGTCCGCCCGGCGCTTCGGTGAGCTGGCGCGTGGCCTTGCCGAGCGAGACCTTGTGGATGATGGCATTGCAGAATGCGTCGACGTCGCCGTCGAACGATCCGGTCTCCTTCCGGTGACCGATCAGACGATGCATGGTGCAGCCCGGTTTGACCACCTCCGGCGACAGTCCGAACATCTCGATATAGGGCTGGTTGCAGATGATGATCCGCGCCGATGCGTCATAGAGAACAAGCCCTTGCGGGATGTTGTTGACGGCGATTGCAAGCTGGCGCCGCTCCGCCGCCAGCCGCTGCTCGGTCAACCGGTGACGCAGCAGCAACAGCCCGACCATGATCGCGAGCACACCGACAAGCGCGGACAGGATATGCTCGCGCAGGCTCCATGCGGACATCGCAATGCCCGCCGAAATCACCGCCGTCAACAGCACGCAATAAACTGCGACCCGCCTGACGATCCCGGCCTTGTCGGCCGGACTGGCAGCACCTCCCGGCAATTGCTGGCCGCCGTCGATGGTCACGTTGGTGTTCCCTGGTGTGCCTGGTCCGTCACAGCGGTAAACTGTCCGACGGGGAGACCATGGCCTCCGGTGTCGCCCTGCTTCATTTGTACGCAGGACAGATGGAAGGCCCGTTACAACTTGCGGTTAGCATCCGGTTACCGCCACGACGTCCGGTCCGGATACGCGCCGCGTGAGCGCAGGTTACCGGCGCGCGGCGGCACGGCTTCCGCTCTCCTTCGAAGTGGTAAACCAGTGATTAAACGACGACGGCGCCACGCGGCTGAGCAAATGCGAGAAAGCCCTGATTTTACGGCATTACTGAGCGTCGATGCCGCCGAATGGATGCGCTTGCAAGCGGCCTCTGACCAAGATGCTGCAGATTTAGCCAATCCGGACCCCGGCTAGTTTAACCGTTTCGCTAGCCCGCCTGTTCATAATGGCGGCCAGATCCCTTTTCACGAGACATCAGGTCAAACCCCCGTGACATCTTTCGGACGTGTTATTTCGGTGCGCGGCTCCCTCGCCCGGGTCGGACTTCTGGCGGACCGCCAGATACCGATGTCGGAGGTGCGCGCGACCGTCGGCCGCTTCATCAGCATTCGCTGCGCCTCCTCCACCATCGTTGCCATGATCACCGAGGTGAGCTGCGAGAGCCTGCCGGCCTCGGACGAGTATATCGCGACCGCCTCGGTCGACCTGCTCGGCGAAATTATCGGCGACGACCGTCCCAAGTTCCAGCGCGGCGTCACCAATTATCCGACCATCGGCGACAATGTCGACCTGATCACCAACCAGGACCTGCGCACCGTCTATGCGCCAAGCGGCTCCGACCAGATCAACGTCGGCACCCTGCAGCAGGACAAGTCGGTGATCGCCTATGTCGACGTCGAGGAAATGCTGTCGAAGCATTTCGCGATCCTGGGCTCGACCGGCGTCGGTAAGTCGACCAGCGTCTCGCTGCTGCTGAACGAAATCCTGCGGGCGCGGCCGAACCTGCGCATCTTCCTGCTCGACGTCCACAACGAATACGGCCGCTGCTTCGGCGACCGCTCGCTGGTGCTGAACCCGCGCAACCTGAAACTGCCGTTCTGGCTGTTCAATTTCGAGGAAATCGTCGACGTCCTGTTCGCCGGCCGTCCCGGCGTGCCGGAGGAACTCGATATTCTCGCCGAGGTCATTCCGATGGCCAAGGGTCTCTACACCCAGTACCAGAATTCGGACCGGCTCGGGCTCAAGCGCGCCGATCCCAAGGCCGGCGGCTACACCGTCGATACGCCGGTGCCCTACCGCCTGGTCGACCTGATTTCGCCGATCGACGAGCGCATGGGCAAGCTGGAGAACCGCTCGTCGCGCATCATCTATCACAAGCTGATCTCGCGCATCGAGACCGTGCGCAACGACCCGCGCTACACCTTCATGTTCGACAACGCCAATGTCGGCGGCGACACCATGGCCGAGGTCATCAGCCATCTGTTCCGTTTGCCCGCCAACGGCCGGCCGATGACGATCATGCAGCTCGCCGGATTCCCCGCCGAAGTCGTCGATTCCGTGGTTTCGGTGCTGTGCCGGATGGCGTTCGATTTCGGCCTCTGGAGCGACGGCGTGTCGCCGCTATTATTCGTCTGCGAGGAAGCCCACCGTTACGCCGCCGCCGACCGCAATATCGGCTTCGGTCCGACCCGCAAGGCGGTGTCGCGCATCGCCAAGGAAGGCCGCAAATACGGCGTCTATCTCGGCCTCATCACTCAGCGTCCGGCCGAACTCGACGCAACCATCATTTCCCAGTGCAACACGCTGTTTGCGATGCGTCTTGCCAACGACCGCGACCAGGCGCTGTTGCGCTCGGCCGTGTCGGATGCTGCCGCCAACCTGCTGTCGTTCGTGCCTTCGCTCGGCACCCGCGAAGTGCTGGCGTTCGGCGAAGGCGTGGCGCTGCCGACCCGGCTGCGCTTCAAGGAAGTTCCGGTGCATCAGTTGCCGCGCAGCGAAGCCACCATCGCCACCGTGCCGTCGGTTTCCGCCGGGCACGACATGCATTTCGTCAGCGCCGTGCTGGAACGCTGGCGCGGCGCGACCTCGAACCGCGACGCTGCCCCCAACGATCCCTCGATCGGCAGCGAGCGCCCGACGCCGCGGATGACGCCGGTGGAAGCGCCGATGTTGCAGCCATCGTTGGGGCTCGATCCCGATCGTTTCTCGCTACTGAAGAAGCCGCTGCGCTAACACCGGGTTTTCACAGCCTTCGAAATCGCGATATGGTCCCGGCATCGCCGCGTTTCGCGGCCCCAGCCGGAACCATTTCATGACGCAGCCTGCCGCCAAACGATTTCCGACGCCCGCCATCGACAGCCTGCCGGACGATATCCGCACCCGCATTCTGGCGGTGCAGGAAAAGTCCGGCTTTGTGCCGAATGTATTCCTGTCGCTGGCCTACCGTCCCGACGAATTCCGCGCCTTCTTTGCCTATCACGATGCGCTGATGGAAAAGGACAGCGGGCTGACCAAGGCCGAGCGCGAGATGATCGTGGTGGCGACGTCAGCCGCCAACCAGTGCCATTACTGCGTGATCGCGCATAGCGCGATCCTGCGCATTCGCGCCAAGAACCCGCAAATCGCCGACCAGATCGCGGTCAACTACCGCAAGGCCGACATCACGCCGCGGCAGCGCGCGATGCTCGATTTCGCCATGAAAGTCAGCCAGGAGGCCAACAAGGTCTCCGAAGCCGACCTCGCCGAAGTCGCCGGCCACGGTTTCACCGACGATGACATCTGGGACATCACCGCGATCGCGGCGTTCTTTGCGCTGTCGAACCGGATGGCCAACGTCACCTCGATGAAACCGAACGACGAGTTCTATCTGATGGGACGGCTGCCGAAATAGGCGGCCATAGCGTTTTCGCGCGAAGTGGATACCGGTTCGCGTAAGAAAACGCGTCAAAACAAAAGACTAGAGCCCGGTTCTGATCCAATCAGAACCGCAAGGGCTCTAGCGGCACGCCGGGTAGCCGAACTTGATGATCTGGCTTCCCGGAATCGAATGAAACTCCAACGTATCCATGAAATGGTTGGCGGTGACATACTGGCGCAAGGCGGCGTTATAGGTGCTGAGCATGTGCTGCGTGGTGCCGGGGTTGATCGTGCCCTTTCGCATGGAGCCGCCGGCGTGAAACAGCAGGGTTGCGCCCGGCATGACGCAGACATTGCGTATCGAAAGGAACATGGTGCAGGCGGATTGACAGTGGCTGTCGATGCGAAAGCGTTCGCCCGAGGCGTTATACTGCTGAATCACGTTCAGGAATCGCCCGAACGCGGCAGCGTCGACCGCGCCGTAGCCCATGCCGAGCGATGATACGGAGCCGTCGGCGTAAGCCGGCTGCGCCGCGAGGCCGCAGAAACCACACAGAAATCCCAACACACGCGTCAACCGCTGCCACTTGCGCAAAACGCCCTCCCACATCGGTTGGATTGATCAGCACTTTCGCCCTGGCAAGACGCGAACGACGTCAAGTCCGTCAATCGTCCGTCGCCGGCCCGCACCAGCCGGGCAGATAGATCGCGTCCTTGCTCCTGACGAAAGCGAGGCCTCTCTCGATCGACTTGGCAAAATTCTCGTCGACGCTCTTGCGCGACATCTTGCGGCGCAGGAAATCCGCCCACAGGAATTCGCTGAACGGCGTGGTGTCCTTGGCGAAGCCCCCGGCGCGGCGCAGTTCGCCGGCGAGGCTGCGGAACGGATCGTCCTTGAGATCGTCCACCGATTTCGGGATCTGCTTGAAGTGGCAGCGCTCGCCCTTGGCGTCGTAGGGATAGACCCAGCGCTTGTTGTCCATCACGCCCCAGAATGCTTCGCGATCGACCATGGTGAGATCGCCGATCACGGTCACCAGCACGTCCTTGACGCCTTCGTCGTGCAGCGCGCGCGCCAGATGGTGGTGGTCGACCACGTAGTAGCGGTCGTCCGGCCCGTGCACGACCGGGATCATGTGCGTGCCGAGCATCTTGGCCTGCTTCTTGGCCGACCCTTTCTCGCGCCAGCGCTTGCGCTTTTCCTTCACCTCGCGCATTCCGACCGTCATCTGGGTCGGACGCAGCGACAGGATCGGGATCGGCTTGAGAATCGGCTCACGCGTGTTGGCCATGACTTGAACCTTCCTTGTCGGGCAGGCAAAAACCGCTCTGAAACAGGCTCCACTATGCCATGATGGCGCGGCCGGTTAAATGCCCGCCGGGTGTCTGCGAGAGAGCTGAACGATGGCCAACAGCCAAAATGAACGAACATCAAACGCCCGGGTGATACGGCTCGGCGGCCGCGAATTCATCGCCGAGGGGCTAAATCTGAACTTCTGGGCCGACATCAGCCACAGGTGCATGACGGCGTCGTGGCCGGCCTTTATCGGCGGCGCCGCGCTGGTGTTCGTCGCCTTCAACGCCTTCTTCGCGTTCTTCTACTGGATCGGAAACGATCCGATCTCCAACGTCCCCGGCGGCGCCTATATCGATTATCTCTATTTCAGCATCGAGACGCTATCCACCGCCGGCTACGGCGACATGCACCCGCAAACCCATTACGGCCACTTCGTCGCCACCGTCGAACTGTTCACGGGCATCTTCTCGATGTCGGTCATGACCGGGCTGGTGTTCGCCCGCTTTTCGCGGCCGAGCGCGCGGCTGTTGTTCGCCGAGAACCCGGTGATATCGGATCACGAGGGCGAACCGACGCTGATGATCAGACTCGCCAATGAACGCCACAACATCATCAGCAACGCCAACGCCCGGCTGTGGCTGTTCAAGAACATCGTCAGCAAGGAAGGCCAGTCGCTGCGGCGGTTCTACGAGTTGCCGCTGTCGCGCAACGAAAGCCCGGCGCTGGCGCTGAGCTGGACGCTGTTTCACGTCATCGACGAAGCAAGCCCGCTGCACGGCCTCACCACCGCTGAATTCGAAGCCAACAACATCTCGCTCGTGGTGGTGGTCTCCGGCTACGACGTGGTTGCAGCGCAAACCGTTCATGCCCGCAAGAGCTACGACCACCCCGAGATACGCCTCGGGCATCGCTATGCCGAAATACTGGATACCACCGAGGACGGCCGGCTGCGGGTCAACTACAGCCGGTTCCACGAGACCTTGCCGGACTAGGCGCGACGGATTCGGCGCGATGGTCACGCACGTCAAGATTTGATGTTGGAAGCTGCGCGGGCGGTGCTAAAAAGAGAGCGGATTTGTCGCGGACCGACGATGACGACAGGGAAAACCCAGCGGCCGATATCTGATGATGGCGAGCACGTCGTGCTCAAATTCCGGCCGCGCACCTCCGCCCATCCGCCGCAGCGGCACGAAGACCCCGCTCCGCGCCATGCCACGCCGGCGGCGAACGATCTTTCCCGCTACGAGCGCCCCCGCGAGGAGCCCGACGATTTTCGCCATCGCATGCTCGCCAACATTGCAGCCCTGGCGTTCACGATCGCGTTGACCGCGATCGGCATCTGGCTCGCCGTCAGCATCGCCGAGCTGCGCCGAACCCAGGATTGCGTGCTGATGGGCCGGCGCGACTGCGCCCGGATTTCCGAGATGACGCACGGTTAGAGCGTTTTCGAACGACTTGGATCCGGTTCGCGCAACGAAAACGCGTCGAATCAAGAGTCCGGAGCCTCGGAAACGGGCATTTTTCCCGTCATTCCGTCCCCGTCCGAGCCACCCGCCTCCATTGAACTCAAGGCCCCGCTCCGATATATGGGCTCTCGACTCCGGCCGGGGAAACAGGGCATTCCGGGGCGCGCGCCTGCCTCCTTCAGCCAACCCGGATTACCTCCAATATATCAAAGGCTTAATGATGTCCGCTACATACGATCAGATCGCCAACATTATCGCCGAGACCTGCGACATTCCCCGCGACACGATCAAGCCCGAGAGCCACGCCATCGACGATCTCGGTATCGACAGCCTCGACTTCCTGGACATCGCTTTTGCGATCGACAAGGCGTTCGGCATCAAGATGCCGCTCGAAAAGTGGACCCAGGAAGTCAACGACGGCAAGGCCACGACCGAGCAGTACTTCGTGCTGCAGAATCTCGCCGATCGCATCGACGAACTGGTCGCCGCCAAAAATGCGGGAACGGGCGCGTAAACGCCGCCCGCCATGCAGCTTGATTACTTCCAGCTCATCGATCGCATCGTCGACCTCAACCTCGACGAGAAGAAGATAACGGTCGAGGCGCAGGTTCCCCAACAGCACACCATCTTCGAGGGGCACTTCCCGGCTACCCGATCATGCCCGGCGTGCTGCTGACGGAGGCGATGGCGCAAAGTTCGGGCTGGCTGCTGATCGGGTTGACGAAGTTCGAGCGGATGCCGTTTCTCGCCCAGATCAAGGAAGCCAAGATGCGCGGTTTCGTTAGCCCCGGCGACCTCCTGACCATCGACGTCAACCTCGTCCATGAAGGTTCAGGCTATGCCGTCACCGCCGCGAAAGTCCGCGTCGATGGCAAATTGCGGTGCGAGGCCACCCTCCAGTTCGGCGTCGTCCCCTTCCCTCATCCCGACCTACGCGTGCACATGGACGCGATGGCCACCAAGATTGGCTTCCCCCTGCAGGCGATGACATGACTGAAACCAAATCTCCATCGTCGAAGGAAGTCTGGATCACCGGCATCGGCATCGTGTCCTCGCTCGGCGAAGGCCTCGATGCCCATTGGGACGCGCTGAACCAGAAGCGGATCAATATCGAAACCGAGCGCTTCGCCCCCTGCATCGTGCATCCGCTCGCGCCGGTTTCGTTCGACGCCCAGATTCCGAAAAAGGGCGATCAGCGCCAGATGGAAGCCTGGCAGCGCATCGGCACCTATGCTGCGGGGCTGGCGCTGGATTCCGCCGGGATCAAGGGCAATACGGAAATCCTCGGCCGCACCGACATGATCGTCGCTGCCGGCGGCGGCGAACGCGACCTCGCGGTCGATGCCGCGATCATGAACGCCGACGCCAAGGGTAATTCGAGCCCGGGTTTTCTCAACGAGCGGCTGATGAACGATCTGCGGCCGACGCTGTTCCTGGCCCAGCTTTCCAACCTGCTCGCGGGTAACATCGCCATCGTCCATGGCGTATGCGGGACGTCGCGAACCTTCATGGGCGAGGAAGCCGCTTCGATCGATGCGGCGCGGATCGCGCTCGCCAGGATCGAGGCCGGCCAGAGCGACATTGCGCTGGTCGGCGCGGCGCATAATGGCGAACGTTCCGACCTGCTGGTGCTTTACGAATTCGCCGACTTCAACCTGAAGGGACAGTATGCGCCGGTTTGGGCGCGCGAGGGCAACAGCGGCTTTGCGCTCGGCTCCGCCGGCTGCTTCCTGGTGCTGGAATCCCGCGAGCATGCCGAAGCCCGCGGCGCCAAGCCTTACGCCAAACTGACCAAGGTGGTCGCCGACCTCGCGCAGCGCAAACAGCCGGGCGCGGTGACGAGATTGCTGGAAGCGATGTGGCCGAAACTCGGCGTCCTCACCGACAACGGCAATCTGATCACGGGCGCCACCGGCGCCGAGCCGGTGACGTCGGAAGAAAAGGCGTTCCTGGCCCAGCATCCGAAGTTTGCGGTGCGCGCAACCGGCACCATGTTCGGCCACACGCTGGAAACCCAATTCCCGCTCGGGCTTGCGCTGGCAGCGCTGTCGATCTCGCACGGCGTGCTGTTTCCGCCCAACGATCCGACCGGATTCGAGGTTGAAAAGCAGGAAGCGCCGACCCAGATAGTCGTGCTAGGGGCCGGCCATTGGCAGGGCGAAGGCATGGCGCTGGTGGAAGCGGTCAAGTAGATCGGCCGCAGACTTAACTCTCACGACGCAGCGTGCAAGTGCGCTGCTTCACACTTTGGCGCCAGGCGCAGCAGCGACGGGGGAACCATGTCAGCACCACGCGATAAATTCGGCAGGCCGATCGTCGTCGTCACCGGCATGGGCGTGGTGACGTCGCTCGGCGCCGGCAAGCAGGACAACTGGACCCGGCTGACCGCGGGCGAGTCCGGGATCAAGACCGTGACGCGCTTTCCGGTCGACGGCCTGAAGACCACCATGGCGGGCACCGTCGATTTCATCAGTGTCAGCCCGCCCACTTCGACCGGCCTCTCCGAACGCCTCGCGGAAATGGCGACTGCCGAAGCGCTCGAGCAGGCCGCGATCGGAACAAAATCGAATTTCCCCGGACCGCTGTTCCTCGCAGTCGCCCCGGTCGAGATCGAGTGGCCGCAGCGGCTCGAGCTTGGACGCGCCGTCAAGACCAGCGACTTCACCTACCACGACACCCTGGCTGTCAGCGGCGGCGGACGGTTCCGCGAATATCATCACCGCTTCATGTTCGGTTCGGTGGCCAGCCATCTCGCCGAGACCTTCGGCACCAAGGGATCGCCGATCTCGCTGTCGACCGCCTGCGCCTCCGGCGCCACCGCGATCCAGCTCGGCGTCGAGGCGATCCGCCGCGGCGAGGCCGACGCTGCGCTGTGCGTCGGCACCGACGGCTCGGTCAATCCGGAAGCGCTGGTGCGGTTCTCGCTGTTGTCGGCGCTGTCGACCCAGAACAATCCGCCCCAGGCCGCCTCAAAACCGTTCTCGAAGAATCGCGATGGTTTCGTGATGGCCGAAGGCGCCGGCGCGATGGTGCTGGAGAGTTACGAGTCCGCGATGGCGCGCGGCGCAACGATTCTCGGCGTCCTCGCCGGTTGCGGCGAGCTGACCGACTCGTTCCACCGCACCCGCTCCAGCCCCGACGGCAAGCCGATCATCGGCTGCATGCGCAAGACGCTGGCCGACGCCGGCCTCGAGCCGCAGCAGATCGATCACATCAACGCCCACGGCACTGCGACGCCCGAGAACGACAAGATGGAATACAACACCACCGCGGTCGTGTTCGGCGAGCACCTGAAGAACATCCCGGTGTCGTCGAACAAGTCGATGGTCGGACATACCATCTCGGCCGCCGGCGCGGTCGAAGCGGTGTTCTCGCTGTTGACGCTGGAGCACCAGCGGATTCCGCCGACCATCAACTACGAAGTGCCGGACCCGACGATCCTGTTCGACGTCGTCGGCAACAAGGCGCGTGATGCGCGCGTCACCGCCGTGATGTCGAACTCGTTCGGTTTCGGCGGGCAAAATGCCTCGCTGATCCTGACGCGCGAACCCGTCTGACACGCCGTAAATCGTTAGAGCATGAACCGCCTGCTGCTGCGAACCAAGGCGCGCTTGCGCGACGCCACCAAACCGGTGGCGGAAGCCGCCGTCGGTGCTCTGACGGTCGCCCTGTTGCGCTCGACGCGCGCCTTCGATCCGGACAAGACCGCTGATTTCTTCGGCCGCGTCACCCGTTTCATCGGCCGCCGGCTGCGCGAGGACCGCATCGGCCGCGAGAATCTCACCAAAGCCTTCCCCGAGAAGTCGCCGGAGCAGATCGAGAAAATTCTCACCGGCGTCTGGGACAATCTCGGCCGCATCGGCGCGGAATTCGCCCACCTCGATCACATCTGGGACTACGACGTCGATCATCCCGAAAAGCCCAGCCGCGTCGAGTTTAGCGCACGAACCAAGCAACTGTTCGACGCGCTGCGCGACGACGGCAAGCCCGCGATCATCTTTGCCAGCCACCTCGGCAACTGGGAAATCCCGGCGCTTGGCGCCGTCGCCCACGGGTTCGACTGCGCCATCCTGTACCGGAAGCCCAACATCGAATCCGCCGACCGCGCCATCGAGCGCATCCGCGCGGTCAAGATGGGCACGCTGGTGCCGGCCGGCCGCGACGCACCGCTCAAGCTCGGCGAGGCCCTGCAACGCGGCCAGCACGCGGTGATGCTGGTCGATCAATGGATGGGCAACGGTGTCGAGGTGACGTTCTTCGGCCGCAAGACCAAGGCCAACCCGACGTTGGCGCGGCTGCTGCGTCAGGTCGAGTGCCCGGTCCATGGCGTCCGCGTCATCCGCCTGCCCAACCACCGTTTCCGCGTCGAACTCTCCGAAGAGGTCAAGCCGGCGCGCGACGCGTCGGGCCAGATCGATATACAGGGTACCATGCAGGCGGTCACGGACGTGATCGAAGGCTGGGTGCGGGAATATCCGGACCAGTGGCTGTGGCTACACCGCCGCTGGCGGTAACCTCCGCTACGATTGCATGACGCTTTGCGTCACTTCCCCGTCTTCACCTTGGTCCACAGCCGGTTGATGATCCGCTGGGTGGCGGCGTCGTGAGACTGGACCACGAACAGCTTCTTCTGCACCGCCTCGTCCGGATAGATATTCTTGTCATTGAAAATCTTGGGATCGATCAGCTTCTGGCTCGCCAGGTTGCCGTTGGCGTAGGACAGGAAGTCCGAGTTCTTCGCGGCGATCTCCGGGCGGTAGAGGTAGTTGATCAGCTCATAGGCTTCGGCAACGTTCTTCGCGTCGGCCGGGATCGCCAGATTGTCGAAGAACATCTGTGCGCCCTCCTTCGGGATCGTATAGCCGATCTCGATGCCGTTCTTGGCTTCCGCCGCCCGGCTGCGCGCCTGCATGATGTCGCCCGACCAGCCCACCACGAAGCAGATCTCGCCGGACGCCAGCGCGCCGAGATATTCGGACGAGTGAAACTTGCGGACATACGGCCTGATCTTGATGACGAGATCGGCAGCCTTCTCCAGATCGGCCGGCTTGGTCGAGTTCGGATCGATGCCGAGATAGCTCTGCGCCGCCGGGAGAATGTCGTCGGCGGAATCCAGCATATGGATGCCGCAATCCTTGAACTTTGCGAGATTCTCCGGCTTGAACACCATGTCCCAGCTATCGATCTTCGCGTCAGCGCCGAGGATTTTCTGCGCCATCTTGACGTTGTAGCCGATACCGGTGGTGCCCCACATGTAGTTGGCGCCGTACTCGTTGCCGGGGTCGTAGTTCGCAAGCTCCCTGGTCACCACAGGCCACGCGTTGGCAAGGTTCGGCAGCTTCGACTTGTCGAGCTTGAGGAACACCTTCGCCATGATCTGGCGCTGCAGGAAATAGCCGGTCGGCACCACGACGTCGTAGCCGGATTTTCCGGCCAATAGCCGCGTCTCCAGCGTCTCGTTGGCATCGAAGGTGTCGTAGATCACCTTGATGCCGGTTTCCCTGGTGAAATCCTCCAACACCCCGGGCGCCATGTAGTTCGACCAGTTGTAGAAATTCACCGTGCGCTCTTCGGCGTTTGCAGGCACGGTCACCACGACTGCGGCCAGTGCCGCCAGCAAACAGACCTGCAAACGAAGTTTGTCGCGCATCTCTACCTCTTGCGGCGATGGACCGCGTCCGACAGACGCTCCAGCGCGGTATCCAGCGTGGCATCCTTCTTGGAGAAACAGAACCGCACCACCGACGTCACCGCATCCTGCTCGTAGAACGCCGACACCGGAATGGCGGCAACCTTGTAGTCGTGGACGATGCGCTGGCAGAACTGCACGTCGGTCTCGTTCAACCCGAGCGGCGACAGATCGACGGTCAGGAAGTACGTGCCCTGCGACTTCAGCACCGGGAAGCCGATGCTCTCCAGCCCCTTGGTGAGGCGGTCCCGGCTCCGCGCCAGGTCCTTGCGCATGTCGTAAAAGTATTCCGCCGGCTTGTTGAGGCCGTAGGCAACGGCCGCCTGCAGGTTCGGCGCCGTCGTGAAGGTGAGGAACTGATGCACCTTGGCGGCGACCCGCAGCAGCGGCGGTGCGGCGCAGACGAAGCCGATCTTCCAGCCGGTCAGCGAAAAGATCTTGCCGGCGCTGCCGACCTTGATGGTGCGGTCGCGCATGCCCGGAATCGTGATCAGCGGAATATGCTCGCGGCCGTCGAAGACAACGTGCTCCCAGACCTCGTCGCAGATCGCAATGGTGTCGAACTCCTGGCAGAACCGCGCCAGCAGTTCGAGGTCCTCGCGCGGATAGACCACCGCGGCCGGATTGAGCGGATTGTTGAACAGCACCGCCTTGGTCTTCTGGTTGAAGACCGAGCGCAGCATCTCCTCGTTCAGCCGCCAGTGCGGCGGCTCCAGCCGCAGCAGCCGCGGAATGCCGCCGGCCTGGCGGATGATGGGCAGATAGCTGTCATAGACCGGCTGAAACACCACGACTTCGTCGCCGGGCTCGACCACGGCGAGAATCGAGGCGGTCAGCGCCTCGGTGCCGCCCGACGTCACCATCACCTCGGTCATGGGATCGAGGGTCAGATGGTGCCAGCGCCGGTAGTGATCGGCTATCGCGGTCCGCAGTTCCGGAATGCCCATCATCGACGGGTACTGGTTGTAACCGTTCACGGTGGCGTCGGCAGCCGCGCGCCGGATGTCCTCCGGGCCGGGATCGTCGGGAAAACCCTGGCCGAGATTGATCGCGTTGTTGTCGCGCGCGGCCTGCGACATCGCCTCGAAGACGGTGACGGGAAGGTCGGCGAAGACCTTGTTCATGGAAGTCATGTGAAAAACCCCAAGGCCTGCGTTCAGCCGCCGGTCTTGCTGGGCATTCCCGCCGCCTTCCAGCCCAACATGCCGCCGGCGAGATGGTGGTCATAGGCAAGGCCCGCCGCCTGCGCCGCCAGCGACGCCGTTACCGAACGTTTGCCGGAGCGGCAGGCAAACACCACCGTCTTGCCCTTGGGATCGGGAATGGCGGCCGGATCGAAGGTCTGCAGCGGAACCACCACGGCATCCGGATAGGCCTCCACGGCAACCTCATTGGGCTCGCGGACGTCGACCAGCAGATAGCGCCCCTCCGCGATCCCCTTCGACACCTGCTCCGGTGTCAAATCGTGCACCTGATGATCCGCCACGCAAACCTCCCGACCTCTGCAGGGGCCGGCCGGCCCGCTATTCCGGGGCGCAAAGTCGCCTCTCGCGCGGCGAAAATCAAGCGTGGCGAATGAGATATGAGGCCCCACCGAAACCCGCGTTTTTGCCGGCCATTGGCCGCAAAGGCATCCCTCACCCCAATTTCGGGTCAGGCGTCACGGGGGTACAGACCGATAAAGATCGACTGTCTCAAGGCCGCCTTTCGAAGTCTTTGCATGCGACCGAAAACGCGAAAGCAGCCAGCCAGACGCGTGTTGTGGAAACCTGGCTGGCTGCTTCTGAACCTACCGAATTCTCACTTCGGCAGCAGCACCCTGTCGATGACATGGATGACGCCGTTATCGGCCACGATGTCCGCCTTGACGACGCGCGCGTTATTCACCCGCACCCCGTGTTTGCCGTTGACGTGGACCTTGCTGCCCTCGACCGTTGCGACGGCGGCAGTCTTGCCTGCAACGTCCGCAGCCAAAACTTTTCCGGGCACGACGTGATACGTGAGAATCTTGACGAGCTTGCCCTTGTTCTCGGGCTTGAGCAGGCTTGCCAGCGTGCCCTTCGGCAGCTTTTTGAAGGCAGCGTCAGTGGGAGCGAATACGGTAAAGGGTCCGGGGCCTTTCAAGGTTCCGACAAGGTCTGCCGCCTGTACGGCCGCAACCAGTGTTTTGAACGAGCCCGCGGCGACCGCGGTATCGACAATGTCGGCAGCTCTGGATGTCGAAGCGGACATCAGTACAAGTATTCCAGCGGCCAGCAGTCTCACGAAGCTCATAGGATTGGATCCTTTCGAGATGATTATGGCGACGTCTCACTAACGGAGGCGATGAGCCGCTTCTTCGTCCTCATAAGACCGTGCTGTATGTTTGGGAGAGGAAGCGAATTCATCGAACCCGTTACGAAACTGCCGTTCCGCTGGATCAAAAACCCTAAATCACAACTCCGTGATTCCATGAGTGCGAGATGATTCCTTGTCAGAGGTCTCGCGAGATGCCGTATTCGGTCAACCGCGTTGGCGACCCGACAGCCGGGCCATCTGACATCTTCCCGCCGACGTAAGGGAAACGCATGCTTCCCGATCGGGAATTTGCGAAATGATTTGCGCGAAAGATCCGCCGCGACCGCGCCAAGCCGACGTGAGGCAACCGGCGCGCAGGCACGTTAGCTAGACCGTCACCTGCGTCCCCACCTCCACGACACGGCCGGTCGGGATCTGGAAATAGTCGGTGGCGTCGTTGGCGGAACGGCTGAGGCGGATGAACAGCAGGTCCTGCCAGCGCGGCATGCCCGAATGCACGGCCGGCTTCAGCGAACGGCGGGACAGGAAAAACGAGGTCGACATGATGTCGAACTGCCAGCCGAGCTTTCGGGCCACCGCCAGCGCTTTCGGCACGTTCGGGGATTCCATGAAGCCGAATTTCAGCGTCACCTTGGAGAAGGTTTCGCTGAGCTGCTCCAGGCGCACCCGTTCGGCCGGATCGATCCGCGGCGTCGGCGCGGTTTCGATGGTCAGGATGACGTTCTTCTCGTGCAGCACCTTGTAGTGCTTCAGGCTGTGCATCAGCGCCGTGGGCGCGCTATCGGGATCACTGGTCAGGAATACGGCCGTGCCGGAGACGCGCTGCGGCGGGCGCTT
>Ga0209023_10001528_pt1 | contig 30694 bp, 28 predicted proteins | sample LakOneMetagenome_FD_187468 | JGI IMG/M metagenome (GOLD analysis project Ga0209023, IMG submission 187468) | Freshwater and sediment microbial communities from Lake Erie, Canada (SPAdes) (version 2) | ecosystem: Environmental > Aquatic > Freshwater > Lentic | place: Lake Erie, Canada...
CCCCCGACCACTATCCACAGCCCTCCCTCGTTGGCTTCAACGCGGGAACCGAAGACGGGAGCATCAAGAAAACGAATACCACGCGTCTCGTATGCGTCGCGCTCTGCTGCACTGGCCTCAGGACTGATAGTGGACAGGTCGATCACCAGTGAGCGGCTGTCTACGACAGCTGCCAGGCCATCCTCTCCGAGGACGACAGCGCGGACCGCCACGTCGTCGCTGAAGCAGTACATGACGATATCGGCGCCCTTGACTGCGAGGGCCACGGTTGCTGCCGAACGTGCACCGGCGGTGACAGCAGTTTGGACCGGCGCAGCTGAACGGTTCCACACCGTCACAACATGCCCAGCAGCGAGCAAGTTCTTCACCATGCCGAGGCCCATGGTGCCGAGGCCGAGAAATGCGATGTGTGTCATTTTGTCTGCTCCGTCAGTGAAGAGACGGGGACTGCCAGCGTGTTTGTGGCCTTCCACGACTGTAAGAACCGAAGGTACGCTGTCGCCCCTGGATCCTGGAGTCCGATGCTGCGCTCTTGAAGCCAGGACGCCCTACCGCGACGGGACTGGAGCTCCTTTGACTCGACAACTCCGGCATCGGCGGCACTGATCGCCGAGTCGAGGGCGTTTTCACCCGGTTCAGCGGCAAGAAGTGCTTCCGCGGCAGGGAACATGGCGTCGAGAATCGTTTTGTCTCCGACCTGGGACTTGCCTCGCTGGCTGATGGATTCCGCAGCCGCGAGGGCGAATTGTGCGATCTGCTCGCTCGTGAGGGACGAAGAATCTCCCCAGACTCGCGTTCCGGCGAGCAATGCGCCGGCGACGAGTGCCGCCATGGTGGACGGGTTTGCGTTGGCAAATGCTTTGGCGCACGCTAACACGACCTGCGATGGTGTCGAGTCCGACGGCAACGCTTCAAGAGCCACGTCAACGGCCGCGGCTCCGAGCGAAACCGTGATGCCGAGGTCGCCGTCTCCAAGAGCACGGTCCAGTTCGCCCAGCTCATCGGAGTACGTGGTGAATTCTACGAGGCAATTTCGAATTGCCGTGCTGAGGTCATTTCCGTTCATGGTCAACTCACGCTTCCTTGAAAAATGGTGATTCGGCCGGCGCATTGAGGAGGGCAAGCCGCTCGTCATTCAGCGTAAGCAAGGATATTGATGCTCCAGCCATTTCCAGGCTGGTCGCGTATTCGCCAATGTAGTTTTTGTCGATCGTGATTCCCTGCTCCGTGAGGAGCTGGTGCACCCGTCGGAACAAGAGGTAGAGCTCCTCGAGGGGAGTTGCCCCCATGCCGTTGACGAGTACAGCGACTCGGTCTCCCGTGGTGATTCCGAGGTCGGCCACCAGGCGTTCGACGAGTCGGTCCGCAATTTGATCTGCCGTTTCCAGGTCTCCACGGTGAAATCCTGGTTCACCATGAATGCCGATGCCCACCTCCATCTCACCCTCGCCGAGTTCGAAACTAGGCTTCCCCGTTGTCGGAAGAATTGTCGGGGACAGTCCGATGCCCATGGTTGCGGTGTTCTCGATGATGTCTTCGGCGACCGCGGCGACCTGCTCAAGTGAATCTCCGCGTTCGGCCGCAGCACCTGCAGCCTTGAACGCGAACATGATTCCAGCAACCCCGCGGCGGTCTGCCGAACGTTCTTTCGGCTGGCTCGCCACATCGTCCCGACCGACAGCGGTCAATGTTGCGATGCCCTCCAGCTCAGCCAAGTCAGCGGCCAGGTCAAAGTTGAAAACATCTCCACCGTAGTTTCCGTAGAGGAAGAGCACCCCTGATCCCCCGTTGACCGCGATGGTTGTTTCCAGCACCTGAGCGGATGAGGGAGACGAGAAGACATTGCCGATGGCCACTCCGTCACACAGGCCGCGGCCTACATATCCCTTGAAGAGTGGGAGATGCCCGGAACCACCGCCAGTGACGATGCCGACCTTTCCCGCGACGGGGGCATCTGCTCGGACCAGCACGCGCGGATCCTGTCCGGGTGTCTTGAGGAGGTCGGGGTGAGCCAGCAGGATGCCTTCGACGAACTCGTCCACGAAAGCGGCAGGTTCGTTGATAATTTTCTTCATATCTTTCTTGGTCCTTTTCCAGATCAGGTTCTTGTAAGTGCGGGTGCAGCAGCTGCGGTGTCGGTCCCTTGAGGGGAATCGAGTTTCTTGGGCCGCTTAGTTCGTGTGGAGGCAATGGAATCGAAAACCATAACGGTGATCAAGATCACACCTTGCGCGATGGCGTACTCGTAGGAAGAAAGCCGAATGGCGGTGAATCCGCTTGAAACAACTTGCAGAGTCAGAGTCGCAAGCACGACGCCGAAAACGGACGCGAAGCCACCGGCCGGATTCGTTCCCCCAAGAACGGCGATGACGATCACGAGGAGAACATACGACGCCCCGTAGTCGGCTGACGCGGTGGGATTTCGGGCAAGGAAGAGAACGCCGGCCAGGGCGGCCAGCAGTCCCCCGAAGGTGTAGGTCTTCATCAACACGGCTCGGCGTGGAATTGCCGAATATCGAGCGGCAATGGGGTTGGCACCCTCCAGCTGGATCATTCGGCCAAGCGCCGTGCGATTCACAAGGATGGCAACAAGAATTGCCGTTATCACGAAGATGATGAACAACAGGGGAATGTTGGCAACCGCCGCCTGACCAATAGATCCGAGGATGGTCGGTGCCCCGTACAGAGTTGATCCGCCCGTCCATACGATTGCCAGGCCGTTGTAAATCTGCATTGTGGCGAGAGTCGCCAGAATTGGCGTGATGCCCACAACGCTCACGAGGAAGCCGTTCAACGCCCCGCCCAGCATCCCGACCGCCAACCCGGCGAGCACGATGAGAAACCCGAGGTTGTTGGCCAGGTCCGGATCGTTAGCCGCTATAGCCGTGTGCAACGTGGAAATCGTGATCGCCGAGAAATTAGCAATCGCCACAAGTGACAAATCGATTCCGCCAGTGAGCATGATGAGCATCATCGCAACGGCAATTATGCCGATCTCCGGTGCGGCCACGGCAATGTTTTGAAGATTGATCGGACTCAGAAAAACCCGGGGATTCAGGATAGAAAAAAGTGCAATCGCCAGCGCCAGGGCAACGACCATCCGCCCCGCACCGCGCTGCACGCCTGCTGGACGGATGAGACCTCGAGTCCAGCTCCCGATTTGTCCGTTGAGTTGCGGGAGTGTTCGCGCCTTCGAAGGGGAAGACACATCGTGCTTGGTCGTATTCGGGCTCATGATCCCACCTTCTCTTCTTGCCTCTGCTCGGTGTCGAACTCTTGGACGACACGCATCCGTCGGGAATCCCGGCGGGCAGCGAGGGCTTGAACACCGACGCCGACAACGAGCAATATTCCAACGGCTGTCCGCAGCCACGCGCTCGGCACCCCGACCAGCAGGAGGCTGTTCTTGATCACCTGAACCAGGAGCACGCCCAGGACCGTTCCAATGACGGAGCCTCGCCCACCGAATATGGATGCACCACCGAGAATGACGGCAGCAATGATGTCCAGTTCGCTGCCGACAAGGTCGCGTGGATTGGCACTTCGGCTAAGGACAATGTGAATGACTCCAGCGATCGCGGCCAGGGCTCCAACCAACATATAGACCGAGATTTGGGTGCGCTTGACTTGGAAACCAGCACGCCGTGCCGCCTCGATATCACCGCCGATGGCATACAAAGATCGCCCGAACATGGTTCGTCGGAGAACCCACGAAACGCCGAGGCAGAGCAGGAGGACGGGGACCACCAAGATGTGCAGGTAGGCACGGCCGGCATCTGTTGTCACATCGAACAGGTTGGTGGTAGCCAGGGCTGCCATTGATTGTGGGAGGTCAGCGTAGTAACTCGCTCCCACATAGGTGTACATCGCCCCGAAGAACACGCCCTGGGTCCCCAGAGTGACGATGAGTGTCGGCAGGCTGAATTGAGCTATCACTATTCCATTGATGAACCCGAGACCGGCACCAACTCCCATGGCAATCGCGAAGATACCCAGGAGTCCCGGATCGAATCCGGCATTGAGGCAGAACGTGACTGTTGAATAGCCAGCGAAGATCGCAATGGCCGCAAACGAAACGTCAATTCCGCCAGTGATCACAACAACCAGGACGCCGAGGGCAAAGACCACTGGAACAATGGAGCTTCTCAGAATGGAGAAACCTGTGTTGAGTGTGAGAAAGGTGGGGTTGGCGATCGACATCGCCACGATCAGTCCGAGCAAAACGAGGGCAAGTACGCCCTCGTTATTTGAGCCTCGGAGTCTTCGCAGTACGTCCATTAGGCCGACATCCTCTCTTGAATGGTGTCTACCGTGATCTGCTCGCCTTCGAGTACATGCGTGAGCCGGCCGCGTTTGATCACCAGTACCCGGTGGCAGGACGCCACGAGTTCGGGGGCATCATCGGAAATAATCATGATCGACATGCCCTTCGCCGCTTCTACGCGGAGCAATTCGAGGATTTCCTCCTTGGAGCCGATATCCACACCGACTGTCGGCCCGTTGAGCATCAAAACGGACGGTGCTGTCGCCAACCATTTCGCAAGCACTACCCGCTGGGCGTTTCCGCCGGAGAGAGTTCGCACGGGTGCCTCGGCGTTGGGTGCATTGATCTTCAAGCCGACGAAATAGCGTGTGATCGTCGCCGCAATCGCCGTGCGACTTAGCGCACCCCATTTTGTGCGGTGGGACTGCAGCGAAGCCGCCAGGATATTGTCTGCAATGGATTTCTCCAGAAACAGTCCCTGGGACAGACGGTCCTCGGGTACATAGCCGATGCCGGCAGTGACAGCGTCCTGAATGGTTCGGATCGTTGCCAGATCCCCTGCGATCCGAATCTGGCCCGAATCTGCCGGCGTGACTCCAAACAGGGACTCAGCGATCTCGGTTCGGCCGGAGCCGAGCAGGCCTGTCACACCGAGGATTTCACCACGGCGGAGGCCGAACGAGATGTCCCGATACGCACCGGCCAAGGACAGGTTCGTTACTTCCAGAGCAAGTGGGGCCGCCTCATCCAGGTCGCTCACGACGCGCGATTCGTCGACTTCACGCCCCGTCATGTAGTGCGAAATTGATCTCTGATCGAAGTCTGTTGTAGGCCCGCTGACGATCTGACGACCGGAGCGCATGATGGTCAGTCGCTGGGAGATGGCGAGTACTTCTTCGAGCTTGTGTGACACAAACATCATGGCGACATTTCGCGCGCGAAGTCGCTCAACCAGAGCAAAAAGCCGGCTCACCTCGGTGTGCGTCAACGCTGTGGTGGGCTCATCCATGACGATTGCACGTGCATCGTTGACGAGAGCACGACAGATGGCCGTGAGCTGCTTGTCAGCAACCGACAGGGTTCCTACTTCACGATCCAGATCGAGATCGATGTCCAGCTCACGCAGAATTGCTTCGGCTCGTGGACGGCTGGCTCCCGGCGAAAAAAGACGTCGACTGCCCGCTACTTCCGCGGTGAGAACGATGTTCTCGGCGACGGTCAGATTAGGGAAGAGGGAGAAATCTTGATAAATAACCTGGATGCCGCCCTGAATGGCAGCGTGAGCATTCATCTGGCGGTGCGAGACGCCATCAAGGACGATCTCCCCGGAGTCAGGTCGTTCGGCTCCAGAAATGATTTTGATGAGGGTGGACTTGCCGCATCCGTTTTCCCCTGCGAGGCAATGCACTTCGCCGGGGATCAAGTCTATGGAAACGTCGGTGAGCGCCGGGATCCCTCCGAAGCTCTTATTGATTCCTCGTGCCGAAACGAAGGGTTCCGGCAATAAAGGAGTAGATGCGGAATTCAAAGCGTTACCTTTCCAACTTGAGCAATGGGGCGCGCATGGTGGATGCGCGCCCCAATCAAACTCGGGAAACTAGAAGTCGTACTTGGCTGCCGTTGCTGCGTCGGCAGCGACCGAAGCGGCGCCGACGAAGACGTTGTCGTATCCATCCAGCTTCTTGAGTGAGTTGTAGCCCTCGATGCCGAGGTCCGTACCGGCTTCGATGGTGCCACCGTCCGCGAGAATCTTGGCGATCGCGAGCTGCGCTTCTCCGGCAAGCGCCGGGTCCCAGAAGAAGATCTTGTCGATGGATCCATCGGCAAGGTACTGGTTGGCAACGGACGGGATGGAGGTTCCCATGACACAGACCTGATCCTCAAGGCCGGCTTCCTGAACGGCACGGGCAATGCCGGGCACATCGTTTCCAGCAGATCCCTGGAATCCAGCGATGTTCGGGTACTTGGCCAGTACTTCTTTGGCACGTTCATACGCGGTGCCCTGATCGTCCGTGCTCTCGATCGGTGTTTCGACCCTGGTCATGTCCGGGAAGTTCGCGGTCTGGTTGTCATATGCAGCTCCGACCCACTCCATGTGAGTCTGGGCCGTGAGTCCGCCGACGAACTGGACGTACTCGCCGGTTCCGCCCATGCAGTCTGCAAGGTTGTCCATGATCTCGGAACCGTAGGATGCGTTGTCGAAGGCTTCGATGTCGATGTCGACGTTGGCGATTCCTGTGGCCTCGTGTGAGACGACGATGATTCCCTGGTCTCGTGCCTGCTTGAGAACTGAAGCCAAGGCTTCAGGCGAGTTGGGCACCACTGTAATGGCGGTGGGATTCTGCGCAATGAGGTCCTGAACAATCTGGACCTGCTTTTCAGGGCTCACGTCATCTGCGCCTTCCTGGCGTGCGTCAATGCCTGTTCGTTCCGCGAACGACTTGACACCAACCTCCATCCGCTGAAACCACGGAATGGTCTGGGCCTTGACCACAGTGACCATCACCATGGCGTCGGGCCCCTGCGAAGCGTCTGCGGCCCCGGCCACGCTTCCCACTGACGAGCAGCCGGTGAGAGCGAGAGCCGCTCCCACAAGAAGTGCCGTGCCCCGAAGGGCGTGCTTGTGATTCATTCCGTTGACTCCTTTGTGAACGTTTCGTGACAGTGCCACGACCGGTGCAACACATCCAAGGTGCGCGCTCTGGTGGAGAACTTATCTGCAATGCGCACGCAGTGTCAAGCAATAACGAGCAAAAAATGCGCAGTAACGCGCATTCGTTATGTTCACATTGATTGTTCGGATCAGTTCTTGCGTGGTTCCAGAAAGGGAATAATTGAATTCAGCTTCAGAAATCCACGTCTTTATGCGGTAAAAATGGGGTTCGAGAGACCAATCCTGTCGCGACGAGAAGCAATCTCTGGAGTATCGTTTCTGCGCGTTTTCGCGCAAAAGCATAGACTTGGGCCACGCCGGCTGTTAATATCCAGATGAAGAGCTATTAGGGAGGTCCACTCGTGTCCAGACAGTCAGAGATCGCTGAGATTCTCAGTGCCAACGGCTTCCAGTCAGTCAACGCACTCGCGGATCGTTTCGCAGTGACTCCATCCACGATTCGCCGTGATCTCGAACGGCTCGAGTCAGACAATGTCGTCCAGCGCACGCACGGTGGCGCTCTCCCCGTCGAGAAAACGGATGCTCCGCCACACCTCCAAGATCCATTACATCTCAAGGAAAAATCGGCGATCGGACAGGCGATGGCGGATCGGATTCTGGAGGGACAAACGGTGCTGCTTGACGGCGGCTCGACAACCCTGGAGGTTGCGAGGCACCTGACAAAGCGACGGTTGACAGTGGTGACAAACGACCTACGCGTGGCGATGGAAATAGCCGAGCGGCGATCCGCCCACCTCGTATTCATTGGTGGCGAGCTCCTGCCTGACATCTATGCAATGTGGGGACCCGCCTCCGTGCTGCAACTCTCAAATTTACGAGTTGACGTGGCTGTCTTCAGCGCGGACACCGTCAACGACGACGGCCTCTTTCACACGAGCAGCTACGAAGTCGAACTCAAACGTCTGATGCGTTCAATCGCGAAAGAGGCGTTCTTCGTGGCCGACAGCTCAAAATTCGGGCGAGAGGCCCTCTTCAAAGTCCTTGATGTCCATGATTTCACCGCGGGAATCACCGATGACCTTCTAGATCCTCTTCGCGCTTCACAGTTCCCGATTCCCTTGATCCAAGTAGGAACGCAGAACTCCCCTTAGCTCTTCAAGATGGGTGACCTGTAGTGACTGCAGTCAAACAGGGCGCGACCAAGTACAACAGCGTCCCCTGACGCGACTTCTACTGCAGTTCCACCAAGAGTGACGAGAACACTCCCCCACGAGAGAGTCAGATGACATCTTCAGGCGTTGTGATCGGTGTTGACATCGGTACATCGAGCACAAAAGGTGTGCTCGTTGATCTGGCCGGCCATGTTCTCCATACGGTCATCAAAGAACACAGCGTTCAACGCCCGCACCCCGGACACGTAGAAATGGACGGATCCCTCTGGTGGGAGGAATTCCAGCACATCTCCCGCGAACTCGTGGCACTCGCTGAGGCGCCCATCGTCTCCGTCGGCGTTAGCGGCATGGGTCCGTGCCTCCTTGTCACCGACAAGAACAAAGTCCCACTCAGACCCGCCATTCTCTACGGCGTTGACACTCGCGCAACCGGACAGATCGACAGGCTCAATGCCCAACTGGGCAGCGATGCGATCCTCGACGTCGGCGGCTCCTCTCTGTCGAGTCAGGCCGTTGGTCCGAAACTCGCCTGGCTCGAAGAAAACGAGCCGGGGGTTTGGTCTCGGGCGCGCTTTCTATTCATGCCCGCGTCATGGCTCGCGTGGAATCTAACTGATCAATACGGTCTGGACCATCAGTCAGCTAGCCAATGCACGCCACTGTATGACACACGAACACTTCAATGGCATGAGCCTTGGACCGATCTGTTCAGGGGTTCGATCAAGCTCCCTCCGCTCCTTTGGCCCGGACAGAAGATCGGGGCGGTCACCGACGCGGCTGCCGCCGTCACCGGCCTTCCGGCGGGGATCCCCGTCATAACGGGCACCATCGACGCTTGGAGCGAAGCCCTGAGCATCGGCGCACAGACTCCCGGAGATCTGATGCTCATGTATGGAACAACGATGTTTCTGATCAATACCTCGGAGATACGAGTGACCCATCCGGCTCTCTGGGGAACCGTCGGAGCCCTACCGGGAACGTGGAACTTCGCGGCTGGCATGGCCACATCAGGAGCGATCACAGCTTGGTTGCGTGAGCTATTCGGCTCACCCGACTACGCAGAACTCTTACACGAGGCAGCCTCCTCGCCGCCTGGGAGCCGAGGGCTACTGATGCTCCCCTACTTTGCAGGAGAGCGCACCCCCATCTCCGATCCGAAAGCTCGAGGAGTAATCGCTGGGCTGACCATCGAGCATGGCCGGGGGGACCTCTACCGAGCTGCACTCGAAGCGACAGCGTTTGGCATACGGCACAACGTGGAACAGATGCGCTCAGCTGGCGCCGTGATCACCAGAATTGTCGCTGTCGGCGGCGGCACTCAGGGCGATCTCTGGACCCAGATCGTCTCAGACGTAACGGGCTTGGAACAGGAAATACCCCGCATCACAATTGGGGCTAGCTTCGGTGCCGCATTCCTCGCAGCAGGCCTCGTTTCCTCGCCTGACATAACCGCTTGGAATCCAGTCAAATCAAGAGTCATCCCCAATCCTGCGGTCTCGGGTCTCTATGACGACCTCTTCGCCGACTATCTGTCGCTGTATCCCGCAACATTGGAGATTAGCCACCGTCGGTCGGCACTGCAATCGCAGCAGACTTCTTGCACACCGAACACTCCGACGTCGCTGGGCCGCCAATGACAACCAAGCTTCGACAGGCCCGAACACAGACGGTAATCCCGCTCTGGAGATGTCGGAAAAAGTGGGGCCCTGCCGCGACCGACAACAACTCACGTAACAGTGTTTCACAACGTGTTCACGCTGACTGAAATCAGAGCGAGAAACGCCGAGCGGTTTCACGTCGCGTTCACACCGGCAGTGACCCTTCATAAGTGAGGGAAACCCTCCGCTCAGGTCTCTCCCGAACCGAGGCTTGCGATCCGGTCTCAATTGAGATCTGGCGCGCTCACTCGTGAGCTGGGAAGCCTTCAAGCCTCAAGGATCCGAAGCTTCGCAAGGTGAACCCAGACCAACCGAACACGATTTTGCACCGACGCAAGAAAAGACCGAAATGGACCAATTCTTTGAATAAACGTTGAATAAACGTTGACTGCATCAAACCGTCCTCCTCCTTGCAGATTGAAACACCTGATCAAGTGCATTATTAGTGACTAAATTAAGACTTGAACCCATGAGCGAAAAAAGAAAAGTCTTATTGGTGAGAATAATGCGTCAGAAGAATTCCTGATCAGACCATTTTTATCTTCGAGAACGACGTGAATTTGACTCGGATTCGGACGCCGAAATCATCAAATCTCGGCGATTTGCCCTGAATAGAATCCCTGATCAAACGATATTTATTTGTAGGGCGACTGGGACTTGAACCCAGGACCGACGGCTTGCGCCGAACTCTTTTTCGCGTCGGCGGAGAAGGCATCAATACCGCGAATAATCTCGACCTGACGAGGAGTTTTTTGATCTGCCCACCTCCGTTCTCTCGAACTATCTGGACCCGTTTAGTCGTGCTTCGAGGCAATAAACGTTGAATAAACGTGCGCGCATCAAGTCTCCATGCGAACCTCCCACTCCATTCCGTGCCAGCCCTAGATTGAGCATGAGCAAAATCCCAAAAACATGGCGCGGATCGGCCACGTGTCAAAAGTGATCCACCGGAGTGTTAGGCCGAGACATTCGATGTATTTCATAAGATCGAGGGTCTCTGCGCCCAAAATAGATTTCAAATCTCAACACCACTAGAGCACAAGATGGGGTTTTCAATCAAGAAAAGCCGAATGTTCCAGGTTTTTCTCATACTTTTCAGGTGTCCAAGCAGATCGAACAAGAACGCAAAAGATATGATCTTTGCATGGCGGTCACTGACGAAGCAATATTGAAAATCAAGGACATGATTCTTGCCGGGGAGCTCAGACCCGGCGATCGACTTCCCCCCGAAAAACTTCTGAGTGAGCGACTGGGGCTTTCTCGCAGCTCTATGCGCGAAGCCGTCAAGGCGCTGGAAGTCATTCGAGTGCTCGATGTGCGCCGCGGTGATGGAACTTACGTGACGAGCCTGGAACCGCAGCTGTTGCTGGAGGCTATGTCGTTCATCCTTGACCTCCACGACGATTCCTCTGTTCTGGAGTTGTTCGCAGTGCGTCGCATCCTAGAACCGGCGGCGGTCGCCCTGGCCGCTACCAGACTGACACCAGACGACATTGCCGGTCTCCGGGCGCAACTTGAGGCCGTTGATGAGTCCACCAGCGTTGAAGGACTCGTGGCCCACGATCTCAGTTTTCACGGCGCGATCACCACAGCCGCAAACAACGCTTATCTCTCAACCCTGATCGAATCCTTATCCAGCCACACGGTGCGGGCCCGTATTTGGCGAGGGCTTACTCAGGAGAATTCCGTGCCGCGAACGCTGGGCGAGCACCACGCGATCGTCGATGCCCTCGAGCGCGGCGACGCGGCCCTCGCCCAGGCGCTCACCGTTGTACACATTTCCGGGGTGGAACAGTGGCTTCACGACGCCATCAGGGCTCTCCCTCGGGAAAACAGGGTCACATAGACTGATGCACGGCCGCCTCGAACTGCGCTGCGGAGCTGTCGCTCACACTGTCCTGGAATGCGTCACGCAGTCGTGCCGCCTGGTCAGCAACCAAGGCGGATGCCGCAGCAAACCCAGGAAATGTAGAGGGAACCTCGACGACCACCCATGAGCCATGAGCGAGAATTCCCCGGGCGTTGTGGAGCAGGGTCGCGATATCAGCGCCCTAGGTCTGAATGAAGGTGTCCCGGGCACCCTGCTCCGTCAGCCTCACACTGTACTACCTGTCCGGTAACGTACGTACAGGTGCTCAGCAACGGAATGCCATCCAAGCACCGAGCAGAACCATGCTTCAAGAAAGGGCAACATGTACCGCACAGAGCAGTTCGATACAACACCAGGGAACGTGCTCATCGTCGGCAGCATCACCGCGGACCTGACAACGTTTTCCCGACGGCTACCAGCCCGAGGGGAGACCGTCCTCGGCGACGATTTCACCCTTGTGCTCGGTGGCAAAGGAGCCAACCAGGCCGTCGCCGCCAGCCTAGCCGGTGCCAATGCGCGCATGGTGTCTTGCATCGGTGATGACCTGTTCGCCGGACTGGTCACGCAGGGACTGAGCGCGGCCGGAGTGGATTTGAGTTATGTGCGCACGGTCCCCGGTCCCACCGGTATCGCTCACATCCGGGTTGATGACTCCGGAGAGAACGATATCGTCATGGTTCCCCTCGCCAATTCGTCGCTGTCGACTGCCCAGATTGACTCTTTCTTTGCCGACCCTTCAGCCACAGCCTCTGTACTACTGACCCAGTTGGAGATCCCCTTTGCGATTACGCAGTACGCCATCAAGGCGGCTCATGCCGCGGGGCTGACCGTCGTACTCGATCCGGCGCCGGCTGTGCAGCTGGACGAGGATATCTGGCCTCTGGTTGACATCGTGACGCCCAACGAGACCGAGGCGAGCATTCTCTCCGGAATTCGCGTCACGAACCTGGAATCCGCCATTACCGCCGGCAAATGGTTCGTGGCCCGCGGTACACGGTACGCGCTAATCACCATGGCTTCAGCCGGCGCCGTGCTGGTGTCCGCAGAAGACGTGTCTTTCTTCGAATCCATTCCAGTCCACTCGGTCGACACGACGGCCGCGGGAGATGCCTTCGCCGGTTATCTCGGCGCAGCCTTGGCTGGCGGCAGCGAACTGCACGATGCTATTTCACTCGCGATGGCGGCAGGAGCGCTCACCGTGACCAAGCGAGGCGCCTCCCCCAGCCTTCCCAGCCGAACGGATGTCGATAAACTACTTATTTCGGTCGACGGTGCCGCCTAAGGAGACAGCGTGGCCAGCGATCAAACAGGGCCTAAACCGAACAACACGGACTAGATCAGCTGCACGGGGTCAGAACCCATGTATCACCAGCTGTAGCAGCGCATTCGGGACGATATTGCCCGCTTGGGACTGGCATCAGCTGCGAGGCTTCCCGGGGAGCACAAACTCTGCGCCCAGTTTGGCGTCTCCCGCACCGTGGTGCGCCAGGAACTGCTGGAGCTGGAGCACCAAGGGGTCATTGAACGGGTCAAGGGCAAGGGCACCTTCGTCGCTCAGCAGAAAGTGCCGAAAACCATCGCGTACACGCTCACCGGACTCTATGAAGTGAGGTTTGTCGATGATGAACCATGGTCATGGCCATCTACCACAACCTACCTGCCGCTGAACGTCGGGGCTCTAGTGCTTCACGCTGACCTCCGCGACCGGCCCCTCTACGCCCTGTTTGGCGAGCACGGAATTCGGGCCAAGCGTGGTGTGCGTTCCGCGGAAGCAACCTCGGCCACGGCCAAGCAGGCCGCACTGCTAAGCATGAATCCGGGCCAGGCGCTGCTGGTACTTCGAAGCGTAAGTTAGGACGAAGACAACCCCCCACCATGGAGTATTTTATCCCTTATCACCGGGGAAATCGCAGCCGGCTCGAGTTTCAACTGAGCGCATCGTCAGCGGCTCAGAGCAGCGCTCTGTTGCGGCACACGCCCACCGGGCCAGTGGACCGATGGCCGCCGCCACTGGACAGCGTGTCGTAACAAAGGCCTTACTAATTCGGTCCACACAAAAAAATCCCCCTTCCCTGCGTGGCGGGGAAGGGGGAAATTTTATGGCGTGCTATTTGTACAGAACCGCCGCGATGTTCGCATCAGTCATGTTGGTGGAGTCGTACCAGAAGAAGCCAGTGTCGATTACCTTCGCCGGGGTCTTGCCCTCGATAGCGTCGTACGCAGCCTGAACAGTCTGCTCGCCGATACCGATGGGGTTCTGGGTGATTGCACCGGACATGACGCCGCTCTCGATTGCATCCATCTGTGCCTGACCGGAGTCAAAACCGATGACCTTGATGTCGCCAGGGGTGAGATTGAGTTCACCGACGGCGTTGACAACACCAATCGCCGAGCCTTCATTGGTGCCGTAGAGGCCCTTGAGGTTCGGGTAGGCAGCGATCATGGCCTTGGCAATATCAGCAGACTTGAGGTGGTCGCCGTCGCCATACTGAATGTCGACGATAGTGATGTTCGGGTACTCAGCCTCCATCTGGTTGACGAAGCCGTCGCGACGTTCGACGCCGGTTGAGTTGATCTGGCTGTGACCGACGATGCCGACCTCACCCTCGTTGTTCATCAGGCGTGCCATGTTATCGGCAGCGAGAGCTCCGGCAGCGAGGCTGTCAGTCTTTGAAATGCTCAGCGGCACGTCGCTGTCACACCCGGCGTCGAACTCGACGACGGGGATGTTCGCAGCCTTTGCGGCATCCATCAGGGGGATGCAAGCCTTCGGGTCAAGAGACGCGAAGCCGATGGCGTCGGGCTTCTTGTCGATGGCCGCCTGGAACATCTGCAGCTGGGTGTCGATTTCGGTTTCGGAGGCAGGTCCTTCGAACGTCACCTTTATACCGAGTTCATCGGCGCGAGCTTCGGCGCCCGTCTTCACGGCCTGCCAGAACTGGTGCTGGAATCCCTTTGAGACCATGGCAACGTAAAGCTCTTCGCTGTCAGAGCCGGTTTCCGCGGCTTCGGTTCCACTGGCGCAACCACCCAGCAATAGTGCAGCAGCCGCGGCTACTGCAATCAAGGAGACTCTCTTACGTGTTTTCATCGAATAACCTCATTGTTTTTTCTTTGACCAGCCGGGCGGCTGTGATTTATGATATCGATTTCAGAGGACACCATGTAAATAAATATAGGCAAATACAAGATTGTTATATTCCGAAATTTCTCAACCGTGATGCCTCACTAAAAACGAGGTAGACGGCCCGCTCTGGGAGCGGTGCGAACGTGTTAGGAAGCCGATCGGCGCTGTCTCAACGCGTCAGAGAAGACGGCGACGAGAATGACGGCGCCGACGACAACGTTCTGCCATTCGGTCTGAATGGACATGATTCGAAGGCCGTTGATGAGCACACTCATGATCAGCGCGCCGATAAGCGTTCCTAGGATGGACCCACGGCCTCCGAGCAGGGACGTTCCGCCGATGATAACCGCAGCGATGGCCTGCAGCTCGTAACCCGTGCCGAGCTGCGGCTGGGCAGAATCAAGACGCGAAGCAATGACGACGCCGGCGATTCCGGTGAAAACACCACTGAGCGTGTAGATGAGAATCTTCCAGCGACGGGTGTCCACACCGGACAACCGGGTGGCCTCTTCGTTGCTGCCCAAAGCAAAAGTGTAACGGCCCAGGATGGTTTTGCTCAGGATCAGGTAGGCCACGAAGGCCAACCCAAAGAGAATGATGACGGCGTTGGGCAATCCGGGGATCAACGTCCCGAGGGCAATTTCCTTGAAGCCGTCGACGTCACTGAAATAGATCGGACGCACGCCCGAGATTACCAGCGCGAGTCCTTGAGCGATGAGCATCATGGCCAGCGTGGCAATAAACGGCGGCAGCTTGAGCACCGCAATGTTTACCCCGTTGATGACACCCATGAGCGCTCCAGTAGCGATGCCTCCAAGCACACCAACGATGAACGGCAAGTCCATGTTGACGAGGAAAATACCAGTCATCACCGCCGCCAGCGTCATTCCCGTGCCAATGGACAGGTCGATGCCGCCAGTGATGATCACGAACGTTGTGCCCAGAGCCAGGATGCCGATCACCGCGGTGGACAGCAGTATCCCCGAGATGTTGCTCCAGGTGAAGAACGCGCTGTTGGCAAAGGAAAAGAAAACCAACAGAACAATCAGCGTGGCAAACGCCAGCGACTGCTGAAGCTTGGCGCGGATGAAGCTGGCGAGCGCCCCCGACGCCGGTGTGGGGACTTGCTGAGTCTGCGGCTCTGGCACTTTAACAGTGGATGCGGTCATAGCTGTACTGCCTCTTTCTCGTGACCCATGCGGGTGGCGTAGTCCATGATTTTTGCCTGAGTGGCGTCTTCGTTGTTCAGGATTCCGGTGATGCGACCGTTCGCCATGACCACAATCCGATGTGACAGTCTCAGCACCTCGGGAAGTTCGGAAGAAATCATGATGATCGATTTCCCCTGTTCCGCAAGTTCGGTGAGCAAACGGTAAATCTCTTCTTTCGCGCCCACGTCGATGCCTCGGGTGGGCTCGTCGAAAATGAGAATGTCGCAGTCACGGGCAAGCCATTTGGCGATCACCACTTTCTGCTGGTTTCCACCGGAGAGGTTTTTTGTGGTGGCCAAGATCGACGGGGTTTTGATGCGCAGCGATTCAACGTAGCCGCGGGATGCCTGCTTACCTTTTTCAGTGTGCACGAAGCCGAGCGCGTCGGTGTAGTCCTTGAGCGAGGCCAGCAGAATGTTGGTGTTCACGTCCTGCTCCAGGAGCAGACCAAATTGCTTGCGGTCTTCGGAAAGGTAGCCCACCCCCAGCGCGACAGCATCGGAGGGTTGCTTGATCGAAACGGTCGAGCCATTAATGGCAATAGTGCCGCTCTGTCGCGGGTCGGCAGCAATAATGGCACGTGCCACCTCGGTGCGTCCTGCCCCCATGAGCCCGGAGAAACCGAGAATCTCACCACGGCGCAACTCGAAGCTCACTTCTTTGAGCAGCGAGCGGGTGCTCAATCCTTCGACCTTGAGCACGACGTCGTCTGCGGTGCGTGGGCGGTTCGTGGGCCTGGCACCCTCCTCAAGGGGGCGGCCCACCATCATCTCGATCACGGTGGGAATATCAAAGTCGGCCTTTTCGAGGGTGCCGATGTACTGGCCGTCGCGGAGAACGGTGACACGGTCGGTGATACGGCGCAGCTCGTCCATGCGGTGAGATATGTAGATAATGCCGGTCCCACTCGCCTTCAGACCTTCGATGAGGCTAAAGAGCGTTTCGGTTTCCGTAGCCGTCAGGGCGGAGGTCGGTTCGTCCATGATGAGGACGCGGGCCTCAAAAGACAAAGCCTTGGCGATTTCGACCATCTGCTGTTTCGCAACGGTAAGGCCTTCGATCAAGGCCTGGGGATCAAGGTCGATTCCCAGACGAGCAAGCAGCTCCCCTGCGTTTTTATTCAAGAGTCGCTCGCGAACGAATACTCCTGCACGCGGTTCACGTCCAATGAAAATATTCTGAGCCACAGTCAGATGCGGCATCAGATTCATTTCCTGGTGAATGATGCTGATACCGAGTGCCTGGGCTGTCTTGGGACTGTCGATGTCAACTTCCTGGCCGTCGAGCACGATCGTTCCGGCATCTTTCGAGTAAATGCCCGAGAGAATTTTCATCAAGCTTGACTTGCCGGCTCCGTTCTCGCCCACCAGAGCCAGGACTTCACCACTGTTCAACTCAAACTCAACGTCCTGCAGCGCCTTGACGCCGGGAAAGCTTTTGCTGATCCCGCTGACTTTCAACAACTGGGTTGACACACGTTCACCTACTTCGTTGGAGGACACTATTTGTAGCGATCTCTGAGATCATTGCACACTACCAAGTATTGATCCGATCATTGTGCCGGATACATCCTAAGTTTCATGAAGTTGTACTCTGCTGGACCTAATCCTGGACTGGGCCCCTAGCCTGACGAAGACCCGCAAAAAAACGCATCCGCTCTGCAATATCCAGAATGGCTCACCGTACAAATTGGCGCACATGCCCTTGTATTCACTGGCGTCTTCGACCGGGACGGACTCGAACAAGCCATCAGCAAGACGGAGGCCGCCGGATTCGACCTGAACGAGATACCTCTGATGAACCCGGCAACTTTCGACGCACCACTGGCATCCGGATTCCTAAAAGAGTATGACCTTTCTGTGTCTGCATCGCTGGGATTGAACGACTCAACCGATCTGACCAGCGATGACCCTGCGGTGGTGAGTGCGGGTGAGGCGCTGCTTACCGACTGTCTGCACATTCTGCACACCAGGGGCGGTACCCGCCTGTGCGGCGTCATTTACAGCGCCATGAAAAAGTACATGGAGCCAGTCTCTGCGGCGGGGCGCACGGGCAGTGCAGTCGCCATAGGTCGGCTGAGCGTGCTTGCAGCAGATCTGGGCATCCCTCCTGCATTGAGTAAAAGGAGGCTCGCGAACGGCCGTTCGCGGGCGAGCCCTGCTCTCAGGACTGACTTGAACCCACGAGCCCCTTGCGCACAATGACGCAGCCGTACGTGCGGGTTTCACCGGTCTGAACAATGACGAAGTTGTCGCTGATCGATGCATAGAAATCGAAACGATCGATGAAACGCACCTGGCCGACGTCCACGCCTGCAGCCTCAATCAGTTCACGTTGCACGGCCAGCAGTGTGCCGTCGGCGGACTCCATCAGGTCTACCGCGGGGGTGTCGTCAAGCGGCAACACGGTACGCACAGCAGCCAGCACCTCCGGCGCCGTCGTCCCCGGCAGGGTGACCAGGCGGTTGGCGAGACGGACCGCCGGGAAGTGGGCATCAACGATGACGACAATATCCGAGTGCCCCATCTCGTCCAGTGCCATCAGCAGTTTCCCGGTCAGTAGAGGGTTGATTCCGTTCAGCATTGTGTACTCTCGCTTTCTTTTGGGGTGAAGGTGTCAGAGCCTGTAGATCCGCTCAGCGGTGCTGCTCAGAATTCTGGCCTGATCGGCCAGGTCCAGCTCACCGATGAGCTCGGAGATAGCCTGCCAGTGCGCCGAGTAACCACCGGTCGGAACCGTAATGGGCCAGTTGCCGCCATACATGAGCCTGTCGGGACCGAAAAGTTCCAGCCCGGTGTTCCAGATCAGGCGCAGAGCCTCTGGCTCCACGCCTGCACCGGGATGGCCGAGGCCGGAGATTTTGGCTACCGTGTTTGGCAACTGTGCCAGGCGCGCCATGCTTTCCGTCCACGCGCCGATATCGTCGTTGTTCCGCGGAGGCAGACCAAGATGGTCGATAATTAGGGTCAACTCAGGCAGCTCCTCGGCCAGGCGCTCCGCCTGCTGAAGGTGCCGGGGCCAGGCATCGTGAAGGTCGAAGGGTAGCCCCCTTCCGGCGAGCAAAGCCAATGATTCGCGCACCGGCTTCTGGTCGAGAAAGTCGGCCCGAAGATCGTCGTTTATCAGGTGTCGAACGCCGCAGAAGGCGGTCCAGCGGCAAAATTCGTCGAGGTCCTGCGCCGCACGTACCGGGTCATCTAACTGCACCCAGCCGACGACGCCGAGCACCCAGGGGTTCTGTCCGGCTATCCCGAGTAGGTACCGGGTGTCGCGCCGGGAGTCTTCCGCTTGTACGAGTATGGCGCCCGAGAATCCCGCCGCTTGCAGTTCACACTCAGCCTGCGCCGGGGACCAACTGGCATACAAAGAGTCATGCTGAGGGGTGAGCCAGTCGTATTGTGAAACGGCGAGGTCCCACACGTGCAGGTGGGAATCGATTCGGCGGGCCGCGGTCAGCACCAGAACACCGTCATGCCGGAATAAGGTTCTGCTGAGCGAGGGTCTGCCAGAGCTGCTGGGGGACGACCTCGTGCATGCGCTCAGCGTTCTGGCGCAGCTGTTCCGGACGGCTGCCACCCACGACGACGGACTGCACAGTGTCGTCCCGAAGGGTGTACTGCAGTGCCGCCGTGGCCAGCGACACCCCGAAGTCGCGGCAGACGACCGCGATGCGTTGAACACGTTCCAGCAGCGGCGCGGGCACGTCAGCGTAGTCGTAGCGCGCTCCGGCGCCCGGGTTGTCAGTGGCAAGGAGCCCCGAGTTGAACACAGCTGCGGTTACGATACCGATGCCACGCTCCCGGCAGGCCGGCACAATTTCCGCCAGGGCCGACTGGTCAGCCAAGGTGTATCGACCGGCCACCATGAGCAGGTCAGGCAGACCCGTCTCGGCGGCGGCGAGGAGAGCCGATGTCGACATTGAGCCAACGCCGAGAGACGAGATCAGGTTCTCGGCTCGCATCTGCGCCAGGGCCGGCAGGGCTTCCTCCAGCCCCAGGGTTAGGTCGTGACGTTCAGGATCGTGCAAGTACACGATATCGAAGCGGTCCAGCCCCGTACGCGCCAGAGAATCCTCGAGGCTCATGCGCACGCCGGCCGCAGAAAAATCCCAGACCCGCCGGGTATCGGCCGGCACGACAAAGTCGTTCTCTGTGTCCCACAAGCCCACACCAGCCAAGTTCGGACGGAGAAGGCGTCCGACCTTTGTCGACACGACGAACTCATCCCGCGGTTTCGTGCGCAAGAAGTCGCCCAAACGCCGCTCGGACAGACCGAGCCCGTAATGAGGCGCCGTGTCGAAGTACCGGATTCCCACGTCCCAGGCGGTATGAAGCAGGGCCGAGGCGTGGACATCCGTCATCGTCCGGTAAAGGTTGCCCACGTTCGCGGTGCCGTAGGCCAGTCGCGATAAAGACCGTTTATGCATGGCTGGCGAAGGTGAACTCGGCGCGACTGTTCGCCAGCATCTCGGTTCCTGCTCCCGGATCGGTCGGCGCACGGTAGTGGCCGCGTTCAATCACCACCGGCGTTGTGAAATGTTCATGAAGGTGATCAACGTATTCGATCACCCGATTCTCAGTTGTTCCCGAGACGGCCACGTAATCGAACATGGACAGGTGCTGAACCGCCTCACACAGGCCCACGCCTCCAGCGTGAGGACACACCGGCACCCCGAACTTGGCCGCGAGCAGCAAAATGGCGATATTCTCGTTGACGCCGCCGACGCGGGTGGCATCGATCTGCAGAATCTGCAGCGCATCTGCCTGCAAGAACTGCTTGAACATGATGCGGTTCGCCATATGTTCGCCGGTAGCCACGGGCACCGGGCTCACCCCGCGGGCGATGGCTGCATGGCCAAGAACATCGTCCGGGCTCGTCGGCTCTTCAATCCAGGCCAGGTCGAAAATCGTAAGGTGCGACATCCACTCGATCGCCTCGGCGACCCCCCAGCGCTGATTGGCGTCGGTGGCAATGCGAATATCAGGTCCCACCGCTTCCCTGGCCAGCCGCAGGCGACGGATATCGTCATCAAGGTTGCCCCCCACCTTCAGCTTAATCAGGCCAAAGCCGTCAGCCACTGCCTCGTTTGCCAGTCGTACGAGCTTCTCGTCGCTATAGCCCAGCCATCCCGGCGTGGTCGTGTACGCCGGGTACCCTGAGCGAAGCAGCTCGGCCTCACGGTCGACACGACCGTCTACACGGCCCCGCAAAATCTCCAGGGCTTCCTGGGGAGTGAGGGCATCAGTGAGATACCGGAAGTCAATCAGGGCCACGATTTCCTCCGGGGTCATCTGGCCCAACAGCCGCCAGAGCGGCAGGCCGGCACGCTTGGCCTTGAGGTCCCAGAGTGAGTTGATGACAGCGCCGATGGCCATGTGCATGACCCCTTTTTCCGGCCCCAGCCAGCGCAATTGGGAATCCCAGACGAATTCCCGCCAGGTTGCACCCATATCTGCGATGAGTTCCTCCGCGTTGCGTCCCACGAGGTGGGCGGCCAAAGCCGATATCGCGGCAACCTGAACATCGTTTCCCCGACCGATGGTGAAGACGAAACCGTGTCCTTCCAGGTCGTCGTCGGCATCGGTCAAAATCCGCACGTAGGCGGCCGAGTAATCCGGGTCGAGGTTCATCGCATCCGAGCCGTCGAGAGACGACGAGGTGGGAAAACGGATGTCGCTGGTCAGCAACGCGGTAATGGTGCTCACAGAGTTTTCTCCTTGATAGACACCCTGAGCATAAACATCCGATGTATAGAATGTCAATTGAGGGCTAACAGCGCGAATAAGAGCTAAACCCCGTTTTACTTCGATAAAGTTCCGATGTTAACTGTGACGCGTTCAACACACAGAAGGTTGTTTCATGAAGTTTGCACGCCTCGGGCCGCTGGGCCACGAAATTCCCGCCCTTTTTTCTGACGGTCGCTACTACGACCTGTCCAGTGTCACCGACGACATCGACGGGAGGTTTCTCTCGTCCGACAAGGTGCTCGACGCAGAGCGAGCCGCCCGCCAGGGCGTGCTGCCAGAGATTGTCGATGCGGACTCGATGCGCATCGGCGCCCCCATCGCCCGGCCCAGCGCCGTGATCTGCATCGGCATGAACTACACCGCCCACGCCGCGGAATCGGGTTCGGCCCCGCCGGAGGTTCCCATCATCTTTCTGAAAACCCCCAATACCGTTGTCGGCCCGAACGACACCGTGACCATCCCCCGGGGCAGCGTGAAAACAGACTGGGAAGTCGAACTGGGTGTAGTCATCAGCCAGCACGCGTCCTATCTGGACTCACCGGCCGACAGCATCGGCCACATCGCCGGATTTGTCACCGCCAACGACCTGTCAGAGCGTGATTTTCAAATGACAGTCTCCGGCGGCCAATGGTCCAAAGGTAAATGCGCCCCGGGTTTCAACCCGACCGGCCCGTGGCTGGTCACGCCCGACGAAATCGACTATCAGTCGGTGGGCCTGCGCAGCTGGGTCAACGGCCAACCCCGACAAGACTCCAACACCAGAGACCAATTGTTCGGTGTGGACTTCGTCGTCTGGCATCTCAGTCAATATCTGGCTTTGGAACCGGGTGATCTCATACTGACCGGCACACCGGAGGGTGTGGCTCTGTCTGGTCGCTTTCCCTATCTGTCCGCAGGCGATATCTGCGAAATCGAAATCGATGGCCTCGGGCGCCAGCGCCAGAACTTCGTCGGAGCCAAAGAAAAGGAACATCATGCGTGAATTTGAGGGTTTGGTTGCCATCGTCACCGGTGGCGCGTCGGGAATCGGGGCGGCCATCGCCGAGCGGCTCCAGGCCGCGGGTGCACGCGTGGCTGTGTTCGACTTGCAGCCGCCCGCGGCTGAATCTGGTTATTTTGCGGTTGAGGTGGACATCGCAAGCGACGCGTCGGTGCGCCCGGCAGTCGCCGCCGTGGCCGCGGAGTTCGGCCGCATTGACATTGTCATCAACAATGCCGGAATCGGCGCCCAGGGCACTATCTCTGATAACGATGATGACGAGTGGGCGCGCGTGCTCAACATCAACGTCACCGGCATCGCTCGCGTCACACGCGCAGCCCTGCCCTGGCTGCGTCAGTCACCGTCGGCATCTGTGGTGAACACCTCATCCGTGGCCGCCACCGCCGGGCTGCCCAGCCGGGCACTCTACTCTGCGTCGAAGGGCGCAGTTCTAGCGTTGACCCGGGCGATGGCCGCCGATCACGTGCGCGATGGAATTCGGGTGAACTGTGTGAGCCCCGGAACGGCGGACACGCCCTGGATCGGCCGGCTTCTGGAGAAATCCGATGATCCCGCCAGTGAGCGCGCGGCCCTCAACGCCCGACAGCCACACGGCCGCCTGGTTCAGGCCTCGGAAGTGGCCGATGCCGTCGCATACCTAGCCAGCCCGCGGTCCGGTTCCACGGTGGGTCTCTCCCTAGCAGTCGACGGTGGCATGCAGAATCTTAGGCTGCGTCCCGAGTGAACGTGGCCGAATGGCCGCGCTGGCCTGCTTTCTGAACACGCGAGCGCGGCGCCACAGTCCGTGGGGGTTGGCAGTACAATTTGACACCATGTCAACCATCTACGAGGTAGCGGCGCTCGCCGCAGTCTCACCCGCCACGGTGTCCCGTGTTCTGAACGGCACCAGCGTCTCGGACGACAAGGTCGCCCGGGTCCAGCAGGCCATCAAGGAGCTGGATTTCTCCCCAAACCGGGCCGCACGCTCCCTTCGCCTCCAGCACTCCCAGCTCATTGCCCTCATCATTCCCGATATTGAAAATCCATTTTTCACGTCGGTGGCCCGCGGCGTGGAAGACGTGGCCCAGGCCGCCGACTATTCGGTGGTGCTGTGCAACAGCGACGGCGAATTGGCTCAGGAGGCGTACTACCTTGACCTCGCCGCGAGCGACAACATGGCCGGGGTCATCTGGGCTCCCGCGTCAGACGCGAGTACCCTCGGCCGTTTTCGTTCGCCTAAGCGGGCCGTAGTGGCCGTGGACCGGCGCCCCACCGGTGACAAGACAGATGCGGTTCTGGTCGACAACCAGGTTGCTGGCCTCACCGCAACACAGTCGCTCTTTGCTCAGGGTTACCGCCGAATCGCTTGCATCACCGGGCCGGCCGACGTGGAGACAGCCAATCTGCGCAGCGAGGGCTGGCGTGACGCCTGGGCATCAACGCGGCATTCCGCCGCACCCGACGAATACCTGCGCCACGCCGACTTCCGGGTCGACGGTGGGCTCGCTGCAATGAGCGACCTGCTCACTCTGCCGGTACCCCCCGATGCTGTCTTCGTGGCCAATAATCTGATGGGGGTCGGCGTACTGCGCACTCTGGCCGACCGCGGCATCAGTACGGCGAACTTCGGGGTAGCCATCCTGGGTGATCTGCCCTACTCCTCGTTTAGTTGGCTGGGCGCCACCGTGATCGACCTTCCCGCCCGGGAAATAGGCGGTGCCGCCACGCGTTTGCTACTGGAGCGCATTTCGGGCTTCACCGGTCCGCCGCGCACGGAAGTGCTTCGCAGCCCAGTGATGTCACCGGTCTCGCACGAATAACTGACCGGCTCGGCACGTGATGCCGTCTAATTGCGTCTGAAATCGATTTCAGGTAACCTTGGCACGTCAAGGACGAGGAAGTCATATGAGCATTCAGGCCGTGTTAGGTGTCGATATCGGCACATCGAGCAGTAAGGGTGTGCTCGTTGATCTCAACGGCACCATCCTCCAGACCGCGGTCAGAGAACACACCGTTTCACGGCCCTCGCCCGGCCAGGTCGAAATGGATGCCGGCATCTGGTGGGCTGAGTTTATCTCCCTCAGTCAAGAGCTTCTCGCCTCAAGCGACCTGGACGTGGTCGCGGTCGGCGTGAGCGGAATGGGACCCTGTGTTCTGCTCACCGACGAGCAGAATCAGCCCCTGCGGCCAGCCATTCTCTACGGTATCGACACCCGCGCCTCGGAACAGATCACCCGGCTCACCGCTGAGCTTGGGGCCGAAGAAATTCTGCAGCGCGGTGGCTCAGCCCTGTCCAGCCAGGCCGTGGGGCCCAAACTCGCCTGGCTTGCCGAGCACGAACCGGAGATCTGGGCCCGGTCCGCGCGCGTGTTCATGCCGAGTTCCTGGCTCGTACACAACCTCACCGGTGCCTACGTACTCGACCACCACTCCGCCAGCCAGTGTTCCCCTCTTTACGACAGCGTCGCCCAGGCCTGGTACGCACCATGGGCCGCACAGATCGCCCCCGGACTCGCTCTGCCTCCACTGGCCTGGGCCGGCGACGAAGCCGGCACGGTGACTACAGCTGCAGCCGCACTGACGGGTCTGCCGGCCGGCATTCCCGTGATCACCGGCACCATCGACGCATGGGCTGAGGCGCTCAGCGTCGGGGCTCAGCACGTGGGTGACCTCATGCTCATGTACGGCACCACCATGTTCCTCATCAACACCGTGCCCGACGCCCTCACGTCACCGACCCTGTGGTCCACCATGGGAGCATTGCCCGGAACGCGCAACCTGGCCGGCGGTATGGCCACCTCCGGGGCCATCACCTCGTGGCTTCGAGAACTGTTCGGTTCGCCCGAGTACACCGAACTGCTTGGGCTGGCCGAGGCATCCGGGCCCGGCTCGAACGGGCTGCTGATGCTGCCGTACTTTGCCGGTGAGCGCACCCCCATTCCCGACCCAGACGCCCGCGGCATCATCGCCGGGCTCAGCATCACGCACACTCGCGGGGACCTCTATCGTTCCGCTCTCGAGGCGACGGCCCTGGGTGTGCGCCACAACATCGACGCCATGCTTGAAGCTGGCGCCGTGATCAACCGTGTTGTGGCGGTCGGCGGCGGCACGCAGGGCACGCTCTGGACCCAGATCGTTTCCGACGTGACCGGGCTGGCCCAGGTCATTCCCACCCACACCGTCGGGGCGAGCTTCGGCGTCGCCCTGCTAGCCGCGCAACTGGTGACCGACGCCCATATCGAGCAGTGGAATCCTCCGCAGCAGATTCGCGACCCCGACGCCGAGAACAGCGCGTTCTATGACGAGCTGTACGCGTTGTATCTCTCCCTTTACCCGCAGACCCTCGAGATCAGTCACGCCTTGGCCCGAATCCAGTCTGACGCCCACAGTGCATCCATCCGCTCCGACAAGTTCTAAGGAAAAATATCGTGACCACCTATTCCATTCCCACCCGGCGCAACGTAACCGCAGCTCCACCAACCACTGCCTACCTCATCGCCAGTGGAGATCTGCGTGAATCCGCGAACACCGCTGGCTGGAGTACCCAGGTTGCGCTCGAAGAAATTGTGGCCACGGCCCTAGCCGCGAACGGCTGGAATATCGTGCGCGGCAACGGAGTGGACCCGGCCACCGGACACGGTTTCATCAGCAGTCAGCGCATGGGACTCGAAGTCTTCAAGGGTATTCCTGACGACGCGCCGCTCATCGTGGCGGAGGCGGTCTGGCAGTACAGCCACCACGTGCTGGGCGGCCTGCGCAGCCACAAGGGCCCCATCCTCACGGTGGCCAATTTTGCCGGTGACTGGCCCGGTCTCGTGGGACTCCTCGGCCTCAACGCCGGGCTCACCAAGATGGACAAGCCGTACTCAACCATCTGGACTGTCGACGGCACTGATCAGTGGTTCAAAGACGGCATCCGCTCTTGGGTCAACGGTGCCGGTATCAGCCACGACTCCAGCCATGTGCGTGACTTGCCCGCGCTGGCCGACAGTGCAGAAAAACAGCTCGGTGAGGCTCTGGCCGACCAGCTCCTGGCTGACAAGGCCATCATCGGCGTCTTCGATGAGGGCTGCATGGGCATGTATAACGCCATCATCGACGACGAACTCCTCAACCCCATCGGCATCTACAAGGAACGCCTCTCGCAGAGCGCCCTGTGGGCTGAAATGCTGATCGTTACCGACAATGAAGCGGATGCCGTGGGCGCCTGGCTGCTGGCCAAGGGCATGACCTTCAAACTCGGCACCGACGAAGCGCAGGACCTCACGCTCGGACAATTGCGCTGGCAGTACAAGATGTACATTGCCGCCCTGCGCATTAGTGACGATTTCGGTCTCGACGCCGTCGGTATCCAGTACCAGCAGGGGCTCAAAGACCTCTCCCCCGCGTCTGACCTGCCCGAAGGCCTACTCAACAACGTTGACCGTCCTCCCGTAACCAGCCGTGACGGTTCCCGAGTGCTGTGGGAGGGTGCGGCACTGCCCAACTTCAACGAGGCCGACGAGGGTGTTGCTGTGGACGCTCTAGTCACCAACAGGGTGTGGACAGCCATGGGTCTCGACCCAGCCACCACCCTGCACGATATTCGCTGGGGTGAGGACTTCAACGGCCAGTTCGTGTGGGTGTTTGAGATTTCCGGATCCGTGCCGCCGTCGCACTTTGCCAACGGTTACGCGGATGCCGTGGGCTGGCGCCAGAGCCCGGTTTTCTTCCCAGCCGGCGGCAGCACCATCAAGGGCATCTCGAAGCCCGGCGAGATCGTCTGGTCGCGGGTGTATATCGCTGGCGGCGAGCTGAACCTCGACCTGGGTCGGGCCAGCGTGGTGGCCCTGCCGGCCGAAGAGACGGAACGACGCTGGCAGAACACCAACCCAGAGTGGCCGATTGCGCACGTTGTTCTGCACGGCATCAGCCGTGATCAGTTCATGGCCCGCCACAAAGCCAACCATGCCCAGGTTGTCTACGCTCCCGATGCCGACACCGCTAACAAGGCGCTCGTGGCCAAGGCCGCCGCGTTCGCCCGGTTGGGTGTAAAGGTTCACCTCTGCGGTGACGTCACCCTGAGCTGATCTGCCGCATCATCCTGAGCAACGGGGTGAGACACGTGTGTCGGCCGATCAGGCCGGCCGTCTCGCCCCGTTGCCCGGGCCACGTCACCGCCCAGCACGATTCGAGAGGCGCCCCGTTACCTTGTAGGTGTGCCTTGAAGTTCTGCTTCTGAGGGTGTTGGCCTGTTACGCCCGGCATGGTTGCTGCCCCCAGTTGTTGATGATCCGTGGGGGTGTTGTCACCGGACCTGACTGTTATTGGGTGATCGCTAATAGGGGCTCGACTGGAACCTTTTTCTTGGTCGAACGTAACGTGGATTCCGAAGCTTGATGCCGTGGACAGGCCACCGATCCGCATGGCTGACAGGGGAACTCATGATTGAGAACTACGACAGCGTTGACGTGTTCATCGTTGTTGACGTCGAGAAAAGCGAGCATCAGGCCGTGGCATTGAACTGCTCTGGGAATCGACTTCACGACAAGGCCCTCTCGACAGATCCGGCGAAACTGCGCGCGGTGATCCGCAAGCTGAAGCTGCGCGGTCGGGCGATCCTGGTCGTTGATCAACCCGAGACCGTCGGCGCTTTGCCCGTCGCCTACTCCTACGCCTACGCCTACGCCTACGCCGTTGGGACTCTAGTCGGCTACCTTCCGAGCTTGGCGACGCGACGCTTCGCCGATCTGCATGCCGGCGAAGCAGAGACCAATGCCCGAGACGCGGCGATCATCGCCGAAGCGGGCCCGGGCGCTTCCTCGTGCTCTGCGGCCAATCCGCCTCTAAGACGAGCAGGTCGCCGAACTGTCTCTGCTCTGCGGATTCGACGGAACGAAGCATAACGGTCCAGTCCAGCGGTAACCTCTGGGGAGTCACCAATCAGTCGGACGGAGCGGGTTCCGGCGTTCCCAGCCTGTACTGCATCTAAAACAGCGCCGAAGATCCAGACAAGTTTCAATGCCCGCTTTACGGCGACCCGAGCGAACGGAAGTAGTGATGGAATCCCAGGGGGGAGAGAACCAGACAGCAGAGCAGACGGCATCAGAGCAGACATCTGCGCACACGCCCGAAGCCGGGCGCAGAGCGGCGCCCCGGGTCATCCGGGACCTCCGGGGCAACGTCCCCGGGCAGGGCCTCATGATCGAGGTATTACGCCGCCAAGCGGAATCCGGAGAGATCGTCCCCGAGGCCGGCGCCGTGCGCCTGACAGCCGCCGCCGTGCCATGGCGGATCGGCGCGCTCGGAGAGATCCAGGTCGGCGCGCACCTCGCGCAGCTCGGCCCGGATTGGACCGTTCTGCACTCCGTTCCCGTCGGGAAGGGCGAAAGCGACATCGACCACGTCGTCATCAGCCAAGCCGGGGTGTTCACCATCAATACAAAACGGCATGCGGGCCAGAAAATCTGGGTCGCCGGGCGCGGGTTCATGGTCGGCAATCACAAGCAGCCCTACATTCGGAACGCCAGCCACGAAGCAAAACGCGCGGAGAAGATGCTCTCCCTGGCGACCGGGATGACGGTCCCCGTCTGCGGTGTCATCGCGCTCGTCGACCCGGCCAGCATCACCCGGAAGGCCCCGCCCGAGGGCGACGGTGTTGAACTGCGCATCATCGACTCCCGCGACCTCTACGCGACCGTCAGCGGCCGCCCTGTCTTCAGCGTCGAACAGGTCGCCGTCATCGTCGCCGCGGCAGCGCAACCCGGGACCTGGCACGCGGGCCCACACTCCATAGAGGAACCAGCCGAGATCGCCGCAGCATTCCACGCGCTCAGCGACCGCGTCGTGGACGAGGCGACGCCGCCCGTCATCCTGCGGCCGCGCACTACGGCTTCCCCAGCAACCACGCGCATCCGCAAGCCAACGGCGGTGCAGCCTCGCGCCACCCGGCCCAGCAAGAGAGCCCAGAAGGCGAAGGAGAAGCGACAGGCCGAGATCATCAAGCTCGTCGCCATCTGCGCCGGGCTGATCATTTGGTACGTAAGCACCCACTAGCCGGGACCGGAGTTCACGGCGGATGGTGGCGCTGCATACCGACCACCCAAGTTGTAGGCTATCGCGATCAGGTGCCGGTACAGATCTCTGCCTCGACTCGCAACGCCCCGGTGCCCGCGGACCGCGGCCGGCGCACGGGTCCCGTTGAGCATCAGTAGGAATCGTCCATCCAGAATCGCCGGATCGGCGGCGCCCCGGTCCCCTATGCACCTGGCCCGTCACCGGCATACAGGGGGTGAATCATCAGTCGGTTGTCACAGGGAGGATCAGGTCTGCCCCATCGTGGCCTGACGACAGCGGTGCAACTTCGACGATGTCCAGCTGCGCAGCGACGGGAAGTGCGGCCTGTATGGCCGCGTCGACGAAGTGTTGATCGCCGACCAGGTCGGGATTCAGCCAGTCGTCCCACCAGTCTCGCGGCAGCGGGACGGGGTTCCGGTCGTGAATGTGCAGGAGCTCATCGACCGCGCCCGAGGTCAGGATCGTGGCCGTGAGTGTCCACAGAGTCGGATCCTCCGCAGTTTTTGCAGGGTCCTTCCACCACGAATACAGGCCAGCAAGGGAAAGTACGTCACCGGTGGCGCTGTGGATGTAGAACGGGGTCTTCTTCTTCGTGGTGGGGTCCGTCTGCCACTCGTAGTACCCGGTAGCCGGGATGAGAGCACGGTGCGTTTTGACCGGGCCGCGCCACGTTGCCTTGTCGGTGATGCCTTCCGACCGGGCATTGAAGGTCGGAAATTTGGTCTTGAGCTCCTTCGACCAGGACGGAGTGAGGGACCACCGCGCCGGCTCAACGCGGCGAACAGCTTCTGCTTCGCCCTTGGCCGAATGAATGATGACAGGGATTGTTTGGGTGGGCTTGATGTTCCAACTGGGACGCCAATCAGGGAAGTCTCCCCCGGCAGCGTCGAAGACGCTCAGAAGTTCGTCAAAGGTATTCGGGACTACGAGTCTGCCGCACATGATGTGACATTACAGCCGGTCGACCGCTGATGCCCAGACCCACAGTCGATGCAC
>Ga0209023_10001529_pt1 | contig 30687 bp, 30 predicted proteins | sample LakOneMetagenome_FD_187468 | JGI IMG/M metagenome (GOLD analysis project Ga0209023, IMG submission 187468) | Freshwater and sediment microbial communities from Lake Erie, Canada (SPAdes) (version 2) | ecosystem: Environmental > Aquatic > Freshwater > Lentic | place: Lake Erie, Canada...
TGGCCCGTGCGCATGACGCAGCAGGTCCAGGAATATCTCGAAGGCCCTGGGGTCGAGCGGCGCGTCACGGGTCAGGCAGAAGGCGCGGATCGCGGCGTCGTGCCGGTTGGGATCATGCGCATGGCCATGCCCGTGATCGTGGCCGTGCCCATGATGGCCGTGATCTTCGAAGGCCTCGGCGCGTAGCCAGGCCGCTACATCGGGGATCTTGGCGTCGGTGGAGAACAGCCCAGCGGAAAAAATCGCGCCGGCCGTCGCTTCGCCACGCGCCGCTGCGAGCCGTGGCGCGCCGGGATTGAGTTCGTCCAGCCGACGGGCCAGGTCCGCAGCAGAGGCGGCTGCTTCGGGCAGGTCGGTCTTGGTGAGCACGATCCGATCGGCGACGGCGACCTGCCGCAGCGCTTCCCTATGGCGCAGGATCGTCGCCAGCCCATTGACCGCGTCCACGGTGGTCACGACACCGTCCAGCTTGTAGCGCAACCCCAGATAGGGGTGGCTCATCAGTGCGTTCAGGATCGGCGCGGGATCAGCGAGGCCGGTCGTCTCGATCACGACCCGGCGAAACGGTTTGATCCTGCCGTTGTCGAGCCGGCGCAGCAGATCTTCGAGCGCATGGACCAGATCGCCGCGGATCGTGCAGCACAGGCAGCCCGACGCCATCAGCATCATGTCGCCGTCGATCTTCTCGACGAAGAGATGATCGAGGCCGATTTCACCGAATTCGTTGATCAGGACGACCGTCTCTGCGAGCGCGGGATCGGCCAGCAGCTTGTTCAGCAGGGTCGTTTTGCCCGAGCCCAGAAAGCCCGTCAGGATCGTGACAGGAACGGGCGGCGGCGGCCTGCGGCCTTGCGGCGCGCTCATTCGTCGTCGTCTGGCTTGGTCCGCTTGGCGGGCTTGGCTTTCGCGGGCTTGGCCTTTGCTTCGTGCTTGGCCACCTTCGTTTTGGCGGCCTTGGCCTTCGCCTTGGCGGGCTTCTCGTCCTCGTCGTCATCGGCAACCTTGGCGACCAAGGCCTTGACCGGTTTGGCTTTCGCCTTGGCGGCCCGCTTGCCGCGCATCGATTGCGCATCCGGTGCAGGTTTGACAGGCGAATCTGCTTCTTCGCCGTCTGCGGTGTACGCCTGCTTGACCGCAGTCGCCGTATCGCCTTCCGCATGGGCGATTGGACCGGTCCAGCCGGCGACCGGACCGACGAACACGGGTACGGGCTGGAACGAGGGACGCGGGAGCGTCGCGACCTGGCTCGGGCGCATCGGCCCACTGGCGACCGGCGATCCGCCTGCCGGTCCGCCGCCGTACGGCGAATGGCCTTCAGGACCCTGAGCGCCGGCAGCCGACATGAAGCTGCGCGGAATCGGGACCGACATGTCCTCGACCTGCGCCTCGAATTCCTGCGAGGCCTTGCCGCGATTGCGGCAGGCGGAATTGCGCATGTCGGGCGCTTCGCCGCCGCTCGATCCGAGCGAAGTCACAGAGCCCTGCCCGCCGCCGGTCACGAAGCCTTTGTCCAGGATGCTCGCCGCCATCATCGTGCGCGACTTGGCGCTGGGCGCGCCGAGCACGACAGCGATCAGCCGCCGCCCGTTCTGGCTGGCGCTGGCTACAAGATTGAACCCGGCCGCACAGGTGAAGCCGGTCTTCATGCCATCAGCGCCGGGATAACGGCCGAGCATGCCGTTGTGGGTGGGCAGGATTCGCTTGCCGAGCCGCAGGGCGCCGATGTCGAACAGGCCGGCCTGATCGGGGAAATAGACGTAGAGCGCGCGACCGAGCACCGCCATGTCGCGCGCAGACGACACCTGCCGCGAGTCAGGCAGGCCGTTTGGATTGGTGAAATGCGATTCGCGCATGCCGAGTGCGCTCGCCGAGGCGTTCATCTCATTGGCGAAAGCTTCGACAGACCCCGAAACGCCCTCGGCGATTGTCACGGCGATGTCGTTGGCCGATTTGACCATCAGCATCTTCAACGCATTGTCGAGCGTGACCAGCGTGCCGGGACGGAAACCCATCTTCGATGGCGCCATCGAGGTCGCGCGGGCCGAGACCTTGAGCGGCGTGTCCAGCGTGATCCGCCCTTCGCGCACGGCCTTGAGCGCGACGAATGCCGTCATCAGCTTGGTGAGCGAAGCTGGATACCAGGGCCGCGTCGCCTCCTGCTGCACCAGCGTTTCGCCGGAAGCGGCGTCGATCACGATGGTCGGATTGGCGGCGGCAGGAGCTGCGCCGGCGAGAAGCGCGAGAAGCGCGGCGGACGCCGTTGCGCGAGTGAAGATCGATCGCAATTTTGCTCCCCGAGGCGAATGCGAAAGTAATCCGCCGGCGTTCCTACGCCTCTCCGGCGCGCTTGAAAAGCCGCGCGGCGCTGAACTTCGAGGTCGGGGAGGCCGGGCCGGCCAACGAGGACGGCCCGGAGCTTAAAGGTCAGCGATACGGCGATTTCGTGGCCGAGGGCCGAAAGCGCCTACCAGGTCCTGTCCATCGGATAGGGATTGAGGCCGAGCGGCGCGCGGGAGGCGGCCGCGGCGGCGGGCTGGACACGCGCGGCCGGCGGCGGCGCAGAGGCCTGCGAAACCTGCGGCTGCGGCGCGGGCGTCCCGCTGGAGGGACCGATCGCGATCTCGTTTGCCGCGCCCGATCCCAGAACCACCACGCGCGCGCCGGGCGTCACGCGGTTGTACAGATCGATCGCATCCTGATTGATCATGCGGATACAGCCGGACGAGGCGTTCGTGCCGATCGTCCAGGGCTCCGTCGTGCCGTGGATGCGGAACAGCGTGTCCTTGTTGTTCTGCCAGAGATACATGGCGCGCGCGCCGAGCGGGTTACGCAAGCCGCCGGGCATGCCGATGCCCGAACGCAGCTCCTTCATGCTCTTCATCAGCTCGGGCTGGCGCTCCAGCATTTCCTTGGGCGGATACCAGTCCGGCCATTCCTGCTTGCTGTTGATCGTCGCCGTGCCCTTCCAGGCAAAGCCCTGGCGGCCGACGCCGACGCCATAGCGCATGGCCGTACCGTCGCCGTTGATGAAATAGAGGTAGTGGCGGCGCGGATCGACGACGATCGTGCCCGCGGGCTCCCGGCTCGCATAGGGCACCTGGGCGCGCAGGAAGGCAGGATTGATTCGCGACAGGTTGACGGCGCCGATCGGGAACTTGTCGGCGACCGGCCCGTAGAGCCCGCGCGTATCGCCGGTCGCAGGCGCTGCAATGGCGGCGGCCGGAGCCGTGGCGCAGGCGATCAGGCCCGCCAGCAATTCGCGGCGATGAAGCAGCATCGAAACCTCGTCACTCGAAACTCGTATCGGTGAAATCTAGTGGCCCGCAGTCCGGAGCTTGGCAAGCGCAGGAAGCCCGTTGACGCGGCCGGAACGCTCGGATCGACTGAGGTGATGCAAACACGTCACGCTTCAGGACCTCAAATCGCATGACTTCGGCGCCGGAAGGCTACATCCCCACAGATCATTCCAGCCCCTACATGGATCTGATCGGCAGGCTCTACGAGCTTGGCGCGGGCAGCGACGACTATCGCCTCGGCATGCGCGTCGAGGAGCATCACACCAACCGACTCGGCCAGTGCCACGGCGCGGTGCTGGCGGCGCTGGCCGACGTCCATCTGCTGCGCGTGATCGCGCTCATGCGCAAGCCACGCATGACGCTGGTGACCGTGCATCTGGGGCTCGATTACCTCAGCCCCGCGCCGCTCGGCTCGTGGATGGAAGGCCGCGGACGCATCGACCGCATGGGCCGGTCGCTCTGCCATTCCAGCGGCATGATCTACGCCGACGGCAAGCCCGTGCTGCGCGCCGCCGGCGTGTTTCAGGTGATTTCCGACGATCGCCTCAAGAAATGATCATTCGCCCGGCGCCTTGGCGTGAATCGCCAGCGCATGGACTCCGCCAGCGATTTCCTCGGTCAGCAGGTCGTTGATCGCGCGATGTCGCTGGACGCGACTCTTGCCGGAAAAGGCGGGCGATACGATCTTCACGGTGAAATGCGTTTCGCCCTGGTGGCCGGCGCCGCCCGGATGGACGTAGTGATTCGCGTGCTTGTGCGAATCGTCGATCACGTCGAGCGAAACAGGATCGAGCGCGGCAGACAGCTTCGCCCTTATCCGGTCCTTAACCGGCACTGCGCTCTCTTTGGCCTCTTGCACCGTTTGGCCTCCTTTGTCGCGTAACGGCTTCAAACTCCGAATGGTATTTAGGCTTCAACGCGGCTTGCGGCGAGCCCCGAACGACCCATAATGAACGGTTCATGGATCTGAATTCCCCCATATTCGACCGGATCAGGGTCAAGCGCGAGCAGCAGCGCCGCGCCGAACCGACCCGGATCATCTGCGATTTTCCCGGTTGTGCGGCCTCGGGCGAATTCCGCGCGCCCATGGGAAGGCTGCGCGAGGGGCAGTACTTCTGCTTCTGTATCGACCATGTGCGCGAGTACAACGCGACCTATAATTATTTCGACGGCATGAGCGACGAGGCCGTCGCGCGCTGGATGAAGGAGGATATCATCGGCCATCGCCCGACCTGGGCCATGGGCGTGAACCGCGCCGGAAAGTCATTCCGCGAGGACAATGCAGGCATTCGTGATCCGTTGGGCGCATTCGGCGACCATATGCGATCCCGCAAACCCGCGGAGCCGGCACGGCCGAGCTATGGCATAGCGGCCAAAAAAGCCTTGTCGGCATTGGGCCTCGACGAATATGCGGACGCCGCTGCGATCAAGGCCCGCTACAAGGACCTCGTGAAACGCCTGCACCCGGACGCCAATGCAGGCGACAGGTCCAACGAGGATAAATTGCGCGAGATCATCCGGGCCTATAATTATCTCAGGACAGCCAAACTCGCCTGACCCGGCCCTTCTGGCTGCGGAGCGAATTGTCCGCGGCAGACAAGTTTCAAGCAGCGCCCGCCGATCCGCGGCCGGCCGATCGGAGGATTGATGCAAGCCGTTAGCGAAAGAACCGCAGATCGCGCCGCGCCGTCTATGCCCGACATCAAGATTTCAGCGCGCCAGACCTTCGGCATCGACACGGACATGGAAGTGCCCGCCTTCTCGAAGGCCGACGAGCACGTTCCCGACCTCGACCCCGACTATCTCTTCGACCGCGAGACCACGCTCGCCATTCTCGCGGGCTTTGCGCGCAACCGTCGCGTCATGGTCACGGGCTATCACGGCACCGGCAAGTCGACGCATATCGAGCAGGTCGCCGCCCGCCTCAACTGGCCCTGCGTGCGCGTCAACCTCGACAGCCACATCTCGCGCATCGATCTCGTCGGCAAGGACGCGATCGTGCTGAAGGAAGGCAAGCAGGTCACGGAGTTCCGCGACGGCATCCTGCCCTGGGCGCTGCAGAACAATGTCGCGCTCTGCTTCGACGAATATGACGCGGGGCGTCCCGACGTGATGTTCGTGATCCAGCGCGTGCTCGAAATCTCCGGCCGCCTGACGCTGCTCGACCAGAACCGCGTGATCCGCCCGCACGGCGCCTTCCGCCTGTTCGCCACCGCCAACACGGTCGGCCTCGGCGATACATCGGGCCTCTATCACGGTACGCAGCAGATCAACCAGGGCCAGATGGACCGCTGGTCGATCGTCTGCACGCTCAATTACCTGCCGCACGACAAGGAAGCCGACATCGTGCGCGCGAAGGTGAAGTCCTACGACAAGACCAAGGAAGGCAAGGACACCGTCTCAAAGATGGTGCGCATCGCCGACCTCACCCGCAACGCCTTCATGGCCGGCGACCTGTCGACCGTCATGAGCCCACGCACGGTCATCACCTGGGCGGAAAACGCCGAAATCTTCGGCGACATCGGCTTCGCCTTCCGCCTCACCTTCCTGAACAAGTGCGACGAACTCGAGCGGCCAATGGTCGCCGAATTCTACCAGCGCTGCTTCGGCAAGGAATTGCCGGAGAGCGCGGTGAACGTGGTGATGACCTAGCCGGCATGCCGTCGTTGCGGGATCTCGCTCGCAACGTTGGCGCCGACGATCGCTGGGTTCTCTGACGCAGGTCGCAATGTCCTCAAACCGCAAACCCGCCTCCCCGAAGGAAGCACCGCAGGAGCCGTTCAAGCGCGCGGTCGCCGCCTGCATGCGCGCGATGGCGCGCACGCCGGGGCTCGAGGTCACCTTTTCCGCCGACCGGCCTTCCGTGATCGGAACCGGCGAAGGCGCCAAGGCCCGCCTGCCGGAGCCGCCGCGCAAGCTGACGCCGCGCGAGGCAGCAATCGTGCGCGGACATTCCGATTCGCTGGCGCTGCGGCTCGCCTGTCATGACGACAAGATCCACCGTCGCATCGCGCCGCAGGGAACCGCGGCGCGCGGCATATTCGAAGCGGTCGAGCAGGCGCGCGTGGAGGCCATCGGCGCGCGTCGCATGGAAGGCGTCGCCGCCAATCTCGGCGCCATGCTCGAGGACCGCTACAGCCGCGGCAATTATGCGGAGATCGACAATCGCGCCGATGCCCCGCTCGAGGACGCGCTGGCGCTCATGGTGCGCGAGCGCCTGACCGGCGCGCCGGCGCCGAAGAACGCGCAAGGCGTGGTCGATCTCTGGCGGCAATATGTCGAGGACCGCGCCGGCGCCGAACTCGACCGCCTTACCACCTCGATCGAGGACCAGCGCGCCTTCGGCAAGGCCGTGCATTCGCTCCTCAGCGCGCTCGACATGGCCGACGACGCTTCCTCCGACACGGAAGAGAGCGAAGAGGATTCCAAGGACGAGAACGACAACAACGAGAACGAGGACGACAAGGGCGACGAGCAGGAAGCCCACGGCGAATCCGTGCAAATGGAAAAGGCCGCCGATTCCGAAGACGAGATGGAAGACGGCGAGACTGACGCCGCCGACGCGCCATCCGGCGAATTCCCCGAGGAAGCGGACGCCGGCGACAGCGAGGAAGCAGCCGAATCGCGGCGTCCGCCGATGCACGGCGCCGACAAGCGCGCGCCCGACTACAAGGCCTTCACGCACAAGTTCGACGAGATCGTGCAGGCAGAAGAACTGTGCGACGCCGAGGAACTGGAGCGCTTGCGCGCCTATCTCGACAAGCAGCTGTCTTCGCTGTCCAGCGTCGTCGGCCGCCTCGCCAATCGCCTGCAGCGCCGCCTGATGGCGCAGCAAAACCGCGCGTGGGAATTCGATCTCGAAGAAGGCGTGCTCGACAGCGCGCGCCTTACGCGCATCGTTATCGATCCGCAGCAGCCGCTGTCCTTCAAGCACGAGAAGGACACGAATTTCCGCGATACGGTCGTCACGCTCCTGCTCGACAATTCAGGTTCTATGCGCGGCAGGCCCATTACCGTCGCCGCCACATGCGCCGACATTCTCGCCCGAACCCTCGAGCGTTGCGGCGTGAAGGTGGAAATTCTCGGCTTCACGACGCGCGCCTGGAAGGGCGGACAATCGCGCGAATCCTGGCTGCAGGCGGGCAAGCCCGCCAATCCCGGCCGTCTCAACGATCTCAGGCACATCGTCTACAAATCGGCCGACGCCCCCTGGCGCCGCGCGCGAAAAAATCTCGGGCTGATGATGCGCGAGGGCCTGCTCAAGGAGAACATCGACGGCGAAGCGCTCGACTGGGCGCATCGCAGGCTTGTGCATCGGCCCGAGCAGCGGCGCATTCTGATGATGATTTCAGACGGCGCGCCGGTCGACGATTCGACGCTGTCGGTGAACCCCGGCAATTATCTCGAACGCCACTTGCGCCACATCATCGACGAGATCGAGAACCGCTCGCCGGTCGAACTCATCGCCATCGGCATCGGCCACGACGTCACGCGCTATTACAAGCGCGCGGTGACGATCGTGGATGCGGAGGAACTTGGCGGCGCGATGACGGAAAAGCTGGCGGAATTGTTCGACGAGAACACCCCGCCCCGCGCGCCCGTTCAGCGCGCGCCGATGAAGCCGAAGCAGGCCGACGGCAAGCCGGCTGGAAAAACATCGGGGCGCGTTCAGATCGCTATGCGCTAGTCTGTCTCACCGGCAGCCGTAGGCGCGCTCCATCCGCACGATTTCGGCCACCCGCGCGCGGCCGTTCGCCGACAATGGCACATCGTTCACATTGTCGAACCGGCAGCCGGCGTTGCCGAAGGCGCGGATGCCGCGCTGCGTGTTGAAGCAATAGCCGGAGTCCTTGTAGATCGCGTTGCGCTCGTACCAGAGGTCGCCGCAGCTTTGGGCATAGGCCGACGGACCGAAGGCGCCGACGATCAGGCCGGCCAGAATGATTGTTTTCATGTCGTTCCCCTCGAAAGACGAAGAGGGCGAGCCTAGCGCCTAATCGGACGAGAAGGGTGCGTCATTTCGCACCGGGTACGCCCGCGCCTCCCCTGCAAGCGGGGAGGGAGCGCCTTCTCAGCGCGGCGCGAGCGCCCAGTAGTCCATGTCCAGAATGACGGACGGGTCATAATCCTTCGTCCCGTCCAGCATCAGCGGATAGTCGCTGCACGGCTTGTCCTTCGTCGCGATCGTGCGCAGGCGCAGCGCGCCGACGTCGTCGCGGCCGGGGATTTCTGCGGTTTCCAGCACCTGCGTCCAGGCATGCACCGTCAGCCCCGCAAACAGCGGCGCGACATGCCGGCCGCCGTTGATCGCTGCAATATGAAACGCGTTGGCGAGGCCGTTGAACGACAGCGCGCGGGCGAGCGAGATCACATGCCCGCCGTAGATCAGCCGGCGTCCGAAGCGTCCCTGTCCTTCGGTGAACTGGTTGAAATGCACCTTGGCCGTGTTCTGGTAGAGGCGCGTCGCGATCATGTGCTCGGCTTCTTCCACCGTCATGCCGTCGACGTGATCGATTTTTTCGCCTGCCTGATAGTCGGCCCAACGATGCGGCTGGCCGGCCAGCGCGAAGTCGTAATGCTTGAGGGAAATCTCCGGGCAGGCGTCGCCCAGTGCGTCCGCCGGCAGCGCCTTCGGCAGGTCCGGCACATGCTCTTCCGCGACGGCCGCATTCGGATCGCGCTTGCGCACCATCACCCAGCGCACATAGTCGAGCACGACGTCGCCATTCTGGTTGAACCCGCGCGAACGGACGTAGACGACGCCGGTCTGGCGATTGGAATTTTCCTTCAGGCCGATCACTTCAGACACGGACGACAGCGTGTCGCCGGGATAGACGGGCGCGAGAAACCGGCAGGCCGCATAGCCAAGATTGGCGACCGCGTTCAGCGAGATATCCGGCACCGTCTTGCCGAAGACGATGTGGAAGACAAGCATGTCGTCGACCGGCGCGTGCCGGTAACCGATCGCCTTGGCGAAGGCGTCGGAGGACTGAACTGCGAAACGCGAACCGTAGAGCGCGGTGTAGAGAGCCACGTCGCCTGATGTCACCGTGCGCGGGGTGGCATGGCGGATCGTTTGGCCGATCCTGAAGTCCTCAAAGAAATTGCCCGGATTGGTCTTGGTCATGGCGGCCCCGCTGACTTTCGTCTGCTTCTAGTTTGATTTCGCATCTGCGAAAAGGCTAGCCGCAAAGTGCGGCCAGGGCGCCCGAAAGCGCGTCGGAATCACCCGCAATCTCGACCGTCTTGACCCGGGAGGTGTGGCCGGCGGCCACCGTAACGGCCGAACGCGGCGCACGGAGCGATTTTGCCAGCAATTCGACCAATGCGGCATTCGCCTTGCCATCCTCAGGCGCGGCCCGCACGCGCGCTCTGAGCACCGGTTTGCCATCGCTCATCGCCTCGATGCCGTCGATCGCATCGCGCCCGCCCTTGGGCGTCAGCCGCACGACCAGCGTCAGGCCCGCAGCCGTCGCCCGCCAGGGAACGTCCGGCATCAGCCGGCGAGCAGATAGGCGTTGGACCGGATCAGGTCTTCGATGAAGGACAGCGCCAGCAGGAGAACGACCGGCGAAATGTCGAGGCCGCCGAGCGTCGGCAGGATGCGGCGGATCGGCCGCAGCACCGGTTCGGTCAACGCGTCGAGCGCGCGCCACGCGGACTGGACAAACTGGTTGCGGGTGTCGACGACCTGAAAAGCCACCAGCCACGACATCACGGCGGTCGCGATGATCACCCACCAGTAGAGGTTGATGATCGTCAGAATGAGCTTGATGATTGGCGCCGCCATAGCTTCGTCGTCCCTCGTGTCGGTCGGCATCCTTACATTCGGGCCGACAATCCATCAATCCATTGCGATTCCTTGGCCGCGCGAATTGACAGAGGGCGGCCCGCCGCACTACACAGCGCGCCGGAGCGGGGCTGTAGCTCAGATGGGAGAGCGCTGCAATCGCACTGCAGAGGTCAGGGGTTCGAATCCCCTCAGCTCCACCAAAACGCTCCGTCAACTCTCGGAAATGATTGACTCTGGCTCGACGGAAATACGTATTTTCCGGCAGAAGACTCAGATTTCGCTTGAACTTTTCCAAAACTCGGCTGTAGATTAACAAACAGTGACCGGGCCGTGGGCGGCGGCATTTCCGGTTGCATTTCTGGCGGCTTGACGGGGGCCATTCGAGCCGTAGCGACGCCGGGTCTTACACAACAGACTTATTGCGCGGTTTTTCCGCGACCGTTTGATTATTGGGAGTTGCGTCATGCGTTGGTTTGCTGCGCGCCGTAATCTGTCGATCCCATCCGCTGCGCCCGCGCGTTGGCGGAGCTTCGCCAAGGGCGCCCTTATCGCGCTCGCCTGCCTCGCCGGCCTCGGCATGTCCGGTGGACCTGGTTTCGAAGCCCGCGCCGCCGACGACGGCGGAATGATGTCCTTCCTCCTCAGCAGCAACAGCGGCGGACGGTCGCGCGCCGCAGCGGCGGTCGCCAGATACGAGGCCCCCGTCTTTCACAACCGGGCGCCGAGCGCGCGCCGCGTCGCCGTCGCACGCCAGAAGGCGCGCACCGCGCGCGCGACACGGATGGCGTCCGTGCACCGGCACGCCAAGGCAGCTGAACGGATCGTAGGCGAAACGTCGATCAAAGGCCTGATCCACAAGGCCTCGCTGGAAACGGCGTCCGCGCCGGCCGCCTCCAAGGCGGTGGCCGAGACACTGGCGCTGAAGGCGGCCGCCGCCGCCGCGCGGCCCGAGGATTCGCATCTGCGCGACAAGACGTTGCGTTCGGGCGACATTGTCGCAACCAAAGCTGGTCTCAAAGTTTTCCTCGGCTCCGAGCAATTCCCCTATCGCGCTCGTGACTTCGCGCCTGTATCGAGCGCCCGCAACGTGGCCCAGCGCAATGTGCTGGAAGCGCTCGACCGCTCTCTGCGCGGCATCCGTTCGGTCGCAAGCCTGAGCCGGTCCAAGACCAAGCCCACCGCCGTCAAAACTGTTGAGAAGGTCGCCGATCAGCCTGTCCGGCGCGTCGATGCGCGGCCGGCCGCCGCCCCGCAGACCATCGCCATGGCCTATGCGCCCAAGGCGGACGCCGGCGGAAAGACCGAGGCGCCAGCGATCCAGGCAATCGAGCGGGTTGTTCGCCGTATCGATCTGCCCGCCGCGCGCGCGCCGGCTGCCGGAACGCCGACCGTCGCTGCAAACAGCCGGACAGCGCCGAAAAAGACCGAATAACGGCGCGCCCCGCACGCCCGTCTTGCGTTGGCTCGGCGAGCCAGCTAGGCCACAAGCGGGCGTCACGGCAAGATTTTCATGCGATTCTTCTCGGTCTACAAAAGGGTTCTTGCGCAGCTCTCCCCAGAGGCGGGTCTGGCGATCCTCCTCGCCGTTGCCAATATCGCGGTGGCCGCAGCACAATTCGCCGAGCCCCTGCTGTTCGGCCGCATTATCGACAGGCTGACGACGGCGCAGACGCAGAAAGTCGCGCTGGAAATGTTCGATCTTGCGCCCCTTCTGGGCGCCTGGGTCGGTTTCGGCCTGTTTTCGATCGGCGGTTCGGTTCTGGTTGCGCTGAACGCCGACCGGCTCGCCCATCGCCGCCGGCTCGGCATGATGAGCGCCTATTTCGACCATGTCCTGCATCTGCCGCTGAGCTTCCATTCGACCGTACATTCCGGCCGTCTGCTGAAGATCATGCTCGACGGCGCACAGGCCATGTTCAATCTGTGGCTGTCGTTCTTCCGTGAGAATTGCGCGTCTGCAGTCGCGCTGTTCGTTCTGCTGCCGCTCACGCTGTTCATCAACTGGCGGCTGGCCGCGATCCTGATGGCGCTGGTCGTCTGTTTCGGCCTGTTAACCACGTTCGTCCTGCGCCGGACGGAATCGTTACAGGGGCGTGTCGAACAGTTTTCGGTCAATCTGGCCGAACACGCGTCCGACGCGCTCGGCAATGTGCCGGTCATCCAGAGCTTCACGCGCATCGAGAGCGAGTCGGCGGCCATGCGCCGGATCATCGACGCGCTGCTGGCTGCCCAGATGCCCGTCCTCTCCTGGTGGGCCCTGGCCGCGGTCGCGACCCGCGCGTCAGCAACCCTCTCTATTCTCACGATCTTCCTGTTCGGCACCTGGCTGCATCTGCAGGGCCAGGCGACCGTCGGCGAGATTGTCACATTCATCAATTTTGCCACCATGCTGATCGGCCGTCTCGAGCAGATGGTGGGCTTCATCAATGTCCTGTTCCTCGACGCCCCGCGTATCAACAGCTTCTTTGGCGTGCTGGATACTCAACCTGGCGTCGCGGATCGCCCGAATGCCGCCGACCCCGGCCGCCTCAACGGCAACGTGACCTTCGAGCATGTGACCTTTTCCTACGACGGCGCTCGCAATGCCGTCAGCAACGTCACCTTCAACGTCCAGCCGGGCCAGACCGTCGCGCTGGTCGGCTCGACCGGTTCGGGCAAATCGACCACGCTTGGGCTGCTGCATCGTGTTTTCGACCCCGCCGAGGGCCGCGTCCTGATCGACGGCATGGACATTCGCGATCTGAAGCTCGGGGCGCTCCGCCGCAATATCGGCGTCGTCTTTCAGGAACCCATGCTGTTTGCCCGCTCGATCGAGGAAAACCTCCGGATCGGCAAGCCGGATGCGACGCCCGAAGAGCTGGACACCGCCTTGCAACGCGCCCAGGCCAAGGATTTCATTGGCCGCCAGACCGATGGCCTCGCCACCCGCGTCGGCGAGCGCGGCCGATCTCTATCCGGCGGCGAGCGCCAGCGCCTGTCGATCGCCCGGGCCCTCCTCAAGGATCCGCCGATCATGATCTTCGACGAGGCGACCAGCGCCCTCGACGCCACGACCGAGCGTCAGATCCAGGCAGCCTTGGATGCGGCAACCCAGGGCCGAACGACCTTCGTGATCGCCCACCGGCTCGCCACCATCCGCAATGCCGACCGCATTCTCGTGTTCGATGGCGGCCGGATCGTCGAGTCCGGCAATTTCGAAGAACTGGTCGAGCGCAATGGCCGATTCGCGGAGCTCGCTCGGGCCCAATTCATGGCCCCGCAGGCAACAACTGCTGCGCCACAGACCCCTGCCAGCTAGCCTCTCGCCAAAACATGCAAGTGCATCTAGATTGATCCATCTGCATTCAGATGGGCGCGTTCAATGGCGGAAATCGGCAGAAAGGCCCTCAGAAGCTGGCGTCGGCTCGAGAAGGCCCATGCGCTGGTCTCGGCGGCTATCGAGCGAGAACTCAAGTTGCGGGATCTGCCGCCGCTGATCTGGCTGCGCGCGCTGGACGAAATCGTCCGTGATGACGAAGGTCTGCGCCCGTTCGAGCTGCAACAGGCGCTCGCGATCGAACAGCCTGCGGTCTCCCGGCTCCTCGACAAACTGATTGCTGCGGACCTGATTGTTCGGATCGAATGCGCTGAGGATCGGCGCGGCTGGATTGTCAGGGTAACCGAAAGGGGCGGCGACCTGCGCGACCGCATGACCGAGGCCTACACCGACGCACTTTCCTGTCATTTCCTCGCGCATGTCAGCGACAAGCAGGCGAAAAACCTGGACGAAATACTCGGCGATCTCCTCGACGGCCGACGCGACAGGCCGGCCGTCAGGTCCGGGCCGGCGTCACCCTGAGCGAGGTGATCCGGTTGCGCGTCTTGCGCAGCACCTCGAACCGGAACCCGTGGAACGTGAAGGTCTGGCCCGGTTCGGGGATCATCCGGGCCTCGTGAATGACCAGGCCGGCGATCGTGGTCGCCTCCTCGTCTGGCAGGCGCCATTCCATGATCCGGTTGAGGTCGCGGATCGGAACGGCGCCGTCCACGATCACCCCGCCATCCGCCGTCTGCCGCAGACCGTGCGCGGCAATGTCGTGTTCGTCGCTGATGTCGCCGACGATCTCCTCGAGAATATCCTCGAGGGTGACGAGACCCATCACCACGCCGTACTCGTCGACCACCAGCGCGAAATGCGTCTTGCGGCGGCGGAACGCCTGCAACTGGTCGCCGAGCGTCGTCGTTTCCGGCACGAACCAGGCGTCGAGCTTGATCGCGTCGATGTTGATCCTGTCGGGGTCGCCGACGGCCTCCAGTTCGCGCAGCAGATCCTTGGCGTGCATCAGGCCGATGATGTTTTCCGGCTCGCCGCGCCACAGCGGAAGCCGGGTATAGGGGGAGGCGAGAACCTCGCGCACCAGCTCGCGTGACGGCAGATCGGCGTTGACGGCCACCATCTTGGTCCGGTGCACCATCACGTCGGAAACCGACAATTCCTTCAGATCCAGCAGGCCGCCGAACATGTCGCGATCCGCACGGCCCACGCCGCCTTCCTGATGCAGATAGTCGACCGTGCTCTTGAGCTCGTCATGGCCGCCCAGAACCGACTGCCCGTCGCCGATCTTCACGCCGACCAGGCGAAGCACGCCGTGCACAATCGCCTCGACCGCAACCAGAACCGGGCCGAACACGGCCACGGCGACCGCGACCGGGCGGGCCAGCGCCAGCGACATTTTCTCGGGGAAATTGATCGCAATCGTCTTCGGCATGACCTCCGCGAAAATCAGCAGCAGCGCGGTCATTAGGAACGTCGCGTAGAGCGCGCCCTTCTCGCCGAATATGGCCACGAGCAGGCTGGTGGCGACCGCCGACGAGGCGATATTGACCAGCGTATTGCCGAGCAGCATCGCGCCGATGAACCGGTCACGGGACTGCAGCAGGCGATTGACTGTCGCCGCGCGTGCATCGCCGCCCTTTTCGAGCGCATGCATCCGGGCCCGCGAGGCCGCCGTCAGCGCGGTTTCCGATCCGGAAAAGAAGGCCGAGATCAGAATGCAGACCCCGACGACGGCAGCCGCCGTCCACGGATCTATCGACAGAGGCTCGCCTAACCCCCCTTCCATGACTTGTTCATCCACTCTTGCGCCGGGCGCGAAATGGCCCGGCTTCGACCTTGTAAACTAGGGAATCCCTGCGCCGGGCGCCACGCGCCCGTCAGCGTACGGTGTCAGGACGTGGCAAGTTCCGCCTCGAGGAAAGCCCGGACCTCTGCGGGATCGACGCCCTTGGCGATGAAGGACTGGCCGATGCCCCGCGCGAGGATGAAGGTGAGCGACCCCTGCGACACCTTCTTGTCCTGATACATCGCGTCCAGAATGGCGTCCGACCCTGCGCTCCAGCCGGCGATGTCGCGAATGCGCGTCGGCAGGCCGACGGTCCGCAGATGGCCCGCGACGCGCTCGGCGTCCTGTCCGACGCAAAAGCCGCGTTGCACGGAGAAACGGAACGCACAGGCCATGCCTATGGCGACGCCTTCGCCGTGCACCAGCCGTGCGCCGTCGTAATTCACCAGCCGCTCGAAGGCGTGGCCGAACGTATGGCCGAGATTGAGAAGTGCGCGGTCGCCCTGCTCGGTCTCGTCGCGCGCCACAACCGCCGCCTTGGCGGCGCAGGACCGCGCGATCGCCTCGACCCGCGCGGGGCCGCCGGCAAACACCTCGCGCCAGTTTTGCTCCAGCCAAGCAAAGAAGTCCGGCGCGTCGATCAGCCCGTATTTGGCGACTTCGGCATAGCCCGCGCGAAACTCGCGCTCGGGCAGCGTCGCCAGCGCCGCCGTATCCGCCAGCACCAGCGAAGGCTGGTAGAAGGCGCCGATCAGGTTCTTGCCATGCGCGGAATTGATGCCGGTCTTGCCGCCAACCGAGGAATCTACCTGCGACAGCAGCGTCGTGGGGATCTGCAGGAAGCGCACGCCGCGCCGGACGGAGGCCGCCGCGAAACCCGCGAGATCGCCGACGACGCCGCCGCCGAGCGCCACGACGAAATCGCCGCGCTCGATCTTCGCGCCGATGATGCCTTCGCAGACCCGCTCGAACCATTCGTAGCGCTTCGTGTTCTCGCCAGGCGGCACGACAATGGCCGAGTGACGCACGCCGGCGGCGTCCAGGCTCGCCTGCAGGGCGGTAAGATGGGCCTTGGCGACATTCTCGTCGGTGACGATGGCGCAGGCGGCCTTTGGCGCAAGCGCGGCGATGCGCGCGCCGGCCTGCGCGATCAGGCCATCGCCGATGAGAATGTCATAGGCGCGCTGCCCCAGTTCGACCCGAACGATTTCAGGCACGTCCTGCGCGGCGACCGCGGGCGAAGCGAGATATTTTTCCAGCGCGCTCATCACATCCTCGACGACGGCGTCGTAATGCGCATCGCGCGCTTCCACCGTCACATCGGCCTTCGCATAGACCGGGTATCGCTCGCCCATCAAGCGGCGCAACGTGCCTTCCGGGTCCGGGTTCTGCAGCAGCGGGCGGGTCGGACGACGGCGTACGCGCTTCATCAGCAGATCGAATTCGGCGTTGAGCCAAACGGAAATCCCGCCGTCGGCGATGCGCGCGCGCGTCTGCTCGTTCATGAAGGCGCCGCCGCCGGTGGCGATGACATTGGGTCCGCTCGCCAGCAGCCGCGCCATCACGCGGCGCTCGCCGTCGCGGAAATAAGGCTCGCCGTAACGCGCGAAAATCTCCGCGATCGTCATCTGGTGCGCGGCCTCGATCTCATGATCCGCGTCGACGAAGGGCAGATTGAGCCTTTCCGCGAGGCGCCGGCCGGCCGATGTCTTGCCGCAGCCCATCATGCCCACGAGCACGATCGAGCGCACGCCGAGCGCGGCCACGAGCGCACGCTCGCGCGTTTGCGGGACGTGCGGCGGCTGGAGGGCGGCGCCTGAAGGGGTCGGCTGCATGGCAGGTCTGTAGCACACCGGCCGCATCCTTCGAAATATCGGGCAGTTGCCTCCCCAAAGCCTCGCAGCCTATGTTCGAAGCGCTTTCGAGGGTGTGCGATTTGCCAAGTCTTTTCCGCTTTCTGATCGTCGTCGGCGTGCTGGCGGGCCTGGCCTATGGCGGCATGTGGGCGCTCGTCGGCTTCGTCGAACCCCAGCCGCGCGAAATGAGCAAGCAATTGCCGCCGAACGCGCTCGCCGGAAAATGACGCCCGGGCGCACGTCCGAAATCGATCTCTTTCTCGACATGATCGCCGCCGAACGCGGCGCGGCGCGGAATACGATCGAGGCCTATCGCCGCGATCTCGCCGATTATGCCGGCTTTCTCGGCAAGCGCGGCCTGAGTGCGGGCGATGCGGACACGGCGACGATCCGCCTCTATCTCGCCGAATTGCAGAGGCGCGGCTTCGAGGCGTCGTCATCCGCCAGGCGCCTGTCCTCGATCCGCCAGCTGCATCGCTTTCTAGTCGCCGAAAACCTGCGCGGCGACGATCCCGCCGCCATTCTCGAGGGCCCGCGCCGCGCGCCGTCCGCGCCGAAAGTCCTCAGCGTCGATCAGGTCGACGAACTCATCGAATCGGCGCGCGCCGCGATCGATGCGCCCGATATTTCGCCGACCCAAAAGCTACGCGCCGCCCGGCTCTACGCCCTGGTCGAGCTTCTCTACGCGACCGGCCTGCGCGTATCGGAACTTGTCGCGCTGCCGAAATCGGCCGCACGAACCAAGGAGGCCTTCATCACCGTGCGCGGCAAGGGCGGACGTGACCGGTTGGTGCCTTTGACCATTGCTGCGCGCGAATCGGTTGTCGCCTATCGCGAGGCGCTGAAAGCGGCCGCGCCTGCGCTCACAGAGACGAAATGGCTGTTTCCCTCCGACGCAGAAAGTGGCCATCTGACACGCCAGGCCTTCGCCCGCGACCTCAAGTCGCTGGCGGTCGGCGTCGGAATCGCATCGGCCAGCATCAGCCCGCATGTGCTGCGCCATGCCTTCGCCAGCCACTTGCTGCAGAACGGCGCGGACCTGCGCATCGTGCAGGAATTGCTTGGCCACGCGGACATTTCGACGACGCAGATTTACACGCACGTTCTCGACGAGCGCACCCGCGCCATGGTGCGCGACCTGCATCCGCTAGGCGACAGCGAGTAAGCTGAACAACCGTCGAACTTGACTTGGCGGCGCCTTGTAGCCAGTTTCGCGCCGCGTCCACCGGGGGAGGGCTCGGGCGCTCTATTTCAGGCGTACGCGCCGCAACCCGATCCCGCATGGTCTCCTATCTCGATTTCGAAAAGCCAGTCGCCGAACTCGAGGCGAAGGTCGAGGAATTGCGGGCTGTCGCTGCGCGCGGCGGCGCCGTTTCGATCGGCGAGGAGCTGACCAAGCTCGAGACCAAGGCTGCGAAGGCCCTGGCCGAGCTCTACCGCGAGCTGACCCCCTGGCAGAAGACGCTGGTTGCGCGCCATCCGCAGCGCCCGCGCTTTCTCGACTTCGTGAAGGGGCTGATCACCGAATTCACGCCGCTCGCCGGCGATCGCCAGTTTGCGGAAGATGAAGCCATCGTCGGCGGCTTCGGCCGTTTTCGTGGCCAGCCGGTTTGCGTGATCGGGCAGGAAAAGGGTAACGACACCAAGACCCGGCTGCAGCACAATTTCGGCATGGCGCGCCCTGAGGGCTATCGCAAGGCGGTCCGCCTGATGGAGCTCGCCGACCGCTTCGACCTGCCGGTTCTCTGCCTCGTCGACACCGCCGGCGCCTTTCCCGGCGTCGATGCCGAGGAGCGTGGCCAGGCCGAAGCCATCGCCCGATCGACCGATGCCTCGCTGGCGCTGGGCGTGCCCAATATTGCCGTCGTCGTCGGCGAAGGCGGATCGGGCGGCGCGGTGGCGATTGCCAGCTGCAACCGCGTCATCATGCTGGAAAACGCAATCTATACAGTGGCTTCGCCCGAGGCGTCGGCCTCGATCCTGTGGCGCGATTCCGGTCGCGCGCAGGACGCCGCCACCAACATGAAGATCACTGCCCAGGATTTGCTCAGATTCGGCATTATCGACACGATCGTGTCGGAGCCGGTGGGCGGCGCGCACCGCGATCCCGGGGCTGCCATCGAATCGACCGGCGCGGCCATCGCCGCGGGATTCGGCGCGCTGGCGGGCCTGTCGCGTGACGAGATCCGGGCGACCCGGGCCGACAAGTTTCTGGCCATGGGGCGCAAGGCGCTGTAAGGCTGGCGCTTGTTAACGGGGCATTAACCGCGACTGACGAATGCCCCCCTGCTTGGTAACAAGCGCTTAGGGATAACGGACCTAAATCGATCGGCAGGCAGGGCGAAAGCCCGCGAACCTGTCGCGGCGGAGTGGACGAGACTTGCCGACGATGACGAACAGGGGACGCGACGAGCGTATGAAAGTCCGGTCGAATTCCACCCTTGCGCGGCGCCTGGCCGCTGTCGGCGCTGTCGCCGTTCTCGGCGCGGGCCTGTCGGCCTGCAACGATCAGCGCGGCATGTCGAACGCGCGCGCCTGGGCGCCAATCCCGAACGACACCCTGTCGCTGATGTCGTCCAAGGGCACGGACGCGCATGAGCCCGTCATCATCCGCACCTACAAGAAGGAAGCGGAACTCGAAATCTGGAAACGCCGCAAGACCGACGGCAAATATGCGCTGCTGAAAACCTATCCGATGTGCCGCTGGTCCGGACAGCTCGGCCCCAAGGTGCGCGAAGGCGATCGTCAGGTGCCGGAGGGCTTCTACGCCATCTCGCCGAACCAGATGAACCCGAATTCGAACTATTACCTGTCGTTCAACGTCGGCTATCCCAACGCCTTCGACAAGGCGCTGGGCCGTACGGGCGGCATGATCATGGTGCACGGCGACTGTTCGTCGGCCGGCTGCTTCTCGATGACGGACAACCAGATTGCGGAAATCTACGCCATCGCCCGCGAGGGTTTCGGCGGCGGCCAGCGCGAAATCCAGCTGCAGTCCTATCCCTTCCGCATGAGCGCGGAGAATTTGGCCAAGCACCGGCTCGACCCCAACATGTCGTTCTGGAAGCAGCTGAAGGAAGGCTCCGACCATTTCGAAGTGACGAAGGAAGAACCGAAAGTCGCCGTCTGCGGCCGTCGCTATGTGTTCAACGCATCCGCTCCCAATGGCGGCCGGATCGATCCGAACGGCGCGTGCCCGCCCCTCTCGGTCGACCCCGAGATCAAGTCGCAGGTCGCCGAAAAGGAACATCAGGACCAGATCAAGGTCGCCGACCTCGTCAACAAAGGCATCCGCCCGATTCGCGTAAAATACGCCGACGGCGGCCAGCACCCCGATTTCGCCCACGTCCAGATGACGAGCCGCCCGGAAGCGCTGGCTGAAGCGCCGGTCGAAATTCCGATGGACGCGCCCAAGGGCAAGAAGGCGGACACCAAGCTGGCCGCCGCCAAGCCGGCCAAGGACGCCAAGCCTGCCGAGGCGCAGGAAACCATCGCCGCCAAGGCGCCGGAGCCCGCGCAGCCCGCAGTCGCGCTGGCCGCCGCGTCGCCGATGCCGACGGGCTCGATCGGTCGCTGGCTCGGCCTGAACAAGGCCGAAAAGAAGCCCGAGCCGCCGGCCGTCCTGCCGACAACGACCCCGCTGACCGTGCCGGTCACCGATCCGGACAAGCCGGCCGTAAAGGCGCAGAAATCCGTGAAGCAGCCGCAAGCGTCCGTCGTCAAGCATCCGGCGGCGGCTGCGAAGCCGAAGCCGCAGGCCGCGCTAGAAGAGAGCCTGCAGGTCACGCCGCCCGGCCGCTACATGACCGGCGCGCGGCCTGCGGTCGCCAGCATCGGCGCCGGCGACCAGACCACACGCTGATTACCGCCCGCCGGTGACGTCAAGCACGCCGCCGGCGACATAGGACGATTCGTCCGACAGCAGCCACACCGTCGCCTCAGCCACTTCATCCGCCGTGCCCTCGCGTCCGAGTGGAACGGTCTTCCCCATGCGCTCGGCCCGATCCGGCGCGCCCATGGCGGCATGGATGTCGGTCGCGATCAGCCCCGGCCGGATCGCGTTGACGCGGACGCCGTCGGGCGCAAGCTCCTTCGACAGCCCGTAGGTCAGCGTGTCCATCGACCCCTTCGACGCCGCATAGTCGACGCCCTCGTTCGGCATGCCGAGCCGGGCGGCGGCTGACGACATGTTGACGATGCTCCCGCCATTGCCGCCCCGGCTCTTCGACATGCGCCGCGCAGCTTCGCGCGCGCCGTAGATCGCGCCCAGTACGTTGATCTCCACGAGACGGGCGATGTCCGCCGGGTCCTTGTCCGCGAGCTTGCTGATCGGCGTCGCGATGCCGGCGTTGTTGACGAAACCGTCGATCTTGCCGAAGGCCTTTTCGGTCGCGTCAAAGACGCGCGCGACGTCATCCAGCTTCGCCGCGTCCGCCTGGATCGCGAGCCCTTTGCCGCCAGCGGCCTCGATCGCCGCGACAGTCTCGTCGGCCGCCTTCTGGTTCGAAATGTAGGTGATGGCGACCTTCCAGCCGCGCTTGCCTGCGAGAACCGCCACGGCGCGGCCGATGCCCCGGCTGCCGCCGGTGACGAGAATGGTCTTGGTCATGTGTTCCTGCCCCTTCGCGCCGCTTATGTGATGCGGGCGAGTTCTTCGATCATCGAATCTTCGTTCGGCTGCGCCGCGACCGCAACCGCCAACCCCGCCGCTACGAGCGGCCGGGCGGCGTCGGCGGAAATAGCTATGTGGCCGAGAGCCCGCAATTGCGGGCCGAATCCGCCGCGTTGCGCCAGATCGAGAAAGATCGCGGCGCTGCGTTGCGAGTAATGCAGGACTGCGCCTTCGCCAGCCTTGAGCGCGTCCACCGCCGCCGCCGGCAGCGGCTCGGCCGGCTCGGCCGCATAAGTCTCAACGATCGTCAGCGTGCATCGCCCGCCAAGCGCCGCCTCGAGATCGGGCTTGCGGTCGCGCCCCGCGAGATAGAGCACGCGGGCGCCTTCGCGCAGGACGCCGGCGGTCGCGGCGGCAAGTTCTTCAGCAGTCGCCGCGACGATCCGCGGCGCGTCGAAACCCGCGCTCCGCGCTGCGTCGGTAGTGCGGGCGCCGACGACGAACAGCGGCAGGCCGCTGACCGACGAGAGCCGTTCGCTTGCGGAGAAGGCATGCGCGCTCGTCGCGACGACCGCATCGAAAGCGCCTGACGGCAGGGAAAAATCGAGACGTCGAATGTCGAGAACCGGCGCGACGATGGCCTCATGTCCCGCCGCGCTGATCCGCGCCGCCGTCCGGCGCGCATCAACTGCGGCGCGGACGATCAGGACCTTCATGGGGCGCGTGTCACGCTTTGACGGCGAGCACGCCGGCAGGCAGCCGGTCGAGGATGGCGCGGCCGGCCTCGGCGCCGATCCGGGCGGCGTCGGCGACAGTCCCTTCGCGGGAATCGTCGAAGGCTTCCGACCCATCCATCCGCAAAACCGAGCCCGCAAACACGACCCGGCCCGCGACAATGCGCGCATGGCCTGCGATCGGCGTGCGGCAGGACCCGTCCAGCGCATGCAGGAATGCCCGTTCGGCGGCCAGCGCCACGCCGGTGTCGTGGTGCAGGATGCCCGCGATCCGGGTGCGCGTGAGATGGTCGTCCGTGCGCACGCTGATGGCGATGGCGCCCTGGCCGACCGCCGGCAGAAAATCGCCGATCTCCAGAACCGCCGTCGCGTGCTGCGCGAGGCCCAGCCGCTTGAGCCCCGCGAGCGCCAGCAGCGTGGCGTCGATCTCGCCGGCTTCGGCCTTGTTGAGGCGTGTCTGCACATTGCCGCGCAGCAGTGGCGTTTCGAAATCCGGCCGCAGCCGCTTCAATTGGGCCGCGCGGCGAAGCGAGGCCGTGCCGACCTTAGCGCCCCTCGGCAGGGCGGCGATCGTCGGGGCGCGCGGCGAAATCAGCGCGTCGCGCACGTCTTCGCGCGGCAGATAGCCGCCGACGTCGAGACCATCCGGCAGCTGCGTCGGCAGGTCCTTGGCCGAATGCACGGCGATGTCGATGTCGCCGGCAAGTTGCACGATATCGAGTTCCTTGGTGAAGAGACCCTTGCCGCCGGCTTCCGACAGCGGCCGGTCGACGATGGCGTCGCCTGTCGTCTTGATGATGACGAGTTCGATCCGCTCTTCGGCGATATCGTGAACGGCGGCGAGCCGACGGCGCGTCTCGTAGGCCTGCGCCAGCGCCAGTGGGCTACCGCGCGTGCCGATTCTCAGGAAGGCTGCACTCATGGTGTAAAGCTGCGCTCCTGGCCACCAGTCCGTTTGCCGTATTCTTCGCTCGACTATAGGTTGCGCCACGACGATGCAATAGCGCGCTGACGCGCTGATTTGGGCGCGGCTTTGATGCTGGTTCTGGGAATCGAGACAACCTGCGACGAAACGTCCGCCGCCCTCGTGCGCAAGCGGATGGACGGCGCGGGCGAGATTCTGGCCAACGAGGTGATGAGCCAGATCGCCCAGCATGCGGCCTATGGCGGCGTCGTGCCGGAAATCGCGGCCCGCGCGCATGTCGATTATCTTGATCGCCTGATCCGCCGCGCGCTCGCCCGCGCAGAAGTGTCGCTCGATCAGGTCGACGCGATCGCCGCCTGCGCCGGCCCCGGCCTGATCGGCGGCCTGCTGGTCGGTCTCACTGCCGGCAAGGCGCTGGCCTGGGCCGCCAACAAGCCGTTCGTGGGCGTCAATCATCTCGAAGCCCACGCGCTGACCGCGCGCATGACCGACGCGCAGCCCTTCCCCTACATCGTGCTGCTGGTTTCCGGTGGTCACACGCAATTGCTGGAAGTGCGCGGCGTCGGCGACTATCGCCGGCTCGGCTCGACCATCGACGACGCAATCGGCGAGGCTTTCGACAAGGTCGGCAAGCTGCTGGGCCTGCCCTATCCCGGCGGCCCCAACGTCGAAAAGACCGCAATCGACGGCGATCCCGAGCGCTTCGCCCTGCCGCGTCCTATGTTCGGGCGCCCAGACCCCGACTTCTCCCTCTCCGGCCTCAAGACCGCCGTCCGCAACGAGGCGGCGAAAATCGCGCCGCTCACCAGGACCGACATTGCCGATCTCTGCGCCTCCTTCCAGGCTGCTGTCGTGGACGTCATCATCGACCGCACCCGCGCTGCGCTGCGCGTGTCGCGCGAGGGCGGCTCGAGGCCGACCGCGCTGGTCGTTGCCGGCGGCGTCGCCGCCAATGGCGCGATCCGCCGGGCGCTGACGCGCTTCTGCGGCGAGGCGGGACTGAAGCTCGTGACGCCGCCGCCCGAACTCTGCACCGACAATGGCGCCATGGTCGCTTGGGTCGGCATCGAGCGTCTCGAACTGGGCATGACGGACGATCTCACCATCGCCGCCCGGCCGCGCTGGCCGCTCGACGCGCAACCCTCGCTGCGCCACCACGGCAAGGCGTGAGACATGGCGCGCGTGCTCTCGGTCGCGATGACGACGCTGGCCTTCGCTGTCGCCGATCCGCCTAAAGCGGCGCGTGAACCCGCCATTGCCGGCGTGCGGCTCCACTACGGTCCTTCAAGGGAAACCGCGGCGGTCGACCTCGAGGCGTTGGCGCGCGCCAAAACGTCGATCGACATGGCGGCCTATGTGCTGACCGATCGCGGCGTGATCGACGCGCTGGCGGAAGCCGCGCAGCGCGGCGTGAAAGTGCGCGTCTATCTCGACGGCGACGATTTCTCGCGCAACGAGAAGTCTGTGGACGCGCTCTCGGCGCTCGACGCCATCCCCGGCGTCGCCATCCGGCGCAAGGCGAACGGCCGGGATTCCATGCATCTGAAATCCTATCTGATCGACCGCCGCACCTTGCGGACAGGCTCCGCCAATTTCTCCTACTCGGGCGAACGCTTTCAGGACAATGACGTCGTGCTGCTCGAAAGCCCCGCGCTCGCTGCCGCTTTCGCGCGCAATTTCGAGATGATCTGGGCGCGCGCCGATAACCGGGAAGCGGTTCGATGAGCGCCCCCATCGTCGTTCTCGGCGCCGGCGCCTTCGGAACAGCGCTCGCCAACCAGGCCGCCCGCAATGGCGCGCGCGTGATCCTCTGGGCGCGCGACGCGGGACATGTCGATGACATGCGCCGGACGCGCGAGAATGCGCGGCGGCTGCCGGGCGTAAAGCTTCTGGATTCCGTTGAGCCGTACGCCGATCTCGCCTGCCTGCGCGGAGCGAGCGCCGTGCTGGCGTCGACCCCTGCGCAAGCGTTGCGTGATGTGGCCCGCGCCGCCAGACCTTTCGCGCAAGACGGCGCGGACTGGCTGATCTGCGCCAAGGGCATCGAGCGCGGCACGCACGCCTTTCTCAGCGACATCGTTGCCGCCGAGCTGCCGGGCGCCGTCGCGTCGATCCTGTCCGGTCCGAGTTTCGCCGAAGACATAGCCGCGGGACTGCCGACAGCGATCACGCTCGCCTCGCCGGATGGAGATCGCGCCGAGCGTCTCGGCCGCCTGCTCGATTCGCCCGCCTTCCGTCTCTATCGCTCGACCGACGTGCGCGGCGCGGAGATCGGCGGCGCAGCCAAGAATGTTCTGGCGATCGCCTGCGGCATAGCAGCCGGCCGCAAGCTCGGCGCGAGCGCGGTCGCGGCGTTGACCGCGCGCGGCTTTGCCGAACTCTCGCGTTTCGGCCGCGCCTTCGGCGCGCAACCCGAGACGCTGATGGGACTTTCGGGCCTCGGCGATCTCGTGCTCACCTGTTCCTCGCTGCAATCGCGCAATTTTGCTTTCGGCCATGCGCTGGGGCGTGGCCTGTCGCTGCAGGACGCCGCCGGCGGAAAGTTGGCGGAAGGCGCCTTCACGGCCCGCGCGCTGGTTGAACTGGCGGCCGAACGCAAGGTCGAGATGCCGATCTGCGCGGTCGTCGACGCCATCGTGTCGGGCCAGATCGGGATCGACAAGGCGATCGAATCCCTGTTGATGCGGCCGGTGAAATCGGAAGTCTGAGGAACAGCCATGGCCCATTGGTTGATGAAGAGCGAGCCCTCCGTCTGGTCCTGGGCGCAGCAGGTCGAGGCCGGCGCCAAGGGCACGTTCTGGAACGGTGTCCGCAATCATCAGGCCAAGCAATGCCTGATGGCGATGAAGAAAGGCGAGACCGCCTTCTTCTATCATTCCAATGAAGAGCGCGCCGTCGTCGGCATCGTCGAGATCGTCAAGACCTTCTATCCCGATCCGACCGACGAGAGCGGCAAATTTGGCATGGTCGACGTGCGCGCCAAAAAGCCGTTCAAGACGCCCGTGCTGCTGGCTGCGATCAAGGCCGAGGCGAGCCTCGCGAAGATGGTTCTCGTGAATAATTCGCGATTGTCGGTGCAGCCTGTGAGCGATGACGAGTGGCGTATCGTCTGCGCGATGGGCGGTCTGTAGGCTCCACAAAATGGTCGGCACAATTCAAAGACGTTATTCGGAGCGTGTCGCGCGCGGCGAGATCGAAAGCGATTCCGCGCAGATCGAGGCGGTGAAGAAGCTCGACGCGCTCTGCGTCGCGCTCGGCGAAGCGCGGATGGCGCGCAAATCGAGCGCGCTCGGCTGGCTGTTTGGCGCGCGAAAGTCGCCGGAACCGCCGCGCGGTCTTTACATCTGGGGTTCAGTCGGGCGCGGCAAGACCATGCTGATGGACCTGTTCTTCGACACGGTCGACGTTCGCCGCAAACGCCGCGCGCATTTTCATTCCTTCATGGCAGACGTGCATGCGCGTGTGCACGTCTGGCGGCAAAAGCTGAAATCCGGCGAGGTGAAGGGCGACGACCCGATCGCGCCGGTCGCCGCCGATCTCGCCGAGGAAGCCTGGCTGCTCTGCTTCGACGAATTCGCCGTCACCGACATTGCCGACGCGATGATCCTCGGCCGTTTGTTCCGGGCCCTGTTCGCCAAGGGTGTAGTCGTAGTCGCGACATCCAATGTCGAGCCGGGCGATCTCTATCGCGATGGTCTCAACCGCGCGCTGTTTGTGCCCTTCATCGACATGATCCGGCAGAAGATGGAAGTGACCAAGCTGGAGTCGCGCACCGATTTCCGCCTTGAGAAACTGTCGGGCTCCGAAGTCTGGTTCACGCCGCTGGGACACGAATCGACCGCCAAGCTGCAAAAGCTGTTTCAGGCGCTGACCGGCGTCCAGCGCGGCAAACCCGAGACGGTTCGCGTCTTCGGCCGCGACGTGGCCATTCCGGAGGCGGCGCACAACACAGCCCGCGTGCGTTACGAGGATTTGTGCGACCGTCCGCTCGGCGCCACCGATTTCGTGGAGATCGCGCGCACCTTCCATACGATCGTGATGGACGGCATTCCAATCCTCGATCCCGCGAAAAAGAACGAAGTGAAGCGCTTCATCGTTCTCATCGACGCGCTCTACGACCACCGGGTGAAACTGGTCGCCGCAGCCGCTGCGCCGCCGCAGGACATCTACGCCGGCACGGACGGCCACGAGGCCTTCGAATTCGACCGCACCGTCTCGCGCCTGATCGAAATGCAGTCGACCGACTACCTCGCCCTGCCGCATGGTTCGCTGTCGGACGCTTCCGGCGACACCGGCGGGATCGTGGAGACCTGAAACGCGCATGGCGGCCGAAGCGAACCCGAGCGACCTTCCGGCCGACGCCCGCATCATGGAAGCGGCGACCACATTCCTGCGCCGTTATGGGCCGCGCCGCGCCACCGTGGTGGCCATCGCAGAAGCCGCAGGCATGTCGCACGCCAACGTCTACCGCTACTTTCCCTCCAAAGCCGCGCTAATCGAGGAAGTCACCGCCGCCTGGCTGAAGCCGATCGAAGCCGAGGTCCGGGTTGTCGCCGAGAGCCCGGACCCGGCGCCCGACAAGCTCGAGCGCATCCTTTTCGCCATCCAGCGCGCCTATCGCGACAAGCTGGAGCGCGACCCGCAATTGTTTCGCATTCTCGCCGAGGCCGCCCAGGCCGACGCGCCGCTCGCACGAAAGCACCGGGGCCGGTTGCAAGGCGCCGTCCAGCGCACGATCGAGGAAGGCTTCGCCCAAGGCAATTTCAGGCCAGTGGACCTGCAGCGCGCCTTGACCCTCGTGTTCGACGTGGCGCACCGGTTCGTGCATCCAGCCGCCGTCATCCTGGATTCCAAGACGGCCCGCTCTGCGCTCAATACCCGCGCGGGCCGCGTGACACGCCTGCTTCTGCAGGAACTTCGGGCCGGGAGAGGCGCGTCTTTGGACTGACGAATTACATTTTATGAAATCTGTAACCAGCCGCCTCCCGATTGGGCGCCATGCTGAACCAATCGTAACGCACTGACTTCTCGGCATGAAGCCGGAAAAACTCGCCGGCTGACGGCCGCCGCACGGCTTGACCGCTGCATCTGAGTCTTTCGTTGCCTTGCCAGTTTCGCGCGATCGGTTCAAAGAAACGCGGCGTTCGCGGGAGCAGGGCAAATCCACCCTCGCGACGACAGGCAAATGGCGGGCGATTGACCGTCCGCCCAGTCTAGCCTTCGGGCGGTTCGACAGGGATGGACACTCATGGCGCGTAAGAAAATCGCATTGATCGGAGCCGGCCAGATCGGCGGCACGCTGGCCCATCTCGCCGGCCTCAAGGAACTCGGCGACATCGTCCTGTTCGACATTGCCGAGGGCACGCCGCAGGGCAAGGCGCTCGATCTCGCCGAATCCGCTCCGGTCGAAGGCTTCGATGCGAAGCTGTCCGGCGCGAACGACTACAAGGACATTGCAGGCGCGGACGTGATCATCGTGACCGCTGGCGTGCCGCGCAAGCCCGGCATGAGCCGCGACGACCTGATCGGCATCAACCTCAAGGTCATGGTGTCCGTCGGCGCCGGCATCAAGCAATATGCCCCCAACGCTTTCGTCATCTGCATCACCAACCCGCTCGACGCGATGGTCTGGGCGCTGCAGAAGGCCTCGGGCCTGCCAGCCAACAAGGTTGTCGGCATGGCTGGCGTGCTGGACTCCGCCCGCTTCCGTTATTTCCTGGCCGAAGCGCTCAACGTGTCGGTCAAGGACGTGCACGCCATGACGCTCGGCGGCCACGGCGACGACATGGTCCCGCTCGTCCGTCATTCCACGGTCGGCGGCGTGCCGCTGCCCGATCTCGTCAAGATGGGCTGGCTCACCCAGGAGAAGCTGGACGCGATCGTCGAGCGCACCCGCAAGGGCGGCGGCGAGATCGTCGCGCTACTGAAGACCGGCTCGGCCTTTTATGCGCCGGCCTCCTCGGCCATCGCCATGGCTGAATCCTACCTGCTCGACCAGCGCCGCATCCTGCCCGTCGCCGCGCATCTGAACGGCGAATACGGCGTCAAGGGCGTCTACGTCGGCGTGCCCGCCGTCATCGGCGCCAATGGCGTCGAGAAGGTCGTCGAGATCGCCTTCGACGACGCCGAGAAGGAAATGTTCAAGAAGTCGATGGCCGCCGTCGAGGTGCTGATCGACGCCTGCAAGAAGATCGATCCGGCTTTCGCCTGATTCCGACAAGCGCCGGCGGTCACCCGCCGGCGTCTCCACACCGACATCCGCCGCGCGCAAAGACGCCGGCGTGAGGAGGGAAATCTCTGATGAATATCCATGAATATCAGGCCAAGGCCGTATTGAAGGAATTCGGCGCGCCGGTTTCGCGTGGCGTCGCCGTGCTGAAGGCCGAGGACGCCGAGAAGGCCGCCAAGGAACTGGGCGGTCCGCTCTGGGTCGTGAAGTCGCAGATCCATGCGGGCGGTCGCGGCAAGGGCAAGTTCAAGGAAGCCACGGCTGGCGAGAAGGGCGGCGTTCGCCTGTCCAAGTCGGTCGAGGACGTCGTTTCCAACGTCAAGCAGATGCTCGGCGCGACGCTCGTGACCATCCAGACCGGCCCCGCCGGCAAGCAGGTCAACCGCCTCTACATCGAGGAAGGCTCCGACATCGCCAAGGAATTCTACCTGTCGATGCTCGTCGATCGCTCGACCTCGCGCATCGCTTTCGTCGTCTCGACGGAAGGCGGTATGGACATCGAGGAAGTCGCGCATTCGACTCCCGAGAAGATCATCACCTTCTCCGTTGATCCCGCCACCGGCGTCATGGGCCACCACGGCCGCCGCGTCGCGCAGGCGCTGGGCCTCACCGGCGATCTCGCCAAGCAGGCGCAGTCGCTGATCGAGAAGCTCTACAAGGCCTTCGTCGCGAAAGACATGGAGATGCTCGAGATCAACCCGCTGATCATCACGACGGACGGCAATCTCAAGTGCCTCGACGCGAAAGTGTCGTTCGACAACAACGCGCTCTACCGCCACCCCGACATCGCCGCCCTGCGCGATGAGACGGAGGAGGACAAGGCCGAGCTCGAAGCATCCAAGTACGACCTCAACTACATCACGCTCGACGGCACGATCGGCTGCATGGTCAACGGCGCCGGCCTCGCCATGGCGACGATGGACATCATCAAGCTCTACGGCGAAAGCCCGGCGAACTTCCTGGACGTCGGCGGCGGCGCGAGCAAGGAGAAGGTGACGGCGGCGTTCAAGATCATCACCGCCGATCCGAACGTGAAGGGCATCCTGATCAACATCTTCGGCGGCATCATGAAATGCGACATCATCGCCGAAGGCGTGATCGCAGCCGTCAAGGAAGTCGGCCTCAAGGTGCCGCTCGTCG
>Ga0209023_10001530_pt1 | contig 30685 bp, 32 predicted proteins | sample LakOneMetagenome_FD_187468 | JGI IMG/M metagenome (GOLD analysis project Ga0209023, IMG submission 187468) | Freshwater and sediment microbial communities from Lake Erie, Canada (SPAdes) (version 2) | ecosystem: Environmental > Aquatic > Freshwater > Lentic | place: Lake Erie, Canada...
CGATGCGGCCGCGCGACATGGGGTTGGTGTAAAAGACGAGGTCGGACATGGTCGCTCCAGTTGTTTGCGACAACCTATCCCGAGGCTGCTGACAGCTGTCTGGCAGCAGCCGCTCCCGGCTGACGACCGCGGGTGTGAACCGGGGCGAGATCCACGATCCCGACGGGCGACACCCGCGCCGAAAAGCCCTCCAACCGCCGGACCTTCCTGAACGGCCAGGGCGACTATGGCCCCCTGCTGTTGGTGATCACGCTGGAGGCTCAAAAAGCGCGCGGGGTTGAAATTTGTACATACAAATGTCAATCTAACGCTCGATGCTGCTGGCCGAGGATTTCGACTGGGACGATGGCAACCGCGAGAAATGCCAAAAGCACGGCGTTTCGATCGCGGAGATCGAAGCCGTTCTTCTCGGCGATCCCCTGGTCGCGCCGGACCTCGCCCATTCCGATGTCGAGGATCGGCGGATCGCGGTGGGCAAGACGCCCGAAGGTCGGGCGATGTTCATCGCGTTCACGCTCAGGACGAAGGATGGAAAGCTTCATCTGCGTCCAGTCAGCGCCCGTTACATGCACGCCAAGGAGGCGCGCCGTTATGACCAAAGCCGTTCCTAAGCTAACCACCGATGACGACGCCGAGGCTTTCCTGACTCAGGATCTGTCGGATCTGGACTTCTCGCAGTTCAAGCCCATGCGCTTCGAACTTGAGAAGAAGGAGGCGCGTGTGAACATGCGCCTGCCCGAACCCCTGCTTGAGGCCGTCAAAAAACGCGCATCGGCGCGTGGCATCCCCTATCAGCGGTTCATTCGCGAAGCCCTCGAAACGGCGCTGACCGAGCGGAAGTAGGCCTTCGCTGTGGAGGCCCAAGACCCAACCCGAAAGCCACAAAGCGTCGCTGATCCGTCATACGAGCCGTTAAGGTCTTGCTCCGGGGCCGATCACTGCTAGAAGCCCCGCAACGCGACACCCCCTGCTCCGAGCGCCCCCATGAAGCTGCTGTCCGGCAACTCGAACCGCCCGCTGTCCCAGTCGATTGCGGAGTATCTCGACATGCCGCTGACCCGCGCCCAGGTGCGCCGGTTCGCCGACCTGGAGGTCTTCGTCACCATCGACGAGAATGTGCGTGGCGAGGACGTCTTCGTCCTGCAGTCGACCAGCTACCCCGCCAACGACAACCTGATGGAGCTGCTGATCTGCATCGACGCCCTGAAGCGCGCGTCGGGCAAGCGGATCACCGCCGTCCTCCCCTATTTCGGCTATGCCCGCCAGGACCGGAAAACCGGCGGCCGCACGCCGATCTCGGCCAAGCTGGTCGCCAACCTGATCACCCGCTCGGGCGCCGACCGCGTCCTGACGATGGATCTGCACGCCGGCCAGATCCAGGGCTTCTTCGACATCCCGACCGACAACCTGCTGCCCTCGCGCCTGCTGGCAGACGACATCATCCGCAACTATTCGATCGGCGACGACCTGATGGTCGTCTCGCCCGACGTCGGCGGCGTGGTGCGCGCCCGGGCCCTGGCCAAGCGTCTGAACGACGCGGATCTGGCCATTGTCGACAAGCGCCGCTCGGGCCCCGGCCAGTCTGAGGTGATGAACATCATCGGCGACGTCTCCGGCCGCCGCTGCATCCTGTTCGACGACATCGCCGACTCGGCCGGCACCCTGTGCAACGCCGCCGCCGCCCTGGTCGCCCAGGGCGCGGTCTCGGTCAGCGCCTATGTCACCCACGGGGTGCTGTCGGGCGCGGCCGCCGAGCGGGTCGCCAATTCGGTCCTGACCGAGCTGGTGGTCACCGACTCCATCGAGGCGTCGGACACCGTCAAGGCCTGCCCCAAGATCCGCTATGTCTCGTGCGCCCCGCTGATCGGCGAGGCGATCCGCCGGATCGCCAACGAAGAGTCGGTCTCCAAGCTGTTCGACTGATCTCCCCGATCTTCTCACCCTTTGGGCGAAGCCGCTTGCGGCCACGCTTGTCAAAGGCTGGTTAACGGGCTGAGTGTCACAATATCGCCCGTCGCGGATGCTATTCGCGAAAATCAGACCCATGGGGAAGTTGCCCGCAATGCACATCTTTTCGCGTGCGCGCGCCGTATTGATGACGGCCGCCGTCGCGCTGACCACTGTCGTGGCCGGCTGCGAAACCCCGCCTCCCCCGCCGCCGCCCGTGGTCGTCGCGCCGCCCGCGCCGCCGCCGATCACCCTGTCCAATGTGCTGGTCGAGCGCGCCAGCGCCTATCGCGGCTACATGGCCCGGGCCGGCGCGATCGACCCCAAGTTCCAGAACGGCGAACAGATCCAGTCCTCGCTCAAGGTGGGCGTGGCCTATGAGCCCAAGCAGCTGCTGTCGGGCGTCATCGCCTATGCCGCCGTCATCGCCCTGCAGGATCCGGCCTATGTCGGCGCCGTGCGCAGCTTCGCGGTCGATCCGGTCCAGCGCCAGCAGGTGATCGCCCAGCTGGTCGCCGATCCGGCCTATGCCGTCGGCTTCAAGGGCAGCGACACCGCCGCCGGCCTGATCATGGACACCCTCGGCGCCGAGGGCCTGAAGGTCTTCGTCGCCGGCAAGGCCGTCAAACAGGCCGCCTATGACGTGCAGCACTCGTCCTGGTCCAAGGCCTCGGTGCCGGACCGCGACGCCCGCCTGGCCTATGCCAAGACCATGTCGGCGATCCCGGCCCTGGGCGACACCAGCGACGTCGCCGCCCTGCAACAGGCCTCGGTCGGCGCCCAGCCGCTGGCCCTGACCCCGCGCTCGGCCTCGGCGCCCTATTCGCCGGCGGTCATTCGCGGACTGGCCGTGGCCGCCCTGGCGGCGCTTGGCGCGGCCGGCGACGAGAACCTGGCCACCATCGAGGCGGTGATGGCCGAGCCCAATTCGGCCATGTGCCTGAACATGGGCAAGCTGAACCTGTACCAGTGCCTGGCCGTGTCCAAGCCGCACTACGAAGACGTCTTCTGCCTGGGCCAGCACGTCCTGATGGATACCGGCCAGTGCGTGATCAAGGCTTCGGGGACCCCGATGCCGGTCGAGCCGCCGCCCCCGCCGCGCGCCCTGCCGGAAAAGACCTCGATCGCCCAAGGCGGCGGGGCCGGCCGCAATTCCAAGAAGGCCAAGGCCAGCGTCAAGAAGCCGGCCGCCAAGAACTAGGCGTTCTTCAGAAAACCCTGGCTCCAGAAAACCCTGGAAGGGCCGGACGTTGCATCGTCCGGCCCTTCTGTGTATGTAGCCCCACCCTAAAAACGTCGACCGAGCGGGACAATCCAGTCCTGTGCGGCGATTTTGCATTTCGAGAGCACCGGCTCTCCAGAGAGAACACCATGGCTGACATCATTCTGAACGTTGAACTCCGCGACCGCGCCGGCACCGGCGGCGCTCGCGAAACCCGCCGCAGCGGCAAGGTCCCCGGGGTCCTGTACGGCGGCGGCAAGGCTCCCGTGAACATCGCGGTCAAGAGCAACGAATTCCGCAAGGCGCTCTACACCGGCAAGCTGCTGGGCCACCTGGTCACGCTGCAGTACGGCGAAGAGAAGCAGTCGGTCATCGCCAAGGCCGTGCAATTCCACGCCGTCACCGATGAGCCGGTCCACTTCGACCTGTACCGCGTCGACGAGCACCAGCTGATCAAGATCGAAGTTCCGGTTCACTTCAAGAACCACGAAACCTCGGTCGGCCTGAAGAAGGGCGGCACGCTGGAAATCATCCGTCACACCGTCGAGCTGGCCTGCCCGGCCGACAAGATCCCCGAAGAACTGGTCATCGACCTGGCCGGCCACGACATCGGCGACGTCATCCGCATCTCGGAAGTGAAGCTGCCGGAAGGCGTCAAGACCGCCATGGACCGCGACTTCGTGATCGCCAACGTCAAGGCCTCGGCCGCGTCGCAATCGGGCGAAGGCGACACCACCGAGGGCTAAAGGCCTTTGGTCGGGTCTCCGATCTGATATCGAGACGGGCGGACTTTCGGGTCCGCCCGTTTTTCGTTTCCGCTTGCCGCTTTGGATTGAAACGATGCTGATCCTGGCCGGTCTCGGCAATCCCGAGGCCAAGTACGAGAAGAACCGGCACAATGTCGGCTTCATGGCTGTCGACGCCCTGGCCCGGCGCTGGGGCACGGGGCCGTGGCGCGCGCGCTTTCAGGGCCTGGCCTGCGAAGGCTCGGTCTCGACGCCGGCCGGCCCGGTCAAGCTGCTGCTGCTCAAGCCCAAGACCTATTACAACGAGAGCGGTCGCGCCGTGGGCGAGGCGATGAAGTTCTTCAAGCTGACGCCGGCCGACGTGATCGTCTTCCACGACGAGATCGACATGGCCCCGGGCCGCTTTCGCATGAAGGCCGGCGGCGGGGCGGCGGGCAATAACGGCATCCGCTCGATCACCAGCCAGGTCGGCGACGCCTTCCGGCGCGGCCGCATCGGCGTGGGCCATCCGGGCGACAAGGCCATGGTCATGCACTATGTGCTGGGCGACTTTCACAAGGTCGAGCACCAGTGGCTGGACCCACTGCTGGACGCGGTCTGCGACGCCCTGCCCTTTGCGGCGGCCGGCGACGACGAGCGCTATCAGGCCGAGGTGCTGCGCCTGGCGCCCGCCCCCAAGGCCGACCCCCGCAAGCCCGTCAAGTCAGAGGACTGACGGTCAGGACAGCCGGTCGCGGAACTCGGCATAGTCGAATTCCCGCACCAGCTTCAGGGCGTCGGTGTCGCTGTTCCACAGGGCGATGGCCGGCAGGGGCACGCCGTTGAAGGTGTTGGTCTTAACCATCGAATAGTGCGCCTGGTCCAGGAAGGCGATGCGCTGGCCCGGGACCGGCCGCGTGGCGAAGCCGTAGTCGCCGATGATATCGCCGGCCAGGCAGGACGGGCCGCCGATCCGCACCGTCACGCCGCCCTCAACCTCGCCCAGCATCGCGGGCCGGTACGGCGCCTCGATGACGTCGGGCATGTGGCAGGTGGCCGAGATGTCAGTGATGGCCACGGGCACGCTGTTGTCGAAGGTGTCGAGGATCTCGCCGACCAGGATGCCCGCATCGAGCGCGATGGCCTCGCCCGGCTCGATATAGACCTGCAGCCGGTGGCGCTGGCCGATGCCGGCCAGGAAGGCGATCAGGTCGGCGGTCTGGTAGTCGGCGCGGGTGACATGGTGGCCGCCGCCGAGGTTCAGCCATTTCAACTGGCCCAGCATGCCTTCCAGCCTCGGCTCCACCGATTCCCAGATCCGACGTAGCGGCGCGAAGTCCTGCTCGCACAGGGCGTGGATGTGCAGGCCGTCGACGCCCTCCAGATGCTCCGGGCGCAGCTGCGAGACCGGAAAGCCCAGGCGCGAGCCGCGCTGGCAGGGATCGTACTTGGCGACCTCGGCCTCGCTGTGCTCGGGGTTCAGGCGCAGCCCGATGTCGAACACATCGCCCGCCGCCCGCGCCGCGGCGATCAGATCGGAAAATCGCGCGATCTGGTCGGGCGTGTTGAAGATCACCGAGTCGGAGATCCTCAGGATGGCGGGCAGGTCCTCGCGCTTGTAGGCCGGCGAGTAGGTGGTCAGGTGGCCGCTATAGAACTCGCGGGCCAGCCGCGCCTCCCACAGGCCCGAAGCGCAGACGCCGTCCAGATATTCGCCGACCACGCCGGCCAGCGACCACATCGAGAACGCCTTCAGCGCCAGCAGCACCCGGGCTCCGGAGCCGTCGCCCACGGCCTTGAGCATGGCTAGGTTGCGCCGCACCGCGACCTCGTCGACCACGAAACAGGGCGACAGGACGCGGTTCAGGTCAAAGCGGGCGAAAGCGCCGGGGCCGGCGGCCTTGGTTTCCATGGTCTAGAACGCCAGCGGGGCCGCCAGGTCCTGGACCTTCCAGGGCAGGCCATGCCTGTTCAGCATGTCCATGAACGGATCGGGATCCAGCTGCTCCATGTTGAACACGCCCGCGCCCTTCCACTGGCCCGTCAGCATCAGGGCCGCGCCGATCATGGCGGGGACACCCGTGGTGTAGCTGACCGCCTGATTGTTGGTCTCGGCGTAGGCTTCTTCGTGGTCGCAGATGTTGTTGATGTAGACGGTGCGGGCCTTGCCGTCCTTTTCGCCGGTGGCGATGGTGCCGATATTGGTCTTGCCCTTGGTGATCGGGCCCAGCGACGACGGCTCGGGCAGCAGGGCCTTCAGGAACTCGATCGGGATGATCTCGCGGCCCTGGAACATCATCGGCTCGATGCTGATCATGCCGATATTGCCCAGCACTTCCAGATGCTTGAGATAGCTGTCGCCGAAGGTCATCCAGAAGCGGATGCGCTTGATCTCGGGATAGAACTTCACGAGGGACTCAAGCTCCTCGTGGTACATCAAGTACATGTTCTTCGGGCCAACCGCCTCGAAGTCGAACACCTGCTTGTGGCTCAGCGCCGGGCCTTCGACCCACTGGCCGTTTTCCCAGTGCCGCGACGGGGCGGTCACTTCGCGCAGATTGATCTCGGGATTGAAGTTGGTGGCGAAGGGCAGGCCCGTGTCGCCGCCGTTGCAGTCCAGGATGTCGAGCGTATCGATCCGGTCCAGCAGGTGCTTCTTGGTGTAGGTGGCGAACACCGAGGTCACGCCCGGGTCGAAGCCGCTGCCCAGCAGCGCCATCAGGCCGGCTTCCCGGAAGCGATCCTGATAAGCCCACTGCCAGCTATATTCGAACTTGGCCTCGTCGCGCGGCTCGTAATTGGCCGTGTCGAGATAGTTCACCCCGGCCGCCAGGCAGGCGTCCATGATGTTGAGGTCCTGATAGGGAAGGGCCAGATTGACCACCAGCGCCGGCTTTACCGCCTTGATCATCGCCGTGGTGGCGGCGACGTCGTCGGCGTCCAGCGCGGCCGTGTCGATGGTCACGCCGGTGCGCGACTTCACCGACGCGGCGATGGCGTCGCATTTCGACTTCGTGCGGCTGGCCAGCGTGATGTGCGAAAACACATCCGCGTTCATCGCCATCTTGTGGACAGCGACCGAACCAACACCGCCAGCACCGATAACCAGCACCCTGCTCATTTGGGCTTCTCCTAACGCGCCTATAGCCTCTGACAGTCTGAACGCCTGCGAGAGGGGGGCGGGGGTCTTATCACGAGGACAACGAGTCCGCTAACACCCCTTAAGCAGAAGCTGCGACGGTTCTCTACCTTCCCTGGCCCTTCACCGGCGCCGGCGCGCGGTCTCCCTTCATTTTCAGATAGAAGTTCGACAGCACCGCGAAGGCCGGCTTGCGGCGCCCCGTGGGCGAGACCAGGCCCTTGCGGTTCCAGCCCTGCTGATAGATCGGGTGCTGGCGGCGGGGAGCGCGGAAGTCCTTGAGAATCCAGGGCGACATGCCACGCAGCGACGGGACCTTCGCGGCCATTTCGAGCGTCTTTTCGTAGTACTTCTTCTGGAAGTCCTCGCTGAACTTGCGCATCAGCCCGGGGTCCTCGAACCCGGCCAGGGCGTCGGCGCCGAACTCCGAGAACATCATCGGCTTGTCGGTCTTCTTCCAGGCGATGGCCGGCAGGTCGTCCAGGGCGTCGGGCGAGTACCAGCCGCTGTAGGTGTTGACCGCCAGCACATCCAGCTTCTCGGCCAGCGGATCGGCGACACCCATCTGCGGGTGGCCATCCACGGTCTTGCGCTCCGACAGCAGGGCGGCGGTGACCAGGCGCGTGTCGTCCAGGGCCCGCACATCGTCGATCAGCTGGTACAGGAAGGCGTTGCGGGCCTCGCCCACCGGCGTCTCGTTAGCCACGCTCCAGAACACGATCGAGGCGCGGTTGCGGTCGCGCCGGATAGTGTCGGCCAGCATGCTGCGGGCCAAGGACAGGGTGCGCGGATTGGCGAAGTCGATCAGCCAGTAGACAGGGATTTCGCTCCAGACCAGCAGGCCCATCTCGTCGGCCAGACGTGTCGTGATCTCCGCGTGCGGATAGTGGGCCAGGCGCACGAAATTGGCGTTCAGGCCGTCGCGGGCCTCGGTCAGCAGGGCGCGGGCCCCGGCCTCGGTGATCGTGCGGGCCGGATTTTCGCCGAACTCCTCCTCGTGGAGGCTGATGCCGCGCAGATAGATGGGCTTGCCATTCAGCAGGATCTGGTCGCCCCGCGTCTCGATGGTGCGAAAGCCGACCCGGTCGGCCATGCGGTCCACGCCGGCCTCGACGACAATGTCATAGAGCCGGGGCGTCTCGGTCGACCAGCGGACCAGGCCTCGGGGCGCGGCGGCCGACAGTTGGGCGACGCCGTCGGCGCCGGCCTTGCCCGAGAGCACCAGGCCCAGCTCCGGCGCGCGCACCCGCACCGCCTGGCCCGCCGCCTGTGCGCCGTCCAGCTTCACGGTGGCGGCGATGCGGCCGTCCTTGCCCAGCCGCACCCAGGCCTCGTCGACGAAGGTGGCCGGCGTGATCACCAGCCGCATCGGCCGGGTGACGCCGCCATAGTTCTCCCAGTCGGTGACCGGCGGCGGCACGCCGTCGGCACGGGCGGTCGAGTCGACGCCCAGCGTCACCTGGTTGGCGCCGTCGCGCAGCAGGTCCGTGACCTCCAGCGAAAACGGCGTAAAGCCGCCCTCATGCTCGCCGGCCAGCTTGCCGTTCACATAGACCCGGGCGGTGTAGTTGACGGCCTCGAAGCGCAGGAAGGCCCGCTGGCCCGGCTTGAACGCCGCCTCGAAGCGCCGCTGGTACCACATCAGACCCTGATAGTGCCGCAGGGTGGGATCATGGGCCAGCCAGGACGCCGGCAGGGTCGCGGTCGGCGACCGGTCCATGTCGTATTCATAGAGGGCGTTGGGATTGGCGCGCGTGAAGGCGTCGACATCGGTGTCGTCATAGCGCCGATGGCCCTCGCCCGCCGCGCCGCGATGGAAGCCCAGCAGGCCGTCACGATACGGATCGATCGAGTAATGCCAGGCCCCCGAAAGGTCTTTGCCGGCGCGCAGATCGGCGCGGGTCAGGGTCGGGGTCGAGGCCAGAGCGCTCATGGGCGCGATCAGGGGACCAATCATGCCGACGGCGCAAACCACCAGCGCCCGGCGCACCCGCGCCGCGAACCCCTTGACCATGACGTTCCTCCCGGCCTTCAAAGTGGCCTTACCACTTTGAAGCACAGGTCAGACGTGTGGGTACAGCCTAGAACTTGCCGCTCTGAAAATCCTGGAAGGCCTGCACGATCTCGTCGCGCGAGTTCATCACGAAAGGCCCGTGCCAGAATACCGGCTCGCCGATGGGACGGCCGGCCAGCAGCAGCACGCGGGCGTCGGTGACGGCCTCGACCACCACGTGATCGCCCGCGCCCAGGAACACGCCCGACAGAGCGTCGATCTTGCCGCCCGCCACGCGAACCTGGCCTTCATAAACCGCGATCATCGCGTTGCGGTCGGCGCCCACCGGCTCCTCGAAGCGGGTCCCGGCCGGCAGCACGACGTCGAAATAGAGCGCGTCGACCGCCCCGCCGCCGATCGGGCCGGCCGTGCCGCCCTCTGTGACGCCGGAGATCACCTTGACCGAGACGCCGCCGTCGCGCGCTTCGACCGGAATGGCGTCGCTCTCGAACTCCGAATAGCCGGGCGCGCTCATCTTCAGCTTCGCGGGCAGGTTCACCCACAGCTGGAAGCCGCGCATGCGGCCTTCGCTCTGCTCGGGCATTTCGGAATGGACGATGCCCCTGCCGGCCCGCATCCACTGGATGCCGCCGGGACCGATGACGCCTTCGCGGCCGGTGTTGTCGCGGTGACGCATCCGGCCTTCCAGCATGTAGGTCACGGTCTCGAAGCCGCGATGCGGATGGTCGGGAAAGCCGCCCATGTAGTCGGACGCCTGGTCGTTGTCGAAACAGTCCAGCATCAGGAACGGGTCAAACATCTGGGCCTCAGCCGTGCCCAGCATGCGGGTCAGGCGCACGCCGTCGCCGTCCGAGGCGGGGACGCCCTTCACGATCTTCACGACGGGTCGAATGGTCATCTGACGGCTCCTTTTGCGCCTTCGATATCGGATGCGGTTACAGTTGGTTCAAGGGGGCGGTGAGACCTCGCCTGGCCGCGCCCCTTCACAACACGCATAGAGGGTGGCAGAGTAAAGACAGTCGCCCCGGTCGCGAGGAGCCTATCGATGAGCCGCAAGATCGTCACCGGCGTTCGCGCCCTGCTCCTGACGCTGATGGCCGGCTTCGCTGCGGCCTGCAGCGTAAGCGAAACCAAGGCCCCTCGCCGCCTGGTCATCACCGGCCCATCCCAGCAGGTCGAGCAATACCTGGCCCAACAGGCGGCCCTGCGGCCGACATTGCGGGCCTCGCTCTCAGCGCCCGACAGTCGCGGCCAGATCGCCGCGACGCTGGTCCTGCCCAAGACCTATAGCGGCGACGACGTGGTTGATCTGGCCGGCAGGGCCAGCGACGCCCGGCTGAGCTGGTCATATTCGGAAGGCGGCTCCACGCGCACCCTGCGTCTGGGCTGAGGCGATCCTTCAGGCTTGATCGCGCGCGATCGCCTTGATCGGCGCGCCGGACGGCGAGCGGGGCAGCCCCCGCCCTTCGCCTTGCCGCACATCCGTGCTAGGTCGCGGCCAACGAAATTCACGAGAGATCCATGGCCCTTAAAGTCGCCATCGTCGGCCTGCCCAATGTCGGCAAGTCCACCCTGTTCAACGCCCTGACCCAGACGGCGTCGGCCCAGGCCGCCAACTATCCGTTCTGCACGATCGAGCCCAATACCGGCGAGGTCGCTGTGCCCGAGCCGCGCCTGGACGCCCTGGCCAAGATCAGCGGCTCCAAGGAAATCATCCCGGCCCGCATCACCTTCGTCGACATCGCCGGCCTGGTGCGCGGCGCCAGCAAGGGCGAAGGCCTGGGCAACCAGTTCCTGGCCAATATCCGCGACTGCGACGCCGTGGCCTTCGTGGCCCGCTGCTTCGAGGACGGCGACATTGTCCACGTCGAAGGCCGCATCGACCCGATCAGCGATCTCGAGATCATCGAGATGGAGCTGATGCTGGCCGACCTGGAAAGCCTGGAAAAGCGCGTTCCCGCCCTTGAGAAGCGCGCCAAGGTCGGCGCCGACAAGGAAAGCGCCAACACCCTGCGCCTGGCCAATATCGCCCTGGCCCTGCTGCGCGAAGGTCGCCCGGCCCGCGCCGCCAAGATCGACGCCGATGACGAGAAGGCGTGGCACATGCTGCAGCTGCTGACCTCGCTGCCGGCGCTCTATGTCTGCAATGTCGACGAAGGCAGCGCCGACAAGGGCAACAAGTTCAGCGACCTGGTCGCCGAACGCGCCGCAAAGGACAACGCCAAGAGCGTGGTGATCTCGGCCCAGATCGAGAGCGAGATCGCCCTGCTGGACGCCGAGGAACGCGCCGAGTTCCTGGAAACCCTGGGCCTGGAAGAGCCGGGCCTGAACCGCCTGATCCGCGAGGCCTACAAGCTTCTGAACCTGCAGACCTATTTCACGGTCGGCCCCAAGGAAGCCCGCGCCTGGACCATCCATGTGGGCGACACCGGCCCGCAGGCGGCCGGCGTGATCCACACCGACTTCGAGAAGGGCTACATCCGCGCCGAGACCATCGCCTTTGACGACTTCATCAAGCTGGGCGGCGAAAACGGCGCCAAGGAAGCCGGCAAGATGCGGGCCGAAGGCAAGGAATACGTCGTCAAGGACGGCGACGTGATGCACTTCCGGTTCAACGTCTAGAACACCTCGAAACGGCCGGTGCGGAAACGTCCCGGCCGTTTTCATATCGGCAAGGAACGCACGCGGATGACCACCGACCGGCTGACCCTGACCGCCGTCCATGACGGCTTCGTCTTCACCGCCGCCCACGAGCACCCGCAGGGCGTGCGCAAGGGCGGGGTGATCGTGATCCAGGAGATCTTCGGCCTCGACCAGTACGTCCAGGCCGACGTGGCGCGCTGGGCCGAGCTCGGCTTCGAGGTGGTCGCGCCCGCGATGTTCGACCGTCAGGAACTGGGCTTCGTCGCCGACCACGATCCGGCCGGGTTCGAGGCGGGCGTGAAGTACGCCAAGGCCAACGGCCCGGAAAACGCCATGGGCGACATCCAGGCCTGTATCGACTTCCTGGCCCCGCGCGGCCCGGTGTTCATCGTCGGCTACTGCTACGGCGGCACCATGGCCTGGCTGGCGGTGTCGCGCTGCAAGGGCCTGTCGGCCGCCGCCAGCTACTATGGCGGCCAGGTGGCGGGGATGGCGAAGTTCGCCCTCTCCTGCCCGGTCATCGTCCATCTGGGCCGCAAGGATCCGCATATCCCCGCCGACGAGGTCAAGGCCGCGATCGCCGCCGCCCACCCCGAGGTGGCGGTGCACATCTACGAGGCCAGCGGTCATGGCTTCAACAATGACGGTCGGCCCGACTCCGACCTCGCCGACGCGCAGGCGGCGCGCCAGCGGACCCTGGACCTGTTCCTGGCAAACGGCGCGGCCTGATGGGCGAGCGCATCGCCCTGGCCACGCGCGACGGCGCGCCGTTCAGCGCCTGGCATGCGCCGCATCAGGACGCCCGGCGCGGCGGCTTGGTCATCTTGCACGCCATCTGGGGCGTGACGCCCCATATTCGCGAGCTGTCCGACACCCTGGCCCAGCAGGGCTATGAAGTGATCGCCCCGGCCCTGTTCGACGCCGCTGACGCGCCCTTCCCGGAGGCCAATACCGAGCCGGCGATCCTGGATCAGCGCATGGCCATGGGGCGGGCCACCGGCTGGGGCATGAGCGCCCTGCCCCGCGTCCAGACCTGTATCGAGGCCCTGGACGGTCCGGTCTTCGCCATGGGCTTCTGCTATGGCGGCACGACCGCCTGGCTGGCCGCCGCCCGCTGTGCGGGTTTATCGGGTGTATCCAGTTTTTACGGTGGCGACATCGTACAGTTTATCGGGGAGATTCCGGCCGTCCCCACCGCCCTGCATTTCGGCAAGACCGACACGATGATCCCGATGACCGATGTCGAGACCATCCGGGCCGCCCACCCCGACCTGCCGGTCTGGCTGTACGACGCCGGCCACGCCTTTGTGGCCCCCAACGGCTACCATGCCGACAGCGCGCGGCTGGCCATGCTGCGCACCCTGCAGCTGTTCCAGCGCGGCGGGGGGAACCGGGGCGAGGCCTGAGCCAAGCGGCCGGCTCGATCGAGCCGACCCGATTGACGACCTCAAAGCGGCAGGCGCTTTAGAACTCTTTCCAGCTGTCGGCGCCGGCGTGCGCCATCGGCGCGGGCTTGCGCGCGGCGCCGCCGTAGCCCGTGGTCTTCATGACCGATATGGGGGCTGAGGCGCGCGAGGGCTTCCGGGCGGCGCCCCTTTGGGCCGGGGCGTCCTGGCCGACCTCGAAGCGGCCAACGACGCGCGCCAGTCCTTCGGCTTCCTGCGACATGCTGAGGCTGGCGGCGGTGGCCTCTTCAACCATGGCCGCGTTCTGCTGGGTCACCTGATCCATGTGGTTGATGGACGAATTGACCTCGTTCAGGGCGGTGGCCTGCTCCAGGGCGGACGCGGCGATCACGACGACGATGTCATTGATCTCGCCCACCTGAACCACGATCCGGCTCAAGGCCTTGCCGGTCTCGCCGACCAGTTCCACGCCGGCCTTCACCTGCTGGTCCGAGTTGGAGATCAGGGCCTTGATCTCCCTGGCCGCGCCGGCCGACCGCTGGGCCAGCGCGCGCACTTCCTGGGCGACAACGGCGAAGCCCCGACCGGCCTCGCCGGCTCTCGCCGCTTCAACGCCGGCGTTCAGGGCAAGGAGGTTGGTCTGGAAAGCGATCTCGTCGATCACGCCGACGATCTGGCTGATTTCCTGGGAGGATTTTTCAATCCCGCCCATGGCGGCGACCGCGTTCTGGACCACGTCGCCGGAGTGTTCTGCGGCGGACTTGGCCAGGCCGACCACGGTGCGAGCGTGTTCCGAACCTTGGGCGGTCTTGCGCACGGTGGCGGTGATCTGATCCAGCGCCGCGGCGGTCTCTTCCAGACTGGCCGCCTGCTGCTCGGTGCGGCGCGACAGGTCTTGCGACGCTGCGGAGATCTCCGCAGCGCCCGCCTGGATGGTGGCGGTATTGCCGGACACGAGCTTCATGGTGTCCTGCAGGGTCGTCATCGCGGCGTTGAAATCGGCGCGCAGCTTCTCGTACTCAGGCGCGAAGCTGGCGGTCAGGCGATAGACAAGGTTGCCGGCGGAGAGTTGTTCCAGGCCAGAGGCGACAGCCTCCACGACCAGGGCCTGTGTCCGGGCCACTTCAGCGTCGGCCTTCTGGCGGGCCGCGCGTTCACTTTCGGTCATCTGACGCGCATCAGCATTGTCCTGCTCCAGGCGAATGGTCCTCGCGCCGGCTTCCTTGAAGACCTGCACGGCCCTGGCCATCTCGCCGACCTCGTCCTTGCCTTCCAAGGAGGGGACGGAGACAGACAGGTCGCCCGAGGCGAGCTTGCCCATCACCGTTGTCAGGGCGCCCAGCGGCTTGACGGCGCGGACGGACCACGCCGCGACGGCGACGCCCAGGATCAACGCCCCACCGCAGATCGCGATGTTCAGCCAAACGAAGCCGGCCGACATATCGTGGACTTCGGACCCGATCTGCTTGTTCTTCGCCTCTTGCAGGTCGATGAACTGATTGATCTGTTTGAGCCAGACCATGAACATGGGCCTTGCGCCCTGCATCAGAAGCGCCTTGGCGGCGTCAGGTTCACCGGCTTTCTGTAGTCGGATCACTTCCGAGATCAGCGGCAGGCCCTTGGCCTGCGTGGCCTTGATGCTGTCCAGGATGGCGGTCTCATCGGGGGTCACGCCAACGCCCTTGGCCATGAGCTCATCGAGCGGACCGGCCGATTTGTCATAGGCCGCCTCAAGGCGCTCTATGGTGGCGATGGCCGCGTCAAGCTCGCCCGCATCGCTGACCAGGATGACGTCGCGAAGGCTGATGGCGCGGTCATGCACGCTGCCGCGGAAATTGATGGCGAACCGCTGTTTGGCGCTGTTGACGTCGTTGATCGTTGTGAGGCTGCGGTCGATCGCATTGACGCGAGTCTGGGCCACCAGGCCAATGCCCGCCATCATCAGGAGGATCATGCCGAAGCCGATGACGAGCCGCTCGCCTATCTTCAGGTTCGACAACATGATGGCTCTTTTCTTTACAGGAACGCGTGATGCGACCAGTGCTCGCCGAGCTCCTAACGTCTTCCTAATTTCCAATAATCAGAGCGCTTGGTCGCAGTTATAGAGATGCGATTATGATCATTTCCGGCTCCACGTGACGATCTGCCGCGTATAGAAAATCAATTATATTACAACTTTGCCGACCCGGAATCGGAGATATACATGACATTTATCTCCATTATTTAAATTTGTGTCCGCTCAGATTGAGCATTTACCCGTATTATAGATAATCGAGAACAGTGATATTTCATCGCGCGCCCACGGCGTCCGCGCCATGACGATTGCCGGTCGTCAATCGTCGGGCCCGGCTCACGTTATCTGGGCGGTATCGCCCCGGCGGTCGGCCAGGCGCTGTCGCCGACCCGCTTGAGGTTCATCTCGAAGAACTGCGCCGGTGGGCGGCCCGGCATGATCTGCTCGCCGATCTCGCGCCAGGCGTCGCCCTTGATGACGGCGGTGTAGCGAATGACCATCGGTCCGGCCGGGATCTCCCACGCATAGCCGTCCGCCGTGGGCTTCAAGCTGAAGTCGCCCTTCTGGCTCATGGCGTAGGAGTGCAGGGTGAAGGCTTCGGTCGAGGGCTCATAGGAGATGACAGCCAGGGCGTTGAAGCCCGTCGCGCCGTCGGCCATGTAGCCGCGCCCTTCCAGCACCTTCACCGTTCCGTCCAGCAGCGGGCCGATGCGCTCGGTCTGGGTGATCTCGTGCCTGCCGCCGTCGGCGCGGGTGGTCCAGGCCGGACCGCGCCAGACTCCGTCCATCATGGCCAGCCTGCCCATCGCCTGCTTCTGGGCGGCCAGGCGCGGCGCGGGGTCGGGCGGCATCTGGGCCAAGGCCGGAACGGCCGCCGTCAGGATCAAGGCGGCGAGGCAGGCGGCGAAGGGACGGGACATCGGCGGTCTCCGGGTCGGAACCTATAGACTTTGATATTCAAAGTTCTTTTTGTCAATACCGACAGGTTGGAGCGACCGCCATCAGGCATTTCCGCGCAATCGGGACTGGCGCATGCTCTGGCCTGTCGCCGAGCGCGCGAGGCTTGGCTAGGATCACCGCATGCGCCGCTCCGCCACCGCCCTGCTGTTGATCCTGTCGCTGGCGGCGGCAGGCCCCGCCGTGGCCGGCGAAACGGCCTGCTGGTTCGAGAACGGGGCGGTCGTCGCCCCAGCCGCAATCGCCGACATGACCGGCGACTTCGTGATCGACCTGTCGGCGCCGCGCACCCTGCTGCACAACACCAAGGCCCAGATGAGCGGCTATGCCGAGCTCGACCTCACCCTGCCGGTGCGGCTGGCCGGGCAGAGGGTCGAGGCCGCGCCGATCCTGGTCAGCGATCTCGACTATCGCGGCGTGGGCTTCATCGCGCCCATCGCCGGGGTGATCGGGGCCGACATCCTCGACCGCTATGTGGTGGTCATCGACTTCGCGCCCTGCCGCCTGAGGCTGGAGGCCCAGGGTTCGCCCGAGAGGCCCGACGGGCGCGCCCTGCCCGTGACCCTGGTGGGCGGCGTGCCGACCGTTCAGGCCACGGCCTCTGACGGATTTTCCAGCCTGACCGGGGCCTTCGCCCTCGATACGGCCTCGAACGGCGGGGTGCGGGCGCGCGGTGACGCCGATGGGCCGCGCCAGAAGCCCGCCGGCGTGCTGGCCGGCCTGTCGCTGGACGGACGCCTGCGCCAGCGCGTGGCCGCCGTGCGGGCCGGCGACCTGCCGCCCGGCGTGGCCGGGGCGGTCGGCGTGGCGATCCTGTCGGACTATCGCCTGCGCCTCGACGCCCAGGCAGGCCGGCTGTGGCTGACGCCCGCCGCCCTTCAGCCCAAAGAAAAAGGGCCCGGCGTTTCCGCCAGGCCCTGATCTTTTCGGCAGCTCGAACGGTCAGTGCGACTCGTTCTTCCAGACCTTGCGGTAGCTGGCATAAAGCAGGCCCGAGAACAGCAGCAGATAGAGGATGACCACGAAGCCCATCTTCTTGCGCTCTTCCAGCTTGGGCTCGGCGGCCCACATCAGGAAGGCCGAGACGTCCTTGGCCTGCTGGTCGACGGTCGACTTGGTGCCGTCGTCGAAGGTGACCAGACCGTCCTTCAGGGGCGCGGCCATGGCGATGAAGCCACCAGCCGGAACCTTGTCGTGCGGACCCGACCAGGCGGCGGTCAGATCGCCGGCCATGTAGGGGTTGTAGTGCTGGTTGGCGCCCACCTTCAGGCCGGCCGGCGGCTCATGATAGCCGGTCAGCAGCGAGTAGATGTAGTCCGGACCACCGGTGCGGGCCTTGGCCAGCAGCGACATGTCCGGCGGCAGGGCGCCGCCGTTGTTGGCGCGAGCGGCCGCCTCGTTGGCGAACGGCGAGGGGAAGCGGTCGGCGCTGGTGGCCGGACGCTTGATCGCATCGCCGGTTTCCGAGTCGATATCGGCGACCTCGTAGTCCTTGGCGATCGCCTTGACCCACGGGTTGTCGTTCGGGTTCGTGTGCTCGGCGCTCCAGAACGGGCCGCCCTTGTCGCCGAGGTTACGGAAGCTGACCAGGTGCATCGCGTGGCAGGCCGAGCAGACCTCGCGATAGACCTTGTAGCCGCGTTGCAGCTGGGCCTGATCAAAGGTGCCGAACGGACCGTTGAAGGACCAGGCGACGGTCTTGGGCGCGTGGGGGTGACCGGCCGCCAGGGCCTGGCCGCCGACCATCAGACCCGCGACGGCTGCGATGATGGAGAGTTTGCGCAGCATCTGGATCAGCCCTTCTCAGCAGGCGACAGCGCCGGGGACGCGATCGAGTCCGGCACCGGCAGAGGCGTTTCCTTCAGACCCAGGATCGGCAGGATCACCAGGAAGAAGGCGAAGTAGTAGAGCGCCGAAGCGCGGCTCAGCCACACGAAGCTGTTCAGGTCGGCATCGATGAACTTGAACGTCGTCAGATGCGGGATGACCTGATCGTCCGGCAGCTTGGCGCCGCAGAGGCCCAGGATGCAGCACGCCACGACGAAGATCAGGAAATAGAGCTTCGCGGTCGGGCGGTAGCGCATCGAGCGCACCTTGGAGGTGTCCAGCCACGGCAGGGCGAACAGGCAGGCGATGGCGCCGAACATGGCCAGCACGCCCATCAGCTTGTCCGGCACGGCCCGCAGGATCGCGTAGAACGGCAGGAAGTACCATTCCGGAACGATGTGCGCGGGCGTCACCAGCGGGTTGGCCGGGATGTAGTTGTCGGCGTGGCCCAGGGCGTTGGGCATGTAGAAGACGAAGAAGGCGAAGAGGATCAGGAAGACGCTCATCGCGAACCCGTCCTTCACCGTCGCGTACGGGGTGAAGGGAAGGGTGTCGGCTTTCGACTTCGGATCAACGCCCGTCGGGTTGTTCTGGCCCACCACGTGCAGCGCCCAGATGTGCAGGATCACGACGCCCGCGATCATGAAGGGCAGCAGATAGTGCAGCGAGAAGAAGCGGTTCAGGGTCGGGGTGTCGACGGCGAAGCCGCCCCACAGCCAGGTGGTGATCGCCGGACCCACGATCGGCAGGGCGCCGAACAGGTTGGTGATCACGACGGCGCCGTGGAAGGACATCTGACCCCAGGGCAGGACGTAGCCCATGAAGGCGGTGGCCATCATCAGCAGATAGATCACGCAGCCCAGGATCCACAACACTTCGCGGGGAGCCTTGTAGGATCCGTAGTAGAGGCCGCGGAACATGTGGATATAGACGGCGATGAAGAACATCGACGCCCCGTTGGCGTGCATGTAGCGGATCAGCCAGCCGTAGCTGACGTCGCGCATGATGTGCTCGACGCTGTTGAAGGCGTCGCCCACATTGTAGTGCATCACCAGGATGATGCCGGTGATCAGCTGCGAGGCCAGGCACAGCGACAGAATGCCGCCGAACGTGTACCAGTAGTTGAGGTTACGCGGCGTCGGGTAGTCGACGAAGCTGTCGTAGCCGAGGCGCACGATGGGCAGACGGGCGTCGAGCCAGCGCTCGAAACCGGTCTTCGGTTGATAGGTCGAATGTCCGCTCATCTCGCTTAACCGATCTTGACCTTGGTGTCGGTGAGGAACTCGTACTCCGGAACCGCGAGGTTCAGGGGCGCGGGACCCTTACGGATCCGGCCCGAGGTGTCGTAGTGCGAGCCATGGCAGGGGCAGAACCAGCCGCCGTAGTCGCCGCCGCCGAAGGTGGGCACGCAACCCAGGTGCGTGCACGAACCGATCAGCACCAGCCACTGGGCCTTGCCCGGCTTGACCCGCTCGGCGTCGGTCTGCGGATCCTTCAGCGCCGCCGTGTCGTCCTTAACCGCCGCGGCGATCTCGGCCTTCGTGCGGTTGCGCACGAACAACGGCTTGCCGCGCCACTTGAGCGTGACCTGCTGACCGTCGGCGACCTTGGTCAGGTCGAACTCGGTCGAGGCCAGCGCCAGCGTATCGGCTGACGGGTTCATCTGATCGACGAACGGCCACACGAGCGAAGCGCCGGCGCCTGCGGCGGCCGCGATCGTCGCGATGTAAATGAAGTCGCGCCGGCTGGGGTCAGCCCCATGCTCCGGCTCGGTCGTTGCGCCCAACGCGGTGTCGGCCACCTAAGTCACCCTTCGATTCCGCCGCGCCGGGAAGCCGGCCGGCCAGGAGAAGCACCTTTCGGCGCCGTATCTTTCTCGACCCGCGAACGGATCTCCGCCACAAGGCGACGGTTGGATCGTCCTATCGGACGCGCGGACCGAGTCCGCAAGCCCTTTCGATTCGCAGGAATGTCCCTGCTAGCCTTGTGGTGTTCGCTTAGAATGCGTCTCGCGCTTTTTCAACCAGGCATTCCTCAAAACGTCGGCGCCGCGATCCGCCTCGCCGCCTGTTTTGGCGCCGGTCTGGACGTGATCGAGCCGTGCAGCTTTCCCCTGGATGACAAAAGTCTCAAGCGGGCCGCGCTGGACTATGGCCCTTTGGCCCATATGAAACGGCACATTTCGTGGGATGCCTTCCTCGCCGCGCCCGAAAGAAGCCAGGGTCGGCTGCTGCTGTTCACCACCCGGGGCGCGACACCCTTTCACCAATTTGAGTTTCAGCCCGGCGACACGCTTTTATTTGGCAATGAGAGCCGGGGCGCGCCCGACGAGGTGCATGCCGCCGCCGAAGGCCGCCTGGTGATCCCGCTGCGGCCCGAGGCCAGGTCGATGAATCTGGCGACGACCGCCGCCATGGCGCTGGGCGAGGCGCTGCGGCAGACGAACGGCTTCTTCGAGGCGTGAGCGCCTTACGCAGAACCCCGGATTTGCACCGCGCGCGCCAAGCGCTTAATCGGCTGCCATGACCGACGTTTCCGATCTCGACTACAAGAAGACCCGCGCCCGCGACTGGTTTGAAACCCTGCGCGACCAGATCTGCGCGGAATTCGAGCGCCTGGAAGACGAGGCACCGGCCGATCTCTATCCGGGCCAGCCGGGTCGCTTCGAGCGCAAGCCGTGGGATCGCGCGGCCGGCGGCGGCGGCGTCATGTCGATGATGCATGGCCGCCTGTTCGAAAAGGTCGGCGTCCACTGCTCGACGGTGTTTGGAACCTTCACGCCGGAAATGGCCAAGTCGATGCCGGGCGCGGACGACGACCCCCGGTTTTTCGCCACGGGGATCAGCCTGATCGCCCACATGACCAATCCGCGCGTGCCGGCGGTTCACATGAACACCCGCTTCATCGCCACCACCAAGACCTGGTTCGGCGGCGGCGGCGACCTGACGCCCCTGCTCGGCTATCAGCGCCAGCAGGACTTTCCCGACGCCATTGACTTCCACGCCGCCTATCAGCGGGCCTGCGACGCGCATCACCCCGACTGGCACGCCAAGTACAAGGCCTGGTGCGACGAGTACTTCTTCCTGCCCCACCGCAACGAGCCGCGCGGTATCGGCGGGATCTTCTACGACCATCACGACAGCGGCGATTGGTCGCGGGACTTCGCCTTCACCCAGGACGTCGGCAAGGCGTTCCTGGAGATCTATCCCGAGCTGGTCCGTCGCCGCATGGGCGAGGCCTGGACGGCGGACGAGCGCGAACAGCAGCTGGTTCAGCGCGGTCGGTATGTGGAGTTCAATCTGCTGTACGACCGGGGCACGATGTTTGGCCTGAAGACCGGCGGCAATGTGGAATCGATCCTCAGCTCGATGCCGCCGACGGTGAAGTGGCCCTGAGCTGACTCGCCCTTGCGGCAGGGCTATCGCCCATACGTCGCAGCAAAAAATCTGTCATCCCGGACAAGCGAAGCGCAGATCCGGGACCGCCGGAAGCGCAGAGTTCAGGCGTCGGTCCCGGATCGGCGCGCTGCGCGCTTGTCCGGGATGACAACCGTTTCCGGCCATACGCGATAGCCCTGCCCCTTGCGGGAGAAGGAAAGATCACGCCTTCGGGCACTTGGCCCCGGTGTCGATCCAGGCCCGGATGATCTCGCCGAACTGAGCCTGGGTCCCGGGCGCCGGGGTGCGGCCCGCGCCGGGGTTCCAGCCCCAGCCGACCAGATGATCTTCCGCCATGTGATGGTGGATCTGGTCCAGGGTCTTGCCGCCGTTGCGGGCGGGATCCTTGATCTGGGCGCAGATCTGGCCCAGCGACTTGCCCTGCCAGGCCATCTCGACGGGGGCCAGCGCCCACTTCGGATCGCCGGGAATGCTCTGGATCTTCTCGCCCCAGGTCGGGACATTGGCGACGCCGTGACACGACAGGCATGGCAGGCCGGGCACGCCGTGGCCGCTCTGGCCGCCCGCGACCGGCGGATTGTGCGGGTGCATGTCGTCGCCCTGGGTCGGACGGCGGTCCACCGGGTGGCAGTTCATGCAGCGCGGGCTCTGGATGACCTTGCCGGCTTCCTGGAACAGGGCCACCGACCGGGCCGCGGGATCCTTGATCGAGACAAAGGTGGCGGCGGCCTTCAGCGGCGCCGGCGCGGGCCCTGCGGTCTCCGGCGCGGCGTTGACGGCGGTGATGACGGCGCCGCCCGCGAGGGCGAGGCCAAGGACGGCGATGACGGTGGCGGCGCGCATGACAGGGTCTCCCTCACTGCAGCAACGCTCAAGCTAGCGCCCGGTTGCCTCGCCCCCGGCGGCCTGGCGAAGGAAGGCCCCGATCCAGCCGCCCACGCGCGAGCGGTCGTTGGGCGCGGCCAGGGTGGCGATCGCGGCGTCGGCTTGCGCGTCGGTATAGCGGGTCCCGCGCCGGGCCTCGATCAGGGCCGCCGCATAGGCCGGGTCGAACTCGGGGTGGAACTGCATCGAGATCGCCCCCTTTTTCCGCCCGGGCGCCCCGTCATAGGACAGCAGGCCATAGGGGGTGAAGGCGCTGCCGCCGATCACGGTGGCCGAGGGCGGAAGGGTCACCACCTGGTCCTGGTGCGAGGCGGGGATGGCGACGCTGTCGGCGTCGGTCCAGCCCTGGGGCCGCGCGACGGCGTAGCGGTGCAGGCCCACGCCCCAGCCCTTGTCGGACTTGACCACTTGACCGCCAAACGCCTGGGCCATGATCTGATGGCCGAAACACACGCCCACCAGCGGGACCTGCCCCCGGGCGGCGCGCAGAAAGTCCGACAGCGGCGCGATCCACGGCAGGTCGTCATAGACCCCCGCCGACGAACCCGTGATGAGATAGGCGTCGTTCTGGTCCGGCGCGCCGGGCAGCTGGCCGGCCTGGACGTCATAGGTCGTGTAGGCGTGATCGGGGCCCAGCAGGGTCTGGAACATGCCGCCATAGCGGCCAAAGGCCGGTTGAAGCGACTCCGGCGGCGCGCCGGTCTCCAGCAGGCCGATCCGCATCAGTAGGCCATGCCCTGGGCCACCGCCTTCAGGCGTTCGATGGCGCTGAACTTGTCCTCGATGAAGTCCTGGTCGATCCACCAGATCTCGATCTCGCGCATGACGTCGCCCACCATCGGGCCCTTGGGCACGCCGGCCTGCATCACCTCGTCGCCGGATAGGGGGAAGGGCGGCGGGGTCCAGGTCTCGGCCATGGCCAGCAGGCCCCGCCACTGCGGCGCGGTGACCGGACGGCCAGAGCCCGCCCAGGCCAGCTTGATCCGGTCGCAGAAGGTGCGCACGCCCAGGGCGTAGATCGACCGGCGGGCCTCGCGCGGGCTCATCCAGCTGACGATGCGCGGGTTCTTGCCCACCGCGTCGACCAGACGGTCCCTGACATTGTTGGGCAGGCGCAGGCGCTCGGACATCTGCTCGGCGACCTGGGGGTCGTCGGGGATCAGGGAGGCCAGCCGCAGATCGGGATCGTTCTCGAACAGTTGCTCGGTCTCGATGGCCAACAGGCTGTCGAACCGGGCCAGGGATTTGACGAACGGCAGGATCGAGCCCAGCACGCCGGTCGCCGCCATCAGCCGCAGGGCCGGACGCGGATCGTCGGACGCCAGAAGCTTCATCAGCTCCTTCTGGGTGCGCTCGGCGGCGCGGCCCGAGACCATGCCCTTCAGCGCCTTGCAGGCGGCCAGGGCCTTCTGGTCGGCCTCGCCCTTGCCGTACCAGGCATAGAACCGGAAGAAGCGCAGGATGCGCAGATAGTCTTCGCGGATGCGGGTCATGGGATCGCCCACGAACACCACCCGCCCCTCGCGCGCGTCGTTCACGCCTTCGCCGGTCGGGTCGTACAAGCGGCCCTCGGGATCGACATACAGGGCGTTGAAGCGGAAATCGCGGCGCTCGGCGTCCTGGCCCCAGTCCTGGCTGAACGCCACCGTGGCGCGGCGGCCGTCGGTGGTGACATCGCGGCGCAGGGTGGTGATCTCGTAGGGACGGCCGTTCGAGATGGCCGTGACGGTGCCGTGGTCGACGCCCGTCGGGATCGCCCGCAGGCCGGCATGGGCCAGGGCGTCGATCACCTGGTCGGGGGTCAGGGTGGTGGCGATGTCGATATCGTCGATGGGTTTGCCCATCAGGGTGTTGCGCACGCAGCCGCCCACGAATCGCGCGCAGCCGACAAAGCCGCGCTCTTCCAGCGCCGCGATCACGGCCTTGGTCTCCGGCAGCGCCATCCAGGGCGTGATGCCTATCGATTCAGTGTTCAAAGCCGGGAACTCCTACGCACCCAAAACGCCCCCCCAAAGAGCAAGGGCGGCATTGTTAGGCAGGAAGCGTGACGGCCGCTACGGGCGATAGGCCCTAAACAGGGGTTTGATCTGTGGATTCATCGTGCAGGCGCTCATACAGGGCCCGCAGCATCCCGGCCGTCGCGCCCCAGATGAAGCGATCGTTCCAGGGCATGGCGTAGAAGTTGCGCCGCTCGCCGGTGGGCGTCACCCGATGCTGGCGCTCGTGATTGGCCGGGTTCATCAGGAAGTCGAACGGTGTCTCGAAGACGTCGGCCACCTCTTCGGGACTGGCGACGAACTCGGCGGCCGGATCGATGAAACCGACCACCGGCGTGACATGAAAGCCGGTCACCGTCTGATAGCCGTGCAGCAGGCCCGACAGGGTGACGAATTTCGGATCCAGCCCCACCTCTTCCTGAGCCTCGCGCAGGGCCGTGACCCACGGGGTCTCGCCCGGATCGCAGCGCCCGCCGGGAAAGGCGATCTGGCCGGTGTGGCTGCGCATGGTGTCGGACCGGCGGGTCAGCAGCACGGTCAGACCTTCCTCGCGCTCGATGAGCCCCACCAGCACGGCGGCGGGGCGCAGGGCGTGAGGGTTGTCGAACGTCAGGCCGGGATTGAGGTCGAAGTCCGAGCGCACGGGATCGGCCAGGCTGGGATTGTAGTGCTCGACCGGGTCCAGACGGCTGGTGATCCAGTCGCGGCGCTGCTGCGGCGTCATGCGGCGACCGTTCCGGCCGGCGCGATCGGGAACCAGGCGCCGTTGGAGGTGATCCCGAACACCGCGCCGTCCGCCGTCTCGCGCGGCGTCGCCATCTCGGCCAGCTCATAGAACACCGGCCGGGCGATCAGGGCCTCCAGCCCGCGCCGGACGTGCAGATAGGGCCGGGGCTCGCCTGTAGCCGGATCGATCTCGACACGGATGATGTTGTCGGGGCCTGCCTCGACCACGTCGCCGACATTGGTCTCGAAACGCAGGGTGTCGCCCACCCGATCCACACGGACGGCGATGAAGGGCGCATCCTCGACCGTGATCTTCATCTTCTCGACGGGCGTGACCAGGTGATAGCCGTCGGGATCCAGCCGCAGCACGGTGGAAAACAGGCGCACCAGCGCCTCGCGGCCGATCGGCGTGCCCTCATGGAACCACACCCCGTCCTTGCGGATGCGGATGTCGATTTCGCCGCAATGGGCGGGATGCCACAGATGCACGGGCGGCAGGCCGCGCTCGCCCGCAGCCTTGGCGGCTGCGGCTACGCCTTCTAACCCGGCTTTGGGAGGATCGGCGGTCATGGCTTTCAGGTAGGCCATGCCGCCGCCCGGCTCAAGCGGCGGAACGTCTCAGGCGACCGCGACCATACCCGAAAGGCCCTGGTCGCCGCCCTCGATCAGGGGCTTGAGCAGCACGCGACGCTGATCGACGGGCCCCGGCATGGCGACACCCGCCGTGTGCGCCGCCGAAAAGCCGGCGCGGGTGAAATAGGGCGCGTCGCCGACCAGCAGCACGGCCCTCCAGCCGGCGGCCCGGGCGGCCTCGCAGGCGCTCTCGACCAGGGTCTGGCCAAGACCGACGCTGCGCTCGTCGGGATCGACGGCCAGAGGGCCCAGGAACGCGACAGCCTCGCCGCCGATCGTCACCGGCCACATGCGCACACAGCCGACGGGCTTGCCGCCGCGCAGCGCGACATAGGAGCAATCGGCCAGGAGGCGGTTGCCCTCGCGCAGGCGCTCGGAAACCTTGGCGAAGCGGCCAGGGCCGAACACCCGGTCGATCAGGGCGGTGACGGCGGCTTCCATCGCGGGCGTCTCAAGGACGAGCGGCGGGGTGGAAACCGAAGCATTGGAAACAGGGGAAATGGAGGTCATCAGCCTTCGGAATGCGAAAGGTCGTCGGGGGCTCCCGACGCGAAGGCGCGGGAGGGCTTCAGATCGTGGCGCGTTCGCGCGTCATTCGTCGCTGGCTCATGGCCGGACCTCTTCACAACTCGCGGGCGCTGTAGGGCCAAGCCTCCGTCAGGTCAATAACGTTGCGACGCCGGCAAGCGCCAGTATGGTGCGGCCCAATGTCCGAACTCCCCTCCCCGACCGACGAGCCCGCTCCCGACACCTCTACCCGCGCCCTGTTGCGGGAACGTGACTTCATGCTGTTCTGGGTCGAGCGGTTCATCTCGACCCTGGGCGTGCAGATCCAGTCGGTGGCCCTGGGCTGGCAGGTCTACGCCATCGCCCGCCTGACCCGGTCGGTCGGCGAGTCGGCCTTTCTGGTCAGCATGATCGGCTTGGCCCAGTTCCTGCCACTGCTGGCCCTGACCCTGATCGCCGGCGAGACGGCCGACCGCCGCACCCGCAAGCTGATCGTCGCCGTCAGCCTTGCAGTGGACGCCGTCAGCGCCGGCGTCCTGCTGTTCCTGGCCCTGACCGGCTCGCACGCCCTGTGGCCGGTCTTCGCCGTCTCGGTGATGTTCGGGGCCAGCCGCGCCTTCCTGTCGCCGGCCAGCAGCGCCCTGGGGCCCATGCTGGTGCCGCGCGCCCTGCTGCCTCGGGCCATCGCCTGGAACTCGCTGGCCTGGCAGAGCGCCTCGATCATCGGCCCGGCCATCGGCGGCCTGCTGCTGATCCATTCGCCGTCCCTGGCCTTCGGCGCGGCGCTGGTCCTCTATCTGGCCGCCGCGATCATGGCCCTGATGATCCGCCAGAACACCAAGCCCGAAACCCAGCCCGGCTCGCGCCTGGAGCTGATCAGGGAGGGGCTGTCCTATGTGTGGAACAACAAGATCGTCTTCGGCTCGATCTCGCTGGACCTGTTCGCGGTGATCCTGGGCGGGGCCACGGCCCTGCTGCCGGTATTCGCCAAGGACGTGCTGCATGTCGGCCCCGGCGGCTTTGGCCTGCTGCGCGCCGCCCCCGCCGTCGGCGCGACCCTGGTGGCGATCTACCTGGCCAGCAACCCGATCCGCAGCAAGGCCGGGCCGATCATGTTCGCGGGCGTGGCGGTGTTCGGCGCGGCCACAGTGGTCTTCGGCCTCTCACAGGTGATGTGGCTTTCGGTCGGCGCCCTGGCCCTGCTGGGCGGGGCCGACATGCTCAGCGTCTATGTCCGCCAGACCCTGGTGCAGATCGTCACCCCCGACGCCATGCGCGGCCGCGTCGCCGCCGTCTCGGGCGTGTTCATCAGCGCCTCCAACGAACTGGGCGAGGCCGAAAGCGGCGTGGCGGCCTGGTTCATGGGCCCGGTCGGCGCGGCGGTGTTCGGCGGCCTCGGCGCGCTGGGCGTCACCGGCCTGTGGGCCTGGCTGTTCCCGGAGCTGCGCAAGGCCGACCGGCTGGACTAGAGCATTTTCGAGCGAAGTGGATTCCGGTTCGCGTGAAGAAAATGCGTCAAACAAAGAACTAGAGCTCCGGACTGACGCAGTCAGGACGAAAGCTCTAGACCCCCGCCAGTTTGCGCAGGGCGTCGCCCGTCATCCGCCGGATGATCCATTCGTCCAGCGCCGCGGCGCCCAGGCTGTCATAGAAGGCGATGGACGGCGCGTTCCAGTCCAGCACCGACCATTCCAGCCGGCCCAGATTCTCGTCCACGCAGCGCCGGGCCAGATTGGCCAGCAGGGCCTTGCCCGCGCCGCTGCCGCGCGCTTCCGGCCGCACGAACAGGTCTTCCAGATAGATCCCGTGCCGACCGACAAAGGTCGAGAAATTGTAGAACCACAGCGCAAAGCCCACCGGCGCGCCGTCGATCTCGGCGATGTCGGCAAAGGCCCGGGGGTTTTCGCCGAACAGCGCCGCCGTCACGTGGCCTTCCGTCGCCTCCACCGAGTCCAGCAGCTTTTCATAGTCGGCCAGATCTCGGATGAACCGCAGGATCAGAGCGCTGTCGGCGGCGACGGCGGGACGGATGGTGACGGGCATGAGGCGGTCTCTGTGCGGGGCCCCTCTTCCTGCGGCAAAGGCCCGATTCAGGCTAGCCGATCTTGACGCCCGGCGGCGGGACGCTGTCCTCCGGCACGAAGAAGTCCGGCATCAGGGTGGCAGTGGGGTCGACGCGGTACTGGTCGAAGTCGCGAACGCCCTCGCCGTACAGGAAGGTGTCGTCGATCACGAAATTCCCCGAGAACTCCCGCGAGGGCTTCAGGAACATCGCATGGGCCGCGTCGGCCATGATCTCGGGCGTCCGGCAGTGCTTGAGGCCCTCCTCGCCGGCCAGGGCGAACTGGATGGCGGCGGTGGCAATGCCGGTGCGGGGCCACAAGGCGTTGAAGGCGATGCCGTCGGCGCGGAACTCCTCGGCCATCCCCAGCACGCACATCGACATGCCGAACTTGGCCATGGTGTAGGCGACGTGGCCGCCGAACCAGCGGGGCGACATGTCCAGCGGCGGCGACAGCATCAGGACATGCGGATTTTCCGCCTGCTTCAGGTGCGGGATACAGGCCTTGGACGTCAGGAACGTGCCGCGCGTATTGACCTGGTGCATCAGGTCATAGCGCTTCATCTCGGTCGACAGCGTGCCGGTCAGCGAGATGGCCGAAGCGTTGTTCACGCAGATGTCGATGCCGCCGAAGGTCTCGACCGCCTTGGCGACGGCCTCCTGCACCGAGCTTTCCTCGCGCACGTCTACCACCAGCGGCAGGGCCTTGCCGCCGGCCGCCTCGATCTCGGCGGCGGCGGCGTAGATGGTGCCGGGCAGCTTGGGATGCGGGTCGGCGGTCTTGGCGGCGACCACGATATTGGCCCCGTCACGCGCGGCCCGCAGGGCGATGGCCAGGCCGATGCCGCGCGAGGCCCCGGTGATGAACAGGGTCTTGTTCTTGAGGCTCATTGGGGTTCTCCACGGGCTTTGAGCAGATCGACGGCGGCGGCGACGAAGCCAAGAATGAAGCTCATCTTGGCCACGTGCGCGACGGGACCGTGATCCTTCAGGGCCAGACCCGCAAGGCCGATGACGAGAGCGGCGATCCAGAGGCCGGCGGCGATCCGAAACGGCCCCCTGGCGCGCAGCAGATCCACGCTCCAAAGGACCATGCCGATCGACCAGACGCTGGAGGCGATCATGTAGGACGCCTCGCCGAAGATGCCGGCCGACGATGTCCGCACCAGCATCAGGCCCAGCAGGGCCAGCACGAAGCCCGCCAGGGCCAGTGGCCCGGCCGACCGTCCGCTCACGGAGCGCACGGCCAGCATGCCAAGGAGCAGCAGCAGGTCGATGATCACATAGACCAGATGCGGCCAGGGCTCCGCGAGGCGCGGATAGATCACGAACGGCGCCACGATATCGATGGCCGCCCCGACAAGGGTGGCGACAGCGGCCAGCCGCAGGACGGCGCGGCTCTCCATCAGGCGCCGGCCCCCGTCGTTTCCACCGACAGCGCCCACAGGCGCTCGGCCGCCTCGGGGTCGAGGGCGTGGGGCAGGACGCCGGCCCAGGGCTTTTCCTTGGTCCACGGCTCGGCCTGGGCCAGGTCTTCCAGATAGAGCCCGCCCACGCCTTCCAGTTCGTCGCCCACGGCGGCCCAGACGCTGGTCGAGGCGCCCTCTTCCGTCGTCTTGAAGCCGTCGCGCACCTTGCCGTGCTCGTCGATCCAGCCCAGGGCGATCTGCTCCTCGATCGGCAGGTGGCGCTGTAGCGGGGTCATGATCCCGCCTGGCATGACGGCGTTGGCGGTGACGCCCCTGTCCTTGAAGCGCTTGTTGAAACCGACCGCGAACAGGGCGTTGGCGGACTTGGCCTGGCCATAGCTGTCCCACTTGTCATAGGCGCGGGTCTTGTAGTGCGGATCCTCGAAGTTCACGCCGGCCCGGCGGTGGCCGATCGACGACAGCGACACCAGCCGCGAGGTCTTGCCCGACTTTTTCGCGCCGGCGATCAGGTTCGGGGCCAGCAGCACCGACAGCAGGAAATGGCCGAAATGGTTGGTGCCGATCTGCATCTCCAGCCCATCCTCGGTATAGGCCAGAGGGCAGGCCATGACGGCGGCGTTGTTGATCAGGATGTTCAGCGGCCGGCCGCCCCAGCGCTCGGCGAAGGCGCGGATCGACTTGAAGCTGGAGAGGTCCAGCATCGACCACGACGCCTTGGGACCTTTCGCGGTCTTGTTGATCTCGGCGACGGCGGCCTCGGCCAGATCCGGCTTGCGGACGGCGATGATCACCTCCGCGCCGGCCTCGGCCAGGGCGCGGGCGGTCTCGACGCCGATGCCGGTGGCGGCGCCGGTGACGATGGCGACCTTGCCCGTCAGGTCGTGGCCGGCGACCACGTCGCGGGCCGGAGTATAGGGGCTGAAGCCCGAGGTGATGCGGTCGGCCATGTCGTTCTCTCCCGTGATTTTTTTGGTGTTCGGAACGCTACAATTGCAGGGCCAGCAGCCCCAGGGCGATGGCCAGGCACAAGGGCCCATAGGCGCGGCGGTTGAGGCGGGCGAAGGGCGTGCCCTCGGCATAGCGGAAGACCGACGGCACATAGGTCGCCAGACCTCGCAGGGCGAAGACGGCGAACAACGGCCAGCGCGCGAGC
>Ga0209023_10001532_pt1 | contig 30660 bp, 40 predicted proteins | sample LakOneMetagenome_FD_187468 | JGI IMG/M metagenome (GOLD analysis project Ga0209023, IMG submission 187468) | Freshwater and sediment microbial communities from Lake Erie, Canada (SPAdes) (version 2) | ecosystem: Environmental > Aquatic > Freshwater > Lentic | place: Lake Erie, Canada...
GCGAAGTGGGGGCGGTTTGGCTGGCGGCGGCCTTGAGGGCCGCCGCCGGCTTGTGGGATCTGCGGGCCATCGACCGCGACCTAGCTCAGCAGCGGCGCGACCAAAGTCGTCGCCGTGCCCTTCCAGATGTTGGTGCCGCCGGTGGCGACGGTGTCGGCGTTGGTGATGGCCAGGGCCGCGCCTTCCAGCGACGGCGGAACCACCAGCAGGTTCGGGCGGATGCCCAGCGCCTTGCCCTCGTCGCTCTTGAGACCACCCATCGCGGCCCGAGCGGCGGCGAAGTTGGCCGGCGTCAGGTCGGCCTTGGAGGCATAGGCCATCTGCCAGAAGCCGTAGCCGGCGGCCATGCGACCATCGACGCCGTAGATGAACTCGTTCTTCATGAACACGTTCACGTCGGACGGATTGTCGAGGGCGACCAGGTCGAGGGCGCGGCGTTCCTGATAGATCAGCGGCTTCAGGGCGCGGGTGGTGTCGAGCAGGTACCAGGCAGCGCCGGCGCCGGCCTGGACGTTCGAGGCCACGGCGCCGTCGACGCCGATCGGGTGGGCGGTGTCGAAGAACAGCTGGCCGTCGAAGCACTTCTTGCTGAAGCCGGCGGCCAGCAGCGCGAACACCAGCTCGTCGGGGAACGCGGCCGTGGTGCGGCCCATCTCCTGGAACATGGGCGCATAGATGCCCAGCTGGTCATCCTCGATGTGCTTCTTCTTCACCCGGATCGAGGACTCGTAGTCTTCGTTCTCGACCGAGTAGTTGGAAGCCATCAGCTCCTTCAGGACGCGGTCGCCGATCCACTTGCGGATCGCCGGCCATTCGCCCAGCCACTCGTACTTCTCGGTGCCGGTGGTCGACCGGACCAGGGTGGCGATCTGCGCCCAGAGGGGCGCGACGCCGGCGAAGCCGCCTTTGAAGTTGGCTTTGTGCGCGGTGAACAGATCGCTCAGCAGCGCGGGGGTAACGATGCGAGGCATGCTCGGCGGCTCCTAGAAGGTGATTTCGACGAGGACGCGGGTCGCGACCTGGCCGGTGTTGGGACCGCTGACGGTGACGGAGATGACGTCCCCCTCGGCGACCGTGTTCAGGGCGGTGGCTTCGGCGACGTTCACCGTGCCCGCGACGGCGGTGGCCTGCGGGATCGTGACCACGGCGCCGGTGATGGCGGTCGCCCCGATCTTGCCGGTCAGGATCGCGTCGCCCGTGGTCAGGGCCGCATCCAGCGTCGAGAAGATGCGGGTCACGGCCCCGCCGCGAGGCGCGGCGATCCGATAGACCTTGGCCTGGGCGCCACGCAGATCATCGACGATCAGCGGCACGATGACCCGGCGCACGGCATGGCCGGAGCCAGGCCGAACCCAGACGCCGCCGCTGTCGACATCGACGATGGTGCCGGCGATCGGGCGGCGGCCGTTGCCGATGGTCTTGGCCACCGTCTGGTCGTCGACCAGGAAGCAGGGCTGATCGATATCAGCGGCGGTGATCGCGTCGCCGGCCGCCGAGTTGGCGAACCGGTAGGCCTCGGCGCGCTCGACCGGGACCCTCACGTCACCATCGGCCGCGCCGCCCAGGACGTCGCTGCTGGCCACGCCCACGACCTTCAGGGTCGCCAGCTCGGCGGCGTTGGCCGCGACGCGGGCGGCGATAGCCTGGCCGGCGAGCAGGGCGACAAGGCCGCCTTGCCAGATCTGGGCGGAGGCCTTGACCGGCGCAGAGAGGACATCGCCTGAGCGCCGTTGGCGCGCGGCGGCTGCGGTTTGCGCCGTCATTGGGCGGCTCCCGTCAGTTCAGCGGCGAAGGCCGCCGGGGTCAGGCCCAGGTCGCGGGCCAGGCCCAGCTGCTGCTCGGTCAGGCCGGCCTCGCCCGTGGCCTCGTCGACCTTCTTCTGGGTCGGCGTCGGCGGGGTCAGCGTCGCCGGCATCGAGGCGATGGCCTGGTTGAAGGCGCCCAGATCGGCGCGGGCAACCGCGATCCAGTGCTCCTTGCCGGCCGGCGAGATCTTGCCGGCGGCGACAGCACCATCGACGGCGGCCTGGATGCCGGCCTCGGCGGCCGTGGCGGCGGCGGCGGCGATCGTGGCCTCGGCGGTCGTGGCGCGGGTCAGGGCCACCTGCAGGTCCGAAGCGGGGACCAGCTTGGTGGGATCGCGAGCGTCACGAGCCAGGGCGACCTGGGTGGTCGCGGCTTCGTAGATCTGGTCGTCGGTCGCGACGGCCGCGAGGCCGTACACGGCGGCGAGCCGGGTAGCGAGGGTCATAACGGGTTTCTCCGGAGGGGCAGTCTGCAGGTGAGCCAGCGCGGGCATGACCAGCGCGGGTTGGGTGACGAGCGCCGCCGACTTGACGCCAGTGATCTGGCCGTCGGCGGCGTGCGTGAAGGCGGGCGAGACGTAGCGATAGGAACGGGAGGCCACGGCCACGCGGCCGGCGTCGTTCCATTCGACCCGCGCCCAGACGGCGCCGTCGCGGATCGCCATCTCCTTGATCCAGGCCTGGGCCGGCGCGTCGCCGCCCTTGGGGCCCAGCAGTTCGGAAGCGTGGTTCAGGTCGAGGGGCAGATCGGCCTGGTTACGCGCAAAGGCGTCCAGAACGACCTGAGGGTTGGCAAGGGTCCAGCGACGGCCATCGCGGGCGTTGATCGCGGGCCCCTTGGGGAAGAGTTGAATCCAGTCGGGAATGGTGACCTGGTCGCCGACGCGGGTAAGGGCCAGCTCGAAGCCGTCGCCGAACGCAACCTCGCCCGCAGCGGCGCTGGCCAGGGCGACCGACAACGCGGCGGCCGCCCCGCTTGCAGCGGCGACTACATGGAAACACTCCGAACGGAGCTGGCTGGACAGCTGGTCTTGCATGGCGCCACTATCAGCGGCGCTTCAGGCCCCGTAGCCGGTGACAACTGTCACCCCCGGTGGCGGGCGGGACCCTCAGATCATCGGACTATAACGCGCCCATCTCTCGTGTGGATGCGCGATTGGAACGCCACAGAACGCCGTGGAAGGGGGAAAGCGCCCCCGGCGGCTAGCTCGGGCCGTTCCACCTATAGAGCGCCCCTGGTGATGACCAATTCCAAAACTGGCCAAAACGGCCCGAAAGTCCTATATTGAGGGCGAGCGGCCGAGCCAATCGTGCAGCTGGTCCGGGCAACCGGAGCACGCGGGAAGCCACGTCCCCCCGGCCGCTCATTCCATTCCCTTCGCCAGATCGCCCCGCGCCGCGCGCACCAGCTCGCGGCCGTTCGTGATCGTCGACCGACGGCGCGGCGAGGTCGGGAAGAACGTCCGCACGCGCCAGGCCCCGTCGACTGCCTTCAGCGCCAAAGCCCAGAGCCGGCGGCCGGCGTTTGTCTCGAAGGATCCAAACACGGTCACCTCCCCATCGGACGCCCGCCAGATCTCGCCGTCTTCCAGCAGCTGCCGCGCGCGATCCCAGTCCGCCGGCGTCGTCGGGTGCTTGTCGGCCGAGTGGCCGATGGCCGAGGCGTTGACCACCACCACGCCGCGCGCCTGCTCGCCCAGTTCGGGCGGCGTCACGGCGATCGGCCAGCTGTCGGCCGGGAACTTGCCGGCATCGTCCACGGCGGCCGCAGCGCGGCGATCGGCCTGGGCCCTGGGCACGCCGTCGCGGCGCAGCTGGGCGAACACCTCCTCGCGCCGATCGGCGCGCAGCTTGCCCAGGGCTACCGCGTCCGTCACCAGGTCGGCGAACTGCGGGAAGTTGACCAGGTCGGCCGCAGCAGCTCGCGCCATGTTCGGATCGAGGCCGGCGATGCGCCGCGCCAGAAGCTCGCCCAGCACCTGGCGGCGGGCCATGCCGGGGTTGTACGCCCAGCCCGGACCGATGCCCTCGGGCACGCGAGCGATCATGCCGGTGTTCTTGTCAGTCCAGATCGGCCACTGCGCCTCGTCCAGGACAACGCCACGGTTCTTCAGGTCCACGTCCGTCGTCAGCTTGATCGCCCCCGACGCCAGCTCGTCGACCGAGATCTGCACGACCCAGCAGCGACAGCCCCAGTCGTTGGGCGGATACCAGGTCGCCCAGAACGGATCGCTGACCAGGCGCACCACGCCAAACAGCTCTTCGTGCGTGGTCCGCGTCGCCTCGTCTTTGACGCCCTGATACTCCAGCGCCGGGAAGTCGGCCTTGGTGTCGTCGATCGCCTGCCACTCGGACGCGGCGTAGGCGGTGCTGACATTGGCCCTATAGATGGTCTTCAACCGCCAGCTGGCCGTCAGCTCAACGTCGCGCGGGCCTTCCTCGAACTCGGTCACCACCTGCGGACCGGCGAAGCCCAGGGCGTTCAATCGGGCTTCGAAGCCCTTTCGAAAGGTCTCAAAACTCTCGCCGTCGCGCACGGCCTTGGTCGTCAAGTTCTGCGCGGCGGCCAGCACGTCCAGGCGATAGACGCCGGCCAGGGTGAAACCGAACGCGTGCTGCTCGTTCCATGTCGACGACCAGCGCCAAGACCGCTCCAGACCCTTGGCTTCCAGATAGGCGACGGCGCGAGGGTCAGGGCCGGGGTCCCGGTTGAACCGGTCGGCCAAGGTCAGGCCTCCCCGGCGGGCTCAGGCGATCGGGCCTGCGCCTGTCCGATCACGGCGGCCTGGAACATGGCGTTGGCCAGAGACCTGGCGGCGGCCGGCGCTGCGATGTCGCGCGCCATCGCCTGCAGGCCAGCAGTGAAGGCCTCGAAGCTCTCGGCCTGCTGAACCAGAGCCACGACGGCGGCGGCCTCGCCGCCCCAGCTGCGCTCCCAACCGTCCAGGGCGGCGATCTGGATCTCGTCGAGCTGGGCCTCGACCTCGGTGCGCCGGGCGCGGGCGGTGGCGAAGATCTGGTTGACCTGGGCCAGGGCGGCGGCGCGTTGGTCGCGGGTCAAGGCGGCCTCGTCGCCAGCAGCGGGATCGGCCGGCGGCGCTTCGGTCTGGCCGGGCGCGGCGGGCGCGGCTGACGTCGGTGGGGACAGCAGCTCGGCGTCGTCGTCCGGCTCTGACAGCTTCAGCTTCTTGCGGATCTCCGCCTGGGAGACCTTCAGGCCGAGCGGCACCAGCTTTTCCAGGGCTGTCGAAAGAACCTCGACATCCTCGTTTTCCTCGACGACCAGGTCGAGGTTGGGCACCGGCGCTTCCGGTCCCCAGTTGAACCGAACGAACGGCTCCAGCACGGCGCGCGTGATCGTCGAGCCCGACCACTTGGCGTCGGCCTTGGTCAGGTCGGTGCGAACGTTCTCCTGGACCCTCGACTGGGCGTAGCCGCCACCCTTCTGGACGTCGGCGCTGCTGGTCTGGCCAGCGATGGCCTTGCTGACCTGGTTGTCGAGCCATTCGACCAGCGTCTTGAACAGCTCCGCGCCACCGGCTGCGCCGAGGTTGGGGAACTCGACTTTCATCGAGTCGGGAATCACCGCGGCCGCGTCTGAACCAAGGCCGAACACGGCCCTTTTCAGGACCTCGACGTCGTCGGCCGAAGCGCCGGCGCCATAGCGGCCCAGGCGCAGCGGAATGCCGAAGATCTCGGCATAGGCCATCCAATCCTTGATGCCATAGAGCTTGCAGACGAAGCTGAAGGCGACCAGGCGCATGAGGCCGCCGCGCGCTGGCAGGCCCGACTTGCGGCCCGACAGCATCACCACGAACTTGAACGGCGGCAGATCGACGCCGTCAGGAACGCCGGTCTCCTTCATGCGCAGGATCCGGCCGGTGTCGCGATCGAACTGGAACCAGCGCGGGTCGCGGTGCTCGTAGCGTTCCGGCTTCCAGATCTGGGCCGTCGTGTTCCAGATGATCTCGGCCACGGCGTAGGGTTTGGCGATGGCGTCGAGCGTGTGCCAGATCAGATCCTCGAACTCGGGCGCCTCGATCAGCTGGCTGCAGGCTTCGTGGATCTCGTCGGCCTTGGGGTGGTCTTCATGACCCTTGGCCCACGACAGCTGGCGATCCAGACCGGCGACGGCCAGCTTGCGGGTGGCCAGCACCGAGGCGTAGTGCGGGTCGCGCTCTTCCATCTCCTCGGCCAGGGTCAAAAGGGCGTCCATGTCGCCCTGGTTGGCCGAGCGCATGATCGCCGACAGCTTGTCGGGCGTCAGCCCATCGACCATCGACTCAGGCGACCAGGCGCGGCGCACGCCGGTCATAGAGGCAGTCGCGACCTCCTGGTTGAGATCCTTGGCCGGCGGCTTGGCGGGCGCGACCTGGTCGGCGGCGCGGGCCAGCGCCTTGGCTTCGCGGCGCTGGGCCTTCTTGCTGGGGTTGGTCTTGGACATGGTCAGTACCTGAAGCCTCGGAAGCCGCCCTGAGCGGGGTTCTCGATTTCGGAGCGGCGGCGAGCCAGGGGGCTCTGCCCCTGGAAGTCGCGGGTTCGCACGGAGTGGTAGGCGTACTCGTCCGTCGCCAATCGGGCGGCGCTGCAGGCCAGCCCTGCGGCCCAGAACTCGTCGGCATGAACGGTGTCGGTGTCGTTCACCAGGCTGATGCCGCCGCCGGCGGTGCCCTTGCGTTTGATGGCGCGGAAGTCAGTGCGCAGGGCGGCCTCAGGCGGGATCCGGATCTTGCACTGCTCGACCCGCTCCTTAAGCGCCAGCGCCAGATCCAAGCGGGCGGGACCGGTGAACAGGACGCCCACGCACCGGCTGACCCCATACTTCCTCTGCTCGTCCTCGACGACCTTCTCGCCCATGCCGGTCTGGTCGATCCAGTACTGGGTCATGCGCCGGCTTTGGATCAGAGCCTGGGCCGCGTCGTCCTGCACCTGGAACTTCGCGTTTTGGAATAGCTGCCGGTCTCGAAGCCAGAGCACGTCGCCGACCAGCTCATAGCCGTGCAGCACCGCCAGGTCGCGGCGCCGGGCGACGTCGCGGCCCAGGTACCAGAGCCCGCCGGCATACAGCTCCGGCTTGCCCGCGTCCGGGTGCTCGCAGGCCGAAAGGTCTTGCGGGTTCAGGAACGAGCCCGAGCCTTCCTTCGGCTTACAATCCAGCTCCTCGTCCTGGTCGTCGCCATAGCTTGCGCGAAGATCCGCGACCCAGACATCCTTGGGCTCGATCGTCCGCCCCTTGATCGACGCGGCCAGGGCGATGCGTTCATAGAGGCCGTCCGCCAGCGCATCGTCGAGCGTGATCGTCATCGTCACGCCCTTGCGCTTCTTGCCCCGAATGTCGTCGAGCAGAAGGTTGAAGGGGTTGGATGCGCCGTCGTGGGTGGACACGACCACCACCTGGCCGCCCCACATCAGCAGCGCCATGGCGGCCTTGATGACCTCGGCCAGATCCTTGTGGAAGGCCGCTTCGTCGATGATCACCAGGCCCTGCTTGCCGCGCAGCGCGCGAGGCACAGACGGCAAGGCGACCACCTTGAAGCCCGAGGCGAAGCGGATGCGGAAGGCCTGGACCTTTTCCTTGCCTTCGCCTTCCAGGATCTCCTCGTCGACGGCCTCTGCAGCCATCTCGAACGCCGCCGCCCACATGGCGCAGGTGTCGATGAACTCGCGCGCCATCTCCTGGTCGTAGCCCATGTACCAGCAGTTCATGCCACCGGCCGACGACTGTGAGGCGGCGCGCATCACAGCGTAAGCCGCCAGGCCCCAGGTCAGACCGATCCGGCGGCTCTTCTCGATGACCAGCAGCGCCGTGCCGGTAAACAGCTCCTGCAGCGTCGCGGACTGGTAGGGCAACAGCAGGTCGCCGCGCGGCAAATGCTTGAAGGTCGCCTCGCCGCCGGCCTTGTCCCAGTTGGGCTGGCCGTCAGGGTTGCCCGGCTTCAGCTTCACGACGGGACGCCTAGGACCGCATGCTTGAGGGCCTCGACAGTCTCGGCAGTCAGGCCGCGCGCCTTGCCAACGCTGTCCACTTTCGCGGCGGCCTCCTTCGCGAACTCGGTGCGCAGCTTCAGGGTCCGCTCGGTGGCAGACCGCTGGGCGATCTCCAGATCCTTCAGGGCGCCGGCCATGGCCCGCACCTGTTTGGCGTCCAGGACGACGGGCTTGCCGTCCTCGCCCTCTTCGCCGTCGTCCTCTGAACCACCGGCCGCCATGAGCATTTCAAAGACCATGCCGTGCATCAGCTCAAAATTCAGACGCGACACCGAGTGGTCAGGCTCGTCGCCGAACTTGGCGGTTAGGGCCTCGGCCATTACCCGCGACCGGCGCATGCGCTCGCCCACCTCGGCCAGGGTCTTCACATGACGGCCCAGCGCCGATCGCGAGACGTCCGCGTCCAGCTCCAGCAGCTTGTCGCGGATCTGGTCGATCGAATGACCGTCCTCGCGCTGGCGACCGATCAGCTCACGAAGCTCTCGCGGCAGCTTGTCGATGGTGGAAGGGCGACGGGTCATGGGCCTATTCGGGCCTCGAAATGCCGTCGATCGACATCGAGCCGCGCAGCACCGCGCGCCCGGTCGGCGTCAGGGCGCATACCAGCATCTGGTCGCGGAAGTTCTCCAGGGTGACGCAGCGCGCCGTCTCCAGGAACTCCATCTGTCGACGCACATAGCCAGGCACCACACCCTTGACCTCGCCCATGCTCAGCAGGGCGGTCTGCAGGTTCTTCTCGTTGGAGTGGCCGGCGTCCTGCTCCATCACCTGAAGCATGATCAGGCGGCGATCGGCGTCCACACGGTCGAGGAAGCTCACGACTTAGCCCCCTTCATGCCTTCTTCCATGAAGTGGTTCTCGATGCGGTTGACGCCCTTCTGGAGCTGCTCAACGCCCTTCGCGACCACCTTCATTTCGCCCGAAAGTTCCTTGAAGTTGGCCATGGTCGGCAGGTCGTTGAGGTCTGTGCGGATCTGCTCGACGTCTTTCTCCACACGCGTCAGCCGGCCTTCGTGGTCGTCGATGGCTTCCTCGGCCTCGTCGTCGGTTTTGGTCAGGGCCGCGACGGCCGCGCTGACGATCTTGTTGACCTCCTGGATGGCCAGCTGGCGCAGCGACCAGCACACCCACAGAATAAACAGGCTGATGGCCAGATGGATGATCGGCCAGAATTTCATGAACGCGGCCAAGGTCAGCCCTTCCTGTATAATTTCAGGACCCGCTCGCGCAGGCCCTCACACTCAACACATCGCAGCGCGCCCGGACGGGCCGCGCGGCGTTCCAGCCCGATCGCCTCGCCGCACTCGACGCAGGCGGCCAGGTCATCAGGTCCGCGCAGATGGGCGGCGCCCAGAACGCGGTCCAGCGCCCGGTCGCGGTCGAACTCTTCCAGCTGCTGGGCGCGGTCGATGATGTCGCTCATCGGCCCTCGCCGAAGGGCGTGGCGCCAGACCAGTCGCGACGGATCCGCTTCTCCAGACGATCGCGCAGCGTGAAGCCGAGCGGCAGGCCGATGCAGACGCCGCAGCAGATGGCCATCGCCACCATGATGAAGTCGCCGAAGCTCATTGAGCCCCGGCCTTCACACAGGCGGTCCTGGCGTCGGTGATGACGCCCTCGGCGGCAACCCGGCGCGCGTCGATGGCGTCCAGGACGCGGCCGCCGGCGTCGTTGTGCCGGATGACGGCGCCCTCGGCCTGGGCCAGCGCCGGCAGCGTTCGTTCCAGCTCGGCCGGGCAGACCGTGCGGGTGGTTTCGACCCGTTCGATCACGGGATCAGGGGCGCTCGGAAGCGACGTCACCCCATCGGTTGCGCACGCAGTCAGCGTCGCACACGACAAGGCCATCGCTATCGCGAGGCGCGGCTTTGAGAGCAGCTGCCGCACGGGCTTTCCTTTCGGCTTGGGTTGTGGCGGCCGCCATGGCGCGGGCGACGACGTCGTCCCGCTGCAGGCGTTCGTCATTGAGGGTCTTGGTCAGCCGGCCGGCCTCGCGGCGGGCCACGTCGCGCTCGGCCTGGACGATCTTGACCGGCAGCGTGCAGGCGGCGCTGACGCCATAGGCGTTCTCGGGCTTGGCGGTCAGGGCCGCATCGCAGGCATAGGATCGCGCCGCGACCTGGTGGTTGGTGGCGATGATCGGCTCGCACACGGTCGACAGGTCCGCGCCGATGGAGGGCGACTGCAGAGCGGTCAGGCACGCCCGGTGCTCGTTGACCTGGCGACTCTTGACCGACAGCAGCCCGGCCATGATGACCAGGGCCGCGATCACGCCGGCGCGGATCAGCACGATGGTTCGCAAGCTCATGTGGCTTTCCCCAGCATCTTGTCGATGGATCGAAACGCCCCCAGGCCAAGCACGCCCTCGGCCAGCAAACGGGCGATCTCGACGTTCATCAGGGCGGCGGCGTTGGGATTGATCAGCCCGGCCAGCGGCAGGATGATCACCTGCAGGAACAGCCCGGCGACCATCATCCAGATCGCCGCCGGCCGGGCGGCGCGCACGAACACCGCCCAGCGGCTGTCGGGCGGCGCGTGCTTGGGGGTTGCGACGGCGTCAGCCATTCAGCACCACCACGGCCAGGGCGAACAGAGACTGACGATCGGTCAGACCGATCAGTCCGCCGTTCAGCTTGCGGGTGTTCGTGCGAACATCCTTCAGGTCCGCCGAAGGGTTCAGACCCTTCCAGGTCCAGATCCCCACGGCCGAGGTGAAGGCGCCCTGCGGCGTGGCGGCCAGGTCGGGGTTGGTCTCGAATGGCTGGCCGGTGATCTTGGCGACCTCGGCATAGGCGTCGCGGCCGGTCAGGCCTGCGCCGCGCCCGCGATAGGTCCAGCCGTCGCCGGTGCGGCGATTGCCCATGCGGCCGCCATAGACGAAGTTGGCCAGGGCCTCGGGATTTTGGGCATAGCGGGCGGCGGTGGCTGCGTCGGAGAAGCGAGTGGGCCACACGAGCGGCAGGCGCGCGGCCGAGTAATTCAGGTTCTCTTCCAGGTCTCGCAGGCCGCGCGTCTCATGACCGAACTGGGCCAGGAACATCGCCAGGCGCGAGGTGTTGGCCAGGATCCCGGCCGCCTTCATCAGCGCCCCGCCGCCGCAGATCACCGCCACCAGGCGGCGGTCGGCCTTCGGAAACAGCGTCAGGATCTGCTTCTCGGTCGGCGGTGAGACGGTGCTGGCGGCGGGCGCGTTCAACGGGGTGACCTATGAAAATGCCCGGGCTTGCGCCCAGGGCTTCGATAGGGTTCACCTTGGCTGTGAGACGGCGCGCGATAGCGGGTGACAACTGTCACCCCAGGCCGGTTTTCCTACTTTCGGAACAACGGCAGATCGTCCTGGCGGCGCAGCTTGGCCCGCATGCGCTTAACCGTGCGCTCATGCACCTCGCCGGCCAGGGCCACGTCACGCACGGGACGCTTCTCTTCGATCAGTCTAGCCAGCTCGGCGCGCCTGGCGCCGGCCCCGCGCAGATGCGCCATGGGGATCAGCAGGGTGTAGCCGGCCGCCCATTCCTTGACGATGGCGTCGGCGGCCTCTTGTCCGATGATCGTCGCCAGCTTACCGCCGGGATCCGCCGACAGCTTGATCGACGTGCCGCCCAGCTCCTGGGCCAGGCGCAGAGCCGCCTTCTCGCCGGCCACGCGGGCGATAGCGCCCAGGGTGCCAGGCAGGCCGGTCAATACCGGGCGCTCCGCGCGAGCCGGATCTGATCAAGAGCGAGATCGGCCTCCAGCTGCTCGCGGGTCAGCTGCGCCAGCCTTTGACGCCGCTCCCGGGCCGTTCCCTTCGCGCCTTCGACGACGGCCAAGGCGGCGCGGATCCGCGCCTCTTTGGCCGCGCGGGCGGCGTCGGCCGCCTCGATCTCGTCAGCGCGTGTGAACAGGTCGTCAGCCACGGGCGCGCGCCTCGATCAGCCGCGCCAGGCGGGCCTTGATCTCGTCGGTCGTGCCTTCCTGGCTCCAGCCCTCACGCTCGGCCCAGGCCTTCAGCGCCTCGATCAGGCGGAAGCCCTGGCGCTGGTCGGCCCACTGCAGGGCGTCCACCTTCAACTGGCGCTTCGCGAAGGCTTCCAGAGCGCTTTCGGAAGGGTCCTGGACGACGCCCAGCTGGTGCAGCGAGATCCACATCGCGCGCGCCTTGCGAGCGACGGGGTGATCTGCCGGCCGCCGGCCCGACTTGGGCGCCGAGGCTGGCGCCGAGCCGGCCACCACCTTGGGTTTGAAGCCCTTGGTCTCGAACTCTTTCAGGACGCGGATCAGCTGGGCGTCACCCAGCCCTGCGGCCGTGCGCTGGCCTGTGATCCGCTCCAGGACGTCGCGATAGGTGTCGTCGTCGAGGCCCAGATCCTTCTTGGCGATATGGACCTTGGCCAGCAACGGGCTCGTCGATCGGCGCGGCGCGGCGGTGCGACGGGCGGCGGTCATCAGGCCACTCCCCGCTTGCTCAACTTCCGCGCCTGACGATCGACCTGGGCAAGAGCTAGAAGGGCCGGGCGCACTTCGGGCGCAGCCTGGTCATATGCCGGCCGTCGCTGGTTCCTGCCGCCGTTCAGGGCGGGCAGGATGGCTCGCTCGATCAGGATCCAGTTCGACGGATCGGTGTTGCTGCGGTCGCCGTCGCGGGACTTCAGGCAGTGGCTCTTGGGGATGGGGCCGTTGAGTGCTTCCCACTCGATCAGATGCACGGCGCGCCACCGCGACTGCAGCGGCATGCCGTCGTGGATCTTCCGTTCAAGGTAGCCATCGGGGCTTCGGCGCTCCGAGCCGATGGGCTTGTAAAGATCGACCGCCACGCCGGTGCGTCCGTGGCCCTTTTTGAACTGCGTCGCCACCGCGTTCGGATGACGGGCGCCGACGCCAGGCGGGCAGACCTTGCCCTTGTTCAAGGGCGTTTGACCCTTGGCGAAACGCCCGGTCCGGCCGGTCTTCCAGCCCTGGCGCTTGCGCAGGCTGTGGAGCATTTCGGGGGTGACGTCAGGGCGATCAAAGGCCGCGACGAACGCGCGATAATAGTCGGCGGTCGGCAGGGTGCAATTGTCGCGCAGCCAGACGATCTCAGCCTCGCTGTATCGCGTGTGTCGCCCAGCGGTCCGACCTGGAGCGCGCCCCACCTTCCAGCCTTTGCGCTTGCGCAGCGCATGGAGGTGCTCGGCCGTCACGTCCTGACGGCCGAACGCCGCGATGAACGCCCGATGATAGTCGCTGATGACCATCATCCGGTTGGCTTCGAGCCAGACCATCTCGTCGGGCGCGTAGCGGACGGGGCTACCCCTCATTCTTGGGTCCCCCGATCATCGGCAGATGCGGGCGCATCCGCTCATTCTGAGCCAGCATAGCGACGGCCCTGAGCTGCAGATCGGCGTTGCGCACGATCGCTTCAGCCACATCGACAATGGCCGCCGTGCGCTGAACCTCGGTCGCGATCTTTTCGGGTGTCAGATCCTCTTCCGAGAGCCGCTCCATCTGCGCGAAGAGGTGGTCGTTAAGGTCGGTGAGCCGGTTCTTTGTCATCAGTGGTTCTCCATCTAGCGGGTTGAAGGGTTCAACAGCTTGGGCGCGGGGCAGAGAGTGCTGGCCCGGCCAACATCACCGATCCCCCACGGCGCGTAGCGAGGCGGTCAGGGCGGTCGCGGGCGACGCGCCGATGACGACCAGGTCGTGAATGATCAGCTTGAAGCCGTCGCCGCGCACGGCCGTCGCGCCCATGGCCATGGCCTGCAGAACCGCGTCGGTCACCAGCGCCTTGCGCAGGCGCTCGACGTCGATGTCGAACGTGATCCGCACATAGTCCAGCAGGGCGCGGTCGCTGACGCTGACCCGGCGGCGCACTGCGTCCAGGTCAATCGGCAGGCCGTTGAAATCGGTGCGTTCGATCATCGGGCTTCTCCTTCGGCCGCGCGCAGCTCGACGCGCAGGGCTCTCAGCCGGGCTTGCATGGACAGGATTTCAGCCCGGATCGTCGCCGGGCGGCGCCGCACCTGCAGCGCGGCCGGCCGGGCGACGGGCAGGCTCTTGATCTTGAGCAGGTCAATGATGGCGGCCATCTGCAGCCGGGCCGTCTGATCGCCACCGTCCAGCAGCGCTGCGCCGAAGGCGGCGGCATGGGCGGCGGTCGTGCGGTCCCGACCAGCCCAGACCTGCCCGATCATGTTCCAGGACGATGTTGTAAGGCGCGACGACAGCAGCATGCCCAGCTGGCGCAACAGCACCAGATCGCGCCGACGGATGCGCGACACCAGCTCCTCGGCCGTCACGCCGCCGGCAGCGGCCGTGGCCGCGATGATGTCGCGCACCTTCATCAGGCCCGTCCCTGCGGGGCGGTCATCGCCAGCTCGGGCGCGGCCGCGCTTGCGCGGGCGGCGGTCTCGGCCGCCAGCAGCCGGTCGCGCAGGGCGGCCGACTGATCCAGCGGCAAGGCCACAGCCTGTCCCTGCACGGTCATGACCACGAACATCACCGCCTGGCCGTCCGGGCGGCGGCGAAAGCCGGCGCACACATCGACGGGGCTGGACGGGGCCGCGCTCATAGGCCGCCCCCGTCGGGCTGTCCCGACTTCGGGCACAGCACCAGCGCGCCGCGCACCGTCTTCTCGAACTCGGCCAAGGCGATGCCATGCCGTGTCTGGGCGACGTTGCGGGCCAGGAACGTGCCGAACGCCGTGGCGTAGGCAAACAGCACGTCCATCTTGTCCAGACCGCCCAGCAGCCCGGCCTCCCGCTCGACGGCCTGCAGCGAAATGCACAGGCCAACTTGCGGGATGGAAGCGTCATCCGCCGTCGTGAAACTGGCCATGTCGCGGGCGATCTGGGCCACTTCCTTTGCGGAGGAACAGACCGCTTCAGGCCGGCTGGTGCCGATGAGCGCGATTTTCGCCATCACGCCCTCGCCGCGTCGAGGCTGACATTGATCCACTGATCATCCGTCGAGGCGCGGTGATAGATGCGGGCGTAGCGCTTGGTGCCCCGGATCTCGATGGCGTCGTGGATCGCCTTCATGGCCCGGCGCCAGCGTTCGTCATTGATCTCCAGGCGCAGCAGACCCAGCAGGGCGGCGCGATTGACCAGGCCGCCGTTCTCGACATTGAAGGCGCGGGTCACCAGGGCCTTCAGATTGTCGTCCGCGCCGCCGGCCCATTCGGCCACGCACTGGTCGACCAGTTCCTTGGCCTGCGACAGCGATGGGCCGAAGTCGATGATCTTGGCCCGGCTGACCTCGACCTTCATCAGCTGGTCATAGCTGGTGAAGGTCAGGTTCCCGGCCCGGCCGCCGCGCTGTACGCCATAGTTCTGGTCCAGCAGCTCCACCAGCGCGTCGGCGTCGTCGAAGGTGTGCTGGACGAACCGCGCGATCATGGCCGACAGCGGCAGGGCGAAGCCCAGAACCTTGCGCACCATTTCGTCCTGCAGCTTGTCCTGCGGCCGGATCTTGCCGACCGGCGTCAGGCCGCCTTCGGAGTTGCGCATGTGCGCCACGCCCTGGACGTCGATCAGGCCCGTGGGCACCGGATCGAAATTGGGATGGGCGAGCGGCGCCTGGGCTTCGGCGATGGCCTCATGGGCGGCGGTCATGGCGTTCATTGGAAACCTCGGTCGATCTGGGGCGCGACGCGGCGCCGGGGTTGTTCAAGGGGGGTGCGGAGGGCTTGACGGGTGGCGCGACGCTGCAGGCGACGCTGGCGGTCCACGCTGTTGCGGACGACGAGTGGCTGAGGGCCAAGGAAGCGGTCGAGAACCATCTCCAGCAGCCGCACCAGCCAGGGGCGAAGGCGCGAGTTCAAGGCAGCACCTCCTGCAGGAAGCGGCCCAGGGCCGAGCCTTGCGGCGGGCCTGCCGGAAGCGACGGCGCGGCCTGGCCGCGCAGGCAGTCCAGGGCTTCCATCGGGGTGCGACCGACCATCACCCAGAGGGCGTAGTCGCAGTCGGCGGCGAACCGGCCGATGGCCTGGGCGGCGTTGGCCAGCGTGTCGCCGGCCCGCAGCATCGCCCAGAGCGCGGCCAGCTCGCGGAGGGTCCAGGGCGCACTCATGCCCGGCCTCCATCGACAACCGCCAGGTGCCCGACTAGGCGCACCCGATCGACCGGAAGGCTCGCCGCCATCTGAAAGCGGCGCTGCATCTCGCCGGCCAGCGCGGCCAGCCCCTGCGGGGTGACCGTCACATAGGGCTCGTCGCCATAGGCGTCGGTCAGCCTCTCGACCTCGTCGGCCATGCAGGCCAGCGACTTCAGCAGCGCGCGGAAGTGCTGCGGCGACAGCTCGTTCATGTCGTACAGCAGCTGCAGCTGGTTCAGATCCCGGCGCATGTCGCCGGCCAGGTGTGGGTTCGCGGACATGGTCTCTGCCCTCCTCACAGGTTCAGACCGGAAAGCTGGTGGAAGGCGCCCTTCAGGTGGTCGAGCGTCAGGGGCTCGCCCGCGCCCAGGCTGACCAGCAGTGCGTTCTCGAAGGTCATCTCGATGTTGCGCAGGCCGCCGGGCTTGGATGCGATCAGCTGGCAGAAGTCGTATTCAGCCTTTGTCAGGACCTCGTTGTTGGCGGCGGCCCAGGCCTCGATCAGCAGGACGACATCGTTGGGATCGGGGCGGCGCAATTCGCGGCGCTGGGCGATCCGGCTGGAGACCTGGGCGAACTCGGCCTTGGTCCCCGTGCCGCCGATCTTGTTGTTGATCGCCTCGTTGCCGATCAAGGCCACGCCGACCGGCACGCCCATGCGGCGGGTCGTGTCGCTGATCGCCCGGATCTGGTCGATGGCCTTGTCGGAAAGGTGCTGGGCCTCATCAATGATGATCAGGCCCTTGGCCTCGGCGGCCTTGGTCACCACCCGCTTGGACAGCACCTGCGGCGTGCCCTTGTGCTCGGGCTCGCCCATGGCGGCCAGGACTTCCAGCAGCATGGTCGGCACGCCGCTGGTTGAAGGATCCATCGTCGCCAGCCATGCGCGGGTGTTGCTGGCGCAATACTGCCGGGCCGAGGCCGACTTGCTGGTGCCCGGCGCGCCGGTGATGCTGATCAGCCGGCCGGTGGCCTTGGCAATGTCCAGCAGGGCCAGAACGCGCTGGCTGGTCGGCAGCATCTGGAACAGGGGCGAGTTGGGCAGGCGCGAGCGCAGGGCCACGGCCCGCTTACGGCCTGAAATCCATTTGGTCAGAAGCCCGGCCGGCACGTTATTGTCGCCGCCATAGCTGTCTTTCAGATAGCTGCTCAGCGTGCTTTGCGGCACCTCGGACTGGCGCGAGATCTCGGCCTGGGTCAGGCCGGTCTCGACCAGCAGCGCGTCACGCACGGACTGCCGGATCTCGGCATGCTCGGCGGCGGTGAACTCGGTTTTGGGCGGTTGAAGGTTCATGTGTTAGGCTTCCGTTTCTTCGTGGGTTGCTAGGTCTGCGGGGATATCGGCTCGTCGGGGGTGCAACCCCGGCGGGCCGTTTTCATGAGCCGCCCTGGAACCGGGCGAGAAGCACCCGGTCAGCTTGGCTCGTGAATTCGGAGTGGGTGTCTGGCTTGCGCGGCACGCCAAAGGCGGGCGCCACGACGTTGCCGGTCGCCTTGCGGGCAGGCGCCGGCGGCGCGCCATCCAGCTCGGCGGCCACATCCTCGATACCCAGGCGCTTGGCCAGTTTGGCGGCGGCGGCGGTCAGGCGGCGATAGTCGCGCCCAGCCTTGCTGATGTCCTGAGCGTCGCGGGCGTTGTCGTAGCTGCCCTGCATGGTGCGCGGGGCCTCGGCTAGGAACCTACCGTCCAGCGAGTAGATGTAGACGGGCTTGGACAGGTCGGCCGGATCGAACCGGACGATGACCCGCTGGCGCTTCAGCGCCCCGAGGGCTTCCGACCAATACCGGTGGTCCATGATCGACACGAACCCGGACTGGCGGTCCATCGGTCGGGGCTCTGAGGCCAGCATGCAAAGCCGCAGCTGCTCGGTAGTCAGCTTCTGCGGCGGTGCGGCTTTCACGCCCTCCCAGTAGACGTCGGCGAACGAGCGGCCGTTCATGCCCGCGCCGCGCCGGCCCAGCTGCTGGCGATAGCGCTCCAGCTCCAGCCGCACGATGCGCTCGAACTCGGCGATCGGCACGGCCTTGGAGCGGTAGTTCTCGGGCTTGGCGTCGGTCTTGTGACCCACATAGGCGCCGGCAAAGGCGGGGTGCTTGGCGATGTCGCGCGCCCAGTCGCCGAACATCCGCTCGATGGGCTTGGCCTGCCCCCAGTAGGGCTTGGCGAACACGGGCTTGATGCCCAGGATCTTCAGCAGGCCATCGGCTTCCTCGACCTTGGCCTTGCAGCGGAACCGGGCGTGGCCGCCCGAGATCTGGCGCGCCTGGTTCTCTGTGCCGTTGTCCATGATCAGGCGCTCGACCAGGCCATAGTCCCGGAAGGTGTCGCCGAGGGCCAGGCGCACGCCGTGGTGGTTCAGGGTGGTGTCGAAACGAACCGCCAGCGGGAAGCCCGAGAAGATGTCTTGCACCGCAACCGACACCGGCCGGCCGATGACGCCGTTCTCGAACAGGCAGAAGACGTCCCAGATGTGACCGTCCAGGTTGGCAACCTGGTGGGGGTGCATCATCGACTTGTCGCGGTCGGCATAGGGGAAGGCATGACGCGCGGCCTTGGGCCCCTCGCGCAGGTGGATGCGGACGTTCTCGGCCACCTCGGCCTCGATCCGACGCTCGAAGGTCTTCTGCGACGGCAGGGTCCACTCGCGCTTGGCGGCGATAGCTTCCAGGTCGCGATAGCAGCGTGCGTGGGTCGGCTTTTCCAGGCGCAGATAGTTGGCCTTGTAGAGTTCCCAGGCCTCTTCCGGGATCGCGGAGGTCGCGGCGCGGCCCGCGTAGCTGGGCGCCAGATAGGCGACGCGGTCGCAGGCTGCGACGCCGCGCACGCGCTCGAACCAGGCGTGGATGGTGCGCTCTGACGCTGCCGGCTTTTCGCCGCTCGCCCGCGCGGCGCGGACGATCTCCTGGGCGGCGTATTCGATGGCCTTGTTCTTGGTCAGGCCGTCGCGCTGCAGGGTCTCGACGCGCTGGATGATCGTCAGGCGGCGAAGCGCCTCGTCCTTCACGGTCTGCGGCAGGCGGTCATAGCGCAGCAGGGCGCTCTCGCGGTCGACCCGCTCGGCCTTGGCCGGGCGCACCTTCGACAGCTTCGTCCGCGCCGCCTCAGGCAGCAAAGACACGTGGTATTCCAACCCGCCGCCGCGCGCCTTGCGGGGCCGGAAGCACGCCGCGCCGGTGCTGTCGCGATAGGTCGCCCAGCCCTCGCGGTCGGCGATCATCTGGATCCCGCGCTTGGTGGTCGGCAGGCCCGGCAAGGCCAGCTCCGCCAGCTCGGCCACCGTGAACCACTCCTGGGCCGTCATCGGCACGTGCGGGCTCATCTGCGGATACTCCGGCTGACCTGCAGCGGCGCGGTGGCCTTCATGGCCTTCACCTCGTCCTGCAGGGCGCGAATGCGGGTCTCGGCCAGGCTGATCTGAGCGTGCAGGGCCTCGTCGCCCTGAAGCAGGGTCAGGCCCTCGCCCTCGATGGCCACGTTCCACAGCCACAGGCATCCGGTGGCGCGGGCCAGCGCCTTGAAGCGCACCAGGGGGATGGTGTGGGTTTCGCGGGCCTGGCTCGTATAGGCGTCGATCATGTGCTTCGAGACCTCGACGCCCAGGATCAGCGACATGCGCTTGGCCACCTCGAACCGGTCGATGCCGTTGGCCCGCGCCTCGTCCAGCGCCCGCGCCATGGCGCCGGAAATGGTGGCGTTGAAATCGATCGCCGAGACCATGTCGCGGGGGGTTTCGACCGGGAACAGGTCCGCGTGGTCGAACAGGTCTGGCGTGTTCTCGTCGCGTTGACGGGCGCGCTTAGCCATCCGCGCCGCCCTTCACCAGGTTCCACCCGGTCGGCAGCGCTTCGCCACTAAGCCAGTGCAGCATCGCGTCGCGATGGGTCTTGGGCGCTGCTTTCCAGACCTTTTGAAAGGCCTTCACGGCCTCATCCACCGGCCTTTCGGGGGCCTTCACCGGCGTCTTTCCGGCGGCGTAGACCTGGGCGTCGGCGAACTTCGTCGCCCGGCCGTCTGTCAGCGCCTCGACGATCCGCAGCTGCTCGTCGTGGTCGGAAACGCCCGCGATCTGGCGCAGCAGGCCTTCGTTTTTGCCCAGCGCCGATCCCGAGACCTTGGCGTGGACAGCGGGTGATAGTCCGCGCGCAATCAGCAGGGCATTGCGGATGGTCTTGTCCGAGAAGCCCGTTTCCGCTGCTGTCTCAGTCGCAAATCCCATGGTCGCCGGAGCGCCACCCAGCAGCTCAGACACCTTGTCGGTCTTTGCCGGGCGTCCCCGTTTGGGCACCGGCGTTAATGTGGCAATGTTTGCCGCATTATCTTGAGCGATGCGGTCGGGGTGCGTCGCCGCCCAAAGCTTGAACCTGTCGGCCAGGAACTTCGAACGCTCATAGGGCGTCAGTCCGCTGCGAACCAGGTTCTCGTCGATCTCGGCCAGCTCGGCCTCGTCGTCCGTCATTTCCCTGACGGTCGCATCGACCTTCCGGCCCAGCACCTGGCAGGCCAGCAGCCGGTGTAGGCCCAGTACGAGCTTATAGGTGACCCCGCTATCGTCCATGGCGATCGGGCGGATCAGGATCGGTTGATGTTGCGCGCCCTCCTGGAACGACACCACCAGATTGGCGACCGCAGCCTCATTGGCGGGTCGCTTGCGATCACCGATGACGATTCGATTTGGATCCGTCGAGATCCGCGCTGGCGGCAGGACTTCGCCACCGAGGCGCGAACTCGAACCCGCGCTCGTCTTCGCGTTAGCGGCCTTGCCGCTGTTTTTGGCTTCCCCTACGGCCATGTCTAAGCGGCCTTGACGTTTTGACGCTGCGAACGAGCACGTTCGTGATAATTTTCAGCACGAACGTGACGGAAGCGCCGACCCTCGGCGTCCCACCGAGCGGGCCACAATTCATGGAGGGGCACTTCCAGAAAACGCGAGATTGCCATCTCGGCTTTCGGTAGCGGCCGGATCAGGGCAGCGCGGCACGCGCTGTCATCCAAGCCAGCTTCAACCGCCAGCCCGCTTAAGGTTTTGCCGCGCATGGCTATGGCCGCCCGAATTTCGGCGGGGTGCCATCCCTGCTTTTTGGTCTTTGGTTTCGCGGCCATTCACAAGCGCCCAATGTATATCACGTTCGTGACAATAAACGTCACGAACGTGACGGCAGTCAAGCGGCTTCTGCTGCCGTTTGAATATGGAAGTTCGCGCTCATGACGATTTTGACTACGAGGGCTTCGGAAAGCGGCTCTCGGAGGCCATTTTCCCTGAAAAGCCGTCTACGTTTGCGACACGGGCAGACGTCCCGCACGCGACGGTTCACAAATATCTGAAGGGCCAGGGGACAGCGCCGCGCCTGGACATCGCTGCGCAGCTGGCGCGCTCAGCAGGCGTCACCCTGGAGTGGCTGGTTTGGGGCGTCGGAGACGGACCCGTCGATTCGGATGTCGTGAAGATCGCTCGCTACGACGTGACACTCGCCGCCGGGGCGGGCCGGTGGAACGAGGGCCGTAAGAAGATTGAAGACATCCCCTTCACGGCCGAGTTTCTGCGAAAGAGCCTGAACCGCACCGGCGCCGCAGGCCTATCCATATTAGAGGCCCGTGGTGACTCGATGTACCCGACCATCGCCGATAGGGCGCTGGTCATGGTCGATGAACAGCAACAGCGTGCGATGGACGGTGTCTTCGCCTTTGTTTTAGACGGCGATGCGCGTCTGAAACGCTTTCAGCGAACGATGACGGGGGTCACCTTGATCTCGGATAATCCGGCGTACCCACCTGAGGACATTGACACGCCGCAGTTGAACAAGCTTCAAATCATCGGCCAAGTGTTGTGGGTGAGCCAGGTTCTTTGACCTGGTTGTCGACAGAAGAGACAGGACGCCAACATGCGCACCGCCGCGATTGCTCTGACGCTGGCACTGCTGGCCGCATCGACGGCCCAGGCGACGGAAGCCTGGGAAGACTGCGCTGCCTTCCAGAATGAGACGGCGGCGACGATCAGGGCTGTGAAGTCGTGTTCTGACGCGGTCTATCTGCGACGAGACGTCGAGGAGGCGGATGCGGTCTGCAAGGGCGCGGACGCGATCTCAGCTGTGGCGGCCGACAGGTATCAAGCGCTCAAAGCCGATCCAGCCGACAAGGAACGGGCTTCCTGCGCTCTTGAGCACCGCGCTCAAGCCATCAAGCTCGTTGCCGCGCTGGACTGGCTGAACACCTATGATGGCTTCCGCCTGGACCGCCACAAAACCCCGCTGCCCGCACCGTTCGGCGGCTAAGATCGCTTGATGAACGGGTGGCCGAATGACTGAGACGACTGATCAGCCATCCCTGGTCGCGGCCATGGTCCACCGGCCTTTGAGGAAATCGAAGGTGGCAGAAGATAGCAGGCTGGTGCGGGCCTGGAAGATCGTAGCGGTGGCCCAAGGCGCCATCGTCGGGCTCGTTGGCCTAGCTCTGATCCTGTTGAGCTTTGGCTTCATGGCCGACGAGCAAGATGGCGCGGCGGGTGTTTTCGGCCTTGGGCTGGTGATCTTGCTCTCGGCGCCCATCGCATACCTGGTGCCGCTCACGGTAGCGGTCGCCCTCGCCAGGAGTGAGCGCATGGCGGCTGATCTGGCCCAGCTGGCGTCTAAAACCGCCTGAGGTCGGTGAGACCTCCTTCCCACTTGAACTTGGCGATCTCGGCGACCTCGGCGCGATGAAACCCTTATCGCGCCGGGCTTTGCGGCTAAGTGGGAACGCCGATCTAAGTGGGAAGGCCATTTCCCACTTCGCTTCCCACTTCTTTTCCTGAAGAACTGCCCCGCAGCCCCATTTCGAAGGCCGTTTGAACGCTGTTTCCAAAGCGTTCGAAGGCGTTCGCGGCCTTGTGCTGCAAGGGTTTCCGTCGCGCCGCCCATGGTCGCCCTGGAAGGCTTCTGAAACGCCGTCCGAACGTATATCGTCAGGTGCGAAACTGACTGTCCAAAACGCCTCGAAAGGCCCCATTTGGCCGTTTCAGCCAGACACGAACCCGAGGCCGATTTTTTTGGACGCGACGCCCGCAAACCCTTTTCCGGTAAGGCCTCGTCCCACGACATCCCGCCTCATCCCGGTCCATCCCGGTTACTGCGAGACCATGTGTCCCCTAACACCGGAGGGGGCATCCCGGCGCTAGCCCAGATCGCGCCAGCCATTGCCGATGTCGGCGCTGCCCCCTCAGTCGCTCCGCGACAGCTCCCCCAGAGGGAGCATCTCTCAAACTACCGCCGCTTGCCGCGTCGCACGCCCTTGGGCAGGCCGCCGCGCGGTTTCACCGCCGCCTGACGTCGCGCGCCAAGCCGGGGCAGCGGGGCCCTCGGGTCGGCCGGCAACGGGTCGGTCAGCATCTCGAACAGCAGGCCGCCGGTGACGGGCGTGGCCTCCACCAGCTTGACCTCGACCTGCAGGCCCAGCGGCCAGCGCTTGCCGGTTCGCTCGCCGACCAGGGCGTGCATGCGCTCGTCATGGACGAAGAATTCCTGGCCCAGGGTCGAGACCGGGATCAGGCCGTCGGCGCCGGTGTCGTCCAGCTTGATGAACAGGCCAAACCGCGTGACGCCGGTGATGCGGCCGTTGAACGTGGCCCCCACCCGGTCGGACAGGAAGGCGGCGATGTAGCGGTCGGTGGCGTCGCGCTCGGCGGCCATGGCCCGGCGCTCGGCATAGGTGATGGTCTCGGCCGTGTCCTTGATCTGGCTGATGTCCTGATCGGTCAGGCCGTCGTCGCCCAGGCCCAGGGCGCGGATCAGGGCCCGGTGCACGATCAGGTCGGCATAGCGGCGGATCGGGCTGGTGAAGTGGGCGTACTTGGCCAGGTTCAGGCCGAAATGGCCCAGATTGTCGGCGCTGTAGTGGGCCTGCATCTGGGTGCGCAGCACCACCTCGTTGATGATGGCGGCGTGCGGCCCGTCGCGGGTCTCGTCCAGCAGCTTGTTGAAGCGCGAGGTCTGCGGGGCCTCGCCCTTGTTCCACTTGATCTCCAGCGTCGCCAGGAACTCGGCCAGGTTCTGGACCTTCTCCTGGCTGGGCGTGTCGTGAACGCGATAGATCAGCGGCGTGCGCTTGGCTTCCAGGCTCTCGGCGGCCGAGACATTGGCCTGGATCATCATCTCCTCGATCAGCTTGTGGGCCTCAAGGCTGGCGCGGCGATTGATCGAAGCGATCTCGCCGTCCTTGGTGATGACGATCTTGCGCTCGTCGCTCTCGATGCCCAGCGGCGAGCGGATCTCGCGGCCCTTGCCCATCAGGCGGAAGGCGGTCCACAGCGGCGTGAGGATCGCGTCCAGCAGGGGCGGGGCCTTGTCGGCGTCCTGGCCGTCGGGCGGGATCACGCCGTCGATGGCGGCCTGGGCCTGCTCGTAGGAGAGCTTGGCGGCGCTGCGCATCAGGCCGCGCACGAAGCGGTGGCTCTTCTTGCGGCCGGCGCTGTCGAACACCATTCGCACCGCCAGGGTGGCGCGGTTCTCGCCTTCGCGCAGCGAGCACAGGCCGTTGGACAGCACCTCGGGCAGCATCGGCTCCACCCGGTCGGGGAAATAGACGCTGTTGCCCTTCTCGCGGGCTTCTTTGTCCAGAGCAGAGCCCGGGCGCACATAGGCGGCGACATCGGCGATGGCCACCCAGACCACCCAGCCGCCCGCATTGCCGGCGTCGGGGTCGGGATGAGCGTAGACGGCGTCGTCGTGGTCGCGGGCGTCCACCGGGTCGATGGTCACGAACGGCAGGTCGCGCAGGTCGTCGCGGCCTTCCAGCGTGGGCGGCTTGGCGGCGGCGGCCTCGGCTTCGGCCTCTTCGGAGAAGCCGACCGGAATGCCGTGGCTGTGGATGGCGATCAGCGAAGCGGCGCGGGGGTGGTCCTCGCGGCCGACCACTTCCAGCACCTTGCCCATCTTGGGGCCGTAGCGGCCGGAGGCCGAACCGACCTGGGCCAGCACCAGGTCGCCATCCTTCAGGTCCTTGGCCTCCTGCTCGTTGAGGATCAGGCTTTCCTTGGACTTGCGATCCACGGGCTCGACCCGGGTCTCGCGGCGATGCCGGCGGATGACACCCAGGATCTTGTGCGCGCTCTGGCCCAGCTTCTTGATCAGCCGGGCTTCCATCTCGCCGTTTTCCAGGCGCTCGAAGCGCACCAGCAGGCGGTCGCCCATGCCCGGCGCGCCGCCGGCATTCTCGTTGCGGGCCGGCGACAGGCGCACCAGCGGCGCATCGTCGCCGGACTTGGTCAGCTTGACGAACATGTCGCCGTCGGCGTCGCGATCAACCACGTCGGCCACGCCCACCGGCGGCAGCGAGCCGGCCTCGGCAAAGCCCTTGCGGCCGCGCTTGCCCAGTTCGCCCTGGGCTTCCAGCTCGCGCAGCATCTCGCGCAGGGCGCGGCGGTCGACGCCCTTGAGGCCAAAGTGACGGGCGATGTCGGCCTTGCCGGACTCGCCCGCGCTGCGCAGGAACGCCAGCAGGGTCTCGCGATCCGGCAGGCCGGCGGGCGGCTTGGCGGCGGCGGGGAATTTGGACGACTTGGGCGTGCGCGGTTTGGCCATGTGCTGGGATAACCCGGCAGCGGGGGGAATGGCCAAGGGAAAGACGCCGCAACCACCCGGAACTGGCCCGGCTGGCCGTCACCAGGCGGCGGAGGGCGCCCTGTTGGGCGGATTTCTACTTCGAATAGACGACCCGGCACTCGCCCTCGACCGTGGTGTAACGGCCGTTGGCGGCGTCGACGAACGAGATTCGACCGCCCTCGTCATACTCGACCTTGCCGGTCGAGCGGCCGGCGAAGGTCTGCGTGCCGTAGCTCCAGCAGACGATGTCCGCCGGCTTGTCGCCCCAGGTCGCCTCGCGACTGGCTCGCTTGCTGTCGGTGCAGCCGCCTGTGGCGACCGTAGCGAGGATGATCGAGGCGGCTACGGCAAGGCGCATTGAGAGGGTCTCACGGTGAGGGGGCAGTTTGTCGGGCGGGAGTGTCGACCAGGCAGGCGTGTGATGACTTCCCGATATTCGGCGCTGCGGGTCAAGTCTTTGCCGGGTCGCCGCAGCGGGGCGAAGTCCTCTTGCCGGTATCGAAGTCGTGTTCTGTTTTCGAGCCGTCGCCGGCCACTATGGTCCCTAGCCTGCAGCGATCGAAGGGGCCTGAGATGCCTTGCCCTGGGCATGTGGCGGCTCGCGAATACCCCTAACCAAAAGCAGTATGCCCAAGGTCACCTCATACAGGAACATGGGGGCCATGTAGGCGATGCCGACAACCTGCCCGAAAGCGGGCAGGAGCATGGCGAGAAGCGGGAAGAGGGCAAGCATCATCGAGGCGACAATGCCGACGATGGCCAGAGGCGCCGGAATATATTTCGACCTGAGCCACAGCCAGGCGAACACGGCCTGTCCCAGACCTAGAAACACCCAGCCAAGGCTCATCGTGTCGGCGCGCACGCCGAACAGAAGGCGGACGAGTGACTGAGACTGTTCGACAGTGAAGGCGCTCAGGTACGGAGCGTCGGAAACCAAACGCAGCACGACCAACAAGGCGAGCGCGCTCAAAGCGAGAATGACTGCGTTCGCGACACGAAAGAGGGCGCCAAGGGCGGCGAGCCCTCGGTTGACGTGGCGTAGAACAACGTAGGATGCCGCTCCTACGGCCACGTCGCTGATGAAACACGCCAAGCTCAGGGCCACGGCGATTCTCACGAACAGGACGGCCCCGGCGACACTGTTGGCGGTAGTCGCCGGATCATCGGAAATCACGATCGGACCAAGAGCGACGAACTCCACCCACATGGAGAGCGCCATGGCCAGAAGTGTGATGATCCCGACAACACGGGCGGCAATGCGCTGGGCGGGCTGCACGGCCAAGCGCGGGAGCGCGCCCGCAATCGCATCGGCCATGACTGAAAATCCCGAGTGTTGTGAACAACCCAAGGCCAAGCTCGACCCAGGCGGTCAACGAACCATGGCTAGGCCCGCGCCGACAACTTAATCTACGGTAATGCTTGAGGGTGCGGCGCCGTCACGCTCCAGGGCGTCAACGTCTCCTCCCACCCTTAGCTGACCACCAGCACGCCCGCTCTCAGCGCGGCCTCCGACCCGTATTGATCAGTAAAGGTCTTCGATCGACCGCGGCGGTTGCTGAGTCGGCGGGGGCGTCGCAGCCGGCGGCGCGGCTTCTGACGGCGCGGGCGGGGTCTCGATCACCGCAGCCGGAGCCTCGGCTTCCGGGGTTGTGACCTCGACGGCCTTGACCTTGGGCTTCTCCGGCGGCGGCGGCACGTAGAGCGGCGCCGGGGCCGCGTCCTTGATCGGCACGCCCGAGACCTCGGCCAGGGGCGCGGTCGAGGCGCTGGTGTTGGACTTGCCATCCTTCAGCGCATTGCTCAGGCCCATGGCGAAGCCCAGGACGCTGATCAGGATCAGGCCGGCGACCACGACGGTCAGGGGCAGGGGCCGTTCAAGCGACGTCATGCCGGTAATCTAACCCTGGATCGCGATCATGGGTAGCGTCAGGCCTCCGCCTTTGTCGGCTTCTTGGCGGCGGCCTTCTTGGGCGCGGCTTTCTTGGCCGCAGGCTTCTTCGCGGGAGCCTTTTTGGCCGGAGCCGCGCCGTCGGCGGCCGCCTTTGCTTTGGCTGGGGCCTTGGCCGGAGCCTTCTTGGCCGCCGCCTTTTTCGCCGGCTTCTTGCCGCCGCCCTTGGCGACGCGCTCGGCCAGCAGGACCACGGCTTCTTCCAGGGTCAGGGCCGCCGGATCAGCGCCCTTGGGGACGTTGGCGTTGGTGTCGCCGTGCTTGATGTAGGGACCAAATCGGCCCGACAGCACCTTCACGGGCTTGCCGTCCTCGGGGTGATTGCCGAGTTCAGCCAGAGCGGCCGCCTGGCCACGCTGCGGACGCCCGCCGCCGGCCCGCTTGTCGGCCAGCAGGGCGACGGCGCGGTTCAGGCCGATGTCGAACACGTCCTCGGGGTTTTCGAGATTGGCGTAGGTGCCTTCGTGCAGGACGAAGGGCCCGAACCGGCCAAGGCCGGCAGTGATCTTCTTGCCGTCGTCGGGGTGCATGCCGACTTCGCGCGGCAGGGACAGCAGGCGCAGGGCTTTTTCCAGGTCGACCGCGGCCGGCAGCCAGCCCTTGGGCAGGCTGGATCGCTTGGGCTTGTCGCCGCTTTCCGCCGCCGGCGGCTCTTCGACATAGGGGCCAAAGCGGCCGTTCTTCAGCCACACCGAGCGACCGGTATCGGGATTGATCCCCAGCTCCTTGTCGGCGGCTTCGGCCTCGCCTTCGCCTTCGGCGGTGGCCAGCTGGCGGGTGAAACGGCATTCGGGATAGTTGCTGCAGCCGATGAAGGCGCCGAACTTGCCCACCTTCAGCGACAGCATGCCCGTCCCGCAGGTGGGGCAGATGCGCGGGTTCGAACCATCGCCCTTGTCGGGGAAGATGTGCGGACCCAGAGCGTCGTTCAGGGCGTCGAGCACGTTGGTGACGCGCAGTTCGGCGATCTCGCCGACGGCGGCGGCGAAGTCCTTCCAGAAGTCGCGCAGGAACTGTTTCCAGTCCAGCTTGCCGTCCGACACCAGGTCCAGCTGCTCTTCGAGGCCGGCGGTGAAGTCGTATTCCACGTAGCGGCGGAAGAACTGCTCTAGGAAGGCGGTGACCAGGCGGCCCTTGTCCTCCGGAATGAAGCGGTTCTTCTCCATCTTCACATATTCGCGGTCGCGCAGCACGGTCAGGACCGAGGCGTAGGTCGACGGACGGCCGATCCCCAGCTCTTCCATCTTCTTGACCAGGCTGGCTTCCGAATAGCGCGGGGGCGGTTCGGTGAAGTGCTGATCGGCGCGGGCGTCGATCACCTTGGCGGCGGCGCCTTCGGTGATCATCGGCAGGCGGGCGCTGTCCTCGTCGCCGTCGTCGTCGCGGCCTTCTTCATAGACCGTCAGATAGCCGGGGAAGAGCACCACCTGGCCGGTGGCGCGCAGGCCGGTCTGGCCGTCGTGGCTTTCGATGTCGACCGTGGTGCGCTCGATGCGGGCGCTTTCCATCTGGGACGCGATCATCCGCTTCCAGATCAGCTCGTACAGGCGGCCCAGATCCGGCTCCAGGCGCAGCGAGCCGGGGTTGCGGCCCAGGCTGGTCGGGCGGATGGCTTCGTGCGCTTCTTGCGCGTTCTTGGCCTTGACCTTGTAGTAGCGCGGCGTTTCGGGGACGTAGTCCTTGCCGTAGACATTGCCGATGACGTCGCGGGCTTCGGCGATACCTTCGGGGCCGACCGCCACGCCGTCGGTCCGCATGTAGGTGATCAGGCCGACGGTCTCGCCGCCGATGTCGATGCCTTCATACAGCTTCTGCGCCGCCTGCATGGTGCGCTGGGCGGAAAAGCCCAGCTTGCGCGAGGCTTCCTGCTGCAGGGTCGAGGTGGTGAAGGGCGGGGCGGGCGAGCGCTTGCCTGGCTTCTTCTCGACGGCGGCGATCTTGAACACGGCCTTTTCGACAGCCGCCTTGGCGGCCAGGGCCGAGCCCTCGTTGCCCAGATCGAACTTGGTGAGCTTCTTGCCCTCGTGCTTGACCAGGCGGGCCAGGAACGGATCGGCGCCGGCCGAGACGTCGGCGTCAACGCTCCAGTATTCCTGGGTCTTGAAGCGCTCGATCTCCATCTCGCGCTCGACGATCAGCCGCAGGCAGACCGATTGCACCCGGCCGGCCGAGCGGCTGCCCGGCAGCTTGCGCCACAGGACGGGCGAGAGGGTGAAGCCGACCAGATAGTCCAGGGCGCGGCGGGCCAGATAGGCCTCGACCAGCTCCATGTCGATGTCGCGCGGATTGGCCATCGCTTCCAGCACCGAGGCTTTGGTGATGGCGTTGAACGTCACGCGCTGGACGGTCATGCCTTTGACCGCCTTCTTCTTCTGAAGGACTTCCAGAATGTGCCAGCTGATCGCTTCCCCTTCGCGGTCGGGGTCGGTGGCCAGGATCAGGCGGTCGGCCCCCTTCATCGCGTCGATGATGTCGGAGACGCGCTTGGACGACTTGGCGTCGATCTCCCAGCTCATCGCGAAGTCGTTGTCGGGCTCGACCGAGCCGTCCTTCGACGGCAGGTCGCGGATGTGACCATACGAGGCGAGAACCGTGTAGTCGGACCCGAGATACTTGTTGATGGTCTTGGCCTTGGCCGGGCTCTCGACGACGACGACGTTCATTACGACTCTTGTACCTGGGGGAAGGATCGCCCTGTAGGCGAGCGCCGGAAAGTGGGGGCGCGACGGGGTGTCTGTCAACGCGGCCTGTTCAAACGGCGCCGTTTCCCATGATTTGGTAGCCGATTGTTAAGGCTGGCCGGGCGATAGTGAAGGCTGAACCCAAACCTTTTTGGCGCTCATGAACGTCTCGACCATCAACCGGATCGCCACCGAGGCCTATGTCTCGCCGATCCAGCCCGTCAAGCCGGTGACCTCCAACGCGGAACGCGCGCAGATCGCCGACCGCCTGCGCGACGCCATTCGCGCCGCCCCGGCCCAGGGCACCGGGCTGATGATCGATCTGTCGGTCTAGTTCGCGACAACCATCCCGCCGGCCAGCAGCTCCGCCCGTTCGGCCAGGGCCAGCTCCACCAACGCCGCCATCACCGCCGAGGTCGGGGCGCCGGTCGCCCGCACCAGCTCGTCGCGCGAGACGGCCGTGGGCGAGAGCAGGGCGGCCAGGCGCTCGCGCAGGGCGTCGAAGTCGACGTCGGTCTCGGGTTCGCCGTCATAGCCCCGCTCGCGTTCGCGCAGGTGGATCTGGCCCGACAGCGAGCGCAGCACGTCTTCGGCGCCTTCGCACAGGATGGGGCCCT
>Ga0209023_10001533_pt1 | contig 30657 bp, 23 predicted proteins | sample LakOneMetagenome_FD_187468 | JGI IMG/M metagenome (GOLD analysis project Ga0209023, IMG submission 187468) | Freshwater and sediment microbial communities from Lake Erie, Canada (SPAdes) (version 2) | ecosystem: Environmental > Aquatic > Freshwater > Lentic | place: Lake Erie, Canada...
TTCCGATCTGAAACCAGGCCTCAGACGCTCGATCAGATGGCGCATATCGGCGGGGTCGGGGCGAAAAAGCTCGAAAGCTACGGCGCGGCCTTCCTGGCGGTCATCACCGGGTCTGCCGATCGTCCGCACCCGGCACGTCTCAGGCTGGCAGGCAGCGTGGCGGGACCGCTCTTCGACCGGCTCCAGACGCTTCAGCGCGAGCTTTTGCGCGGGGCGGACGGAACCGGCAAGCCTCTGTCCTGCCCGTCCGGCCAGTTGCGCCGCATCGCCGAGATGCGGCCCGGCACGCTAGCCGATCTGGCCCGCGTCGCCGGGTTCGACGAGGCGCGGATCGAGCGGTTCGGGGCGCCATTTCTAGAGGCCATTCACCAGGACTAGCCCGGCCCGGCGTGCGCAGGCCTTATCGGCGCAAGCGCCCCGGTCGGGCAGAGGGCCGCGATCTTTTCGGTGATTTCGGCCTTTTTCAGTGGCTTCGTCAGGTAGTGGTCGATCCCGGCCGCGAAGATACTGGCGCTGTCGCCCTCCATCGCATGCGCCGTCATCGCCACGATTGGCACATGCGTCCCGCAGGCCGCCATCGCTTCGGCATCCCTTATGGCGCGGGCGGCTTGACGCCCGTCGACTTCGGGCATCGAAATGTCCATGAAGATCAGATCCGGCCGGATCGTATGGTAAAGCTCGATAACTTCGCGCCCGTTGTTGGCGAAGGTCAGGTCGATGTCGAGGTCCTGCACCATCTTTCGGAAGACCAACTGATTGGTCATGTTGTCCTCGGCGGCGAGAACGCGCATTTTCCGCGGGCCCGGGTCTCGCGCTTCCGCAAGCGCCGCCGTCGGGCGTTCCGGTGGGCTGGCGGTTTCTTCGCAAAGCTCCTGAAGCTTGCGGAAAAGATCGCTGCGCAGAATCGGCTTTTGCAGAAGGCCGGCGAAAAGCCCGTCGGGCGCGCTAAACGAGGTCGGGTTGACGCTGCTGACCAGAATGGGGGCGTCTGCCCCGGCCTGCCGCAACATTTGCCCAAGTGCGGCACCGCCACCTTCCGCCCCATCGTGGTCGATGATGAATACCTCGCAGGTGCGGCCGCCGGCCAGCGCGGCAAGCGCCTCTGCTCCGCTGCGGAACGCCGCGACCGACAAACCTAACGCTTCGAGCTGGCGGGTCAGGATTTCGCGGCTGATCGTGGTTTCCTCGACGATCATCGCCTGTTTCAGCCGGATCGGCCATTCGGTGACGGTTGCGGCAACCGGCTCGGCGGCCGGCAGCGTGACCCGAAACCCGAAGCAAGACCCCTTTCCAGGCTCGCTGTCCACCCAGATTTCGCCGCCCATAAGGTCGATCAGTTGCCGGGTGATCGCCAGACCCAGCCCGGTACCCTCGAACTTGCGGTTGAACTGATCCTCGACCTGATTGAACTCGCCGAAGACATGGTCGAAATGCTCCGGCGCGATCCCGATCCCGGTATCCTCGATACTGATATGCAGATCGAACGCCCCTTGCTCGCGCTCGATTCCGACCACGCGGGCGACGACATGGCCTGCTGTCGTGAACTTGACGGCATTGCCCAGCAGGTTGGTCAGGATCTGGCGCATGCGGCCGGGGTCTGCGACAAACCGGGTCGGCAGGAAAAGGTCGAAATCGACCGCGAGGCTCAGCCCCTTGTCGCGCGCGGCCGGCTGCAAAAGCAGCATGACCTCGTGCAGGCAGCGTTCGAGATCGAACGGTTCTGGGTGAAGCCGCAGCTTTTCCGCATCGGCCTTGGAGAAATCGAGAACGTCGTTGATGATCGTCAATAGCGCCTGGCCCGACGATTTGATGGTCTCGGCAAACAGGCGCTGGTCATCGGTCAGGGCGGTTTCGCACAAAAGGTCGGCCATGCCGACGACACCGTTCATCGGTGTGCGAATCTCGTGGCTCATGTTGGCCAGGAATGCCGACTTGGCCCGGCTCGCGGCCTCGGCGCGGGCGCGCGCGTCGTCCAGTTCGGCCTCGCGCCGCATGGCTTCGCTGATGTCGACGGTCAGGCAGACAGTGTCGCCCGTCTCGCCCCTGCGGTCGATGAACTTCAGGAACCGGCCGTCGGTCAGGCGCACCGTCTTGTCGGCGATCTCGGAGCGCATCAGGCGGGCGATCATCTCGTTGTGCCAGTCGCTGAAATCGGCGCCTTCAAGATCGACCAGGCCGGTTTCAGCCATCAGTGCGATGATCCGGTCATAGGTCTGCCCGGCTTCGAGTCTGGCGCGCCCGTCGAAGAGCGTGACATAGGCGCCGTTGGCGATGATCAGCCGCATTTCGGTATCGAAGACGGCAAAGCCGTCACGGATGGTCTCGAGCGCCTCCCAAAGCCGCCGTTGTGCCAGTTGGGCCGCGGTTCTGGCGCGTTCGAGATCGGATTCTATCTGGTGATTGCGCCCCTTCAGCCGCTCGGTCTCGTGCTGGACGTGTTCCAGGACATGCCGCTGCTCCACCACCTTTTCCGAAAGATCGCGGGCATGGTGCGAAAGGTGTGCGTTCGCTTCGAACAATTCACGCTGCTTCTGATCCAGAAGCCTTTCGGCCGCCAGCCTGGCCCGCCGTTCCTTGATCAGTTTGTCCGTAATGCTCACATCCGCACCCGTTCGCCACCCCTGCCAGACGGGCAAGCCGGTTCGCCGGAACCTTCACCGATCATCGTGAAGAAGCGCTGAACGGCGGCGCGCCTTCGACTCATTGCCATCGATGCGGGTTGCGTGGCAGTTTCGGGAAAGGTCCGATTTCCAGGGGGAATTCAATGATGCTCCGCCACTTGCTGTTGATCGCGGCCCTTGTCGTCCCGCCCCTTGCCGCGATCGCCGACAACGCGGCCCCTGTCCCGGCCCGGCGGCTGGTTCTGACCCAGGATCAGGATTTGCGCGGCACCGATCTGCAATCGATCTTCGACACGACCTACGATGCCTGCGCCGCCGCCTGCCTTGCCAACGATCGGTGTATGGCGCTGACCTTCAACACCCGGGCCAATTCCTGCTTTCTGAAATCTGCCACCAGTGGCGAAGAACCCTATCGCGGCGCGCTTTCGGGCTGGGTTCGCACCGCCGCCAAGGGGGCGGCCGAACTGGCGGCGCGCCGGGCGGGCGAACTTGGGTTCCTGCCATCCTCGGACGTTGACGCGGCGCTCGCCCAGGCCGAAACGCTGGCGGCCGAGCATATCACCGGCGATGCCAGGGCCGACGATCTTCTGGCGGCGGCGGCAGAGGCGCGCGGCAGGCAGGATGCGCTGACCGCCTCGCGCTTCGTCGGCGCGGCACTGAACCTGACCGATGCGGCGGACCAGTGGCTCGATTACGCGGGCCTGCTTTTGGCGATCAAGACCGACGATGCCGGGCTGAAACAGACCTACAACCAAAAGTCGCTGTCGGCCACGGTGAACGCCTATCTGCGGGCCGATACCAGGGGGCTGCGGGCCTCGGCGCTTTACGTCATGGCGCAGGCGCTCGAAACGAACGGGCGCGGGCACGATATGATCCCGGCGCTGAAGCTGGCCCAAACGGTCCAGGCGCGCGACGATGCGGCCGCCCTTCTGGACGATGCCATCGGCAAATACGGCTTTCGCGTGGTGGAACATTCGGTCGAGAACGAAGGCGTCACCCCGCGCATCTGCGCGACCTTCAATTCCGATCTGATGGCGACCGGCGTCGACTACGCGACCTATGTGCAGCTGTCGCAAAGCACTCTTTCGGTCGAGGCTTCGGGCGCCAAGATATGTGTCGCCGGCGTCGATTTCGGCAAGCGCTACGGCCTGACCTTCCGCGCCGGCCTGCCCGCCGCCGACGGTGAGACGCTGGCCAAGGACACCGACCTTCAGATCTATGTCACCGACCGGCCGGCCGAGGTAAGCTTTCCCGGGCGTGCCTATATCCTGCCCCGGTCGGCCGACAACGGCATTCCGGTTCAGACGGTCAATGCGCAAAAGCTGGCGCTGAAGCTGCAACGGGTATCGGACCGCAATCTGGTGCAGACCATGCAGCAGAACTATTTCGCCAGCCCGCTGGACCGGTATTCGACCGACAGCTTCAACTACCAGTTCGCCGAACAGGTCTGGTCAGGCAGCGCCGATCTGGCCAAGGGCGAGCCGAACCGCGACATCACCACCCGCCTGCCGCTGGACGGAGTGATGAAGACGCTGGGCACCGGCATCTATGCGCTTCAGGCCGAAATCCCCGAGGCGAACCCCGACACGACCCTGCCCGCCACGCAATGGTTCGTCATATCCGACCTGGGCCTGACGACAATGGTCGGCACCGACGGGCTGCATGTGGTAGTGCGCGCGCTCAGCGATGCGGGCGCACGGGCGGGGGTCAAGGTCAGCCTGATTTCGCGCGGGAATTCGGTCATCGCGGCCTTGACGACCGACGATCAGGGCTATGTGCATTTCCCGGCGGCTATGATTGCCGGTCACGGCAATTCGGCGCCGGCACTGGTGACGGCCGAACTGGGCGACGATTATTCCTTCCTGTCGCTGACCGACCCCGAGTTCGATCTTTCCGACCGGGGCGTCACCGGGCGCGACGCAGCCCCTGCAGTCGATGTCTTCCTGTCAACCGACCGGGGCGCCTATCGCGCGGGCGAAGTGGTGAACGCCACGATCCTTGCCCGGGATGCGACGATGAAGGCGCTGGCGGGCCTGCCGCTCCGGGCGCGGCTGATCCGGCCAGATGGCGTGGAATATCGCCGGGTCATCGCCGCCGATGCCGGCGCCGGCGGGCGGTCGGTTTCGGTTCCGATCGACGGCGGCGCCCCGCGCGGCACCTGGCGGATCGAGGTCTTTGCCGAAGACGAAGGGCCGACGCTGGCGTCGCAGCCGTTCCTGGTCGAGGATTTCCTGCCCGAACGGATCGATTTCGCCCTGTCGCTGCCCGATGGCCCGCTGCACATGGGCGAAAGCCCGGAAATTGGCGTGGCTGCGCGCTATCTCTTCGGCGCACCCGGCGCCGATCTGGCGATCGAAGGCGACTATGCCATTTCGCAGGTTGCCACGCTGGCCGACTTTCCCGGCTATCAATTCGGAAGCTACACCGACGGTTTCGCCGGCGCGTCCGACAGTATCGCCGACGCGGGCACAACCGACGACAAGGGCAATGCCACCGTCACGCTGGCCCTGCCCGACCTTGGCCCCACGGCGAACCGTCCGCTCAACGCCCATATCGCCCTGCGGCTGGCCGAGGCTTCGGGCCGCCCCGTTGAACGCTCGATCGACCGCACGCTTCTGCCCGACACGCCGGTCATCGGCATCAAGCCCAAGTTCGCGGGCGGTGTCGCCGCCGAAAACAGCGCTGCGGGGTTCGATCTGATTGCCGTCGGGCCGGATGGCAAGGCGGCGGGCCGGGCGGTGAAATGGGCAGTGAACCGGCTCGACTACCGCTATCAGTGGTATTCGCTGAACGGTTCCTGGAACTGGGAGGCGACGACAAGCCGCACCAAGATCGCCGATGGCACCGCCGATCTGGCCGCAGCCGGGCCCGTGACGGTGACGGCACCGGTCAAGTGGGGCGATTACGAGATTGTCGTGGCGAGCGCCGATGGTGCCTATACCACCAGCGCGATGCGCTTCTATGCGGGCGGCTATGCGCCGGCCGACACCTCGGTCACGCCTGACATGCTGGAGCTTTCCCTCGACAAGCCTGCCTACCGCCCGGGCGATGTCGCGCATCTGCGCATCGTGCCCAAGGCGGCGGGCGTGGCACTGGTGTCGGTCATGTCTAACCATCTGATCGCGATGAAGGCGGTCGATGTTAAGGCGGGCGAAAATCTGATCGATTTGCCCGTGACCGACGACTGGGGCGCGGGGGCCTATGTCACCGCTGCGGCCCTGCGCCCGACCGCCGACGCCGGCAGCCACGCGCCGGCCCGCGCGCTCGGCCTGTCCTACGCGCCGGTGGAACCTGGGCCGCGCAAGCTGCACGCAACGGTCGAGATCGCGGCCGAAACCGCGCCGCGCGGACCCTTGCCGGTGGCGGTCAAGGTCGATGGCGTGGCGCCCGGCAATACCGCATGGGTCACGGTCGCCGCTGTCGATGTGGGCATTCTCAACCTGACCAACTTCGCCGCGCCCGATCCCGAAGGCCATTATCTCGGCCAGCAAAAGCTCGGCATGGCGATCCGCGACATCTATGGCCGCCTGATCGACAGCCGGAATGGCGCGCCCGGGGTGGTTCGTTCGGGCGGCGACGCAGGTGCCGTGCCACTCAAGGCGCCGCCGCCGACCGAGGAACTGGTCGCCTATTTCGCCGGCCCGGTTCAGGTGGGGGCCGACGGCTATGCGCGCACCGACTTCAAGCTGCCAAGCTTCAACGGCACGGTTCGCGTGATGGCGGTGGCCTGGTCGGAAACCGGGGTTGGGGAAGCGCAGGCCGAAACGCTGGTGCGCGACCCGGTGGTGGTGACCGCCTCGGTCCCGCGGTTCCTCGGGCCACGTGATCAAAGCACGCTGCGTCTCCAGCTCGTCCATGCGACCGGGCCGTCGGGGCGGATGGGGCTTGATGTCACCGCCGACGGCCTGACGCTTGGTGCGGTGCCGTCGGGCGTCAATCTGGCCGACCATGGCAAGGTCACGCTGACCATCCCGCTTGGCGCCGGCCCAGCCGACGGCACCGGCCATGTGAGAGTTGCGCTGACCACGCCGGATGGCAGGCAATTGACCAAGACCCTGACCATTCCGGTATCCACCAACGACCCCGCCATCGCCCGGCAAAGCCAGTTCACGCTGGCGCCCGGCAAGGCCTTCACGCTCGACGCCAATGTCTTCGACGGCCTGACGCCGGGGTCCGGCCACGCGACGCTGGCGCTGGGACCGATCTCGCGGTTCAACGCGCCCGGCATTCTGGCCGCGCTCGACCGTTATCCTTACGGCTGCACCGAGCAGATCACGTCGAAGGCGCTGCCCTTGATCTATTTCGAGGATGTTGCGGCGGCGATGGGTGCGGGCGACACTTCGGGCATCCACGCCCGTGTGCAAGAGGCAATCGGTGCGGTTCTCTTGAACCAGTCATCGAACGGGGCCTTCGGGCTTTGGCGGCCGGACACGGGCGATCTGTGGCTCGATGCCTATGTCACCGATTTTCTCAGCCGGGCCAAGGCCGCAGGATATGAGGTGCCCGACACGGCCTTCCGCAACGCGCTCGACAATCTGCGCAACCAGATCAACTACGCTCCCGATTTCGACAGCGACCAGACCGGGATTGCCTATGCGCTGATGGTTCTGGCGCGTGAAGGGGCGGCCGCCATCGGCGATCTGCGCTATTATGCCGATGTCAAGGCCGAGGCGTTCGACACGCCGATGTCGGCGGCCGAACTTGGCGCGGCGCTGGCGGCCTATGGAGATCAGACGCGCGCCGACCAGATGTTCCGCCACGCGGGTGAAGTTCTGGCCAGACGCACCGCGAACACCACGCCCGAGGCACAGATCTGGCGGGCCGACTATGGCACCGACCTGCGCGATGCCGCAGCGCTTCTCGCCTTGGCGAGCGAAGCCGGCTCGAACGCCGTAAGCACCGACAAACTTGGCCAGTCGGTCGCGCGCTACCTTCTGAACCGTTCGCTGTCGACGCAGGAGGCAAGCTGGGCGCTCCTGGCCACCCATGCGCTGATCGGTGGCGGCGGTAGCGACAAGTTCACGGTCAACGGCGCGCCGCTGACGGGGCCGTTCGTGCGCGTGCTCGACGCGCAGACCACGGGCGGCGGGGCCGAGGTCATTGCCAATGCGGGGGCAACGGACGCGACACTGACGCTGACCACCTTCGGTGTGCCGTCCACACCCGAGCCGGCCGGCGGCAAGGGCTACAAGATCACCCGCGCGTGGTTCACGCTCGACGGTGCAGAGGTCCAACTCGACACGGTCAAGCAAGGCACCCGGCTGGTCGCGGTGGATGAAATCACCCCCCTTGGCAGCGGCGAGGCGCGGCTGATGGTCAACGATCCTCTGCCCGCCGGGTTCGAGATCGACAATCCGAACCTGATCAGCAGTGGCTCGATCGCGGCACTCGACTGGCTCGACGCGACGACCGACACGCGCAACGTCGAATTCCGGCAAGACAGGTTCCTGGCCGCCGTTGATCAGACCGGCAAGGACACGTTCCGGCTGGCCTATATCGTGCGCGCCATCTCGCCCGGCACCTATCACCTGCCGGCGGCCAGCGTCGAAGACATGTATCGCCCCGACTACCGTGCCCACACCGAATCGGGCACGGTCACGATCACGGAATAGGCGATGTGGCGCTATCTGGGCTTTGTTCTGGTGGCGGGGCTTCTGGTCTTGGCCGGCGGTCACGATGCGTTCGACGGTTGGGTGACGCGGACCCGGCTGCCGGCGCTGGCGGTGGACACATCGGTCGAGGTGGTCGATCGGAACGGCGCGCTGTTGCGGGCCTTCACGGTGGCAGACGGGCGCTGGCGGCTTGATCCCGGGCCGGTTGATCCGGCCTTTGTCTCGCTCCTGATCGCCTATGAGGACAAGCGGTTCTACGACCATGGCGGCGTCGATCCCGTGGCACTGCTGCGCGCCGGGGCGCAGGCCGTCCTGCATGGCCATGTCATTTCGGGCGGCTCGACGCTGACCATGCAGGTCGCGCGGCTTCTGGAAAACAGCGGCACCGGGCGCTGGGCGGGCAAGCTGCGCCAGATCCGGCTGGCGCTGGCGCTGGAACGGCACCTGACCAAGGACCAGATCCTGGGCCTTTACCTGCGCATCGCCCCCTATGGCGGCAATCTGGAAGGGCTGCGCGCCGCCTCGCTGGCCTATCTCGGCAAAGAGCCGCACCGCCTGACGCCGGCCGAGGCTGCCCTGCTGGTCGCCATTCCCCAATCGCCGGAAACCCGCCGCCCCGACCGGGCCCCCGAGGTGGCGCTCGATGCGCGCGACCGGGTCCTGGACCGGCTGGCGGGGGCGGGGGCCTTGGCCGCAGGCGCCGCGCGGGCCGCCAAGGCCGAGGCCTTGCCACCGGGCCGCGCCGGTTTTCCGCAGCTTGCGCCCCTGCTGGCTGAACGGCTGCGGCAGTCCGATCCTCTGACCCGGCTGCACCGCACGACCATCGACGCCCGGCTTCAGGCCTCGCTTGAAGCCCTGGCCAACGGCGCGGCGACCCGCGCGGGCGAACGTCTTTCGATCGCCATCCTCGTCGCCGACCACCAGACCGGCGAAATCCTCGCCTCGGTCGGCACCGCCGACTGGACCGATGACCGGCGCGGCGGCTTTGTCGACATGACCCAAGCGCTCCGGTCGCCCGGATCGACGCTGAAACCCTTCGTCTACGGGCTCGCCTTTGATCAGGGCCTTCTGCATCCCGAAAGCCTTATCGACGACCGGCCGGTGGCATTCGGCACCTATGCCCCGCAGAATTTCGACCGGCAGTTCCGCGGCACGCTCAGCGCGCGGTCGGCCCTGCAACAATCGCTGAACATACCGGCGGTGATGCTGACCGATGCGCTCGGCCCGGCCAAGCTGATGACCGCCCTGCAGCGGACGGGCGCGGAGCCGCAGGTGCCGGGCGGGCAGGCGGGCCTTGCGGTGGCGCTGGGCGGCCTTGGGATTTCGCTACAGGATCTGGTGCAGGCCTATGCGGCGCTGGCCCGGCTTGGAGACCCGATTCGCCTGTCGGTTCTGCCGGGTGGGGCCGCGCCCCTGCCGCAGCGGCTGATGGGGCGCGAGGCGGCCTGGCTGGTGGGCGATGTGCTTTCGGGCCTGCCGCCGCCGCCGGGTGCCGCCGCCGGGCGGCTTGCCTACAAGACGGGCACCAGCTACGGGCACCGCGATGCGTTGGCGGTCGGGTTCGACGGGCGCTATGTGGCGGGCGTCTGGATGGGCCGCGCCGATGGCTCGCCGGTGCCGGGCGCCTTTGGTGGCGAACTGGCAGCCCCTGTTCTGTTCGAGGTGTTCGGCCGCCTGCGCCCCGCTTTCACGCCCCTGCCGCCACTACCGCCGGCCACGCTGATCCTGCCGAATGCCCGCCTGCCGCAGCCTTTGCAGCATTTCCGCACCCGCGACGCCGCGTTCCTCTCGGCGGCACCGGGCGACCCGAAGGTGGCCTTCCCGCCCGATGGCGCCGTGATCGAGGCGCCCGACGGCGCGGTTGCGGTAAAGGTCCGCGACGGGGTTCCGCCCTTTACCTGGCTGGCGAACGGCGCTCCGGTCGCGCTTGGCGAACGCGGCCGCGAAACCGCGCTGGCGCTTGGCGGGCAGGGCTTCTACCGGCTGTCGGTCATCGACGCCGACGGCAACGGGGCGGCGGTTGACGTGACTGTCCGCTAGACGCCGTCAGACCCGCTCGATGGCCAGCGCGATCCCCTGACCGCCGCCGACGCACATGGTTACCAGCCCAAGCCGCCCCCCGGTACGCTCCAGTTCGGCCAGTGCCTTGATCGTGATGATGGCCCCCGTCGCGCCTACCGGATGGCCAAGGGCGATCGCCCCGCCATTGGGATTGACCCGCGCGGGATCGAGGCCAAGCGCCCGGCTTACCGCGAGCGCCTGCGCCGCGAACGCCTCGTTCGATTCGATCACGTCGAAATCGCCCACTGTCAGCCCGGTCTGCGCCAGAAGCGCCTCGACCGCCGGAACCGGCCCGATTCCCATCACCTCGGGGCGCACCCCTGCGACGGCATAGCCCACGATCCGCGCCCGCGGTGTCAGCCCCGCCCGCGTCGCCGCGTCGGCCCGGGCCAGCACCAGGGCACCTGCCCCGTCATTGATGCCGCTGGCGTTGCCAGCCGTGACGGTTCCGTCCTTCTGGAAGGCCGGGCGAAGTGCTGCAAGCGCGTCGGCCGCTGTCGCCTTGGGGTGTTCGTCCTTGTCGAATATCACCGGCCCATGGCGCGAAGAAAGCTCGACCGGCGCGATCTGCTCCTTGAAACGCCCATCGGCGATGGCAACCGCCGCCCGCCTTTGGCTTTCCAACGCGAAGGCATCCTGATCGGCGCGGCTGATCCCGTGTTCAGCGGCAACATTTTCTGCGGTAATGCCCATGTGGCCCGTGCCGAACGGGCAGGTCAGCGCGCCGGTCATCATGTCGACGGCTTTGGTGTCGCCCATCTTCTGGCCCCAGCGCGCGGCGGGCAGCGCATAGGGCGACCGGCTCATGCATTCGGCCCCGCCGGCCAGCGCGAATTCGGCATCGCCCTGCGCCAGCGCCTGCGCGGCCGACACGATCGCCTGCACCCCCGATCCGCACAGCCGGTTGACGTTCATCGCCGGCGTCCCGTACGGCACCCCGGCCTGCATCGCCACCACCCGGCTCAGATACATGTCGCGCGGTTCGGTGTTGATGACATGACCGAAGACCACCGTGCCGATCTGCCCCGGCGCGACCCCCGACCTTTCGATTGCGGCTTTCGCCGCGGCCGTTCCGATGTCGATCGGCGCCATGTGCGACAGCGCCCCGCCGAAGCTGCCGATGGCCGTGCGCGCAGCGCCAAGAATAACGATGTCGGAAATCATGTTCTTCCCTCGCGTTTTCGCCAGTCTATCGTGCTTCCGTCCGTTGCCCTAACAGAACCTCGCCGTCGAATGTCAGGCCAAAATCGCGACGCGCCCGCCATCGGTCAGCCGCCATACCTTGCGGCCTTCGATCACCACGGCTGACATGGGCCGACCATAGCCCGCGCCCGTGTCGATATTGATCCGGTTGCCATAGTTCGTAACCGCGTCGACCGGGCTGTGACCATGAACGACGAGCGCCCCGTGATCGTCGGTATTGTCAATGAACCCGCTCCGAATCCACAAAAGGTCGTCCTCGCTCTGGTCATGCAGGTCGACGCCGGGCCGCACCCCGGCATGAACGAAAAGACAGTCGCCGCGCAGAAAATAAGTCGGCAGCCCGGCAATAAACGCGCCATGCGCCGCCGGCACCTGCGCCACCGCCTCGGCATGCAGGTCATGCAGCAGGCGCGCCCCGGCCCCCGCCACCCCGTAGGATGCCAGCGTCGTATCGCCGCCAAGGCGCGGGTGGGTCCAGTAAAGGTCGGGGCGCAGGCGCGGATCGTGATAGTCGGGGTCGGTCAGGAACCCCAGGAACATCCGGTCATGGTTGCCTTTGAGTGTGACCCATGGCTGGCCAGCGGTGTGACCGCCGATCAGATAGTCGATCACCCCGCGGCTGTCGGGCCCCCGGTCCACCAGATCGCCGACATGCACAACGGGCGCATCGCTGTCGCCGCAAGCGGTGCGGTCGGCCGCGATCAGGGCATGCAGCGCGCGCAGCTTGTCGGGGTGCCCATGAATATCGCCGATCGCATAACTGCGCATGATCCCTCGTCCCTGATTCCGCGCGGACCCTATCGCGGCAGCCCCGGGGGATGCAATGCGCCCAGTCAGCCGCCACGTGCGGCCGGATCGTCGAGAAAGGCATAGGATTCGGTATTCACGTCGCCGCTCCAGCGCCAGAGCGCCAAAAGGCCCTCCGGGCCAGTCCGGAAGGCGTGCGGCAGCAGGCTTTGATGATGGATATAGTCGCCCGGATGGCGCTGGCGCGTGTCGCTGCCCGCCGTCCAGACCGGATGACCCGCCAGAATGACATAGGTTTCGTCTGCGTCGTGACTGTGCAGCGCATAATAACTGTCGGGGCGCTGGTAGAACAGGCCAAGGCGCAGATCGGGTACCACGATCGGGCCTTCGGGGCTCAGAAGCGTTGCCACCGCGCAGATCGCCGCTGCGGCATCGCTCATCCGGTCGGCCACTGGATTTGTGCCCCAGGGAATATGGTCCTGCGCGGCAAGGATGGCCGCCGCCGCCCGATGCGGAGATCCGGCCATCGCATCGCGGATCTGCGCGTCAAGGGCGCAGGCGGGATGGTGCTGCAGGCTTCCGGCCGCCGAGGGCGACAACAGACAATCTGCGGTTCGCCGGGCTTCGGGTCGGTTCTCGGCGCGATAGATATCGGCAATCGCGCCGAGCATTTGGGTTGATCTGGTCGGTGGCATCATCGGGCCTTCGCGGGTGGCTGCCCGACTGTTGCAATGTCGATGACGCCGGCACTGCGCCGTTTTCGCCATGCCGGCGTCGTTTTGGGGAATTTGCGCCCCGGCGTGGGTCGGGTCAGGCCACGTCAAAGACCAGCGGGCGAACCTGCTGGAACTTGCCGGTGGTTTCCAGCTTGCGCAGAACTTCGGGCTTCGGCGCCTCGTCAAGGTAAAGAAGCGCGATCGCATCCTTGCCCACCCCCGACCGGCCCAGGGTGAAGTTGGCGATGTTCACGCCCGCCTCGCCCATCGTCTGGCCCAAAAGCCCGATGATCCCCGGCACGTCCTCGTTGGTGGTGTAAAGCATGTGCGCCCCGATCTCGGCATCGACATTGATGCCCTTGATCTGGATGAAGCGCGGCTTGCCGTCGGAAAAGACCGTGCCGGCGAGCGAGCGTTCGCGCTTGGCGGTCACGATGGTCAGCTTCACATATCCGTCAAAGACGCCGCCCTTTTCCTGCGTGGTGGTGGCGATCTGCACGCCACGTTCCCGCGCGATGACCGGGGCCGAGACCATGTTCACGTCCGGGTTCGTCACCTTCATGATCCCGGCAATCGCGGCACAGTTCAACGCCGCCAGGTTCATATGGCTGACCGACCCGTCATAAAGGATATTGATCGCCTTGATCGGCTCGTCCGTCATCTGGCCGGCAAAGGCGCCAAGATGGCCCGCAAGCTTAAGCCACGGTCCCATGACGGCGGCTTCCTCGGCAGTGACTGATGGCATGTTCAGCGCATTCTGCACCGCCCCGGTCAGCAGATAATCCGACATCTGCTCGGCCACCTGCAAGGCCACGTTTTCCTGGGCCTCGGTGGTCGAGGCGCCAAGATGCGGGGTGCAGACCACATTTGGAAGGTCGAAAAGCCGGCTTTCGATGGCCGGTTCGACCGAGAATACGTCAAGCGCCGCGCCTGCCACCTGGCCCGACTTGAGCGCATCATGCAGCGCGTCCTCGTCGATCAGCCCGCCCCGCGCGCAGTTGATGATCCGTACGCCCGTCTTCGTCTTGGCCAGCGCCTCGCGCGACAGGATGTTGCGGGTCTTGTCGGTCAGGGGCACATGCAGCGTGATGAAATCGGCCCGCGCCAGCAACTCGTCCAGCTCGACCTTGGTCACCCCCAAAGTTCTGGCGCGCTCTTCCGACAGGAACGGGTCATAGGCAATCACCTTCATCCGCAACCCCAGCGCCCGGTCGCAGACGATGCCGCCGATATTGCCGGCGCCGATCACCCCCAGAACCTTGTTGAAAAGCTCGACGCCCATGAAGCGGTTCTTTTCCCACTTGCCTTCCTTGGTCGAGGCGCTCGCCTCGGGCAGGTCACGGGCAATCGCGAACATCATCGCAATCGCGTGTTCGGCGGTGGTGACCGAATTGCCGAAGGGGGTGTTCATCACGATCACGCCACGCTTCGACGCCGCCGGAATGTCGACATTGTCGACCCCGATACCGGCGCGGCCGATCACTTTCAGCTGCGTCGCCGCGGCCAGAACCTTGTCGGAAACCTTGGTGGCCGACCGGATGGCCAGACCGTCATACTGGCCGATGACATCCAGCAACCTGTCCTTGTCCTTGCCCAGATCGGGCAAATAGTCCACCTCGACCCCGCGGTCTCGGAAAATCTGCACGGCGGTTTCCGAAAGCTTGTCGGATACGAGAACTTTAGCCATTTCATTGGTCCTTTCGTCCGGCGGACCGCCCCGCCCTGCGGGAACCGGCCTGCCCTTCATTGTGGTTAAAATATCCCGGGGGTGCGGGGGCTGGCCCCCGCCCGACCCGTCAACCCGACCCGTCAACCCGACCCGTCAACCCTGCGCGTCGATCTCTGCCGCGAAGGCCCAGTCGATCCAGGGCATCAGGGCGGCCACATCGGCGGTTTCTACCGTCGCCCCGCACCAGATGCGCAGGCCCGGCGGCGCGTCGCGGTAGGCGCCTGCGTCCAGCGCCACGCCTTCCTTTTCCAGCCGCTTGGCGACAGCCTTGGCGAATGCCACACCATCCCTGATCCGCGCGTCGGTGAACCGGAGGCAGACCGACGTCGTCGAACCCGTCGCCGGATCGGCCGCCAGATTGGCGATCCAGCCCCGCGTGTCGACGAAATCGGCGATGATGCCGGCGTTGGCATCGCACCGCGCGATCAGCGCCGGCAGCCCGCCCAGGGCCTTGGCCCATTTGAGCGAGACGAGGTAATCCTCGACCGCCAGCATCGACGGCGTGTTGATGGTTTCTCCCTCGAAAATCCCCTCGATCAGCTTGCCGCCCTTGGTCATGCGAAAGATCTTGGGCATCGGCCAAGCCGGCGTATGGCTTTCCAGCCGTGCGACCGCGCGCGGGCCCAGCACCAGCATCCCGTGTGCGCCTTCTCCGCCCAGCACCTTCTGCCAGGAAAATGTCACCACATCGAGCTTGTCCCACGGCAGGTCCATTGCGAAGGCCGCACTGGTCGCGTCGCAGATCGTCAGGCCGGCCCGGCCCGCCGGGATCGCGGCGCCTTTCGGCACGCGCACGCCCGAGGTCGTGCCGTTCCAGGTAAAAATCACGTCCCGGTCGAAATCGACCTCGGCGAAATCGACGATCTCGCCATAGGCAACCCTGCGCACCACCGGATCAAGCCTCAGCTGCTTGACGACATCCGTCGCCCAGCCTTCGCCAAAGCTTTCCCAAGCCAGCACCTCGACCCCGCGGGGGCCCAGAAGCGACCAGAGCGCCATTTCGACCGCGCCGGTATCCGACGCCGGCACGATCCCGATCCGATAATCGGCCGGCACGCCCAGCACGTCGCGGGTCAGCTCGATCGCTTCTTTCAGCTTGGCCTTGCCAACCGCAGCACGATGCGACCGGCCAAGCGGCGCGTCGGCGAGCATTTCAAGGGAAAATCCGGGGATTTTGGCACAAGGGCCCGAAGAAAAGCGCGGGTTCATCGGCCGTGCGGCCGGCTTCGTCATACCGTTCATGGTATCCTTCCAGATATATGCCCTTCGGTGGGGAAGGGTGTCCCGCCGCCACGCTTAGGGCCGGGCAGGGGCTGGCGCAAGCCGGAAAATTGCTCTAACTCGCCGCATCAGGCGCGAAAAGCGACCCTTTCGTTCACTATCGGAAACCTTGCAATGTTCATGGCAACCCTTCTGGCCGACCCGACGCGGGCCAATCTCGACCGGGCGGCGGTGGAAAGTCTGCGCGACGCCTGGCAGGGCGGGGCGGCACACTGGCTGAACCCCGGCATTGCCGCCGAATTCGCCCTCCCGGCAATCCCCGGTAACCGCTGGCAGGTGTGGGAAGGCTTGCAGGCCGTCGGCCTCGACCTCGTGGTGCAGAAAGCCGAGGGGCGGCGCAAGAAAATGCTGTTGGCCGACATGGACAGCACCATGATCCGCCAGGAATGCATCGACGAGCTTGCCGACATGGCCGGGGTCGGTGCCCGCGTGGCCGCCATCACCGCCCGCGCGATGAACGGCGAGCTGGATTTCGAGGCAGCCCTGACCGAGCGCGTCGATCTTTTGCGCAACCTGCCCGAGGCGGTCATCGCGCAGGTACTGCAAGAGCGGATCACCTACATGCCGGGCGGCCGAGCGCTCGTAGCCACGATGAAGGCGAACGGGGCCTACGCGGCGCTGGTGTCGGGTGGCTTCACCGCCTTTGCCGCTGCCGTGGCGCGGCATCTCGGTTTTGACGAAAACCGTGCGAACCGGCTTTTGGTGTCCTGTGGCAAACTGACCGGCGAAGTGGCCCGTCCGATCCTGGGGCGCGACGCCAAGGTTTCGGCGCTGAACGAGATCACCGCCCGGCTGGGCCTCGTGCCCGCCGAGGTCATGGCCGTCGGCGACGGCGCCAACGATCTGGGCATGCTCGGCCTCGCCGGGGCAGGGGTGGCGCTGCACGCGAAACCGGCGGTTGCCGCCCAGTGCGACATCCGCATCAACCACGGTGATCTGACCGCACTTCTCTATATTCAGGGCTATGCCGCCGCAGACCTGGTGGCGGGCTGACAGGCGTGAAGGGTAATAACCGTGCATGATTTGATTTTCGCCCTTCCTTACCAGACTGTCGGGCTGCTGCTGTTTGCCGCCTTTTGCGCCGGCATCGTCGACTCGATCGCCGGGGGCGGGGGGCTGATTACCGTGCCGGCGCTTCTTCTGGCTGCCGTGCCGCCGCTGAACGCGCTCGCCACCAACAAGGTGCAGGGCGCCTTCGGGGCGGCGACTGCCGCCGTCACTTATGCCGCGCGCGGGCATGTCGATCTGCGGCGCCAGCTTTGGCCCGCGCTGGGCGCCTTTCTTGCGGCCCTGGCGGGGGCCTCGGCTGTGCGCTTCGTTCCGACCGATGCTCTGCGGCTGACCCTGCCGGTGATCCTGATCGGGATCGCGCTGTTCTTCGCGATGAAGCCCGGCCTCAGCGATCAGGACCGCGCCGAACGGCTTCGCCCGGCGGCCTTTGCACTGACGATGGTGCCGCTCGTCGGATTTTACGACGGGCTCGTGGGCCCCGGGGCGGGATCGTTCTACATGATCGCCTTCGTGCTTCTGGCGGGCCACGGCATCCTCAGGGCGACCGCCCATACCAAGCTTCTGAACCTTGCCTCGAACCTCGGTGGGCTGGCCGGGTTCGTGATCGCCGGCGCGCCGCTCTGGGGGCTGGGGCTTGCGATGGGGCTGGCACAGATGGCTGGTGCGCGGATCGGCAGTCGGGTGGCCATGCGCGTTGGCGCGCGGCTGATAAAGCCCCTGCTGGTGGTCACGTCGACCACCCTAGCCTTGCGGCTGCTCTGGCAGATGATGTCCGGCCAATAATTAACATTTGCGTTAATTAACGAATCGTGCAATTATCCTGCATGAGCCAGCTTCCGCCCCTTTTCGCCGCCCTTTCCGACCCGACACGCTTTGCCATTGTCGAGCGACTGCTTCAGTCCGGCCCGCAATCGGCGGGTGATCTGGGCGGTGTGGCCGACATCTCGGCCCCGGCAATCTCGCGTCACTTGAAAACCCTGCGCGACGCGGGGGTGATCAGTCAGGAGGTGCGGGGCACGCAACGTATCTACCGCGCCGAACCCGAGGCCCTGCGCGCCATCGCGGCCTGGACGATCGACCACCGCGCCTTCTGGGAGGCAAGCCTCGATCGGCTGGCCCGCGCCTTTGGACAGATGGGAAAGGAAAACTGAATGCCCGACGTCAAGCTTGAACGCGATTTTCCGGTGCCGGTCGAAACGCTTTTCGCCTATGTCACCGAGCCCGCGCGCCTGATGGAGTGGTTCGGCCCCGAAGGGACCTTTCTTGCCGACGCGTCGATGGATTTCACCAGGCCCGGCCCCTGGCATGCCGTCATGATCGGGCGCGAAAGCGGCAATCGTTTCAAGGTTTCGGGCCAGGTGACGCAGGTGCGGCCCCTGACCTCGGTCGGGCTGACCTGGGGCTGGCACGACGATGCCGACCGGCGCGGGGCGGAAAGCCATGTGACATTTGCCGTCGCCCGAACCGACACCGGATCACGCCTGACCATCGACCACCGCGATCTGGCCGATGCCGAGGCGGTTGCAAGCCATACCGCCGGCTGGATTGCCACGCTGGCCAAACTGCAACGGATTCTGCACTGACACCAACCCCGAAAGGAGATTGAAATGCCCGATTATGTCTTTGCCTATCATGGCGGCGGCAAGTTCGCGACCAAGGAAGAAGGCGACCGGGCCATGGCCGCCTGGCGCGCCTGGTTTGCCAACATGGGGGCGGCCGTGGTCGAGGGCGGCAAGCCGGTTGGCAAGTCTTACACCGTCTCGGCCAAGGGCGTAGCCGACAACGGCGGGGCCAACCCGATCTCCGGCTATTCGGTGATCCACGCCAAGGACCTGGGCGCTGCGCTGGAAATGGCCAAGGGTTGCCCGATGCTGCAAGGCGGCGCAGGCACCGTCGAAGTGGCCGAAGCGATAAACATGTAATCTGGGCGCGTGCCGGGGGTCAGGCCGTGAACCCCGGCGCCAGCCTGCGTTCTCCGGTGCGCCAGCCGCGACGGCTGAGCAGCGGACCGGTCAGATATTTCTCGACCACAGGGTGATCGCGGTCCAGCACCCCCTCGTGAACCAGCAGTGCAGTGATCGCCGCTTCCGAAGCCCGGGTGCCACCATCGATGATCTTCAGCGCGATGCTGCGCCTCTTTTCCGGCAGGATCGCCACGAAAACCGCCTCGGCCCCGGTCTTCACCGCCGCCCGGCCTTCGGTCGCGCGCATCAGCGCGGTGCAGGCGCCGCCCTCGCCCGAGATCAGTTCCGGGTAGGCCATCATCGCCTGGGTCAGCCGGTGCGCGGCCTTCTGGCGCGCAGGCCCGCCGTCCCTGGCCGTGGCAAAGAACGCCATCGCACGCCCCAGCGCGTGCAGGCTGGTGGCAAAGTTCGGCGCTGAACAGCCGTCGATCCCATAGCCCGGGCTTGCCTCGCCCGTCACTTCCTCAAAGGCCGCCTTGACGGCGCGCTGCACCGGATGATCGACCTCGACATATTCCGACCCGCCGCCGAGATGCTGGTTCAAGGTCAGGAAACCCGCGTGCTTGCCCGAGCAATTGTTGTGGATCTGGCAGGGTTTTTGCCGGGTGGAATACAGAAGGTCGCGCGCCTCGTGATCGGATGGCACTTGTGATCCACAACGCAGATCGGCTTCCGACAGGCCGATGTCGGCCAGCCATTTTTCAACCCGCACAGTATGGATCAGGGCGCCCCGGTGGCTGGCACATGACAGCGCCAGCTGGTCTTGCCTCAGCCCCACCTTGTCGGCCGCGCCGCTTTCGATCAGCGGCAGCGCCTGCAGCATCTTGCATGACGATCGCGGAAAGATCACCGCTTCGGGGTCGCCCCAGGCTTCGGCGATCTCGCCCTTTTCGTCGCAGATCACCGCATGGCCGGAATGCTCGCTTTCCAGAATCCCGCCGCGCCAAAACTCGATCATCCGGGCCGCCGCCATGTCTTTCCCCAACGTTTGGTCATCCTTGCGCGAAAAACTGCCACCATTCCCGGCCACGGGGGGTTTCCCCGCGACCCGAGGATGCGTTATGTGTTTCTTATCGAGTTGATCGGCGCCCCGCCAACGAAAAAGCAGCCGCAAGGGCCGCGCAGGGGCGGGATAGTGGAAGCGGAGGCTACCCCAAGAATGACATTCCCGATGCGAATCACGATCGGCGCGGCGGCGGTGACCGCCCTGTTGGCAGGGGGTGCCTTGGCCCAGGTCTCGACCAACCGTGTCGCGGCCAATACCGACTGGAGCGTCTTCGTCGATGGCAGCCCCCAGCAATGCTGGGGCGTGTCGGCGCCCAAGGAATCGCTGAACACCAAGGGCGGCAAGCCGACGCAGGTGCGGCGCAGCGATATTCTTCTGTTCGTGACCTTCCAGGCCGGCAAGCCGGGCGAAGTTTCGTTCACCGGCGGCTATCCTTTCGCGCCGTCGTCCACGGTCACGCTCGATGTCGGCGGCACCAAGTTCGATCTCTTCGCCGATGGCGAATGGGCCTGGGTCGGTTCGCCCGACGATGACGCCAAGGTGATTGCCGCGTTGAAGGCCGGGTCCAGCGCGGTTCTGACCGCCCATTCGGCGCGCGGCACCCAGACGCAGGATACATTTTCGCTTTCGGGCTTTTCGGCAGCGGTCGACGAAGCCGGCAAGCACTGCGGGGGCTGAACCCGCCAGAGGGGCCGACATGAGCGACAGCGAAGCCGACATCGAAGACCTGCGCGACATTGCCCGTGCCGGCGCGGCGACGGCGCTTCGCTATTTTCGCGGCGGTCTGGGGGTCGAGTTCAAGGCCGATGAAAGCCCGGTCACACAGGCCGACCGGGGAGTCGAGGCGGAAATGCGCCGCCTGATCGGCGAACGCTTTCCGGGCCACGGCATTTTCGGCGAGGAACATGGGATCGAGGGCGCCGATGCCCAGGCCATGTGGGTGGTCGACCCGATCGACGGCACCCGCAGCTTCATTTCGGGCCACCCGCTTTTCGGCCTGCTGCTGGCCCATCTGGTCAATGGAGCGCCGCGTCTGGCGGCGCTTGCCATGCCGGCGCTTGACGAAATCTATACGGCCGAGCGCGGCAAGGGCTCCTTTTGCGACGGCACGCAGCTTTTTACCTCGGGCTATCAGACGCTGGCGGGGTCCACGCTCTATATCAACGAAGGCGAAAAGATCTGGCGCGCCCGCCCCGAAGTCTTTGCGCGCCTGATGAATGCCGGCCAGACCCGGCGCTTCGCCTATGACTGCTATCCCTATGCGCTTCTCGCCATGGGTCATGTCGATCTTGTCATCGACTACGATCTTCAGCCCTACGATTATCTGACCGTGGCGCTGTTGGTCGAAGAAGCGGGCGGTGTCATGACCGACTGGCAAGGCGGGCATCTGCATATGGGCGAAAATGTCGCCACCGTTGCCGCCGCCTCGCCGGAACTGCATGCGGCAGCACTTGACCTCCTGAAAGGCTGAGCCGCCGGTCGGCGCGCGAAACCGGCTTTGACATTTGCGGGCCGCCGCGCTTGAAATGCGGCGACAGACAGGAGCATGACCGTGACGGTCAGTGAACCCGGCCAGATCTTCGACATATTCGTCATCGGCGGCGGTATCAACGGCTGTGGCATCGCTCGCGATGCCGCCGGGCGCGGCCTATCGGTCGCGCTGGCGGAAATGGACGATCTCGCGTCGGGCACCTCGTCGGCGTCGACCAAGCTTTTCCACGGCGGCCTGCGCTATCTGGAATATTTCGAGATCGGCCTGGTGCGCAAAGCCCTGATCGAGCGCGAAGTGCTCCTGCGCGCCATGCCGCACATTTCCTGGCCGATGCGGTTCGTCCTGCCTTACCACCCCGACATGCGTTTCGAGGGCGAAACACCCACCTCGAAGCTTCTCAATCTCTTCATGCCCTGGATGCGCGGCCGCCGCCCCGCCTGGCTGATCCGGCTTGGTCTTTTCCTCTACGACAACCTTGGCGGCCGAGAGATTCTGCCCGGCACAACGACGCTCGATCTGGCAACCGACCCGGCAGGCGGGCCGCTGAAGGCCAAATTCCGCAAGGCCTACGAATATTCCGACGCTTGGGTCGAGGATGCGCGACTGGTGGCGCTGAACGCCCGCGATGCGGCAGATCGCGGCGCCCGTATCATGACCCGCACCAGGGTCAGCGCCGCGCACCGCGATGCTGCGGGCTGGACGATTTCCGTCGACGGGCCGGGCGGGCCGCAGACCTTTCGCGCGCGTGTCCTTGTCAACGCGGGCGGGCCGTGGGTCGAACAGGTCGTGCGCGGTATTGCCCATGTCGACACCGCCGAATCCATCCGCCTGGTGCGCGGCAGCCATATAGTCACCCGCAAACTTTTCGATCACGGCAAGTGCTACTTCTTCCAGGGCAGGGATGGTCGGATCATCTTTGCCATCCCGTATGAAGAGGATTTTACCCTGATCGGCACCACTGACATGGACCATACGGGCGATCCTCACGAGGCGCGCTGCACCGATGCCGAGGCCGATTATCTTTGTGCCTTCGCCAGCCAGTATTTCGACCGGCCGGTCACCCGCGCAGATGTCGTCTGGACCTATTCCGGCGTCCGTCCGCTTTACAACGATCACGCGAAGTCCGCGCAGGCGGCGACGCGCGATTATGTCCTGTCGCTCGACAGCAACGGGCCGCCGATCCTGTCGGTATTTGGCGGCAAGATCACTACCTACCGCAAGCTGGCCGAGGCGGCGCTGGGCAAGATCGTGCCCTTCCTGTCGCCAACGCGGGGGGCCTGGACGGCGGGCGTTCCGCTGGCCGGGGGCGATTTTCCGGTGGCGGACGTGCCGCGCCTGATCGGCGACCTCGCGCTGCGCTACCCGTTCCTGACCGACTTTACCTGCCGCCGTCTGACCCGCGCTTACGGCACAGAGGCGCCGGTGATGCTCGGGCAGGCCGCGACTCCTGCCGATCTCGGCCGCGATTTCGGTGCCGGGCTGACCGAGACCGAATTGCGCTGGCTCATGGTGCGCGAATATGCGCAGTCCGCCGAAGATGTGGTCTGGCGTCGCACGAAACTCGGGCTCAGGCTTTCGCCCGAGGAAATCGCCGCCGTCGACCAGTGGATGCAGACCGCCCGTGCCGAAATGGCGGCATGACCCGTATCCCGGCTGCCAGCCAAGGCAACGCCAAGCTTATATTCGCCGCGGTCGCGCCGTTCGCGGCACAGAACTGGCTGAAATAAAATTATTTTCCTTAAGTTCGGAAAATAGGGAAGCTAATGCGCCAATCCGTTTGCGTGCGCCGCAAGCGATGGTGCCGCCGCCCGATGCCGGTGCGTCAGGCTGCCCCGACCGGGCGGATATGCGACGCCGCTTCCATGACCAGCGGTTTCAACCCCGACCCGCCGGTGGCGATATGGTCGAACAGCTGCTTGCGCATGCGCGGTTCCCAGAAATCGCTGATATGGGCGGCGCAGCCGGTCACCCCTTCGGCATGGGGTTTAGATTCGAAAAAGATGGCGATCTGGTTCGCCATGCGGATCATCTTTTCAGGCGACATGGGCGGCTCTTGCTCCGGTAAAACGTTCGGGATGGGTGAAAATCTCAAAGTCGGCGCCACGCACCACGGCGACAAGCGTGATTCCGGCGGCGTCGGCCTCATCTATGGCAAGCGCGGTCGGGGCCGAGGCTGCCATCAACACGGGTGCGCCAATCATCGCGGCCTTTTGAACCATGTCGACCGAAACGCGGCTGGTGAGGACCAGTGCGCCCGTCGCGGCCGCATGTCCGCCACGGGCCATCGCCCCGGCGAGCTTGTCGAGCGCATTGTGCCGGCCGACATCTTCGCGCGCCAGCACCGTGCCCTGGCCGGGCCTGTAGAACCCCGCCGCATGGGTGGCACGGGTTGCGTCGTTCAACGCCTGATGGCGGGTCAGATCGCCCATGGCGGCCGCCGGGTCGGTCGGGGCAAAGATCATCGCGCCCGCGGCCAAAGCGGGAAGCGGCCGCAAGGCCTCGGCCAGGCTGTCTATCCCGCAAAGACCACAGCCAACGGGCCCGACCTGTGCGCGCCGGCGCGCGGCAAACCGAGCTTCCGCCGCGGGTGCCAGCCAAATCCGCAGCTCAATTCCTCGATCTTGCGAAAGAACTTCAATTTCCTTGATTTCCGAAAGGTCAGAAATCATCCCTTCGGTCAGCGAAAATCCCGCCGCGAAATCTTCCAGATCGTCGGGCGAGGCCATCATCACAGCCTGCGTCGTTCCGTTGTAGACCAAGGCCACCGGCACTTCGGTCGGCACGGCACGGTTGCCGCTTTCCAATCGCCCCGCCCGGAAGGCGAGGCGGGTCTTTTTCCTGTGCGTTTCCATCACTCGGCGGCGGGCAGGATGCGGCGCGCCATTTCGGCCTGCGCATTGTATTCTTCCTGCCAGTCGGTCGGCCCGTTCGACGGGCTGACCTGCACCGCCGTCACCTTGTATTCCGGGCAGTTGGTCGCCCAGTCGGAATAGTCGGTGGTCACAACGTTGGCCTGCGTCGAGGGGTGGTGGAAGGTCGTATAGACCACGCCCGGCGATACCCGGTCGGTGATGAAGGCGCGCAGGGTCGTATCGCCAGCCCGCGACGCAAGACGCACATAATCGCCGTCCTTCACCCCTCGCACTTCCGCGTCATGGGGGTGGATTTCGAGCACATCGGCGTCATGCCAGATCACGTTCGCCGTCCGCCGGGTCTGGGCGCCGACATTATACTGGCTGAGGATTCGCCCGGTGGTCAGCAAAAGCGGGAAGCGCGGCCCGGATTTTTCGTCCGTCGCCACATATTCGGTGCGGATGAACTTGCCCTTGCCGCGCACGAACCCGTCGATATGCATCAGGGGTGTCCCCTCGGGCGCCTTGTCGTTGCAGGGCCACTGGACCGAACCCATCTCCTCGAGCAGTTCGTAGGTGACATTGGCGAACGAAGGCGTGGTCGCCGCGATCTCGTCCATGATCTGGGACGGATGGGTGTAGGTCCAGCCCGCGCCCAAGGCATTGGCCAGCATCTGGGTCACTTCCCAGTCGGCATAGCCGTTCTTCGGCGCCATCACCTTGCGCACCCGGTTGATCCGGCGTTCGGCGTTGGTGAAGGTTCCGTCCTTTTCCAGGAAGGTCGAGCCTGGCAGGAAGACATGGGCGTAGTTCGCGGTCTCGTTCAGGAAAAGATCGTGGACGATGACGCATTCCATGGCTGCAAGACCGGCAGCCACATGGTGCGTGTCGGGGTCGGATTGCAGGATATCCTCGCCCTGGCAGTACAGTCCCTTGAACGTGCCCTCGACCGCCGCATCCAGCATGTTGGGAATGCGCAGGCCTGGCTCGGGAGAAATCTCCACCCCCCACATCTTCTCGTAAATGTCGCGCACGGCGTCGTTCTTGACATGGCGGTAGCCCGGCAGTTCGTGCGGGAAAGACCCCATGTCGCACGAGCCTTGAACGTTGTTCTGGCCTCGCAGCGGGTTCACGCCCACGCCCGGCCGGCCGACATTGCCGGTCAGCATGGCAAGGTTCGCGATGCCGATGACGGCGGTCGAACCCTGGGAATGCTCGGTCACGCCCAGCCCGTAATAGATGGCTCCGTTGCCGCCCTTGGCGAACAATCGCGCCGCGGCGCGCAGGTCCGCCGCCGGTACGCCGGTCAGGATCTCGGTCGCCTCGGGGCTGTGGTTCGGGGCCGACACGAACTCGGCATAGTCCTGGAATTCGTCCCAGTCGCAGCGGGTGCGGATGAACTCTTCATTCATCAGCCCCTCGGTCACGATCACATGGGCCAGCGACGTGACAACAGCCACGTTGGTGCCGGGCCGCAGCGCCAGATGGTGCGATGCCTTGACATGGGCCGATTTCACCAGATCGATCCGACGCGGGTCGATGACGATCAGCTTGGCCCCCTGGCGCAGCCGCTGCTTCATCCGGCTGGCAAAGACCGGATGCGCATCGGTGGGGTTTGCCCCCATGACGATCATTACATCGGTCTGTTCGATCGAGTCGAAATCCTGCGTGCCAGCCGAGGTGCCGAAGGTCTGGCCAAGGCCATAACCGGTGGGCGAATGGCAGACGCGTGCACAGGTGTCGGTGTTGTTGTTCATGAACACCGCGCGCGTAAGCTTCTGCACCAGATAGGTTTCCTCGTTGGTGCAGCGGCTTGACGTGATCACGCCGACCGAATCCTTCCCGTACTTAGCCTGAAGGCCCTTCATCCGGGTCGCCGCAAATCCCAGAGCCTCTTCCCAGGTTACTTCCCGCCACGGGTCCGAAATCTTTTCACGGATCATCGGGGCTAGGATGCGGTCCTTGTGCTGCGCATAGCCATAGGCGAACCGGCCCTTCACGCACGAATGGCCGTGGTTCGCCTTGCCGTCCTTGTAGGGCACCATGCGCACCAACTCGTCACCGCGCATTTCGGCCTTGAAATTGCAGCCGACCCCACAATAGGCGCAGGTGGTGATGATCGCATGATCGGGCAAGCCCATCTCGATCACCGATTTCTCCTGCAGGCTGCCGGTCGGACAGACCTGAACGCAGGCACCGCACGACACGCAATCCGACGACAGGAAATTGTCCAGGCCCGTACCTGCGGACACCCGGCTGTCATAGCCACGGCCTTCGATCGTCAGCGCGAAAGTTCCCTGGATGTCGTTGCAAGCGCGTACGCACAGTGAGCAGACGATGCACTTTGCCGGATCGAAGCTGAAATAGGGGTTGCTGTCGTCCAGCGGGCGCCACTCGGGGTTTTCCGCGCCCAGGGCATCGCGTTCGTTGACATGGTCGGTCTGCGGCCGATAGCGCATTTGGCGCAGGCCGACGATGCCCGCCATCCGCTGCAATTCGCTGTCGCCGTTGGCGGCGTTGGCAAGCCCGATCACCGGATGATCCGAGGCGTAAAGCTCCATCACGCCGCGGCGCAGCTGCTGGAGGCGCGACGTCTGGGTGTGAACGACGATCCCTGGCGCCACCGGCGTGGTACACGAAGCCGGCGTACCGCTCCGCCCCTCGATCTCGACCAGACAAAGCCGGCACGACCCGAACGCATCGAGCGTGTCGGTGGCGCAGAGCTTTGGCACCGCAACGCCCGCCTCGAATGCCGCGCGCATGATGCTGGTGCCGCTCGGCACCGTCACTTCGAAACCATCGACGGTCAGAGTGACCTTTTCCCTGGCCTTGGATGCAGGCGTGCCGAAATCGGGATCGGGGATGATGAAGTCTTTCATTCTGCGGCCTCCTTCGCTTGCGCGAAATCATCGGGGAAATGGGTCAGCGCGCTCATTACCGGATAGGGGGTAAAGCCCCCCAGCGCACAGAGGGAGCCGAATTTCATCGTGTTGCACAGGTCGGTTAGAATGTCCTTGGCGCCGGCATCGCCCGCCGCGATCCTGTCGACTGTCTCGACCCCGCGCACCGCACCGATCCGGCAGGGCGTGCATTTGCCGCACGATTCAATCGCGCAGAATTCCAGCGCGAACCGTGCCTGCTTAAGCATGTCGGCCGAGTCGTCGAATATCGTGAGACCTGCGTGACCCACCAGACCATCCTTGCCCGCGAATTCCTCATAGCCGAACGGCGTGTCGAACAGCGCCCGCGGGAAATAGGCTCCCAGTGGCCCGCCCACCTGGACCGCCTTTACCGGACGGCCCGAAGCTGTGCCGCCGCCGATCTCATCGACGATCTGACCCAGCGTCAGGCCGAAGGCCGTCTCGTACAGCCCGCCGAACTTCACGTTTCCGGCGATCTGCAGCGGGATTGTACCACGCGATCGGCCCAGACCGAAATCACGATAGTGCGTGGCGCCCCTTTCCAGGATCACCGGCACCGTCGCCAGCGAAATCACGTTGTTCACGACCGTCGGCTTGCCCATAAAGCCCTGAAGCGCCGGCAGGGGCGGCTTGGCGCGCACCACGCCACGCTTGCCCTCCAGGCTGTTCAGAAGGCTGGTTTCCTCGCCGCAAACATAGGCGCCCGCGCCGACCCGTACCTCGATGTCAAAGGTGTGCCCCGACCCGAGCACGTTGACACCCAAAAGTCCCGCCGCCCGGCCGTTGTTGACGGCACGGTCCATCACTTCGATCGCATCGGGATATTCCGAGCGGATGTAGACATAGCCCTTGGTCGCGCCAACCGCGACACCGGCAATGATCATCCCCTCGATCAGGGTGAAAGGGTCGCCCTCCATGATCATCCGGTCGGCGAAGGTGGCGCTGTCACCCTCGTCGGCGTTGACCACGATATATTTCTGATCCGCCTTGGCCTCGGCCACGGTCTTCCACTTGATGCCGGTCGGAAAACCCGCCCCGCCGCGCCCGCGCAGGCCGCTGTCGGTCACTTCGGCCACGATCTCTGCCCCCGTCATGCCCAGGGCGCGCCGCAGGCCGACCAACCCGCCATGCGTCTCGTAATCGCCGAGCGACAACGGGTCGATGACGCCGCAGCGCTGAAATGTCAGCCGGGTCTGCGACTTGAAGAAAGGGATCTCCTCGGTCAGCCCCTGCGCCAGCGGGTGCTTGCCGAAGTTCGCATCAAAAAGGTTGGCCACGTCGCCCTCGGCCACCGGACCAAAGGCCATGCGGCCCTTGTCGGTCTCGACCTCGACCAAGGGTTCAAGCCAGATCATGCCGCGCGTTCCGTTGCGCACTATGGTCACGTCCATGCCGCGCCGGGTCGCCTCGGCCGCGATCGTCGCCGCCACCTCATCCGCGCCAAGTGCCTTGGCTGCCGCATCTCGCGGAACGAAGATCTTCATGCCATCGCCTCCGTCAGAATCCGCTCAAGTTTGGCCACATCGACCCGGCCCACGACCCGGCCATCCACCATCGCCGCCGGCCCGCAGGCGCACAAGCCCAGGCAGAAGACCGGCTCCAGGGTTACCGCGCCGTTCTTCGTCGTCCCGTGCCAGTCGACCCCAAGAAGCTTCATCGCCCGCGCCGAAATCGCTTCGCCACCGACCGACTGGCAGGCCTCTGCCCGGCAGATCTTGACCACATGGCGCCCGGCCGGCGCGCTGCGGAAGTCATGGTAGAACGACATGACCCCATGCACTTCGGCCTGCGTGATGTTCAACGCGTCGGCGATCAGCGGCGTGGCGATGCCGGGCACATGCCCCCATTCGGCTTGAAGCGCATGAAAGATCGGCAAAAGCGGCCCTTCGAGGGTGACATGCTCCGCGATGATTTCGCGGATGCGCTCGTCTGTCGGCGTGGCAGGCATATATCCTCCGGCTCGATTGTCTGTCGCGGAACCAATAAGACGCCGTCATTGGCGTATCAATATCGAATACTCGTCAATTGATAGGAAAAACCTATCACACCGCACCCGATACGATCAGCCGTCTCGCTCGGGCCGGCCGGGCGTCAGCCCGGGCGAACCCACACCCGCGCCACCCGGCGCGCCTCTTCCAGCAGGGCCCCGATCACCGGTGTATGTGGCTCGCGCCACGCGGCGATCAACCCGACCAGATGCCGCGCTTCGCCGTCATGGATCGGAACCGCCGTCAACCCAGACTCCTTGCCGAAAATGTCGGCGATTGTCTGCGTCACGATCGACACCCAGCGCCCCGTTGCGACATGCGCAACCAGTGTGATCGACGCATCGCTCTCGACCGTCGGCGTCACCGTCACTCCCGCCTCGCTCAGATGCTGGTTGATGATCCGCCGGTTCTGCATGTCCGAGGTCAAAAGGCACAAGGGTTGCGCCGCGGCCTCGCGCCAGCTGACCGATGAATGGCCGGCCAGCGGCGACGACGACGCCACCAAAAGCCGGTAGGTTTCCTCGTACAGGGGCTCGGCCGTCACTCGGCCCAGGGGCTCGTTCTCCAGATAGGTGATGCCAGCGTCGAGTTCCAGCCGTTCGATCTCCTCGAGGATCTCGTAGGATGTCCGCGACAGGATCGTCACCCGAACATTGGGGTTGCGGGCCAGAAAGGGCACGGTCAGCCGCGCGACCATCGGCAGCGCGGTCGGAATCACCCCCAGCCGCAGGTTACCCGACACGCCCGACCTGAGCGCTCGCATTTCCTCGCGCATGGTCCGCGCATCGCCGACGATTCGCAGCGCCCAATCCAGAACCCTCTGCCCCTCGGGCGTCAGCCCCTGGAACCGCGCCCCGCGAAAGACCAGTTGCACGCCAAGCTGGTCCTCAAGCTGCTTGATCGCGCTCGACAGCGACGGCTGCGCGATACCCATCGCCTCGGCCGCGCGGCCGAAATGCCGCTCGTTGGCCAGGGCTATGAACATTTCCAGCTTGTCGATCATCACCCGACCCTATCCGCCCGGCCGCCGCCGGAAAAGCCACGAATGTGATTGCCGCAGGTCGGGCGGCGCACTACATCGGGCGGCATGAGGTTTTTCATTCCGTTCCTGAAATCGCCGCCCCTGGTGGCGGTCATACGCCTGCAAGGCACCATCGCAGCCGCCGGCCGCACCGGCGGGTTGAACGACGCGACCCTGGCCCCGGTGATCGAGCGCGCGTTCCGCAAGGGCCGGCCGCGCGCCGTGGCCCTCGTCATCAACTCGCCCGGCGGTTCGCCCGTGCAATCGTCGCTGATCGCCGCCCGCATCCGCCGTCTGGCCGGGGACAAGAAGATCCCCGTCCATGCCTTTGTCGAGGATGTGGCCGCGTCGGGCGGCTACTGGCTCGCCACGGCCGCCGACGATATCTGGCTCGACCCAAGCTCGGTCGTGGGCTCGATCGGCGTCATCTCG